>Ga0078972_1003331_pt1 | contig 48545 bp, 41 predicted proteins | sample YelNatPaOPGAMG01_FD_67568 | JGI IMG/M metagenome (GOLD analysis project Ga0078972, IMG submission 67568) | Hot spring thermophilic microbial communities from Obsidian Pool, Yellowstone National Park, USA - OP-RAMG-01 (SPADES assembly) (version 2) | ecosystem: Environmental > Aquatic > Thermal... | reverse complement strand
CCCTGTACCGTCTACGGCAGGCAATCAGCCGCTTGTGGCTGGCATTCCCGCCCAACGGACTGCCTTTGTTAAATACGGGATAAACCATGACCCGGACGCCAACACCCACCCCACACCCCTTTGGGAGGTTGCCGGGGGGCGGCACAGCAAATCGCCCGGCAGTTTTTCTACCAGAGAGGTTATGGTGCGGGCAGGGTGATGGCGTCATTGGCCACGGGCAGGCCGCTGCCCGTGATGTGCAGGCGCGCCATCGTGGCCAGGTCATAGAGGCCCACCGTGATCTGATCGATCTTGGGGTCGTAGGGCTGCGCCAGGTCTACGGTGTGCACATCCTCGATCACATCGCCCACCCGCCAGAGTGTGGTCGGCAGCAGGCCGTCCGCGGGCGGGCTGTCATGCTGGCCGTTCATTGCGCCCGGCCGCTCGACGTGCACAAAGGCGGTGTAATTGATCGTCTGGGGCGCACCCGTCTCCCAGCGCAGAGTCACCTGCAGGCGGCGCGGCGTGACGAGCTTGACCCCGGCGCTGAGCAGCCGGATGCCTTGGTCGAAATCGGCGATGCGCTGGGTGTGCTGGGGCAGCGGCCCCGCCCGGAAGATGAGCGCCAGCCCGCGCGGCTGCGGGTCCAGGTCGCCCTGCTCCTGCAGATCATCCTGCACCGAGATGAGCGAGTGGGCCGGCAGCAGCGCCAGGGCCGGCTGATAGGCCTCGTAGGGCCACACGGCCAGCAGCACTTCGCCGCCCGGCGCCGGGGCCGGCGGCGCCGCGGGGTCGATCACCTGCACCGGCCCCCCCTCGGGCACCAGGAAGCGCAGCGAAGGCCACTCTTGCCAGAGGTGCTGGGAGATGTAAACGCGCGGCTCCGCACTGCCCTGCAAAAAGGCATTGATGCGGTCGCTCAGGTCGCGGCTGCCGCCCTCGAAGAACCAATAGGCGGCCTGCACCTGTGGATAGCGCACCAGGTAATCGCGCGCCGTGCAGCCGAGCCCCACCAAGAGCACAAGCGTCGCCAGGGCCACGCCCAGCGCCGGGCGTTGGCGTTTTTGCAGCCACTGCCAGGCCCCATCGAGCCCCAGGGCTGGCAGCACAAAGACCAGCGGCTGGATGCCCACCGCGCGCAAAAAGTGGGGCGTGTCCTCGGCCAGGATGGTGGGCAGCAACATGACCGCCGTCCAGGCGAGCACAAACCACCCCGCCCCCCGCCGCCTGAGCGCGACCGCCAGCCCCACTATGAAAGCCAGGCCCAGCGCCGGGTCGAAGATCGGCCGCCAGGGCAGGTTGTGGCGCGCAATGCGGTCGCCCCGGATGAAGAAAGCGGCCAATCCCCGCCCCGCCTGGCGGAGCAGCGTGCCCCAGGGGTCGCCGTGAGAGATGGCCGGGTTGAACACCGAAACCTCGCCGGCGCGCCCGCCCAGGATCTCCGGGTGGGCCGCCATGGTGGCCAACATCGGCGCCGCAACCAGGAGCGCCACGGCGGCAAAGAGGGCGAGCTTACGCCATTCCGGTTTGGGCAGGCGCGCCGCCGGCCACAGGAGCCCCAGCGCGAGCAGGCCCAGGGGGACGGGCGTAAAGCGCGCGGCCAGGTAGGTGTAGATGGAAAGGCCGTAGCAGAGGCCGCCCAGGGCATAATCGCGCCGGCGCCCCGAGCGCAGGCCCCGCCACAGGAAGCCCAGAGCCAGCGCCGTGAAGAGGGGCAGCGCCACGGCGCGAAAGCCGACGTGGCTCAGGTGCACGGCCCAGAAGGTGATGGCCGTCACCGCCGCCGCCAGCAGGCCTACCCGGCGGTTGAAAAAGCTCGTCGCCATAAAGGCCGTCGCCGGCACGGTCAACAGGCCCAATACCAGCCCGGGTGCCCGCACGGCTGTTGCCGTCCGTCCCAGCAGGCCGATGCTTACCGCCATGAGGTACATGAAGAGGGGCTCGCGGCCGTTGTTGGCGGGGAACCAGAGGGGGCGCCAGCCCTGCAACACTCGCAGCGCATCCAGCCCGTTATAGGCCTCGTCGTGGTACAGCCCCGGCGGCACCCGGCCGAACCCTGCCAGGCGCAGGGCCAGGGCGACGGCGACGATGGCCAGCAGGGCCAGGTAGTATGTGCGGTTGGGGACGTGCTCCTCTTTCACCCCTGTGCGCCTTTCATAATTCGCAGACCCTCCGCCGGGGAATTATACCGTACCTGCGCCAGCCGGCAAAGGAGAACGGAGGGGTCAGTGCGACACGGGCACGGCCACGGCATCGTTGCTCGCGGGGAGGCTCGTCGCCGCCACGGGCAGGCGCGCCATCGTCCTGAGGTCGTACAGGCCCACGACCAGCCGGTCGGTCTGGGGATCATAGGGTGCGCTGAGGGTCAGTTCGTGCACGTCCTCGATGCGGTCCCCAGGGCGCCAAAGGGTCGTCGGCAGGAACCCGCCCGCGGGGGTGCCGTCGTGCTGCCCAAGCACGGTCGAGCCGCGCTCGACGTGCACAAAGACGGTATAGTCGACGCTTACCGGCTGCTTCGCCTCCCAGCTCAGATGGACCTGCCAGTGCTGTGGGCTGACCTCTTCGACCTGGGCCGCGTCCAGGTTGATGCCGCCCGCAAAGGCGGCCAGGGGTTGGCCGGCCGCCTGGTTAGGCCGCACCTGGACGATGGTGGCCACCGGGTGCACCGCGGGCTCGAGGTCGCGCTGCTCGAGCAGGTCGTCGCTCACCGTCAGGTCCGAGTGGGGCGGCAGGGCGGCCAATATCTGGTCTGCCGGCACGCCGGGCCAGAAGAACACCATCGCCTCCGTGGCCCCGGCGGGCCAGGCCGGCGCGCCCTCGGCGGCCAGGTAGACCTGCGGGCCCGCCGGTATCAGGTAGGCGAGGCTCGCATGGATATCCCAGTAACCCTGCGGAATGCTGACGCGCCGCACGGTGCCCGCGGGGGCGGTGGCCAGGAACTGGTTGATGCGGTCGGCCATCTCGCGCACGCCGCCTTCGAACTGGTAGTAGACCTGCTGGTTGTGCGCATAGCGCCAAAAGTAGTCATAGGTGGTGCTGGTCAACCCGCCCAGCAGGATGAGCCCGGCGATCGCTGCGCCCAGCAGCGCCCTGCCCCGCGCCGCCAGCCATTGCCAGGCCGCATCGAGCCCCAGGGCCGGCAGCACAAAGACCAGCGGCTGGATGCCCACCGAGCGTAAGAAGTGGTAGCCATCCTCGGCCAGGATGTCGGGCGCCAGCAGGGTCGCCACCCAGACGAGCACGAACCAGCCCTCGCCCCGGCGCCGGAAGGCGATTACGACCCCCAACAAGAAGGCGGCGCCGAGCAACGGGTCGAAGATCGGCCGGTTGGGCAGGTTGTGGCGCGGGCTGTGATCGCCGCGCACGACAAAGAGCTCCAGCCCGTGCAGCGTGTTCCTGGCCAGTGCGCCCAAGGGGTTGCCGTGGGAGACGGCCGGGTTGAGGACGAGGACCTGATCGGCGCGGCCGCTCCACGCCTCGGGGTGGATGGCCATATAGCCCGCGAGGGGCGCTACCGTGATGGCCGCGACCAGGGCAAAGAGGGCGAGCTTGCGCCACTCGGGCTTGGGCAGGCGCGCCGCCGGCAGGAGCATGAGCCCGGCGAGCACGAGCAGCGCTGCCGGCGTCGCGCGTGCGGCCAGGTAGGTGTAGAAGGAAAGGCCGTAGCAGAGGCCGCCGAGGGCATAATCGCGCCGGCGCCCCGAGCGCAGGCCCCGCCACAGGGAACCTAGCGCCAGCGCCGTGAAGAGGGGCAGCGCCACGGCGCGAAAGCCCATGCGGCTCAGGTGCACGGCCCAGAAGGTGATGGCCGTCACCGCCGCCGCCAGCAGGCCTATCCGGCGGTTGAAGAGGCCCGTCGCCATAAAGGCCGTCGCCGGCACGGTCAGGAGCCCGAGCACGAGCGCTGGCGCCCGCACCGCCGCTGCCGTCCGCCCCAGCAGGCCGATGCTCACCGCCATGAGGTACATGAAGAGGGGCTCGCGGCCGTTGTTGGCGGGGAACCAGAGGGGGTGCCAGCCCTGCAACACCCGCAGCGCATCCAGCCCGTTATAGGCCTCGTCGTGGTACAGCCCCGGCGGCAACTGGCCAAAGCGGAACAGGCGCAGGGCCAGGGCGACGGCGACGATGGCCAGGAGCGCGAGGTAATATGTGCGGTTTGACAGGCGTTCTTTCTCCAAACTGGTGCGCCTTTCCGAATACGCAGACGGCCATAGGGAGCGATTATAGCCGTTACCGGGACTCCTGGGCAAATCAGTCCCCCATGCCCGATTGGGCACAACGCACGATGAAAACGCCCTTCGGTTTCCGGGCATCATGCTCCGCACGCGGCCGGAACAGGCCTTTTGTAGGGTGTGGTGGGTTTGGGCGGAGCATGTCAGCCGGCAATTGCCCGGAAGGACCCTAGCGCTATTTTCAGATCAGGCCGATCGCCCGGGCTCGACGACGGCCTTGAAGGCGCCCACGGTCTCTTTCTGCAGCAGCATCTCGATCGTCTCCGGCACGGCCTCCAGGGGCACCCGGTGTGTGATCTGCGGCGCGGCCTTGAACTGGCCCGCCACCAGCATCTCGACGGCCGTTTGGAAATCCTCGAGGGTCGAGTTCGACGAGCCGCGGATGCTGCGCTCGGCGCCCAGCTGCAGGAGGTTGAGGGGCACCTCCAGGTTGTGCGGTGCCAGGTTCACCAGCACGCCCCGGCTACCCAGCATGGCCAGCGCCTGCTGCTGTGTTTCAGCCGTGCAGACGGTATCAAAGGCATAGCGCACGCCCAGCCCATCCGTCCCGGCGCGCACCGCGGCCACCGGATCTGCCGCGCGCACATCGATCGGCTGCACGGCGGCCACCTCCCCGGCGATGCGCAGGGCCACATCGTACACATCCGTGCCGAAGATCTGCCGCGCGCCCCAGGCCCGCGCCACCGCCGCCACGGCCACCCCGACCGGCCCGCAGCCGAGCACGGCCACGTTGTTGGCGCCTGGCGTGAACCCTGCCTGGCGCACGGCGTGCACTGCCACGCCCAGGCCATCGATCAGCGCCGCCTCGTGCGGGGGCACCCATTCCGGCAGCACCGCGCAGCGGTCTGCCCAGATGGGGCAGAACTCGGCATAAGCGCCCGGGAAGTAGGCCTGCTCACCCCAGCCGGCGCCGTGGCCGGTGTGGATCGTGTGCGCGCAGAGGTGATAGAGGCCGCGCCGGCAATTGTCGCAGCGGCCGCATGTGTGGTAGGGCAACACCGCCACCCGCTTGCCCACCAGGTCCGCGCCCGCCGGGCCGCCCGCCTCGACCACGCGCCCTACGAACTCGTGCCCCAGCACCATATTCGGCGGGTTGGGGTCGGCAGCGCCCTTGGTGTGCAGCGCCCAGGGGTTCTCACCCAGGTAATAGCGCAGGTCCGAGCCGCAGATGCCGCAGGCCTCTACCTGTACCATCACCTCGTCTGCGGCCATGGGAAAGAGGGGAATATCCTCGACGACCAGGCGGCGAGGTTCTTTCAGCACGACGGCGCGCATGGGCAAGCTCCTTTCTGAAACGGAAAAGGCAGGTTGGGCCTATGGTACTGCAGGAGGGGACAGGCGCAAAATGGGGGCTGTCAACGGATTGCTGACACGGATTGCTGTCAACGGATTAGTACTGCAACCGCACTTGATCCAGCCGGCTTTCGGTAACAGCTGGCCAAGGTGCTGCGCGCCTGCCCGGCTCTGACCCGCCAAATCCCCCGAATCGCTCCACTCCGGTCGCGTGCGAAGCGCGATGCCCGGATAGGATCCGCGCGCCCCAATGGGTAAGTACGGCTGTAGTGTTAGGACACGGATTACACGGATTAGTCGTTCGCTTTGGTCAGGAGATGCTGCGCCGCAAGCACCTGCATCGGCACAAGCTCTCGTTGAGCCACAAGCCTGACCATCGCACGCAAGCAATCCGTGTAATCCGTGTCCCAATCCGTTGACAGCCCCCCCCACAACTCATTGAAAGCCGCTTTCACCTGTGGTACAATACCCCCATTAACGAACAAGCACGACAGGAGCACAAGGTGACGATTCGCGCTCTGCCCCCCGACCTGGCGGCCCAAATTGCGGCTGGCGAGGTGATTGAGCGGCCGGTGTCGGTGGCCAAGGAACTGGTGGAGAATGCCCTTGACGCGGGCGCCACGACGGTACAGGTGGAGGTGCGCGAGGGGGGCGTGCGCCTGCTGCAGGTGGCAGACGACGGCTGCGGCATTCCGGCGGCGGAGGCGGTGCTGGCCTTTGGCCGCCACACGACGAGCAAGCTGAGCGCGGCAGAAGACCTCTACCATATCCGCACCCTGGGCTTTCGCGGCGAGGCGCTCTGCTCCATTGCGGCGGTGGCCCGGGTGACGATGACGACCCGCCCGCGCGACGAGGAGGCGGGGACGCTGCTGCGCTTGGAGGGCGGGCAGGTCGTCGAGCAATCCCTCACGGCGCGGCCCGCGGGCACAACGGTGACGGTGGAGAATCTCTTTTACAACCTGCCCGCGCGGCGCAAATTTCTCAAGAGCGAGAACACCGAGGCGGGGCACATTTTGGCCCTGCTGGCGGCCTATGCCCTGGCCTACCCGGCTGTGCGCTTTGCGCTGCTGCTGAACGGGCGTGAGGTGCTGCGTACCTCGGGCACGGGGCGCACGGAAGAGGCGCTGGCCGAGGTGCTGGGGCTGGATACGGCGCGCGCGATGACCCCCTTGCCCGAGGTGACGGGCCGCACGGCAGCGCGCGTCTCGGGCTATGTGGGCGCGCCCTCGCTGCACCGGGGCAACCGCGACGGCCTCTTTTTCTTTGTCAATGGCCGCTGGGTGCAGGACCGCTCGCTCAGCTTTGCCGTGGAGGAGGCCTACCGCAGCCTGCTGCCCAACGGCCGGCACCCGGTGGCGCTGATTGACCTGCGGGTGGACCCGGCCGATGTGGATGTGAATATCCACCCCACCAAGCGCGAGGTGCGCTTCCGGCAGGGGCAGGATCTCTTTGGCCTGGTGCAAAAGGCCGTGCGGCGCACGCTGGTGGAAGACGCGCCCCTGCCGCAGATGGAGCCTGTGCGCGGCCAGGTGGTGCCGGTGCCCGAGGGCCGCCAGATGGCCATGCACCTGGGGCGCGAGGCGACGACGCCCGAGGCGACGCGCGCGGCTCTGGAGCTTTTCCGCCCGGCGCCCAATGCGGCCCCGGCGGAGGTCCCGCCGCCCCGCGCGCCGGGAGCGAACCGCCTGCCGCCTCTGCGGCTGGTGGGCCAGGTGGCGCAGACCTACATCCTGGCCGAGGGGCCCGATGGGCTCTACCTGATCGACCAGCACGCCGCACACGAGCGGATCATGTATGAGCACTTGCAGGCGCTGCGGCAGTCGCTGACCATCCCCCGGCAGGCGCTGCTCGATCCGCGGCCTGTGGAGCTGACCCGCTACCAGGCCGCCAAACTGGAGGAGCGCCGCGAGACGATCGAGCGCCTGGGCTTTGAGATCGCTCCCTTTGGCGGCGCCACCTACCTGGTGCGTGCGGTGCCGGTGGGCTTTCCGGAGCGGGAGATCACCAACTTTTTGGCGGAGCTCCTGCAGCCCATGCCCGGCAAAGAAGTGGAGCGCGCCTGGGAAGAGCGCGCCCTGGAGACGGTCGCCTGCCACGCTGCTGTGCGTGCGGGCCAGACCCTGAGCGAAACGGAAATGCGCGACCTGGTGCGCCAGCTGGAGGCCACAACCCTCCCCTATACCTGCCCTCATGGCCGACCCACGACCATCCGTCTCACGCTCACCCAGCTGGAGAAGGAATTCAAGCGCCGCTAGCAAGCACGAAGGACACGAAGGGGCGCGAAGGGCGCGAAGAGTTGCGTGTGCAAAGCATTTTGCTTGCCGCGCGGTGCCTGGTCACAGGGATGCCCCGCAGAGCGATACTCCCTGCCAGAGCACTCACCCCTTCGCGTTCTTCGCGCCCCAGAACGTCTTTCGTGCTGCGCAACCCCGCGACGATATCTGCGTATTGAGTAGTGAAAAACGCGAAGAGGGGAAAGGAAGAAAACCATGGAACGCCGGTTGTACCGCAGTCGTAGGGACCGAATGATCGGGGGCGTGGCGGGTGGCCTGGGCGAATACTTTGGCATTGACCCGGTGATTGTGCGTATCATCTTTGTCCTGTTGGCGTTGGCCACGGGCACAGGGGTGTTGCTCTATGTGATCCTCTGGGTGGTCATGCCCGAGGCGCCGGCCGAGATGACCGCCGACGGCTATGCGCCTGTGACCTATCATAAGATGGATGCGCGCGAGCGCAGCCTGCTGGTGGGCGGCGTGCTGATTGCCCTGGGCTTGATCTTTCTGATGAAGGAGCTTAACCTCTGGTGGTGGCTGCAGATATGGCGCCTGTGGCCGCTGCTCCTGGTGGCAGCGGGCCTGGCACTGTTGATCGACCGGGGGAGGAGTCGCTCATGACCACAACAACGGAGGAGCGCTGGCGCCGGCACGGTCTGGTGGGTCCGATCATCCTGATCGCGCTCGGTATCGCCTTCTTGCTGTCAAACCTGGGGGCGCTGACCATCGATTGGTGGGAGGTGCTCCGCTTCTGGCCGCTGCTCCTGATCCTGATCGGCCTCGATATCCTCACCCGGCACAGCCGTTGGGGCACGGTGGTGGTGGCTATCATCAGCCTGGCGCTGGTGGCCGGTGTGTTTTACTGGCTCGCTCAGCCCGGGGCGCGCGACGGCGGTTACACGCAAGGACGGCTGGTGGCCAACCCGGTGACGCAAAAGCTGGGCGACGCGGACCGGGTGAATGTGACGCTCCGCATGGGCGCCGGGGATCTTCGGGTGGGGACTGCGAAAGAACCGACCAATGTCATGGAGGGCAATCTGGATTACCCGACCTCCTGGGCGCAGGCGCCCTATGTGAATTATAGTCTGTCGGGCGGGCAGGGTAATCTGACCATTGAGACGCGCAGCCAGGGGGCGCATTGGCTGTTTCCCTTCTCCTCTGGCCCGCGCGGCGAGAATTGGACAGTGAACCTGAACCCCCGCGTGCCGCTGCGCCTGGATGTGGACGCCGGAGCGAGCACTTCGGTGCTCGATCTGAGCCGCCTGCAGCTGAGCGACCTCCGTATCGACTCGGGTGTGGGGCGCATGGAGATCCTCTTTCCGCCCAAAGGCCGCGACATGACAGCGCGCATTAACGGCGGTGTGGGCAGCGTGGTGCTTCGCATCCCCGAGGAGCTGCCGGCCCGCATCGTGATCCATGGCGGTCTGGGCTCGGTGAGCGTGCCCGCCCGCTTTAGCCAGCAGGGCGACCTCTACGAGACGGCGGGCTATAGCACGGCCACCAACCGCCTGAGTGTCACTGTCGAAGGCGGCGTCGGCTCCATCCGCGTCGAATAGTTTGAAGGGGTGGTGACAAGAACGGGGGTGTTGGATGCGCCCCACGGGCGCATCCAACACCCCCGTTCTTGTCACCACCCCTTCAAACGGTCAGAGCTGCCATGATCGACTCTTCCAGGATGTCCAGCCCCTCATCCAGCAGCGTACGGGAGATGGCCAGCGGCGGCGAGAAGCGCAGGGTCGACGCGCCCGCGCCGAGGATGAGCAGCCCGCGCGCAAAGGCCTCCTGCACGATCTGGTCGCGCAGGGCGGGCGCGGGCTCGCGCGTCGCCGGGTTTCGCACCATCTCCACGCCGATCATCAGGCCCAACCCGCGCACATCGCCCATCTGGGGCACCCGGCGCTGCAGGGCGCGCAGGCGCTCCAGGGCCACCTCGCCCAGGCGTGCCGCGTTGGCCATGTACTGCTGCTCGACCAGGCGCAGCGTCACCAGGGCGGCGGCGCAGGAGATCGGGTTGCCGCCAAAGGTATTGCCGTGCGCGCCCGGCCCCCAGGTCATCACGCTCCGGCGCGCGGTCGTCGCCCCCAACGGCATGCCCGAGGCGATGCCCTTGGCCAGGCAGAGGATATCGGGCTCCACGCCCCAGTGCTCGCTGGCGAACATTTTCCCGGTGCGGCCGATGCCCGTCTGCACTTCGTCAGCCACGTAGAGAATGCCGTACTTGCCGGCCAGCTCCTGCAGGCGGATGTGGAACTCGGGCGGGGGCACTACATAGCCGCCCTCGCCCAGGATAGGCTCTACCACGATCGCCGCCACCTCGCGCGGGGGCACGCTGTGCTGGAAAAGCTCCTGCTCGATGTAGCGCACACAGGCGATATCGCAGGCGGGGTATTCCAGGCGCAGGGGGCAGCGGTAGCAATAGGCAAAGGGTGCGTGGGTGACGCCCGGCACCAGCGGCGCAAACCCCTCGCGCTGGATCGGCTTGGAGGCTGTGAGCGACAGGGCACCCATGCTGCGGCCATGGAAGCCGCCCAAGAAAGCCAGCATGCGCGGCCGGCCGCTGTGATGGCGCGCCAGCTTGAATGCCGCCTCGATGGCCTCGGCGCCCGAGTTGCTCAGGAACGTCTGGTGCCTCTCCGCGCCGGGTGCCAGTTGGTCGAGCTTTTCGGCCAGCTCGATCTCCATTGGATAGTAAAAGTCTGTGCCCGACATGTGGATAAAGCGCGCCGCCTGCCCCTGGATGGCCCGCACCACCTCTGGGTGTGCGTGCCCTGTCGAGACGACGGCGATGCCGGCGTTGAAATCGATGTAGCGGCGCCCCTCAATGTCCCACAGCTCGGCGCCGCGCCCGTGGTCGACAACTAACGGGTATGAGCGCGTGTAGGAGGGTGAGATTACCTCCGCATCGCGGGCGAGCCACTGTTGGATGAGGGGGCTCTCCTTGGCCGGCCCCAGAGGCTGCGCTGTCTCGGCGCCCTTCCGTGTGATTGACTTTACGGCCATTGCGTTCTCCTCCTGCTATCCCCCTCTCACAAAGGGGATGAGCTCGACCACATCGCCATCGTGTAGCACGGCCGTCTTGGGCTGCTGCGTGCCATTGACGAGCGCCATGGCCACCAGGTTTGGGTCGACAGGAAAGTGGGGGATGACAGCCAGAGCGGACCTTTTGGGGTTATTCTCGCCCAAGAGGTGCAGCGAGCAGGCCACCTGGCAGGCGCGGCATCCGGAACAGCGGGCGCTGTTGGCGTAGAGGTTCACGAGAGTCTCTCCTTTGAGAAATCGGTATCGTGTCTGCAGCATACCTGATTGTCGGGCTTCCGTCAAGACTACACAATGCAGTTTTGCGCATGACGGCCTTGACATGCTTCTGAGCGTCGCCTATACTGGCATTGTGACCATAGGGAACCGACAACGGCGCGGCCAATGCCTCCTCCTAACAGGGGCTTGACAAGAGCGCAGAAGTGATGTAGAATACCACCATACCCCCAGGGGGTATAAACAGCGAGAGAGGTCCGACCGCCGTGGCAGAACGGAATGAGCAAGCCCTGGCAGACATCCTGATGCGCCTGCGCCGCATCGAGGGGCAGGTCCGCGGTCTGCAGCGCATGGTTGAGGAGGGGCAGGATTGTGAAGCAATTCTGACCCAACTGATGGCTGCCCGTGCTGCCCTCGATAAAGCCGGTCTGTTCATCGTGGAGCGTCATCTCGGCGAATGCCTGCGCGGCACCGCCGATGAGCAGGTCAGGGAACGCCTTAATCGCATCGTCGAATTGTTCTTGCGCCTTTCTTAACTGTTCCGGCATGGCCGGAGAGAGGAGTACCAGAGATGGCTGTAGAACCGACTCAGGTGACGGACGCGACGTTTAGCCAGGAAGTGCTGCAATCCCAGTTGCCGACACTGGTTGACTTTTGGGCGGCCTGGTGTGGCCCCTGCCGCATGATTGCCCCTGTGGTGAAAGAGATCGCCAACGAGAACGCGGGCGTGCTGAAGGTGGTCAAGCTGGATGTGGACCAGAACCCGGCTACGGCGACCCAATTCGGTGTGCAGAGCATCCCCACATTGATCGTCTTTAAGGATGGCCAGCCGGTGGAGCGGATCGTCGGTTATATGCCCAAGGAACGGCTGATGGACCGCGTGCGGCCCTATCTTGCGACTGCGCCCGCCAAGTAGCCGGTGGGTGCGATGCGATCGCATCGCCTGTGCTGTTGGTCTCTGAAGAGCGGGAGTTGCCATATCTGTGGTGCTCCCGCTCTTTTCTTTTGCCCGTATTGCACCATTTGCGCCCTCGGGCAACTCGTAGTAGGCTGAGGTCCGCAATGGATCCGAGATTCACAGCTGTTAACCGATAGCCGAAAGCTGATCGCTGGCGGCTGCCAGCGCAAAAGGTGACTTTTATGTGCCCCTCAACCATCTGGATAGACGGTGAGACCCTGCGGCTCGAGGATGTGGTCGCGACGGCGCAGGCCTGGCGCGAACCGGGCGCGGTTCACGTGCAGTTGGCCCCCTCGGCTCGCGAGCGCATCGCGCGGGCGCGCGCGGCGGTGGAGGATATGCTGGCCCGGGGCGAGGTTGTCTATGGCCTGACCACGGGCTTTGGTCACTTTAAGGATCGCCTCATCCCCCCGGAAGAGGCGGAGCAGTTGCAGCGGAACATCCTGGTCAGCCACGCGGTGGGCGTGGGCGATGCGGTCGATGAGGCGACGGCACGCGCCGTGATGTTGATCCGCGCTAACACGTTGGCCAAGGGCCACTCCGGTGTGCGTGTGCAGACGGTTGAGCGCCTGCTGGACCTGATCAATGCCGGTGTGCATCCCCGCATCCCCGAAAAGGGCTCCCTGGGCGCCAGTGGCGACCTGGCCCCGCTGGCGCATATGGCGCTGGTGCTGGTGGGCCAGGGCGAGGCCACTTACCAGGGGGAGCTGTTGCCCGGCGCCGAGGCGCTGCAGCGTGCCGGGCTGGAGCCCCTGACCCTCTCGGCCAAGGAGGGGCTGGCCCTGACCAACGGCACGGCCTTTATGAGCGCCATCGGCGCCCTGGTGACCTGGCAGGCGGAGCGGCTGGCCCAGGTGGCCGACATTGCCGGCGCCCTGAGCTGCGAGGCCCTGCACGGCACACCCAATGCCTTTGACGAGCGCATCCACGCCGCGCGCCCGCACCCGCGGCAGGTGGCCTGCGCCGCCTACCTGCGGCAGTTGCTGGCCGGCTCCGGTTTCCTGCGCCCAGATGACCCCCTGAATGTGCAGGATGCCTATACCCTGCGCTGCATGCCCCAGGTGCACGGGGCGGCGCGCGATGCCATCGCTTATGCCCGCTGGGTGCTGGAGATCGAGCTAAACTCGGCTACCGACAATCCCTTGATCTTCTTCGACCAGGAGGGCCGCGCCACCTGCCTCTCAGGCGGCAATTTCCACGGCGAACCGGTGGCCATCGCTATGGATTATCTCAAGATCGCCCTGGCTGAGTTTGGCAATATCTCCGAGCGCCGTGTCACCCGCCTGACCGACGACGCCTCGAACCAGGGGACTCTCCCCGCCTTTCTCATCAAGCACGGCGGGCTCAACTCGGGTTTCATGCTGGCTCAATATACGGCGGCGGCGCTGGCCTCGGAGAACAAGGTGCTGGCTCACCCTGCCTCGGTCGACACCGTGCCTACCTCCGCCAATACTGAGGATCACGTGAGCATGGGGCCCATCGCCGCGCGCGGGGCGCGGGAGATCCTGGGCAACGTGGAGACGATCCTGGCCATCGAGTTGCTGGCGGCTGCACAGGGGGTCGACTTTCGCCGTGAGGTGCTGGGCGACGTGCCCCTGGGCCGCGGCACCGCGCCCGCCTACCGCCTGATCCGCGCGCGCGTCCCGTTCCTTGAGCAGGATGCCTACATGGCGCCCCTCATCGAGGCGGCGCGGCAGCTCGTGCGGAGCGGGGAGCTGGTGCAGGCGGTGGATAGCGTAATGCGTGATGCGTGATCCGCAAGGCCGCTCCCCCTCTCCCTTACTATCCTATGAACGCCATCTGGCGCTTCTGTCGTAGTAGCGGGCTTTAGCCGCTCGAGTTGGTCGGTCAGGCCCATTACATGGAGCAGCGCCGATTGACGCTTTACACGTTCGAGCGGGTTGAGCGGCTCAAGCCCAACGGCACGAACTCTTGATGATTGGACCTCTGGGATGTGGACAGGCTCGTCATCTGCTGCTGGAGTCGTCCATGGCCGCAAGCGCTCTGGCGGCCTCGTCTCTGATCAGCACCTCGACAGGATCAAAATGGAGCCACTCCTCGCTGGAGAGCAATGAGGTAGCCAATGCCTTGGCCGCCCCGCGTTCGCCGAGTTGCTGTAGTACTTGCATGGCCGCCAGGCGGACGCGGTCGTTCGGGTCCTTGAGCGTGACTCGCAGGGCATCCACCGCTCTGCGGTCGCCCAGCCTGCCCAGGGCCTGCACGATGCTCTCACGGGCAGCACCTTCCTGGCGACTCCAGGCACGGCGAATGACGGGGGGTCTGGCGGCGACTGCAGGTGGCATGGCGGACCCAACTTCAGCCGTGAGGGCCGCGATCAGCGGTTCCACGGCCCGGCTATCGCCGCTCTGCCCCAAGGCCTCCGCTGCTTCGCTGCGGACACCTTTGTCCCCACTTTTGAGTGACGAGATCAAGAGCTCAATAGCCTTCGGCCCCTTGAGCTTCGCCAAGGCTTCAACGGCACGGGCGCGCACAGCTTCGGATTCATCCTGCAGGGCCGCTTGCAGGGGCTCTCGCGCCCTGGGATCGCCGATGTCGCGCAGGGCCCAGACGGCAGCCATGCGCACATCCTCCTTCCCATCCTTCAGAGCTGCGATGAGCGGCTCGACGGCCCTCGTCACCCCCATCTTGCCGAGAACTCCGGCGGCATTCGCACGCACATTCTTGTTGGAGTGCCTCAGCGCAGCGATCAGCGGCTCGACGGCTGGCTCGCCGATCTCCAGGAGAGCCTTGGCCGCCTCTCCGTCCCCCGGAACGACGCAAAACTCCTTGAGCGCTCCGATCAACCCCTTGATATCGCGTTTGGCCCGTAGCTTTTCGCTGTTCGGCCGGCCGAAGATGCCCATAGCTTCACCTCCCAAGTGGCTGACCAATACAGTCAGGCGCAGCCTCGACGGCTTGCAGGCAATCGGCGGGACGATGCCGGCGCGCATCGGGTAGCACAAATGAGGATTTTACGATATCACCGAAAGCGTGTCTTGTCAATGGATCTCAAGATCGCCAATGGGTGCAGCCGCAACGCCGTGGCACGTGCCACGTCTTATCCCTTTGTGCCCTTGCGGCAAAACTGTGACTCTTTCCAGCAGACAACAAAAAAGATGGAGTAGCCTCATGCCCCTGTCTTTCTCTTCTCCTCTCGACCTGGCCACCATCCGCCAGGCTTTCCCGGCGCTGGCCGAGCTGACCTACCTGAACGTGGGCACCTATGGCCTGATGCCTGAGCCCGCGCTGGCCGAGCTGATGCAGGCCGTGACCGCTTTCGAGCGCTATGGAGTGGCCTCGCCCATCGACCTGGACGGCAAGATGAACGAAACGCGGGCCGCGGTCGCCCGGCTTTTGGGCGCCGACCCGGGGGAGATCGCCTTTACCCGCAACGCCACCGATGGCGTGAACCTGGTACTGGCTGGCATCGACTGGCGCCCCGGCGATGAGGTCATCACCAGCACCGAGGAGCACCCCGCCATTGCCCATCCGCTGCTCTATCTGCAGCGCCGGCGCGAGGTGCGCATCCGCACGGTAGAGGTTTCACCCAAGGCCGCCGAGATGACGGCGCGGCTGGATGGCGTTCTGAGCTCGCGCACGCGCTTGCTGGCCATCAGCCAGGTCCCGTGCGAGACGGGCGCCCGGCTGCCGGCGCGCGAGATGGCGACCTGGGCAGCGGCTCATGGCGTCCTCAGCCTGATCGACGGCGCCCAGGCCCTGGGGACCTTCCCCATCAACGTGCGCGAGATCGGCTGCGACTATTACACCTCCAACGGCCACAAGTGGCTGTGCGGCCCCAAGGGGACGGGTATCTTCTATGCGCGGCGCGAGCGCCTGGCGGGGCTCTCGCCGGCTCACGTGGGGGCGGGGTCCCTTGAGCGCGCCGATATGGGTACGGGCGAGGCGGAGCCCTGGCTCGACGGCCGGCGCTTCGAGTTCGGCACCCGGGCCTGGCCGCTCTATGCCGGGCTGGGCGCCAGCCTGGCCTGGGTCGGCGCCCTCGGTTGGGACCGCATTGAGCAGCACATGGCCGCGCTGAGCGCCTATCTCAAAGAGCGGGTGGCCCGGCGCCCCTACCTGCATCTGCTCACGCCCCGCGACTGGGCCGAGTCTTCTGGCCTGACCAGTTTCTCCATGGATGGCCAGCAAGCCCCTGATCTGGCTGCGACCCTGCGCACCCGCTGGCGGATTCACGTGCGCGTCGTGACGCACTATAACGCCATTCGCGTCGCCACCGCGTTCTTCAACAACCGGGAGGATATCGACCGGCTCTTGGCCGCGCTTGACGAGTTGGCTGGCTGACCCGCGGGGGAGGGAATCATCAGACTAAGGCACGCCCCTCTCCGGCGCCGGGCTGATACTGCCGGAACACGGCGCCGGAGAGGAGTTGGGATGAGGTCCAGCTCCCCGCCGCGCTTTTTCTGAGGATCTGCTCCAGGATGACCAGCGCCGCCCCCCGGATCTGCTGCGATTGGCCATCCAACCGCTTGAAGGTATCGGGCCAAATGGGCGACAATTGTGACCTCTCCATTCGGTGCCCTCGATAGAGACGCGGTCCTGCTCAATGAACCTGCATGCGCACCCGGGTGCAGTTTAGCGTTGGGGCAACCTGCATTCCGACTGTCACGCTGAGTGGCCCAGGACTCTCACGAGAGCCCTGTCAGCGCTCAGAACCTTGGCCTGCACATGGAGCGCCGGCGGCCCGCGCCGGCCCCTGGCCGCCTGGCAGGCGGCGCTCCTCCCGTGTGGCCAAGTTTCTGAGCAGTGGGCAAAGCCAACCGGCAATAGCACTCAGCCTGCTCAAGCGAAGCGTCCTCATGGCGCAGAGAGGATCCCTCGCTGTGCAAGATTCACCCTGGCGACAGGCTCGCAGACCCGCTCGGGGTGACAACCGGGCGCGGCCCGCCTCCATATTGAACTGCACCTGCGCACACACACACGACGGTTGACACGCCCCCGGAAACGTGCTATAGTGCGCACAATAGTAAAGACTGTGAACAGGACGAGTAGCCGCCAAAGCGGGGCGCAGAGAGCCGGGTGTAGTGGTGCGAGCCCGGCGCCGGCGCAGGGGGTGAATGGACCTGGGAGTCGCAGACCGAACGGTGCAAACCCAGTAGGCTCTGCCGGAGGCGCCACCGTTATCAAGGCAGAGGGTATCGGATATCCCTCGAGGGGTGTAAGGATATCCTGTACCTCATGAGTGAGGCTGGCCTGGTTGTCACCCGCTATCACGGCGGGTTTTTTGTTTCTTGCCCAGGCTGGCTTAATTCGGGTGGCACCACGGGTGTTTGCAGGCTCCCGTCCCGTTGGGGATGGGGGCCTTTTTCATTCCTAAAAGGAGAGTGTTCCATGTCACACGCAGATGAGACCAAGATCTTCTTGCCCGAGCAGGACATGCCCCGGGCCTGGTACAACATCGCCGCCGACATGCCCGTGCCGATCCCGGCCGTGCTGCACCCGGCGACCGGCAAGCCCGTGGGGCCGGCCGACCTGGCGCCCCTCTTCGCCATGGAGTTGATCAAGCAAGAGGTCTCGACTGAGCGCTATATCCCGATCCCCGAGCCGGTGCGTGAGATCTACCGCTTGTGGCGGCCGTCGCCCCTGATCCGTGCCCGCCGGCTGGAAAAGGCCCTGGATACGCCGGCCAAGATCTACTACAAATACGAAGGCGCCAGCCCCGTGGGCAGCCACAAGCCCAACACGGCCGTGCCTCAGGCCTATTACAACAAGGTAGAGGGCATCACCCGCCTGACCACTGAGACGGGCGCCGGGCAGTGGGGCTCGGCCCTGGCCATGGCCTGCAACTTTTTCGGCCTCGAGTGCGAGATCTATATGGTCAAGATCTCCTACCAGCAAAAGCCCTACCGGCGCCTGCTGATGGAGACCTTTGGCGGCAAGGTTTTCGCCAGCCCCTCCACCCAAACCGCGTTCGGCCGCAAGGTCCTGGCCGAGGATCCCGACTCGCTGGGCTCGCTGGGCATCGCCATCTCCGAGGCGGTCGAGCTGGCGGCCCAGCGCGAGGATACCCACTATTCTCTGGGCAGCGTGCTCAACCACGTGCTGCTGCATCAGACGGTCATCGGCGAAGAGGCGCTCAAGCAGATGGCTCTGGTCGACCAGTACCCGGATGTCGTCATTGGCTGTGTGGGCGGCGGGTCGAACTTTGGCGGCATCGCCTTTCCCTTTCTGCGCGAGCGGCTGCAGAAGCATCTCAACACCCGTTTCGTGGCCGTCGAGCCCTCGGCCTGCCCGACCCTGACCAAGGGCATCTACGCCTATGACTTTGGCGACACGGCCGGCATGACCCCGCTCTGCAAGATGTATACCCTGGGCCACACTTTTGTCCCGGCCGGCATCCACGCCGGTGGGCTGCGCTATCATGGCATGAGCCCGCTCATCTCGGCGCTGGTGCACGGCGGCTATATCGAGCCGGTGGCCTACCCGCAGTTGCCGGTGTTCGAGGCGGCCGTCCAGTTCGCGCGTGCCGAAGGGGTCACCCCCGCTCCCGAATCGGCGCATGCCATCCGCGCGGCCATCGACGAAGCCATCAAGGCCAAAGAGGCGGGCGAGGCGCGCACGATCCTCTTTAACCTGAGCGGCCATGGCTATTTCGACATGACCTCCTACGACAGCTACTTCCGCGGGCAACTGCAGGACTATGCCTACCCGGTGGAGAAGGTGCAGGAGGCGCTGTCTATCCTGCCCAAGGTCGATGCCTGACGCCAGCTTGTCAGGGAGAGGGGGAGCCGGATGGCATGCAAGCGGGTTTCGCGGGGCATCGGAGCTTTGCCATCTGGCTCTCCCTCTTCCTGATGACGAGCCTCGCTGCAAGTCCTCAAGACGCCGGAAGTCTAGGCCTGCTTGCTCTTGCTTTCACAAGTAGAAATCGAGGTCTTGCCTGGACTGGGGTTGTGTGCTATACTCGCGTCTGAGAATGCTATCTTCAGCACTGAAGCTGGTCTGTTCCCCACAGTTGCGGCCCCACCGATGGCGCTCACGCTCGGGCGATGAGTAAGCCCCCAGCCCTGTTGCTGCATCTGCCGGCCCTGCAGGGGCTGTGGATGCCTGTTGTTACCCTTATCCCTGGTTTTGCCTGGCCTGGCCGGGAGTTTGGGCTCCCACACGGCAGGGCCAGTGTAGAGATGGGCCGATGGCCCGTGTCTGCTATTTCTTCGACAGAGAGGCTTGGCGAGATGAATCTACGAGTACCTGGGCCAACCCCGCTTCCACTGCAAGTGCGCGAAGCTGCTGCAGCGGACATGATTAATCACCGGGGTCCGGAATTCAAGGATCTGCTGGCAAAGGTGACGGCCGATCTGCGCACCGTCTTCCAGACCGAGCATGAGATCATGATCCTGACCGGCTCGGGTACGGGCGGCCTTGAGGCCGCCATCGTTAATCTCGTGAACCCTGGTGACAAGGTTGTGGCCGTCAGCATCGGCGAGTTTGGCGAGCGCCTGGCCGATATTGCGCGTGTCTATGGCGCGGATGTGGCCAAGGTGTCTGTCCCCTATGGGCAGGCTGCCGATCCTCAGGCCCTGGAAGAGGCCCTGGATCGGACGCCCGACGCCCGCGCGGTGCTGGTGACCCACAATGAGACTTCAACCGGCGTGACCAACGACTTGCGCACGCTGGCCGAGGTGGTGCGCTCGCGCCCCAACGGCGGGCCGCTCCTGGTAGTGGATGGCGTGAGCTCGGTGGGCTCGATCCCCCTCAAAACCGATGAGTGGGGCTGTGACGTGGTCATTTCCGGCTCGCAGAAGGGCTGGATGGCGCCTCCGGGCCTGGCTATGCTCGCCATCAGCCCGCGCGCCTGGGAGGCTGTAGAAGCGTGCAAGTGCCCGCGCTACTACTTTGACCTGCGCCAGGCGCGCAAATATGCTGCCACCGGCCAGACCCCCTGGACGCCTGCGGTGGGCGTCTTTTATGCGCTGCGCGCCGGCCTGGAGTTGATCTTGCAGGAAGGGCTGGAGAATGTTTACGCCCGACACCGGCGCGTGGCCCAGCATTGCCGCGATGGCGCCCACGAGCTGGGCTTTGAGCTCTTCCCAGACCCAGCCTATGCTTCCAACACGGTGACCTGCCTCAAGGTGCCTGCGGGCGTCGACGGCGCTGCGTTGCCGGGCAGGATGCGTGCACAGGGCGTGGAGATCGCTGGCGGCCAGGGCAAGCTCAAAGGGCAGATTATCCGCGTCGGGCATCTGGGCTATGTGCATGAGGCTGATATCGACGATGTGCTGCGCGCGCTGAGGGTTGCGCTGGGCGAAGGATAAGGTCAAGTCATGCACAAGGTCCTGGTTACCGAAGCGCTAAGCGAGCAGGGGTTAGCGCGGCTGCGCGAGAGCACCCAGGTCGACGTGCGCCAGGGGCTCAGCCAGGCCGATCTGATCCAGATCATCGGCGATTACGATGCCCTGATCGTGCGCAGCCGTACCAAGGTGACGGCGGAGGTATTGCAGGCGGCGACCCGGCTCAAGATCGTGGCCCGCGCCGGCTCCGGCGTGGACAATATCGATATGGAAGCGGCCACCCGCCGCGGTGTGGAGGTCGTCAACGCGCCTCAGGGCAATACGGTGGCCGTTGCCGAGCATACGCTCGGGCTGATGCTGGCCCTGGCGCGCCGCATTCCGGCGGCGGATGCAGCGATGAAAGCCGGCGGCTGGCCCAAGAGCAAGATGATGGGCGTAGAGCTGCGCGGGAAAACCCTGGGTATCATCGGCCTGGGGCGCATCGGCTCTACCCTGGCCCGGCGGGCAGCGGCTTTTGAGATGCGCCTGCTGGCCTATGACTCGTTTGTGTCGGTTGATCATGCGGCGCGCCTGGGCGTGGAGATGGTGCCCCTCGACGTGCTGCTGCGCGAGGCCGATTTCGTATCGGTCCATATCCCTGGCAACGACCGTACACGCGGGCTGATCGATGCGCAGAAGCTAGCCCTCATGAAGCCTACCGCATACCTCATGAACTGTGCGCGGGGCGGTATCGTAGACGAGGCTGCCCTGCTGCAGGCCCTGGAAGAGAACCGCCTGGCCGGCGCCGCGCTCGACGTCTTTACTGTCGAGCCGCCAGAGCCGAGCGAGCTTATCCGCTCCGAAAAGGTGATCTGCACGCCGCATATCGCCGCACAGACGGCGGAGGCGCAGGAGAGCTGTGCTCTCGATGTGGCCGAGCAGGTCGTCGCCGTGCTGAGCGGCAAGCCGGCGCGCTATCCGGTGAATGTGCCCTCGCTCTCCAGCGAAGAGATGGCGACTCTGCGGCCCTACATTGACCTGGCGACGCGCCTGGGCAGCTTTTATGCCCAGCTGGCGGGTAACAGCCTGGAACGGCTGGAGCTGATCTATGCGGGCGAGATTGCCGACCATGATACTGCTCTGCTGCGGGCGGCCGTCCTGGTGGGCCTCCTTCACCAGGTGGTTGAGGAACCCATCAACCTGGTGAATGCCGACACCCTGGCGGCTGTGCGTGGCATCTCTATCGCGGAGCGGCGCGAGTCCGAATCTGAGCACTATGCCAGCCTGATCAGTGTGCGTGCCTTTTCGCTGGGGGGCGAGCGCACCGTCTCGGGCACTCTGGTGCGCGGCCGTCCGCATGGGGTCTGCATCGATGGCTTCTGGCTGGATTTCCCCCTGGAAGGCTACCTGCTCGTCAGCGAGCAGACCGAACAACCCGGCATGCTGGGGCGCGTCGGCACGCTGTTGGGGCAGGCAGGGGTGAACATCTCGTACGTGCAGGTCGGGCGTTTTGGGCGCGGCTCGGACGGGGTGATGGTGTTGGGCCTCGATGAGCCTGCATCACCCGCCCTGCTGGCACAGCTGCGCACGCTGCCAAGCGTCCGCGTGCTGAGACAGGTCAAGCTTTAGCCGATAAGGGGGAAGAGGCGAAAAGGGCGTCATAGGCGCCCCTTTTCGCCTCTTCACCTTTTTCCCCACCTCGATCAGATAGGGTCAGCCGGCAGCGGCTCCAAATGCATTGCCCGCCGCCAGGCTTCGCGCACGGCGGCGGCGATAAAGAGTGAGCCTGTCGCGATGACCACGCCCTCCGGCCCTGCCAGCTCTTGGGCAAGCTGCAGGGCACGGTCGAGATCGGGCTCGACGGCTGTGGGCACGTCATAGCCCTGCGCCTGTTTGGCCAGCAGAGCGGGCGCCGCCGCGCGCGGGTGCCCGGTGCCGGTAAAGACCACGGCATCGACCTCTGGGAACAACGCCTCGAACATGCGCGGAATATCCTTGTCGGCCAGGGCGCCGAAAAGGATGACTCGGCGTCGCCCGCCAAAGAGCGCATCAGCGGCGGCCATCAGGCGCTGCATCGATTCGCCGTTGTGCGCCCCATCGACCACCAGCAACGGCTCGCGGCTCAGAATCTCCAGCCGCGCCGGCCAGCGCACCGCGCGCAGCCCCGCCCGCAGTTGTTCCCCCGTCCACACGAGCTCCCCCTGGCGGCGCAGCACATCCAGCGCAGCGACCGCTGTGGCGGCGTTGACCAATTGGTGCTCGCCCAGCAGGGGAATGAAGAGCCCGTTCAGGCTCACGTCGGGGCCGTAGAGGGTGAAGGCCTGCCCATCCCAATCGCCATGCTCAGGCTCGATGGTCCAATCGCGGCCCACCAGCGTCAGGGGGGCTTCCAGGTGCTGGGCCACGTGAGTGATGACGTTGAGAGCCTCATCGGGCTGAGGTGCGCTCACCACCGGCGTATGCGGCTTGATGATGCCCGCCTTTTCCTGGGCGATGGCCGTCAGCGTATCGCCCAGCACGAGCATATGGTCATAGCTGACGGAGGTGATCACCGAGACGGCGGGCTGGATGAGGTTGGTCGAATCCAGGCGCCCGCCCAGCCCCACCTCGATCACGCCCCAATCGATCCTCTGAGCCACGAAATAGTCAAACGCAATGGCCTGGGCCGCCTCAAAGGTCGTCAGCCCCGGCAGCGTATTGAATAGGGGCTGCAGCCGGCGCAGATGGGCGACCAGGGCAGCCTCGGAGATGGGCTCGCCGTCGACCTGGATGCGCTCGCGAAAGGTGTGCAGATGCGGCGAGGTGAACAAGCCCACGCGCTGGCCGGCATGCCGCAGGCACGAGGCGATCATGGCCGCCGTGGAGCCCTTGCCCTTGGTGCCGGCAATGTGCACGGACCGGAACTGCTGCTCCGGATTGTGCAGGGCGCTGAGCAACCGCTCCATGCGCGAGAGCTCAAAGGGCTCCCCTGCATACTGGCTGGCGAGCTTGTGCTCGTAATTAACCAGGCCGTATAGATAGTCGAGCGCAGCGCGGTAATCGTGGTCCATACCCTGTCCGTCCTCATGTGCGTACTGTCTTGTGGCACCGATTATAGGCCCATCTGCCGACAAGGGCAATGCCAAATTGCAGAGGTTTAAAGATATTTGACGCTCTGCTTTGCTCCGTGGTACACTGCGCACACCTCAGACCTGACAGGTTTGGGGAAACCTGTCAGGTCTGGCATGGAGGAGGCGCATAGTGCGGAGGTTACTGGGGCATGGGCTGCTCGTGTTGGCACTGCTGCTGCCAGCGCTGAGCTTGAGCGGCTGTCAGAGCGGGCCGTGGCTGACGGGCTTGAGCCTGAGCCCGGCCGTGATATCGCCCAATGCCGACGGTGTGGATGACGTTGCGCAGATCAGCTACCGGCTCAGCCGCACGGCCAATATCTCGATCTACTTTGTCGATAGCGCCGGGCAGCGCCACTATTTCCGCCACGATAGCCGCCGTGCGCCCGCTCAAGAGCCCTACAAGGTGCTCTTTGGCGGTGCCGTTGACGGTCACCTCTTGCCCGATGGGCACTATACCTGCGTCATGGAAGCGACCGATCTGGCGGGGCATACTGCCAGGCTGGAGCAGCCCTTCACGATCCAGAACGGCGATCCTGTTCCCTTGCGCATCGAAGGTCTCTCTATCAGCCCGGCCATCTTTACGCCGAACCGCGATGGCATCTCGGACCGGGTCAGCATCGGCTATTATCTCAACAAAGATGCGACGAATGTCTCGGTCTACCTGCTTGATAAACAGGGCAACCGCTACCCGGTCCCCGATGACCAGATCCGCAAGATGGGCAGCAAGGGCGTCCATCAGCACGACTATGACGGTGGGGTGGATCTGGGCGCGCAGCCACCGCCCGATGGCGTCTATACCGTAGTGGTGGAGGCCGATGACGCGGTGGGCAATCATGCGGAGGCCTCGGGGCCCCTGACCATCGTCGATGGTGGTGTGCCCCAGGTGGAGATCGTCAACGCGGATGCGCAATGGTCCAGTCCCATCGTCAAGCTGGGTGACACTCTCACCTTTACCTGCACGGTGCAGAATATCGGCACCGTCCCGGTGCGCACCAAGGGTCCTGAGCCCGGCACCGAGTACACGATGGACCAGAATTTCAACAGCCTGGGCCTGCCGGAGGAGCCCGGCCTCTTTCGGGTGGGGCTTGATTACGAGGGCAACTCGGCCGGCCGTACTTATCCCTTCCGTTGGCAATTGGGCAAGGACGATCAGCTGACCATGATCGACGGGCAAAAGTACCTCATGCCCGGGCAGACGGTCACCGTCGTGGGCAAGCTCAAGGTCAACGAAAAGATGGTCAAGGACGCGCCCTATTTCTGGATCGGCCTGATCCAGGAGAACGTCTGGATCGTCCAAGACCGCGTCGCGTACACCTCGATCAAAGTGGAGTACTAGCGGTGGCTGAAGCATTGCTCGGCATTGTCACGGTCAGCTATAATACGCGGGACCTCTTGCGCCAGTGCCTGGACTCGGGCCTGGCGAGCCTCGCTCGCTCGCAGTTCGCGGCCGACTGGGTGGTGGTCGACAATGCCTCGGCCGATGGCTCGGCGGCGCTGGTCTGCGAGCGCTACCCCCAGGTGAAACTCATCTCCAACGAGCGCAACGCCGGTTTCGCCGCCGCCACCAATCAAGGGTTGCGGGCGCTGGGCTTCCCGGGGCCGCAGGGGCCCCGCTATGCCCTGCTCCTTAACCCTGATACTATCGTCCATGGTGAGGCCCTCGCCAGGCTCGTCGCTTTCATGGAGGGCACACCCCAAGCAGCGGCAAAGCAAGCTTTGCCTAGTGCGGCAAAGCAAGCTTTGCCTAGCGGCGCCTGCGGGGCCCGGCTGGTCTACGAGGATGGCTCTTTCCAGCACTCTGCCTTTCGCTTTCCTACTCTGTTCATGGTCTTTCTCGACTTTTACATGCCCAACTGGCGCTTGCTCGATTCGCGCCTGAACGGCCGCTACCCTCGCCGGCTGTACGCCGCAGGCGAGCCTTTCGCCATCGATCATCCGCTGGGGGCGGCGCTGATGGTGCGGCGCGAGGCGGCGCAGCAGGTGGGCCTGCTCGACGAGCAGTTCTTCATGTACAGTGAAGAAGTCGATTGGTGCCGGCGTATCAAGGGCGCCGGCTGGGGCATCTATTGTGTGCCGCAGGCTGAAATCGTGCACCTGGCCGGCCGCAGCGCGCAGCAGTTCCGCGAGGAGATGTTTGTGGCCCTCTGGCGCAGCCGCTACCGGTACTATGCCAAGCACCACAGCCCCCTCTACCGCCGGGCGGTGCGCCTGATCGTGGGGCTCGGCCTTGAGCGGGCAGAGGCCCGCGTGCGTGAGCAGGTGCGCCGGGGCGAGCTCCCGCGCGCGGCTGCCGAGAAGCGCCTGGCTGCCTATACGCAGGTGCGGGCGCTGGGCAGGGAACTGGCATGAACGAGAAGCTTTCCACCATCACCCTTGCCCGCAACGAAGAGCGCAACATCGGCGACTGCCTGCGCAGCCTGGCCTGGGCCGATGAGTGGATCGTGCTTCTGGACCCCCGCACGACCGATCGCACGGCCGAGATTGCCCGCTCCCTGGGCGCACGGGTGTGCGAGCACCCCTTTACCAACTTTGCCGAGCAGCACGAATATGGCCTCAGCCTGCCCCGCTACGATTGGGTCTTCTCAGTCGATGCCGACGAGCGCGCCACGCCCGAGTTGGCGGCCGAGGTGCGGCGGGTGATCGCTCAATCCTCACCCGTCGGCTGGTGGGTGCCCCGCTACAACTATATCTGGGGCCGCCGCATCTCCCACGCCGGCTGGTATCCCGATTACCAGCTGCGGCTGATGCGGCGCAGCAAGAGTCACTATGACCCCATGCGAGCAGTGCACGAGCTGACCCTCCTCGATGGCGAAGCCGGCTATCTGCAGCATCCCCTCATCCACTACAACTATCGCACGGTGGGTGAGTTCCTGCGCAAGCAGGACCAGTATACCCACCTGTATGCTGGTGCTCTGCGCCAGAGCGGCGTGCGGCCGCGCTGGCGGAGCCTGGTCGGTATGCCCGCGCGCGAGTTTTGGCGGCGTTATGTAGCCCTGCAAGGCTACCGCGACGGAGGCCATGGCTTGCTGTTGAGCGTGCTCCTGGCCTACTACACCGGCCTGGCTTATTGGCGCCTGCGCCAGCTCGCCAAGAGTGGTTGATGCCCCGCCTGGAGGCATGTCCATAGTTTACTGGCTCTTGCCGGCCATCAGGCTGATAGGCCGGGCTTGACACTGCGCTGCCAGAACCTCTAAGGTTAGAGCCGGGTGGCAGCAGCGCAAAACACCCGGCTTTCACCCGGGGATAAGGCCCTTGCGTGGCCGATTCTGGATCCGACAAAAATCAAGCGAGGCATTGACGCACGTTAGGGAAAGTGCTATACTGGCCCTAGGTGGCGATAATGGATGTCCCAAAAGCGGCTGTATTGGTACTAAACCAGAACTATGAGCCCCTCAACGTTTGTGATGCTCGCCGCGCTATCGGCATGTTGCTCGGAGGCAAGGCAGAGATCGTCGAGAACGGGCGGGGCGAGATACACAGCGCGGCTCACGTCATCCCATTCCCCTCGGTTATCCGGCTTTCCTACCTTATACGGCGTCCCAGGCCGCGTGTCAGGTTGACCCGGCGCGAGATCTTCCGGCGGGACAATTACACCTGTCAGTATTGCGGCCAACAGACGCACACCCTCACTGTCGATCACGTAGTCCCCCGGCATCGCGGCGGCGCCCATGCCTGGGAGAACCTGGTCAGCGCCTGCCCGAGCTGTAACCGCCACAAAGGGGGGCGGACCCCGGAAGAAGCTCACATGCCGCTCTTGCACAAACCCTTCGAGCCCCGGCCCTCCGTCCTCTACCTCTTTGGCGCCCATCTGGAGGCTAACGAAGGCTGGCGCAAGTTCCTGCGCGGTTGGGGTGAGTGATCTCTCTGCCTGAGCAAGGCCAGACAGGTTTTCCGAAACCTGTCTGGCCTTTGCCGAGGGGTGGATAATACCTTGTTTTGACCGTCGTGCAACGGTCCGCCAGACTGAAGCACAGTCTCCCCGTGCCGGGCTGTAGCCCGCCACTTGAGACGGAGGAACCATGAAGCGTGTGCTGCTTGTAGTCGGGATAATCTGCCTGCTCTTCGTCTCTACTGGGGTGGGCGTGGTCGGGGGGGTGGTGCTCGACCGTACGGTGCTGTCTGCAGTGGCGCCTTCCGACATAATCCCTGCCGGCGCCATACAGCAGTTCAAGCTGATGGGTGAGGCCTGGAACACGATCGAGCAGGTCTATGTGGATCGTTCGGCTCTTGATGCGCAGAAACTGGCCTATGGCGCCATTGCTGGCATGGTCGATGCGCTGGGGGATACCGGCCACAGCCGCTTTCTGAGCCCTGACATGGTGAAGGAAGAGCAAAAGTTCACCAACGGCGAGTTCGAGGGTATCGGTGTCGAGGTCCAGACGAACGGCCGCTATACGGTGGTCATTGCTCCTATCGATAACACCCCCGCGCAAAAGGCTGGCCTGCGGCCGGGCGATGTGATTCTCAAAGTTGATGGCGTCGATATGACGGGGCTGCCGCTGACCGAGGTGCAGGCGCATATTCTCGGTGCAGCGGGCACACCGGTCACGCTGACGATCCTCACCCCCAGCACGGGCGTCACGCGTGATGTGACCCTGGTGCGGGCGCGCATTGCCCTGCAGAATGTCACCTGGGCGATCCTGCCGGGCACCACGGTGGCCCACATCCGCGTCGCTGCGTTCAGCCAGGGGGTGACGAACGACCTGCGCAAGGCGATTGCCGGTGCGCAGCAGCAGGGGGCGACGGCGCTGATCCTGGACCTGCGCAGTGACCCCGGCGGGCTGTTGGATGAAGCGGTGGGCGTGGCGAGCCAGTTCCTGGCGGGCGGCAACGTGCTCCAGGTGAAGGATGTCAACGGCAAAGTGAGCGCCATCACTGTGCAGGGTAACGCATCGGCGCCCGACATTCCCATGGCCGTGTTGATCGACGGCGGCACGGCCAGCGCGGCCGAGATCGTGGCTGGCGCTCTGCAAGACGCCCATCGCGGCGTCCTGGTCGGCGAGACGACCTTCGGCACTGGCACCGTATTGCGCAGCTTTAACCTTTCCGATGGCTCGGCGCTTCTCCTGGCCACCCAGGAGTGGCTGACCCGCGATGGCCGGCAGATCTGGCACAAGGGCATCTCGCCTGATGTGGAGGTGCCCCTCGCTCCCGACGCACAGCCGCTCCTGCCCTCCGGCGAACGTAGCTTGACCGCCGAGGATGTGCAAAAATCGACCGATACCCAGGTGCTCAAGGCGCTGGAAACTTTGAAACAGTCCGTGCAACAGACCCAGTAGGCGCGCCAGCAAAGCCAATCGGTGCTGCATTTGACCATCTCTTCACACTCTGCTATACTCCCGCTATTCTTGCTGGCTGCGAAAGGAGCAGGCGCGATGTCAACCATCAGCATCACAATGCAGTCCAACCTCCCCATCGAGGTTACCGCCTGAGAGGGCGCGCCTGCCTGGAGTAGTTCTGCCTCGGCTGCACTGCTGGCCGGGGTGTTGTCCGTTCGTCTGTCTGTGCGCTGCTTGCGCGATACACAGGCCGTTGGCGTTCCCTCTGGGGGCCCCTACGGCTTTTCGATCCCCTCGGCCCTTTGGCCGGGGGTTGGCCGTGGGGAGTGATCCTACCCACGGCCTTTTTTTCGCGGAGCAGAGCATGGCAATCTCATTCGGCGTCTGCTGGCGCCTGTTGGTAGACTATTTGCGGCCGCAATGGGGGGGAGTTCTCCTCCTAGCGGCCGTCCTCCCAGGAAGTATCGGCCTGCAGTTGACGAGCCCGCAGGTACTGGGTTGCCTGATTGACCTGGCGCGGGCCGGCAGCGCTTTTGGCTCTCTGGCCGGCGTTGCAGCGCTTTTCATCGGGCTGGCCCTCACCGGGCAGGGCCCGGCCGTCGCCGCGACCTGCACCGGCGAAAACGTCGGCTGGACGGCAACCAATGCCCTGCGCAACGACCTGGCTTTCCACCGGGCGCATATGCCCGGTGAGATGGTCGAGCGCATCGACGGCGACGTGATGGCCCTGGCCAACTTTTTCTCCCATTTCGTGGTTGCCCTGTTGGGCAGCGCCCTGATGCTCGTGGGGGGCGCCGCCCCGGCGCGGATCGATGCCGGGGTGGGCGGGGTCATGTTCGTCTTTGCTGCCCTCTCCCTGACGGCTTGCGGCCGTATCCGCGATATCGCCGTGCCCCCCTGGGCAGCGTGGACGTCCGCAAGGTGGCGCTTGCTGATCTGCGCGCGCCCGTGAGCATGGTGACTCGGGAGGGGCAGCCTTTTAAGGCCAGCCTGTGCGACAACCTGCCCCTCTTCCGGCGGGGCATCCCCAGCTGGCGCCTGTGCGCGGCTCTGGGCGAGCTGGGCCTGGGCGACTGGCGCCGCTCGTTGCCTCAGGGGCTGGGTACGGAGCTGACGGCAGGTGGGGGCTTTCCGCGGGGCGGGCGCAGCTTCTGGCGTTCACCCGGGCCCTCAGAGCAGGCTGCCGTGTACCGTTTATCGTGCGCACCGGGTGTGGTGCGCAACGTTCATCGATGGAGATGCCTGTGAACATAACGCTCAAGCGCTACTGGCAAACGTTGGTGACCTATCTGCAGCCCCTCTGGCCACAGGCCTTGCTTTTGGCTGTGGTGCTCTTTGGTAGCATCGGCCTGCAGCTGGTCAACCCACAGATTCTCCGCTTCTTTATCGATACCGCCACTGGCGGCGGGCCCCTTTCCGTGTTGGGCCAGTCGGCGTTGCTCTTTGTGGGCATCGCTCTGGCCAACCAGGCCCTCTCGGTGCTGGCGACCTACACGAGTGAAAACCTGGGCTGGTCGGCCACCAACGCGCTGCGCGAGGACCTGGCGCTGCATTGCCTGCGGCTCGACATGTCGTTCCACAAAGGCCACACCCCGGGTGACATGATCGAGCGCATCGACGGCGACGTGACGGCCCTGGCCAACTTTTTTTCTCAGTTTGTCATCAATATCGTTGGCAACGCCGTGCTGCTGGTGGGCGTGCTCGTGGTGCTCTGGCTGATCGACTGGCGGGCCGGTGTGGCCATGCTCGTCTTTGGCAGCATGACTCTGGGCATCCTGATCGCCATGCGCAGCATGGCCGTGCCCTACTGGGAGGGGGCCCGGCAGGCGGCGGCCGATTTCACCGGCTTTTTGGTCGAGCGCCTCGGCGGCACCGAGGATATCCGCTCCAGCGGCGCGGTACCCTTTGTGTTGCGTGGCTTTTTCAAGCTCATGCGCCAGCGCCTGCAGAAGGAACGGCAGGCGTCGCTGATCGCTGGCAGCATGAGCTTTATGAACCTCCTTCTGCATGCCATCGGCACCGCGATCGCCTTTATCCTGAGCGCCCTGCTCTACCGCAGCGGTGAGATCAGCCTGGGCACCGCCTTTATCATTCTCAACTATGTGGAGATGATCTTCCGCCCGCTCAACATCATCAGCCAGCAGATGCAGAACCTGCAGATGGCCTCTGCTGGCCTGGACCGGGTCGAGAAGCTCTTCGCCACGACCAGCTGCATCCAGGATGGGCCGGGCAAGGCCCTGCCGGGGGGCCAGATTGCCGTCGAGTTCCGGGATGTCTCGTTCGCCTATGAGGGCGATGACACCGTGCTGCACAGGATTTCGTTCCGCCTTCAGCCCGGGCGCGTTCTGGGCGTATTGGGCCGTACCGGCTCGGGCAAGACGACGATCACCCGCCTGCTCGCCCGGCTTTACGATCCGAAGGAGGGGGCGATCTTGCTGGGAGGCGTCGATATCCGGCAGGTGCACCTGAAGGAGCTGCGGCGGCGCGTGGGCGTGGTGACGCAGGACGTGCAGCTTTTCGAGGCCACCGTGCGCGACAATCTGACCTTTTTCGACACCACGATCTCCGATGATCGCATCGTGCGCGTGCTGTGCGAGCTGGGCCTGGGCCAGTGGTATCACTCGCTGCCGCACGGCCTCGATACCGAGTTGGCGGCCGATGGCGGCGGGCTCTCGGCGGGCGAAGCGCAGCTCCTGGCTTTCGCGCGCGTCTTTCTGGCCGACCCGGGGCTGGTGATCATGGATGAGGCCTCTTCGCGCCTCGACTCGGCGACAGAGGCCCTTATCGAGCGCGCCATCGACAAACTGCTCTATAACCGCACGGCCCTGATCGTGGCGCACCGCCTCGCCACCGTGCACCGGGCCGATGAGATCATGATCGTCGAGAACGGCTGTATCTGCGAGCACGGCGAGCGCGCCCGCCTGGCGGCCGATCCCGGCTCACGTTTCTACGGCCTGCTCCAGACAGGCCTGGAGGAGGCATTGAAATGAGCACCTGGCGATATCTGTGGCGCCTGCTCCGCTTCTGCCCGGGCATCTACCTGGCAGCGCTGGGGATCCAGTCGGTCCACGTGATGATGGAAATGGCCCCCGGCCTGCTCTCGCGCCAGTTTCTCGACTGGCTCACGAGCAGTCAACCTTACAGCGTCATGTGGGGCATCATCGTGGTGCTCATCGTCACCTATGTGGCGCATGCGGCCTGCTACGCGGGCAACCTGTTCACGATGGTCACCTTCCGCTTTACGGCCGGGGCGCTTCTGCGCAAGAACCTCTTCGAGCACGTCCTGCGCCGACCTGGGGCGAACGCGCTTCCAGGCTCGCCGGGCGAGGCGACCAGCCGCTTTGGCGGCGATGTGGATGAGACCATGGATTTCCTGGCCTGGCTGGCTGAAGCTCTGGGGCTGGTGGCCTTTGCCGTGGTTGCTGTGATCGTCATGGTGAGCATCAATACCCGCATCACTTTGTTCGTGTTCCTGCCGCTGTTTGCCGTGGTGGGCATCATCAACCTGGCCAGCCGGCGCTTCCGGAGATATCGCCAGGCCAGCCGCCGCGCTGCTGGGCGCGTGATCGGCTTTTTGGGTGAGATGTTCAACGGCGTGCAAGCTATCAAGCTGGCCAACGCCGAAACGCGGGTGGTCGGGCAGTTCCACCGGTTGAACGAGGTCCGCCGCAAGGCCACGGTCAGAGACCGTATGTTCCACAGCCTGGTGCACTCGATCTTCTACAATGTCGTCAACCTGGGCATGGGGGCCATCCTGATCCTGGCCGCGGGGGCCATGCGCGACGGCACCTTTACCGTCGGCGATTTCGCCCTGTTCACCTTTTACCTGGCCTATGCCACCGATGGTATGGCCTATATCGGCGAAATGCTGGCGCGCTACAAGGAAGTGGGGGTGTCGATTGACCGCATGCTGGAGCTTTTGCCCGGCGCCTCACCCAAGGATCTCGTGGAGTATGGCCCCGTCTACATGCGGGGGCCCTACCCCGAAGTACCCTACCTGCCCAAGACCGATGCGGATCGCTTGCAGCGCCTGGAGGTCAAGGGCCTCAGCTACCACTTTCCGGAGGGCGGGCGCGGCATTGCGGATGTGAGCCTCAGCCTGGAGCGCGGTTCGTTCACGGTCATCACCGGACGCATCGGCTCGGGCAAGACGACCCTCCTGCGCACCCTCTTGGGTCTGCTGCCCCGTGAGGCGGGGGAGGTGCGCTGGAACGGGCAACCTGTGGGCAACCTGGGGGACTTTATGGTGCCGCCGCGCGCGGCCTATACCGCCCAAGTGCCGCGCCTCTTTAGCGACACCCTGCGCGACAATATCCTGCTTGGCCTGCCTGAGGACAAGGTGGACCTGCCGGGCGCCATCAGTCAGGCCGTGCTGGAGGACGACGTAGCCGCGATGGAGAAGGGGCTTGATTCCATGGTGGGGCCCAAGGGTGTGCGCCTCTCTGGCGGGCAGGTGCAGCGCGCGGCGGCCGCGCGCATGTTCGTGCGCGGCGCTGAGCTCCTGGTGTTCGATGACCTCTCCAGCGCCCTCGATGTGGAGACAGAGCGGGTGCTCTGGGAGCGCGTATTCGAGCGACAAGGGCTCGTGGGCGGCGGCCCTACCTGCCTTGTCGTCTCGCACCGGCGGGTGGCCCTGCGGCGCGCGGATCACATCATCGTGCTCAAGGATGGCCGTGTGGAGGCCGAAGGCAAGCTCGATGACCTCCTCACTACCTGCGACGAGATGCAGCGCCTCTGGCGCGGCGACTTGGGCGAAGAGAACGGCAACGGGCGAGGTTAAAGGCAATATGTAGTTGGGGGCAGCCTGTAAGGGCGGGGTTCCCCACTCCTTCAGTCTGACCCCAACTACATATCTCATCAGTGGATGTACCCCAGGTACTCTTTCTGATATTTGAGCAGTGTATCCAGCGTCTTCTCGGCAGCCTGGAAGTTATCCACGACCGGGTCTACCAGCAGCGCCTGCAGCGCCAACTCCCGCGAGCCCTGGAGGATCGCCTCCGCGGTCAGGTCCAGCACGGCGGCTTGATTGTTCATCAACCCGGCCAGGCCCTTGGGCAGCGCGCCCAGTGGCACGCCGTGCACGCCGTTCTTGTCAACCTTCGCCGGCACCTCGACCACCAGGTCGTGCGGCAGGTTGTCGATCAAGCCATCGTTCATGACATTGGCGGCGTCTTCCGCCTGGCCCGAATCCGTCACGATACCCTCGATCATGGGGATCACACGCTCGCTCGTGCCGCTGATGCGCAGCTCTGGTTCGGGCCCCAGGCACCACGCCTTGTACCAGTTGTAGAAATCGAGGATGCCCTTGTGGTCCACGACCGAATGGGCCCACGAGATATATTCACCAAAGTGGCTGTCGGTGGTGATGGGCAGGTAGCCAAAGCGCTCCAGTATGGTCATGAACAGGCCGCGCTCTACAAACGTCTCTTCGGCTTCAGGGGCATGGTTGGGGTCGAGCATGCCGACAAAGGTGGGCAGGTGCTCAAAGTACTCGCGGGCGCGGGCGCGCACGTCGGGGTAGGCGTCCTTGCCCGAATCCTTGTATCTGACCTCCAGCAGCACGCTGAAATGGTTGAGCCCGCCCGCCTTGAACTCGATGTTATCCATGGTCGTGTCGAGGAGCATGGGCAGGTGATGGTGCAGCGAGGCGATCTCGTGGCAGAGGCCCGTCAGTTTGAGCGCCGGGTACTTGCGCTTGACCGTCAGGCAGATGCGGCTCATGGGGTTAGAAAAGTTGAACACATGCGCATCGGGGCAGATGCGCATGATGTCGCCGCAGATATCGAGGATGGGTGGGATGATGCGCATAGCGTGAAAGAGGCCGCCAGGACCGCCATTCTCGCCATAGACCTGGCGGATGCCATATTGCTGGGGCACACGCCAATCCTGCTCCCACAGATCAAACCGCCGGCCCACCTCGATGGAGATAATGCAAAAAGTGGCGCCCTGCAGCGCCTCCTGGCGGTTGGTGGTAGCGGTCACGGTAAAGGGCAGGTTGTGCTCCTTCAGGTGCTCAAAGGCAATGCGCTCCACCCGGGCCAGGGCCTGCGGGTTGATATCGTGCAGCACGATTTCGCTGCCCGCCAGCGCGTCGCTGTTAAAGATGTCGCCCAGGGTGCCCAGGCCGAAGTTGGCGCTGCCCGCGCCGATGAGGACGATCCGTTGGCTCATGGTATGCTTCCTCCTTGGGATGGCAAGAAGAACGTAAAAACTGTTTCACCTGGCCTGATTGTAACACGGTCACCGAAAGAGGGCAATGTTGCGTTCTTCGCCGCGCGGCGCTCCTGGCGCTGCTGCTGGGCGCCGGCATCGTGCTGCAACTGACCAGCCCGCAGATCCTGCGCTACTCTATCGACACGGCTACGGCCGGCGGGGCCACGCACTCCCTGGCCATTGCGGCCCTGCTCTCTATCGGCGTGGCCCTGCTGAACCAGGCGCTGTCGGTCACAGCCACCTATGTCAGTGAGACCGTCGCCTGGACGGCGGCCAATGCCCTGCGGCGCGACCCGGCGCAGCACTGCCTGCACCTGGATATGACCTTTCACAAGTCGCATACACTGGGGGAGATGATCGAGCGCCTCGACGGCGATGTGACGGCGCTGGCCAGCCATTTCTCCCAGTTTGTGGTCTATGTGCTGGCCAATGCGGCCATGCTGCTGGGCATGCTGGCTGTGCTCTACCGGGTCGGCTGGCGCGTGGGGCTGGCGTTCACGGCCTATACGGCCGCGGCCCTGGTGGTGCTCATGGCCTGCCGCAACCTGGCCGTGCCCCACTCGGAGGCGGCGCGCCAGGCGGCGGCGGCAGACCGCTCCGGCTTTCTGGAGGAGCGCCTGGCCGGCACTGAGGACTTACGTTGCTGCGGCGCTCTTACGAGTTGATGTGCGGGCGCCTGCATACCGAGCGGCGCGCCGGCGTGATGCAGAGCTGGATGATCATAGGGTTCATCGGCGTGATCACCGCGGGCAACGCCCTCGCCTTTGGGCAGCGCCCTCTACCACAGCGGGGCCATCACCATCGGCACTGCCTATATGATCTTTTGCTATGCCGACAGGGTCTTCCGCCCGCTGATGATGATCGCGCGCCAGACGCAGGACCTGCAAAAGGCCGCTGCTGCCATCGAGCGCATCGAGCGGCTCCTGAGCACCGAGAGCAAGATCACTGAGGGCGCAGGGGAGCCCTTGCCGCTGGGCGCCGTGCCGGCGCGTTCCGCAGCGTAGATTTTGGCTTTCAGCTGCAGCCCAGGCGGGTGTTGGGCCTGCTGGGGCGTACCGGCTCAGGCAAGACGATCCTGCTGCGGGTGCTGCTGGGGCTTTTGCCCATGGAGAGCGGCGAGATCCGCTGGAACGGCGCGCCCCTGGCCGACCCGGCGGCCTTCCTGACCCTGCCGCGCGCATGTTCGTGCGCGGCGCGGAACTCTTGGTGTTCGACGACCTCTCAAGTGCGCTCGACGTGGAGACGGAGCGCCGGCTCTGGGAGCGGGTGTCCGAGCGACATAACACAACATGGCTGGTCGTCTCGCACCGGCGGGCGGGCCTGCGCCACGCCGAGCGCATCATGGTGCTCAAAGAGGGCCTCGTCGAGGCTGCGGGCGCGCTCGACGAGTTGCTCGCTACTTGCGAGGAGATGCAGCACCTCTGGCAGGCGGGTAGCGGGGTGGGCGAGGAGTAAGCCAGCGGACGCCGAGACAAGGGGGCACACATGCCTTACGAATACTATCGCTTGACACCCGAGGAGCGTGAAGAGGTGGTGCGCCAGCGGAGAGAGCGGGGCTACCCGCTCCATGCACCCCCGCACCCGCTCCGGGGTGAGCACTGCTACTTGCTCAGTGCGGCGAATTACCGGCATGCGCGCATCATGGCGGCGCCGGAACGCCGGACTGACCTGGAGGATTGTCTGCTGCGTGCGTTGAGCATTGTCCATGCCGAGGTCATCGCCTGGGTGGTGCTGCCCAACCACTATCATGCGTTGGTGAACGTCGGGTCGTTGGCGTCCATCTCATCAGCCCTGCAGGATGTGCATGGCGTCACTGCGCGCAATTGGAATCTGGCGGATGAGAAGACGGGCAAGCGGAGGGTGTGGTACCGGTTCACCGACCGGGCGATTCGCAATGAGTCCCACCTGCTCGCGACTCTGAACTATATCCACTACAACCCGGTGAAGCATGGCTACGTCGAGGATGCCTACGAGTGGCCGTGGTCGAGCTTGCAGGGGTATCTGGAAGCACATGGGCGTGAGTGGCTGCGCGCAACGTGGCGCGCTAATCCCCCGGGAGATATGGGCCGCGGGTGGGATGACTACTAATGTCCTGCTATGGCGACAGGCAGTGGAAGCCTGTCGTAGTAGCGGGCCTTAGCCGCCCAAGTGGCTTGGATGCGCAACATGCATAGTGGGCGATGCAGCTCTATGGGGAAGCTCGCCTCGAGTTGGTTGGGCGACTGAAGGTCGCCACTACAACAGGTGGCAGAAGCCTGTCGTAGTAGCGGGCTTTAGCCGCCCGAGTGGCTTGGATGCGCAACATGCATAGTGGGCGGTGCAGCTCTATGGGGAAGCTCGCCTCGAGTTGGTTGGGCGACTGAAGGTCGCCACTACGACAGGCAACGGAATCATGTTGTAGTAGCGGGCTTTAGCCGCCCAAGTGGCTCGGATGCGCAACATGCATAGTGGGCGATGCAGCTCTATGGGGAGGCTCGCCTCGAGTTGGTTGGGCGACTGAAGGTCGCTACTACAACAGGCAACGGAATCATGTTGTAGTAGCGGGCCTTAGCCGCCCAAGTTACTTGGATGCACACCGTGCATAGCGGGTGGTTTTGCTCTGTGGAGAGGCTCGCCTCGAGTTGGTTGGGCGACTGAAGGTCGCCACTACGACAGGCAACGGAAGCACGTTGTAGTAGCGGGCTTTAGCCGCCCAAGTTACTCGGACGTAGACCGTGCATAGCGGGTGGTCGTGCTCTGTGGAGAGGCTCGCCTCGAGTTGGTTGGGCGACTGAAGGTCGCTACTACAACAGGCAGCGGAAGCATATCGTAGTGGCGAGCTTGAGCCGCCGGAGCTACTCTGAGATACAACGCGCCTCGTGGGCAATGGGGGCCTGTCTTGATCGCTCTACATAAATACTATAAGACTGCTGCCATGTCGGCTGCCAGCTACATCGGCGACAACCCGCTCTTCCTGCTCACCTATCTGCTGCACCTGGTGCGGGTGGCCGTGCTGCTGGCCCTCTGGCGGCTGATTCTGGCCGGCAGGGGGGAGGTCTCGGGGATGACTTTGCCCGTCGTGCTGACCTATACCCTGGTCTCCGAGGCCTTTTATGAGCCGCTGCACGGCCGCACGAGCCTGGCCGATGCCCTGTGGAACGGGACGATCGTCACACGCCTGCTGCACCCCGTGGGCACCTTTGCCGAGTTTACTGCCGAGGCGTTGGGGCGCTGGGGGTTCACGTTCTGCGTGTTCTCGCTGCCCCTGCTCCTGCTGGCGCCCCTGTTTGGGGTCAGCCCGCTGCCCGCGAGCCCGCAGGCCGGAGGGCTGTTCGTGCTCAGCCTGGCGCTCGCCATCGCCGTCGGGGTCGCCATCGACATCAACCTGGGTGCGGCGATGACGGCTCTGGAGATCAACCGCTGGGCGGTCGAGCAGGTGCGCGAAGCGCTGACCGTGGTCCTCAGTGGGGCGCTGGTGCCGCTGGCGCTCCTGCCCTGGGGGCTGGGCGATGTCTTTGGCTGGCTGCCCTTCGCCGCCATGGCCTCCGCGCCCTTGCGCATCTATACCGGAACGGGCGCCCCGGGGCTGCTGCTGGCCCTGCAGGCAGGCTGGGCGCTGGCGCTGTGGCCCCTGGCGCACTGGCTGTGGCGCGCCAACCGTGAAAAGCTGGTGACTCATGGCGGATAATACGCGAACCAACACCCTGCAGCGACTGCTGCGCCTCTGGGGCCTCTATGCCCGCATGGACCTGCTCTGGATGTTGCGCGATGGGCGGCAGTTCGCGATCTATGCCCTGTCTGACTTGATCACCAACATCGGCTCGGTGACGGCGGTGCTGCTTCTGGCCGCGCGCTTTGCCGGCATCGGCCCCTGGAACGAGTGGCAGGTGGTGTTCCTGCTGGGTTACGCCATGGTGGTCAACGCCAGCATGAACATGCTCTTCCAGTACAACGTGCTGCACATCAGCCGCCGCATCGGCCGCGGGCAGATGGACCACACCCTGATCCAGCCGCAGCCGCTGTGGATGGCCCTTGTCACCGAGGGATTCATGCCTGTCTCCGGCTCAGCGATGCTCTGGCCGGGATTGGGGCTCTTGATCTGGGCGCTGGTGCGTCTGCAGATGACCGTCACGATCGGCTGGCTGGCGGCGGCCGCGCTCAACCTGGCGGCCTCGGCGCTGGTCATGCTGTCTTTTTCTTTCATCTGGGGGAGCCTGGCCTTCTGGGCGCCGCGGGCCGCGGAAGAGATCTCGAGCGCCGCCGTGGATCTGGTCAGCCAGCTCAAGGGCTTCCCCCTCGACGCCCTGGGGCCGGTCCTGCTGGGCGGGCTGCTGACGGTGCTGCCGGTCGGCTTTGTGGCCTGGTACCCGGCGCGCTGCCTGCTGGGGCTGGAGGCTCGCCCCTGGGCGGTGTTGGTTACCCCTCTGGCTGCGCTGCTTTTCGCGGTGCTGGCCGCCTTTGTCTTCTGGAGAGGAATGAAGCACTATGCCAACGTCGGCTCTCAGCGCTACAGCGCCTTTGGACATCGTAGTTGATCTCAAGGGGGTCTGCAAGACCTACCGACAGCGCCAGCGTTCGGAGCGCCTCGTGGATGCCGTGCGCAACCTGCTGCATCCGCGCTTCCGCGAGGTGCATGCTCTGCAGCATATCGACCTGCAGATACGCCGCGGCGAGGTAGTGGCCTATGCCGGGCCCAACGGCGCCGGCAAGAGCACGACGGTCAAACTGCTCTCTGGCGTGTTGGCGCCCGATGCTGGCAAGGTGCAGGTGTTGGGCATGGACCCGGTGCGCGACCGTGTGCGCTTTGTGAACCACATCGGCGTGGTCTTTGGCCAGCGTACCGAGCTCTGGTTTGACCATCCCGTCGCGGCGACCTTTGAGTGGAAGCGCGTGGTGTGGGACATCCCTGACGAGCGTTACCAGCGTATGCTGGGCCTGCTCAAGGAGCTGCTGGGGCTGGATGAGTTCTGGGGCAGCCTGGCGCGCGAGCTGAGCCTGGGGCAAAGGATGCGCGCTGACCTGGGGCTAGCGCTCCTGCACGAGCCCGAGATCCTCTTTCTCGACGAGCCGACCATCGGCCTCGACGTGCTGGCCAAGCGGACCATCCTGCGCTTTATCCGGGACCTGAACCGCGAGCGGCAGGTGACCGTGATGCTCACCAGCCACGACATGTCGGAGCTGGAGCAGCTCGCCGGGCGCATTGTGATGATCGATCACGGGCACATCGCCTTTGATGGCGATTTCTCGCAGCTGCGGCGCGAGTTTGCCGATCGCCGCCGCCTGCTCATCGAGACGCCCAACGGCCAGGCCCCCGTGCTGCAGGGGGCGCAGCTCATCAAGAGCGACCCGGGGCGCCACGAGTATGTCTTCGATGCTGCGCAGGTGACCCTGCCCGCGCTCCTGGAGCAGGCGGCGGCTCAGGCCCAGGTGCTCGATGTCGAGACTCACCGCGCCCCCATCGACGATGTCATCGCCGATATCTATGAGCGCTGGCAAAGGAATAGAGGGTAAGTAGGGGGAGGGGCCAGCCCCCCTACTTACCCTCTGCAATCTCGGCCAAGGCCAGTAAATCCCCCGAAACAAGCCCCTGCCCGCCCAACAGAAGGGGCACGGGTGCGCGGCAGGCGGCCTCAGTCAGGGCGCGCAGGGTGGGGTCATTGATGCGACCCGGCTGCAGCAGGTCGGCGTAGAACCGGTCGCTGGCGGTGGGCCAGAGCTTCAGGTGAGCCCACAGGGGGCGGGTATCCATAATGGCAGCGGTGCATGCGCCCGCGAGGGACTGGAAAAAGGCCTCTGCCCCCACCTGCTCGAGCAGGGCCCCCAGCCAGGCGCACACCTCACCGCGGGCCAGCCGGCCGCTGGCGCGCATGCCCCGCTCCTCGCTGAATATCCTCGTCTGGCAGGGGAGCCGCTCCAGGCGCGCCCAGGTAGCCGCGGAAGTGCGCCCGTAAACAAGCACCTCGCCGCGCGGGTTCCGCAGCTCGGCCAGTACGCGCTCCAGCGGCGCCGGGTCCAGGGGCAGGCTCTCTACCAGCCGACGCAGTGCAGGGCCGCAGGCCGGGTGCCGGGCAGCGATGGCCAGATCGTGTGGTGTATCCAGGTCGAGCCGGGTAGCCGCGCTCGCCGGCAGGCTCTCCACCGGAAGTCCTGCCGCGCGCAGCCGCCAGGCCAGGTCGTTATCGCTCGCGGGCAGCTCGATGCGGTCGAGGGCGGCGACCGGGGCCAGGGCGAGCAGGTCGGTGGAGTAGAGGTTGTTGGTGATGACGCCCTGCCCCAGGGCCAGCGCGCGCTGCGCGAGCGTCTCCAGGTCCGAGGCGGAAAGGAGGGGGCCGGCGCCTCCGCCGATGTAGAGTAGGCGCTCCCAGCCGAACTGGGCCGCGACCTGGCGCAGGCGGCGCCCAAAGTGAAAGGGCTCGCCCGGCGGGTCGGGCAGGAGTTCGACGCCGCCCGGCAGAGATGCCCAGTCGGCCTTGGGGCTGGCGATCACGATGGGGCGCAGGCAGGGCCTCTCCAGGGCGCGCGCCGCCAAGTCGCACGCATTGGCCCGGCAGGCAGCGCTCACCCAGCGCTCAGGGTCGCTGGCCCCACCCGGGCCAACAAAGATGATCAGTGGCAGTTGCTCGCGTTCCATCGCATCTCGTTGCTCATGACCGGTTTGTAGTGTCAGTACCCATTATCTACAGAAGGTCAATCCCCACCCAGCAAAATCAGCGCGGGAAGCTATAAATGAAGCGAGGGGCCGGGCAAAATACCCCGGCCCCCCACAATCTCATCTCACGGCAAGCCATTGCCGCCCAATCTATCCAACCACCGGCTCCAGGATGCCATAGTTGCCATCTTGGCGGCGGTAGAGAACATTCAACTCTGCGCTCTCCCCGTTGAGGAAGACGAAAAAGTCGTGGCCCAACAGCTCCATTTGCTCAATCGCTTCATCGGGCGTCATCGGCGTCACCGGGAAGCGCTTGGTGCGCACGATATGGCTGGTTTCCTCCTCGGCCATTTCTTCTGCTGATTGCGTGTCTGCCGCGGCGCTGCGGGAGCGACCGCGCGCTCGTTTGCCCTTGTAGCGGGCAATCTGACGGACCATCTTGTCCAGCACCGCATCGATGGCAGTCTGCATGTCATCGGAGCGCTCTTCACCGCGCAGGATCGTGCCGTTACTGCGCAACGTAACCTGCACAACATGGCGATCACCAGCGCTCTTGGTCTTTTGGAGGGATAGCTCGACATGAGCATCGTAGATACCCGGCAAGTGACGGTCCAGCTTGCCGAACTTTTTCTCCACATACGTGCGCAGCCAATCGGTTACCTCCACATTCTTGCCCTGCACGATCAGTTGCATCTCGGTTTCTCCTTTCTTGCCTGGCGCCCACAGCACCCGGGCATAGCCCATCAGGCGTCCTCACAAGCTGGCCCATGGGAGTGCAGCGGGCATAACGCGGCCGATCAGCGGACAATGATGGGGATGATGGCGCCCTTTGTACAAAGGCTGGCGCATGAATTGTTAAACGGAGTCTTGTTCAATCCCATTGTAGCGGTTTTCTATCTGAATGTCAATGGGCCTGCGGCGGCCCACCAGATCACGGCTGCCCAGCAGGGTGATGCTGCCGATGATTAGAAGGGCGCCCAGGATCTGCCCCGGCGCCAGGCGCTCACCGAGGAGCAGGAAGGCCAGCAGGCCAGCGACCACCGGCTCCATAGAGACGACGATGCTGGCGACGCTGGCCGGCAGGTGATGGAGCCCGGCGGCATAGAGCAGGCCGCCGCACAGCCCGGGGCCAAGGGCCATGGCCAGGAGCCATACGATCGTTTGCGGCGTGCTCACAGCATGCGCCAGGGCAGACGGCGTCTGCACCAGCGCCAGGAGGGGTACCCCAAAGGCCAGACCGAGGGTGAGCACCGTCCAGGGCGAGTAGTGGCGCACAGCCTGCTTGTTCAGGATGCTGTAGCAGCCATAGCACAGGCTCGAGCCCAACCCGAGGGCGATGCCCGGGGCGTTGAGGCGCAGCAAGCCGGGCTCGTAGACCTGAGCAACCAGGGCGGCGCCGGCCAGGGTGCCCACGAGGGCCAAGATGCCGGTGCGGCTCGGGCGCTCGCCCAGAAAGCGCCAGGCGTACAGGGTAACCCACACGGGGGCCGTATACATCAACACCGCGGCCACTGCAACACCGGCTACTTGCACGGCGTAGGCGTAGACCAGGTAAAAGGCTGCTACGCCCACCGCCCCCAGGGCGGCAAAGAGCGGCCAATGGCGGCGCTCAACGTGCAGGGAGCGGCGGCGGATCAGGGCGATGGCCAGCAGGGCCGCCAGACCGATAGCGGCGCGGAAGAACACGATCGTCACCGGGGCCAGGCCATCATCGCGGCCCAGGACCGTGTAAAAGAGGCCCAGGGTGCCCCAGGCGGTAGCGGCCCCCAATACCAGCAGGTAGCCGCGCCCAAGATGGCTGCGGGGGTCACCGCTCAACGAGGCGCCTCCTCGCCCCAATGGGGGCGGGCCAGGGTAAGCGCCCAGACGGCGCCAGCGCCCGCCTCTTTCAGGGCGACTGCACAGGCGTCCAGGGTTGCGCCCGTAGTGCAAATATCATCGAGCAGGCAGACGGCCTGCCCCCGGAGCGCGGGGCCCACATAGCTAAAGGCGCCCTGCACATTAGCCAGCCGCTCCGCTGCGCCCAGGCCGACCTGCGGCGGCGTATGCCGGATGCGCCGTAGTGCGCGCTCATCGCACGGAATGCCTATCTCGTGGCTCAATTGCCTGGCCAGGAGCGCCGCCTGGTTAAAGCCCCGTTCACGGACCCGTTGCGGGTGGAGCGGCACCGGCAAGAGCAGCCCAACTGGCAGCGGCCCCTGGCGCCAGCACTCGGCCAGGAGCGCGCTCAGGGGCCCCTTGAGGGCGTGCACGCCGCCGTATTTGAAGCGGTGAATGGCCTGCCGCAGCGGGCCGGCGTGCCAGGCCGCGGAGCGGAGGCCGTCTATCGCGTGAGGGTGCCGGCCATGGCGTGGGCAGCGCCCCTGAGGCGTGAGCGGCTCGCCGCAGCGCACGCAAAGGGGAGGGTGCAGGAATTCCACCTGCGCCAGGCAGCGGGCGCAGAAGAGCGAGCCCGGCTCGCCGCAGGCCACACAACGCGGCGGGAAGAGCAGGTCCAGCAGGCTGCCCAGCACCCGCCTGGGGAGCGGGAGCGTATCCATAATGCAGGCTCAGACCTCGCGTTCTTTGTAGGCGAAGGTGGTGAAAAGATCGCCCGTGTTGACAGAGATGGGCCATTGGCTGATGCCCAGGCAGCGGGCGATACTGCGCAACTTTTGCGACAGGCGCGGCACGCGGGTGCCCAGTTGGGCCAACACATAGTCCAGCAGCACATAGCGCCCCTGGGGCATCTGGCGGACGGTGCGAAAGCCCGTCAAGTCAAGCATATGCGCCAGGGTGCGGCCGGAGAAATAATAGAGGTGCATCTCCATCAGCCAGGGCCAGCGTGGCCCCAGGATGTGCGGCAACAGACTGTCGATATCAATGGTGTGAATGCAGACGAGCCCGCCCGGCCGCAGCAGGCGGTTGATGCGCACAAGCTCACCCTTGGGGTCGGTAAAGTGTTCGATCACATCCCAGAGGGTGATGACGTCGAAAGAGGCGGGGGGCAGGTCCACACTATCCAGAGTGCCCGTGAGCACATTGAGGCCGCGCTGCCGGGCTTCCTCTGCGGCCCAGAGCGAAGGCTCCACACCCCATCCCTCCCAGCCATGCCGGTTGGCGATCTCGATGAAGATGCCGGCGTAGCAGCCCACATCGAGCAGCCGGGGCCGCTCTACTCCGCGCACCAGCGCCTGCAGAGGGCGAAAATTGCGCTCAAAGGTCAGCACCCGCCCGCGCCGCTCTGCGATGTACAGTGGGTCTACGACTTCCTCGTAGCTCTGGCGGATGCTCTCGTCACCTCCGCGCGGCGAGGCGTAGACCAGGCCGCAGCGCCGGCACTTGACGATGGCATAGTGCCGGCCATAGCCGGAGCTGGTGCAGCGAAAGCGTTCCAGGCTGCCGCGTTGATCGTCACGGCCCAGGGTGTTAGGGTAGATCAACTGTGCGTCGTCGGCCCCGCACAGGTTACAGGGTACAGATGTGGCCACGAGTCGTCTACTCCGACGGTATGAGATGAATGGAACAGCGCGCCTATTGTAGTACCACTTGCATGGGGTGGCAATACCGACAGCCCTCGCGGCCAGCTCGACAGGCAGGAACTGAGGGAGATTCTCTTCGGGGGTTACTCCTTGACCGCCCCCATCACGATGCCGGTTACGAAATACTTCTGCAGCAGCGGGTAGATGATGAGTATCGGCACCATCGAAACGACGACCTTTGCCGAATTGAACGTGAGGTTCGACATCTCCAACCTGCGGATGATCTCCTCCGGCTTCAGGGACTGCATCGCCTGGAAGTTCAGTTCCACCGTAAGCGACTGGATATAAGTGGACAGCGGTTGCTTTGACAGAGTATTGATAAAGATCTTGCCATCGAAGAAGGCGTTCCAGTGCCCGACGATCGAGAATAGTGTGATCGTCGCGATGGCTGGAAGCGCAAGTGGGATGTAGATCCGCGTGAGTACCGTGAGCGGGTCCGCGCCATCCACTATGGCGGCCTCCTCCAGTGATTTGGGGATACCCTTGAAGAAATTCATCAGGATGATCACGCTGAACACCGGGACCGCGCCGGGCAGGATGAGCGACCAAATCGAATCCAGCAGGCCCAGGCTTTTCACCAGGATGAACGTGGGAATCAGGCCGCCGTTGAACAGCATCGTGAACACGATGATCCACATGTAGATGTCACGATGGCGGAAGACCTTCTTGTCTTTCGACAGCGGATAGGCAGTCAGGATCGTCAGAGAGACGTTGACGATTGCACCCAGCACGACCCTCCGGACGGATACCCAGAAAGCCTGGAAGAACCGGCCCTCCTGCAGGATGTGGATGTAGGAGGACACGTTAAAATTGATCGGCCAGAACACGACGCGGCCGACCGCGGCGCTTGTCTTGTCGCTGAACGAGATGGCAATGGCATTCAGGATCGGGACCAGGCAGATAAAGCCGATGACGCCAAGGACCAGCGCGATGACGATATCGTAGAGCGTTATCTTGCTCTTCATGGCTCCGTCTCCCGCTAGAAGATTCTATAGCCTGCGTACCTGTCCGCCAGCACATAGGACAGTACGATTAAGAAGAAACTCACAACCGACTTTAAAAGGCCTACAGCGGTGGCGAAGCTGAACTGCAGGCTGATCAGGCCCATCCGATAGACATAGGTATCGATGATGTCCGACGACTGATAGACCAGCGGCGTCGCCATCGCAAAGATCTGTTCAAAGCCGGCATTGAGCACATTGCCGAGCGACAGCGTCGCCATCAGTATGATCACGGATAGGATGGAGGGCAGCGTGATATACCTCATTTTCTGATACCGGTTGGCGCCGTCGATATCCGCCGCCTCGTAGAGCCTGGGATCGATACTCGTGATCGCAGCCAGATAGACGATCGCACCGTAACCAAAGTTCTTCCATACATCAGTCAGGATGACGATCGGCCTGAACGCCGAGTTGTTGATCATGTACATGACCGGCTCGGACCCCAACGCTTTCGTGATGATGTTGGCGATGCCGGTGTAGGAGAAGATGTTGTTGAACATGACCGCGAGGACGACCCAGGACAGGAAGTAAGGCAGATAGACGACGGTCTGCACCGTCCGCTTGAAGAACCTGAACCGGGTCTCATTCAGAAGCAGCGCGAACACCACCGGGACGATCAGCCCCAGTATGATCTTGGCCAGGGAAATATAGATCGTGTTGTAAAAGACCTGCCCCACATCCCGGTAGAGGAAAAGCTTGGCAAAGTTTGCCAGCCCCACGTACGGGGAGCCGAGCACGCCCTTGGCGGGAATGAACCGCTGGAAGGCGATCACGACCCCCAGCATGGGGACGATGCTGAAGATAAACAGCAAAACCATCGCCGGCAGCATCATCAGATTGTAGTAGATTTCTTCTTTCTTGTTTCTCATTCCGCCCACTCCAATGAACGGCATAGACACAAGATGCCATGCCGGCGCATCTCACCGGGCATAATCACAACGATGAGGGGGGAGTGCCCCCTCATCGTTGTGTGAGCGGGCGGCTATTTCACGCTCTCCTGGACTTCCTTTGTGATTGTGTCGCCACCCTGCTTGTTCCATTCGGCTACAAAAGTGTCAAAGGCATCGACTGGCTTCTCGCCGATGATGATCTGCAGCATCACCTCGTCCTCCATCTTATCCAGGTTGGGCTTCAAGTCCACCATGGATGGCGTCAACAAGGAGAACGCCGGATAGGTGATCTGCACTTCGGGCGCAGCCACGATGTTGGAGGCCTGATACCGGGCGTGATAGTCGAGCCAGCCGGAGTTATCCAACGTTGGCGCATCGAGCCACTTTTTCGCACCTATGGCCAGATTCTTGTCGAATTGAGAGTGGAACACGCCGGGCTTGCCCTCCAGCTTGCCGTTATCGATATAGTTCTTCGTGAGGTAGCCGACGTTCGGGATACAATCGGCGAACTCGAGGTTGACGCCGCCCGTCGGGAACAAGTAGACCCAGTCGGTGCCGGCGTCCAGCGAGGGCCTGATGAGATTGTAGAGGTCCTGATCGATTCCTCTCCAGGCGTCGAACTCGACGTTAAGCATCTTGACGACCGCCTCGGGATGAGGATACTTCTTGTTGACGCAGATGACCGTGTTGGCAGGGCCGGGCCAAAGGATGTTGTACTTGCCGTCGGCATCGAGCGGGGCGTTATAGGCCACGAGATCACCGTCGGGGTTGTTCTTCGGAAAGTCCGGGAACGCCACATAGGGGAACCACCAGGGGGCGAAGAAGATGCCGCACTGCCCGTCCTTCACGAGGGCATCAACGGCGCCGCTGGCCGTGCGGGTGGGGAACTGCTTGTCGATGATGCCCTGCTTGTACCAATCGGCCAGCACAGCGAGCGCCTGCTTCATCTCGGGAGCCACGCTGCCCCAGATGACCTTGCCGCTGGAATCCTTGATCCAGGTCTTCGGATAGGCGTGGAACGCGCCAAAGACCGCCGTGCCGGCGTACATGTTGGAACTGGCGGGGTACTTGGGTTCCATCACCAGGCCGACGTTGCCCTTGCCGCCGGCGTTCTTATCGATGAAGGTCTTGGCGATGTTCGCCACGTCGTCCATCGTCTTGGGCTCGGCCAAGCTGTACTGCTTCAGCCAATCGGTGCGGAGCCACAGCAGGTTGTGCTCATAGCCGTAGAAGCCGCCGGCGATGCCATATAGCTTGCCATCTTGCTTGAAGGGCTCGAGGTTCCTTTCCTGGAAGGAATTGAACGTCTGGTGCATATAGTCGCCCGCGCATTTGGCGTAGGCTTCGGTCAGGTCGGCCAGCATATCGTTGTCTACGAGCTGCTTGTAGATCAGATAGTCGTTGGGCGCATACAGCGTAAAGGCGTCCGGCAGGTCGTTGGCAGCGATGTTCAGCGAAAGCTTGTTGGTATATTCGCTGGATTCCACTTCCCACGCGACCTTGAACTTGACGTTCAGGCGGTCAAGCAAGATGCGGGTCAGGCAGTTGTTGTCGATGGAGTCTCCGGGCGCGAACCTGGGATCCGCAGACGCGGCCTTGGGGATGGAGATCTCGACGACCTCGGGATACTTGCCCCGGGGCGTCATGATGTCGGCGGCCCCTGGGGCGGGCGCACTGGCAGGCGCTTC
>Ga0078972_1003330_pt1 | contig 48552 bp, 51 predicted proteins | sample YelNatPaOPGAMG01_FD_67568 | JGI IMG/M metagenome (GOLD analysis project Ga0078972, IMG submission 67568) | Hot spring thermophilic microbial communities from Obsidian Pool, Yellowstone National Park, USA - OP-RAMG-01 (SPADES assembly) (version 2) | ecosystem: Environmental > Aquatic > Thermal... | reverse complement strand
GCCCTTCTTAATCCTATCCAAGGGTTGTTGCGTAAGCCTCGCCTACTTTTGACTGTAAATTCTTTGCATGACTTTTTCTCAACCGTTTTTTACGAAAAAATCAGCGGTATACCTGCTTCTTAATACTTATGGGTAATGGTGAGCCGCAGGGTAGAGGAAATTTTTTCCAATCCGCAATCAGCAACCGGCAATCGGCAATGTAGTAATTGAATCTTCCATATTTTCAAATCTTCCAAATTTCCTAATTTTCTGATTGCCTAATTGCCTTATTAAATTTTAAATCTTATATTTCACATTACACATTCTTTCTAACTTTCCAACTTTAAAACTTTCAAACTCAAATCGTCGTAAATCAAAAATCGTAAATGTCTTACTTAAATCGGAAATTTTATATTCCCCTGCTCCCCTGCCATGACTCTCTTTTCACAAATTCCTGTAGTAAAAGTTCTTTGATTTTATTTTTATATTGTGAAGAACAATAATCAGGAGCAATTAACAAATCCTGCGGTGCTTCTGCTGTAAACCGCATTATGATAATATCCGGCGGTAAAATCTCCAGTATATCAGTAAGATTTTCTATATATTCTTCTAAACCTAAAACTTTAAATGATTTTATTTTATATTCTTCTGCCAGAACTGTCTTATCAATTATATACAAAGGATGTATTTTAACACCAAAAGGATGTAAAAGAGCAACCATCTTTGCGGTTTTATGAAAATCTTGTTTATCTTCCCCCGGCAAACCGATAATTATATGAATTACAGTTTTAATTCTTGTCTTTTTTATTTTTTCATATACATCTAAAAACTGTTTTACAGTATGACCACGGTTTATTTTAGATAGCGTCTTGTCATTGGCACTTTGTAATCCGAGTTCAAGCCAGACCTCAATATTTTTATCAACATATGTTTCTATCAAAGATATTTTTTCATCATCAACGCAATCAGGTCTTGTGCCAATTGACATACCAATAATTTCACCATAATTCAAAACTTCGTCATAATATTTTTTTAATTCATCAAATGGTTTATTTGTATTTGAATATGACTGGAAATAAGCAATAAATTTTGTATTTTCGCCATACCTTTTTTTACCATAAACTATGCCATTTTCAATCTGTTGTTTTAAAGGTATCGAAACATTATTATAAGGTGGTTTTGAGCCATCATAACAATAAGAACACCTGCCATGCGGGCAGGTGAATGGAAGTGATATTGTTATTTTTTGAACGCGTGTCTTATATTTTTGTTTCAGATATTCATTTAATTCATAAAAATATTTCATTATGATTTTTTATTCATTACTCATCTTATCCATAATTTCCTGTGGAATATCAAAATTAGCATAAACAGTTTGAACATCTTCGTTATCTTCCAGTGCATCCATTAATCTCAACATCTGTTCTGCCTGCGTTCCTTCTAATTTTACATAACTTTTAGGCACCATAGTCACTTCTGCGGTTGTATATTTTACAGATTTATCATCCAATGCTTTTTTTACTTTTTCAAAGTCCTGTGGCGCTGTGATTATTTCATATCCCGTATCTTCGTTTTGTATATCCTGCGCACCTGCATCTAAAGCTATCTCCATTAATTCATCTTCACCAATTGCTTCTTTTGGCACAACTATGTAACCTTTTTGTTCAAATTGCCATGCAGTTGCACCCATCGCAGCCATAGAACCACCTAATTTGGATAAAAGTGTCCTTATCTCTGCCGCTGATCTGTTTTTATTATCTGTTGTTACTTTAATTAAAAGGGCAACTCCACCGGGACCATAACCTTCATAAGTAATTTCCTCGTAAGTAACACCTGGCAATTCTCCTGTGCCCTTTTGTATCGCTTTTTTAATATTATCAGCTGGCATATTTACTGCTTTTGCTTTTTCAAGCACTGTTCTTAAACGAGCATTAGAAGCGGGGTCGCCGCCGCCATTTTTGGCAGCGACGATAATTTCTCTTATAATTTTTGTAAATGCCTGCCCTCTTTTTGCATCTGCCGATGCTTTTTTTCTCTTAATCGTAGCCCATCTTGAATGACCTGACATTATATTCCTCCAAAAACTTTTTTATTTTATTTCTTTAATAAAAATTTCATTTTTCTACGATGTTTTTTTCTTTTGTGCGTTTTCATTTTCCAGCGATGTCTTTTCTTTCCACAACCCATATTTTACATTCACCTCCTTTCTTTTAATTTACTATTTTATCTGTTTGGCATCTATTTTAATACAAATCGATTCGCCTTCTGCTATTATTTCATTTGTTTCTTCCTTTATAACTTCACCTTTTATTATGAAACTTCTGCTCTTTTCTCTAACGATGTATGCTCGTGCAATAACTTTTTCACCGACTTTTAATGGTTTTCTTAATCTAATCTTAAGTTCTGCGCTTACAACAGGAACTTTTATTTTATGCCACGGTAAATTTACCATAACTTCATCTAAAAGTAAAGATATCATTCCGCCGTGAACAAAATTTTTATAACCCTGAAATTCTTTTGGAAAAACATAACTTGTTTCAATAAAATTATTATTTATTTTAAATTTTAAATGCATACCTATAGGATTTTTTTCTCCACAGGCAAAACAATATCTGTCATCAGCCCAGTTTGTCATAAATTTATATTGTTCTCCTTGTTTAAAAAAACTTTTTCAAGATTAATATCAAAAGGTGCTCTTATAATACCATGGTCTGTAATTATTGCACTTATGTATTTTGATGGCGTTATATCAAAAGCAGGATGCAATGCTTTTGTTTTTTTAGTTGTAATTTCTTTACCTGCAAACATCCTTACTTCTTTTTCATCACGTTCTTCTATTGGTATATCATCACCTTTTTTCAAAGAAAAATCTATTGTTGATGCAGGTGCAGCAACATAAAAAGGTATTTTGTGAGTATATGCAAGAACTGCAAGTGTGTATGTGCCTATTTTATTAGCTACATCACCATTTGCAGTTATTCTATCTGCTCCAACAATTACAATATCAATCATTCCTTTAAACATAAAATAACCTGCCATATTATCTGTTATTAAATAATGAGGGATACCAAGTTCTGATAATTCCCATGCTGTTAATCTTGCACCCTGCAGATATGGTCTTGTTTCATCAACAAAAACTGTTATTTTTTTCTTTCTTTCAAAAGCTGCCCTGATTACACCTATTGCGGTTCCATATCCTGATGTAGCAAGCGCTCCTGCATTACAATGGGTCAATATCCTGTCATTATCCCTTATTAATTCAGAACCAAATGTACCTATTGCTTTGTTACTTTCAAAATCTTCTTTATAAATTTTATTTGCTTCTGAAATTATTAACTCTTTCAAACTGCTAATACGTCTTTCCTTGTTTTTTTCTAAAATTGACATCATTCTATTTAATGCCCATTTTAAATTAACAGCTGTTGGTCTGGTTTTAAATAAAACATCTGAAATATGTTTTACATTATTATATAAAGATAAATAATTGCTATAATCTTTATTTTTAACTTCCATTGCTATTGCAATAGCTGCAACAATTCCAATAAGCGGCGCACCGCGCAATTTCATCTCTTTTATTACTTTCTCAACATCCTTATAGGTTTTACAGATTAAATATTTTTTTTCCTGTGGCAAAAGTGTCTGGTCAAGTACTTTTAACACATTGCTCTTCCATTCAATTGGACTTATATCTTTCATATTGCCTCCTAAATTCTTTTAATTACTTCTTTCATTAGTTTTGTTAATTTGGGTTCGGCTTCCTGTGCATTTTTTATTATTCTGTTTATATCTGCTGGCTCAAGATTATCAGGGTCACACATATCAGTTATAACTGAGATACCCAAAATTTTTAATCCTGCATGAACGCCTACTATGACTTCCGGAACAGTTGACATTCCAACCATATCTGCAAATTTATTCATCATTCTGTATTCAGCGCGTGTCTCAAGATTTGGTCCGGTTACTCCAAAATAAACACCTTTTGAAACCGGAATATTTAAATCGCGGGCTGCCTCTTCTGCAATTTTTATAAGTTCTTTTGAATATGGCTCAATCATATCCGGCCAGCGCGGTCCCAAATCATTGTCATTTTGTCCTATTAAAGGATTATCGCCCATAAAATTAATGTGGTCTTCTATTATAACAAGTTGTCCCGGCTTAAATGATAGATTCATTCCGCCGGCAGCATTTGATATAAGCAGATATTTTATACCAAGTTCTTTCATCACCCGCACAGGAAATGTTATCTGCTGCATTGAATAACCTTCATACCTGTGAAATCTTCCGGACATTGCAACAACCTTTTTTCCTGCCATTTCGCCCAAAATTAGAATTCCTGAATGCGTTTCAACTGTTGATAAAGGGAAATATGGTATATTTTTATATGGTATTTCTTTTATGACTTTTATCTCTTTCGCAAGTGCGCCAAGTCCTGTTCCAAGAATAATGCCAATAGAAGGAGTAAAATCAGGTAAATATTTCCTTATTTTCTTTGTTGCTTCTTTTATCATTTCTTTTAAATTCTTATTTTTTGCTTTTTGATTCTTCATAAAAGTGCCTCCTTTATTTTTTGTAAAATTATATTATAATTAACACCTTTTATTTTTATTGTTTTTTCTCTCGATTTCAGTCCTTTGATTATTTCAATGTTATTTTTTTTTGTATTAAAAGTTTCTGCAAGATAATTTATAAGTTCCATATTTGCCCTGTTGTCCTCCGGTACAGCTTTTATTTTAATTTTTAACCTGTCGCCTGATATTTCTTTTATGCAATTAAAAGGCGCATTTGGTATTACTCTTATATTCAGTATTGCCTCTCCGTCTTTATTTTCAATATACATTTTTAAAATATTTTTGTTATTGTAAATATCAATAAATTTTTTAATATTTCTACAATTAATATGGCTACAACAGGACTAAAATCAAAACCACTGTAAATCACAGGTATAAATCTCCTTATTATCATTAAAAACGGATCTGTTAAAGATGAAACAAAAGAAAAAAAAGAATTATATGCAAATAAAATCTGCGGTTTAATCCATGTCATAAGAGCTCTTATAATTATTAAAATAATATAAATAGCTGCTATAGTATGTATTATATTAATAATTATTATTTGCATAATTCTTTTGCTCTTTTGTATGCTGCAAGGACAGCACTTTTTACTATTTCTTTTAATTTTTGTTTTTCAAATACTGAAATAGCAGCCTCTGTTGTTCCACCTTTTGATGTTACTTTTTTTCGTAACATACAGGGTTCTTCGCCTGTTATAGACAACAATTTGCCTGCACCAATTAATGTCTGTGCAAGTAATATCCCTGCTTTTTTTTCATTAAATCCGAATAATTTTGCCTGCTCAATCATTGCTTCTATTATATAAAAAAAGTATGCAGGCCCACTCCCACTTAATGATGTAATTATATCAATTTCATCTTCTTTAACCTGGAAACATATTTTACAAAATGATTTAATTATTTTTTCTGAGATTTTTTTGAGCTTTGATTTTACCTCTTTTGAAAAAGAATAACCACAAACACCTTCACCCACAAGAACCGGAGTGTTTGGCATAATTCTAACAACAGGCGTTTTAAGAGATAACAATGACTTTATTTTTTGAATTGAAATTCCTGCTGCAATTGAAATAATCATTTTATTTTTTATTGCACATTTAATTTCTGATAACACATCATTAATTTGCTGTGGTTTAACCGATAAAAAAATCACATCTGAAATTTTTGTAAGTTCTATATTTGAAGAACATTTAATTATTTTTAATTTTTTACAGGTATTATTAAAATTTTTATCTATATCAAAACCTGCAATTTTAAATTCTTTTGAATTTAACTTTAAACTTTTGATTATTGCTGTAGCCATATTGCCAACACCGATAAAACCAATTTTAATCATTATAAACTCCTTTTTCCAAAAATACCGGTTCCGATTCTTATCATATTTGCTCCTTCTTCTACTGCAACTTTATAATCATCTGTCATACCCATCGAAAGAATTTCAAATTCAGGGTTGTTATATACTTTTTTGATTTCATCAAAAATCTGTTTTGCTTTTTTAAAATACGGTCTTGCCATTTCTGGCTCTTCAAAATATGGTGCCATTGTCATAATACCTTTTACTTTTATATTGTTTAATTTTAGTATTGCCTCATATTCTTTTAAAATGTTGTCAACAGCAATGCCATATTTTGTTTCTTCTTCTGAAACTTTTAATTCCAATAAAATATTTTGAATTATATTTAATATTTGTGCAGTTGTTGAAATTTTTTCTGCTAATTTTAAACTATCAACGGACTGTATCAAATCAACTTTACCAACTATTTTATTTACTTTGTTTGTCTGTAAATGACCTATAAAATGAAATTTTATGTTTTCATATTTTTTTTTCAATATTTCAATTTTAGGCAAAGCTTCCTGAACTTTGTTTTCTCCGATATCTGTGATACCATATTTTATTGCAGTTTCTATATCTGAGACTAAAACATTTTTAGTAACACCAATAATTTTTATATTTTTATTTAAAGATAAGATATTTAATTTAATATTATCTATATTTTTTTTTATAAAATTTGAACTGTCCATTAAACCTTCTGTTTATAATAATTTTTAATTTCTTTTTATATTATAGATAAATTAATTTATTATTCAATTATAAAATATAGCGAATTGATTTTGAGTTTCGTATTGTAAAAATATATTTTTTAAAATGAAATATTATTTTATTAATTAAATTTATTTATTATTCTACTGACCTCATTTTATTAATAATAATTTTAATCGGGTAATTATCATATCTTATACTGATAATTTTATCAAAAAATAGGGTCAAGCTATCCCCTATTTTAATATTATCTTTATTACCTATTTTATTAATAATAAAATTAGTATCTTCATCATATGAAACAATATAATCTTTCATATCTGCAGTATTTATTATAAGCGGTTCTAACTGCTTTACATAACCCTCTAAAAGAAAAGAAAACTTTATAGGCGTATCAGATGTTTTATTTTCATCAGAAAACAGCGCGTATTCCTCTTTATTATTATAAATATATACTGAATTGGCAAGAATTGTTTTTTTATTATGTGGACCTTTTACAACAATGTAACATTTCTCCTTTAAATCAGAATAAGAGCCAGGTGATTTTAATAAAATCACAGTTGAATCATTAATAAAGAATTCAATTTTACTTGATATCTTTCTTAAAATATATTTATTGGCATTAAATGACTCCAAAGCACCTGTCTGAATATATAACTTTTTTTTTGTCTGGATATTGGTTGTATTTGATTGCTCTGTTATCTGTTGTGCAAAAATTAAAGATGAAATAAATATATTAATTATTAGAATTATGATTTTTTTCAATTTTATTACCTCCTGTATCTGATTTTATTGCTTCCATAAACATACCAGAAAATACAAAAGAAGAGATAACATCTGATAATATCTGCATTATTAAAAATATGGAGATAAAAGATAATTTGATATCAGAAAACAAAAATAAAAATAAAATCATTGGTATAGTTTTAAAAACAATAAAAAAAATTATCAATGAAATTGATTTATTGATAAAACTACCTGAAATATAATGAAAACTTTTATAAATAATGACTGAAAAAAATAAATAAATAAAAATATTTATTATAATTATTTTTAAAACAATAATTAAAAATGGAGAATATTTATAAAATTCTTCAAATTTTTCTGCAAAAAGCCAGTATGTTAAACATTGAACAATTGAGATAATAATAGCACAATATATACTTGTTTTTAATATTGTTATTATTTTTTTCACTTTTTCCTTCTTTTTAATATTTTTTCAGCATCCGGCATCCGTATATAAACCGGTAAAAAATTATTACATAAAATATTATTTTTATTTATATTATCTTTTTCAATTATATCATTAAATACTTTTATGTCAATGTGAGGCAGGGTAATGATATTATCATTTTTTATATGGTTTTTAACTAATTGATTAACCACCAAATCATTTTGAAGAAAAACAACTGCATCGGTTTTTTTTATTAATTTAATAATTTTATCTTCATCATATATTTTATAATTAATAATTTTGTCTGGTTCTTTTATATCATAATAACTGAAATAAAATTCATTTCTTCCTGCATCCATTAAAACAACTTTATTCATATTTACATTAACTGACTTTAACAAAATATCAATTACAGAAACACCATAAAAATTTTTATGTAAGCCGTGGCTTAATGCGCGCATAACAGCAATTCCTACTCTTATACCCGTGAAAGAACCGGGTCCTAATGTTGCTCCAAACAAATCAATATCATTTATATCCATTTTAACAATATCAACTGCTTCTTTTATCATTGGCATTATTTGTCTGTTATATGACTTATCAGTGTCAGAATATTTTTCAAATAAACATTTTTTATTATTAAATAAGCCGATACCGATTTCTTTATTTGATGCATCAACCAATAATCTAATCATTTTAATCTCTTTGATTTATAAATTGATATTTTTCTTTGTTTTTTTGATATGTATTTTATAATAATTATCCAGTTATAGTCATCATAAATTTCTTTTATTTTATCTGCCCACTCAATAACAATCAAATCAGCACCTGCCAATGAATCTCTATACCCAATATTCTCAAGTTCATTATTATTTTTTATCCTGTATAAATCAAAATGATGAATAATTTTTTTACCATTATAAATACGCATTAAAACAAAAGTCGGGCTGATAACTTCTTTACTGGATATTCCATAATTTCTGGCAATACCTTTTATGAAATATGTCTTGCCGGAACCAAGTTCACCAATCAACCCAACAACATCACCTGTTTGAAATTCTTTTGTTATATTTTGGGAGATTTTTTTTGTATTTTCAGGCGAATTAGATAAAAATTTTTTATATAAATAAAATCTTTCTTTTATTATTTTTTTAATATTCATTTAAAATGATTCCAGATTTTCGTAATTTGTGGATTAAATTTTTTATTATTTTTATTTATTACTATTTTCTTTTGTTTAATGATCCTGCCTATTTCAAAAACAATTATAGATGTTTTTTTGATGTAATTTAAAAATTTATTATTATTTTCCTTTGAAACAGTAAATAAGAGTTCATAATCTTCACCGCCATATAAAGCATAATTATACTCGTTCTTTTTTAACTCTTTGGCAATATTTAGAGTGGAAAAAGAAACAGGTATCTTATTAAAATAAATCTCCGCGCCACATTTACTTTCTCGTGAAATATTCATTAAATCATTTATAAGTCCATCTGAAATATCAATACAGGAAGTAATTAATCTGCTTTCGGATAAAATTCTTGATTCAAGATATTTGGGCATCGGAACCAAATGTTTTTTTACAGGCAAATATTCAAATGCGTTTAAATTTTTTCTACCCTTCCTTAATAAAATATCAAGGCCAGCGGCAGAATCACCGAGAAGCCCTGTTACATAAATAATATCCCCCGGCTTTGCGCCATCTCTATAAATTATATTTTGTTTTCTTACTAAACCTGTCAATGTTATTGATATAAAAAGTAAATCCGAACCTACTGTATCACCACCTATTATATCCACCCCATAATTTTTTGCATATAAAATTAATCCGGAATAAATTCTGTTTATAAATTCCTGTTTTTCTTTTTTATTAAAACCTATTGATACAAGACAATGTCTGGGAATACCACCCATAGCGCAAATATCAGAAATATTTACAGCCACTGCTTTGGCACCAATTTCTTCCGGGGTGAAGTATTTTCTGTTAAAATGATTGTTTTCACACAACGCATCTGTTGTAAGCAACATATAATTGTCTGAATCAAATTCTATTACTGCGCAATCATCACCTATTGCCTTTATAACGTTTGTATTTAAAATTGATGCGTTTTTTTTTATATAAGAAATAAATTTAAGTTCTCTCATTTTGAACTTATTTGCTGAGAAATGGATTCCATCCTCAATCGCGCATATTCTGTAACAATTTCAGGAAACTCATCAACAACTTTTTTATAAATTTTAATTGCTTCTTTATAATTACCCTGCATTTCGAGAATTTTTCCTTTGTTTGTTAATGCTTCTGCACTTAAAAAACCTTTATTATATTTTTTAACTATCAAATCATAATATTTTATCGCACCTCTGTAATCTTTTTTGTTTTTATATGCTTCTGCAATTCCAAAATATGCTTCTGCAGCCCAGTCAGAATCAGGAAAATTGTCTATAATAATATTATATGTTTTTATTGCTCCATCTGTATTTAATATGCTATTGTAACAATCACCAAGTTCCAGAAGTAACCAGGCATACATATCATTATTAACCGGTTTATATTCTTCAACTAATTTAGAATACATTTCAATTGCTTCTATGTATTTTTCTGCATCTTTATATGTCTTTGCAAGGTTTAATTTTATTTGTTTCGTTTGCTCTGCGAATTTTTCTTCATTTGAAATTCTTTTTAATAAATTTAAATAAATTTTAATAGATGTATCGTATCTTTTATAAATAGAATTCTTTTCAGCAGTATCAATTTCGCGTCTTATTACTTTATCCATATTTCCCCAGCCGGTATAATAATCAATTGCCTTATAAATAAAAAATAAAACAGATATAATAAAAATAAAAATCAATATATTATTGGCACCAGACCTTTGCCTGTCATCTTTTAACTCAACCTGCTCTTGCTTATCATCTTTGATAATAATTTGTTGATCTTTTTTTACTTTCTTCTTCGGCATTTTTTCACCCCTGATTTAGGAAATTAAAGAATTATTTAATATGTGTTAATCTTTTTTTCTGCAACTGACTTTTCACCTGATTTTGTTACTGCCTCAACCTTTGCAGTATATTCACCCTGTGGTATTGAATATCCTACAGGTATAGGCAAAATATAAAACCAGAAATTTTTCTCTTTATTATATTTTAATGTGATTTTAGGAGAACCGACTACTTCAAGCCATCCGTAAACAGTTTCAACATCATCTGTTGTTTTAACAATTACAGTAACATATATTCCTGGTTTTATACCTTTATCCGGTTTTATTGTAAATTCAAGTATTTTATTTTCTTTGGATATCGGTATTGAACTACAGCCAATAAAAAACAAAATTAAAATTAAAAAAAAATATTTATACTTCAACTTCTTCCCCTGGTTTTAACTCTTCTGATAATTTTAATTTTGAAGCAATATCTCCTGAGGCACCTTCTGTATTACTTATAAGTTCTAAACCAATATATGCCGGAGTGAAAAATATAATAATAATTAACATATCAAGTTTTAAATTAGAAAGCAATCCATCATAGGTAAAGAGCTGATACTGCTGATTAAGCCATAATAAAATAAAAGCAACAATAAGGAATATTGTTGCAAAAATCAGCACTACTAATTTTGCATTTTTTGCTCTATATGCATTTGTATCAAGATCTAATTGTAAATTATCAAGTTCTTCTTTTTGTTCAACAGTTAAAGGCTGATTTATTAATTCTTCTATCTTTGATTTTATTTTTGTGTTCTCTATAAAAAGCAGCAGTATCCATCCCCACATAATAACAAAAAGCAAAACTACCAAAATTAACATTATTGGTATTACCATAATAAACCTCCTTACCTATTCTTTAAATTTTTAATTGCAACCGGTATCTTATTTATAATATCACCAGCTATTATTCCCTCTTCACTAATCTCATTTAAAAGCAGATCGCCTGCCATACCATGAATATAATTAGCAATGATTCCAGCCTGCTGCAAAGATATATTATGTGCAGCAAATGCAGCAATCATACCTGCTAAAACATCTCCGGTCCCAGGAGTTGCCATTCCTGAATTTCCAGTTGTATTAATATAAATATTACCATCTATATCACCCAATATTGAACGACCGTCTTTTAAAAGAACATTTATTTTATATTCTTTTATAAATTCTTTTAAGACCTTTATTTTATCTTTAATTATATCTTCTATCTTAATTCCAGTAAGCCGTGACATCTCTCCTAAGTGTGGTGTAATAATAACATCTTTTTTAAGATTTTTCAAGCATTTTTTATCTTCTGAAACAGCATTTATTCCATCGGCATCTATTATTAATGGTTTATCTAAATCTCTGATTAATTTAATAATTAATAACTGTGTCTCTTTTCTTCTGCCAAGACCTGGTCCTATCACAACAACTTTTGCTTTTTCAGCAATATTCATAATATTATTATAACTTTCCGGATGAATAAAACCATCTTCGGTTTCTGGCAAACAGGAAACTATTACTTCATCAGATGTTGCTTTTATTGAATTATGGAGTCCTTCTGGAACAGCAGCTGTAACAACTCCTGCTCCTGATTTTAAGGCAGCTTTGGAAGTTAAAGCAACTGCCCCACTCATACCTTTGCTACCGCCTATTATTAAAATCGGACCAAAATGCCCTTTATTTGCATTAGGATGTCTATATGGAAGAAGTGGTGGTATAATTTCCGATGTAATAAGTATATTTTTCCTTGGAATCATTAATAATTGTGGTGGAAAATTAATGTCTGCAACCACAAGTTTACCAACATATTGAAGTCCGGGATAAATAGAAAGTCCAATTTTAGGCAATCCAAATGTAACTGTAAGATTGGCATAAACAGCAACTCCCATAACATTTCCGGTGTCAGAATCTATTCCTGATGGCACATCCACAGAAACCGTATATTTACCAAGATTGTTTATAAATAAAATGACTTTTGCAATTAAATCTTTTACTTCATTTTTTAATCCTGTTCCTATTAAAGCATCAATTATAATATCTGAACTTATTATATCATCTGTTAATTTTTCCAAATCTTTTAAAGAATCTATTTTGAAAATATTAATTCCATAATTTTTAGCAGCATTATAATTTATCAGGGACTCTTTTGATAATTTTTCTTCTTTACCACAAAACACAATTCTAACCAATGCGCCTTCACTTTTAAGATGCCTTGCAATAACAAACCCATCACCCCCATTATTGCCATCTCCGCAAAAAACATATACCTTTTTTGAAATAACACCGCCTAATTCATTTAATATTGCTGCAACTGTATTTGAACCAGCATTTTCCATAAGAACAGAAGGTGGTATACCATATTTTTCAATGGTAAGTTTATCAATTTCTTTCATTTCCGAAGCAGAAACAAGATACATAATTTTTTCCCTTAAAAAATTTTTATAAAATTATACAAACTGCTACTGCTGTTGAATCAGTGTGCGAAATACTTAAATTTATTCTATTTGCATTTTTCTTTTTTAAATTTAATTTAATTACTTTCGTTAATCTTATATCCGGTCTACCACTCTTATCATTTATAGTTTCGATTTCTTTTAATTTTATTTTTTTATTTGATACCGCTTTAATAAATGCTTCCTTTGCTGCAAATCTGCCGGCAAAATGAATAATACTGTTTTTCTTGGTTTTACAGTATTTTATTTCTCTTTCACTGAAAACGCGATTTAAAAAATTTTTATTTCTTTCTATTGCGCCTTTCAGTTTCCTTATATCACATATATCAACACCGATACCTTTTATCATAATGATTAAATATTATCATAATTAAAATCTGTATGCAAGAAATTTATTAGAAACAATTTTCGGTTTTCGATTTACGATTTTCATTTTTCGTTTTTTTCAAATCGGAAATCGTAAATTGTAAATTCAATCTCCCGCTCACCTTTATCCTCTCCCCGCAGAGTATGTCCATTACCCACTCTTTATATAACAATAATAAGTAGGTAAATACCAGCAGTGTCAAAATTAGACAAGTCATTACTTTTATTTTGTCATTCCTGTCCCTGAATAAATCAGGGGCATATATGACATACCGTTCGGGCGACCACACAGGTTCGCCTCTACTTATAATCTCGCTCTTTCTATCTTGTTCTTTTGTCATTTCTGCAAATGCGAGAATTAAATCTTTGTTTTTATTATTTTGCATTTTGTTGATTTCAGTAGAGATAAAATTCTCCCCTTGTCCAGTAGTGTCCAAATTAGACAGGTCATTACTTTTATTTTGTCATTCCTGCGAAAGCAGGAATCCAGAATGTTATTAAAAATTGAATATTTTATATTTTGTATTTTAAATAAATTAATGTAGTATGCCAATCTTATGATTATAGATTTTATATCTCTCATATACTTTTTTCATAATAAATCAATAAAAATAAGTAAATATTATAATTTAATATTCTTAATTTGGACAGTAATGGGGTAATGGACATTTTTCCAAGAGGGGTAATTAGCTAACTTCTTTTCAACCAGCAAGGTAGTTATTAAATCTTCCAAATTCATTTCGATTGTCGTTTGCTGTTTGTTTTTGTTTTTCCAAACGACAATCGGCAACCAGCAATCAGCAATGTAGTAATTGTATCTACCCAATTTTCAAATCTACCAAATCTTCCAAATCTAAAAACAATGGTTTTCTATTATTAAATCGTATTTTTCTTTTTTGTTTTTTAAATCTTATATCTTATATCTCATATTCCACATTCTTTTTTTACTTTTTATTATCCAATCCGCAATCAGCAAGCACCAAACAACAATGTATCTGCAGTTAATAATAATCCTTGACATTACATATTAAAATAGTAAAATTAATATAAATTAATATCAGGAGGTATTATTTAATGAAAAAAATATTTTTTATTATTATTTTATTAATTCTATCATCATTTTTATTTGCCGATACACCAACAGACACGCCTACTGCAACAGAAACACTTACAGCAACAGAGACCCCTACTTTTACAAATTCGCCAACAATAACACCAACAGCAACAATTACACCAACATTTACAAATTCTCCTACTCCACAGGCAAGTGTATTTGCTTATCCAAATCCGGCGGCATTCAGAGATAATATATTTATCGCATATCCAAGTAAAACAGGAAATGCAGAAGATATAAAAAGAGTAATAATCACAATTTATTCCATAAATGGAGATTACGTTGCTCAGATTGTAGATGACACACCAAATGGCTACACTGAATTTAAAATTGATAAACTTGCACGCGGCTCTTATTTATATAAAGTTCTTGTAAGATATAAAGACGGCACAGAAGAAATTTATAAATATAAAAAATTTGCAGTTATAAAATAAAGGAGGAAATAAATGAAACGAATTTTAATAATTTACTTTTTAATAATATCTCTTTTTTCATTTATTTTTGCTGATGCGCAATATCAGGAATTTGATAATTCTTCTATAGTTTCAGCAAAATTTCTTGATTTTGGGTCAAGTGCAGCAGCTGCAGGTATGGGCAATGCCTATATCGGCATTGTAAAAAATGCCGAATCTATTTACTGGAATCCTGCCGGACTTTGCTCAATGCAAAAAGATGATAAAAACTGGAATATCTATTTTGCACATAATGTATGGTTTCAGGATATAATGGCAAGTGATATTGCCATTGCAAAACATATAAAAAAAATAGGCGTATTTGCTCTTGGATTAACTTATATAAACTCAGGAAGCATACAGAGATCTGATATTGACTCACTGGGCAACCCTGTATTTAGAGAAAATGAAACATATTCACCATATTCTGTTATTATCAATGCTGCTTATGCAGGTAAGCTCGAAGAAGACCTTGATGCAGGAATAAATTTAAAATATATTCTTGATAATATAGATGGGAATATAGCAAATACACTGGCATTTGATTTAGGATTAAGATATGCTTTCCCCTATCTTAAAGGTTTGTCTTTTAGTCTTGTGTCAAAAAATTTTGGTGGTCGTTTAAATGAATTTATACTTTCAAAAGAAATTTCCTTTGCCGCATCTTATCTTTTTTATATTTCTGATTTTATAATAACAACGGATTATGACATAGTAGGTAAAGTTGCAAATAATCCCCTACACAGAATCGGAATAGAAATTGATACTCCATATATGTTTGTAGTAAGAACTGGTTATCAAACTGACAACACAACAATACAGGACGGATTTAAAAATTTCACATTTGGTATTGGCATAAGATTATCTGATAAATATGCTGATTTTGCTTATGAGCCATACGGTGACATAGGAAACACATATAAAGTATCATTTGGCGGTGATTTTTAATACGTAAAAATTACACATTAAAAAATACAAAAATATTTATTCTAAACAATTATATTATATTCTTTCATTTTACGCCATAAAGTTGAGCGCGATATTCCCAATGCTTTTGCAACTTTTGTATGATTTGAACCATATTTATTAAATGCTTTTATGATTGTCTGTTTTTCTAATTCAGTAAGTGACAATTCTTTATCCCCTTTTTCTTCATTTGGAACCGAAATGTGCTCTTCCAACCGGTGAAAAGGTGTAAGATTTTGAAGGTAAACAGGCAAATCCTCAAATCTTATAATATCAGAATCTGTCATAACAAATGCATGTTGAATAATATTATCAATTTCACGAACGTTTCCGGGATAATCATAATACATTAAAACTGAGCGTGCGCGCGGGTCAATGCCTATTATATTCCTTCCATATTCTTTATTGTATTTTTCAATAAAATATCTGATAAGCAGTGGTATATCCTCTCTTCTTTCACGTATCGGTGGAATATGAATGTGAATAACATTTAATCTAAAAAACAAGTCCTCCCTGAATTTCTTTTCTTTTATCAGTTGAAATAAATCCTGATTTGTAGCAGCAATTACTCTAATATTCACTTTTCTTAATGTTTCATCACCCAACCTTCTTAACTCTCCATATTCAATAACTCTTAAAATCTTTGATTGTAAATTTAAACTTAAATCTCCTATTTCATCCAAAAACAAAGTGCCATTATCAGCAAGTTCAATCAACCCTTTCTTATCAGTCGTTGCTCCTGTAAAAGCACCTTTTTTGTAACCAAATAGTTCTGATTCAAGCAAATTTTCAGGTATTGCAGCACTATTAACCGCTATAAATGCATTGTTTGACCTGGGGCTTAATTCATAAATACTTCGCGCTATTAATTCTTTGCCTGTTCCTGTTTCACCGGTTATTAAAATATTTGAATCACTTTTTGAAATTTTATGAATTGTATTTAAAATTTTTTTAATTTTTTCACTTTTACCAATAAATTTCCCTGTGAAATAATCATCTGCCGATGATTTTACAGCAGTTGCTTCTGTTGCATCAATTAAAAATTTTAACTCATTTAAATTTATTGGCTGGATGATATAATTAAATTGTAGCTCACGTGTTAAATTAATTACTCTATCAAGCGAGTCCCGTGATGTAACAACAATAACATTTAAATTTGCATATCTTTCCTTTAAAAATTTCATTAAATTTAATTCTGATTGTTCAATTATCTGGATATCAATGATTATTATATTATATTGTTTTGTGGATATGGTACTCATTAATAAAGACGGTTCGCTTATTATATTAACTATGTATATATTATCCTCAAGAAAATTATTGATTCTAATTGCTTCATCTTTGTCCTTTAAAGCTATTAGAACCTTTTTCATTTTTTAATTGTATCTCCTTTTTAATTTCATCATATAGCTTTTTTAATTCCAAATTATCCTTAAATTTTAATATACCCTGTTCTAATTCATTTAAAGCTTCATTAAACTTATTCATTTTGAAATATGTATAACCTATATATAATGATATTTCAGAGTTATACGTTTCATTTTTAGACATATTGAAATTAAAAAGAGCTTTATCAAAATTATTTGTTTTAAAATAATACACACCAATATTTCTATAAATTATAGCATTTTTATAATTTTTTTCAAGTAAAAAATTATATAATTTCATAGCTTCATTTATTTTATTATTTGTAATAAAGTCATTTGCTTTAATTAATGCCAGTTCTAACATATCATTATATGTCATTTTTGAAATAATATCATTGCCTTTTAAAACATATTCATTTTTACTACCTAATTTAATTGCTTTATCAAACATTTCTTTTGCTTTTGGTAATAAATATGTATTGTAATATAAAATACCCAACCGCTCATAAGCATAAAGTAATTGGTATCTTTTTATTACATTTTCAAGAGCTAAAATTTCATTATCAATATCATTGATTTTTGAATATGCAAGTGCAAGATTATAGAAAATATTTGCTTCTGGTTTTTTAACCGGAAAATTTAAAGACATTTTATATAATTTTATTGCATCTTCATAAAAGCCGTAATCGTTTAATGCATTTGCCTGATTTACCATTGAGACAGGATACCAGGTTATTAAATTTAAATTAGCGCTACTTTTAATACAAGAATTGCTAAAAATATATCTATATGAATATAATTGAAATATTTTTGAAGAAAAGGATTCTTTTTTAGTTGAAATTTTTATTAATATTCCTTTATTTGTTTCAAAATAATTATATTTTATATTTTCTTTTCTCGGAAAAAAAGATGACCTGTAAATATTATTATTGATTATTTCTTTATCTATTATTTTTTTTATATTATTATTTGTATCATAAGGTTTTAAATCATAATCACCATATTTTTTTTTATAATAATCAATTCCCCATTTAAATATTAAAAATGATGCAGTAATAAATTTTATATCAGTTCTTTTTTTTTGAATTTCCTGGAAATAATATATTGGCATTAAGTTATCATCGCCATCTCCTATATACATCCCATTATTATCAATTGTATTTAATACGGCATTACCATAATCATACAAAAAAAAATCTTTATAATTATTATTAAATTTATAATTAAAAATAAACATAAAAATGATTAATGTTACAATTATAATATTTATTAAGATTTTTTTTATGTTTGTATTTAATTTATTTATAATAAATAAAATTCCAATTGTTGAAATTAAAATCAGAATATAAATAGAAGGCATTAAAAAAATGTCCATAAGATACAGTACATCTTTTTTAGTTCTATTATAAAAAACAATAAAAAAAATTATTATCATATATTGTGTTATAAAAAACCAAAATAAATTCCTGTTTCTTTTATATAAAATATAAAAACCAAAAAGCGAAAATATCCAGAAAATAAAACTACTTTGCCAAAAAGTAAATCTTAAAAATTCTTTTATTTGATATAAATAAACATTTAAACCCGGTTGCACCGGATAAATATATGCTTTTCTTAAAATAACCCATAATAAATTTTCCAAATTATATGGATTGCCCCAATTTAATATAGCATTTGCTGAAGCTCTGATTATTAAAAACAAATATGGGGTTAAACCCAATAAAAAAAAGAATAAAATTAAAAAGTAATTTTTTATTTTTAACACATTTCTATATTTGAATAAAAAAAACAAAAATAAAGGTGACAGTATTATCATACTTGGCCAGTGATTTGTTAAAGATAATGAAAATATGTAAAAAATAAAATAAATATAAAATATATTGAATTCAAAAAATAATTTTATTGAAAAATAAATTAAAATAGATAAAAAAAATAGATTTAAAATATATATGCCGCCTTTTGCTTCTATTGTCTGATTCCAGAATATATATGAAAATCCAAGTATTAATAGGACTATATAAAGATAAGGAAATTTTAAATCTTTTTCAAATATTTTTTTGAATAATAATTTTGTAATTTTACAGGTAATAAAAAGAACAATTAAACCTAGAAAACTCGAAAACATATTTATCCTTAAAGCATAATTACCTAATGGTATATATGAAAATATCTTTGCAAAAATTGTAAATACCGGATATCCCGGCGGATGTCCGATTCCAAGTGTAACAGCAGCAGCAGTTGTCTCCGGTGAATCATTTGTTTTAAAAATAGGATGCATTGTATGTAAATAAATTTGAAATATTAATATCAATATTATAAATACAAATATGTGTTCTTTTAATATTCTATAGTTATTTTTATCCATTTTTAAACCATTTATTTAATAAATTTATAATTCATTGTATAAATCAATGATTTCTTTGTTTGTTGAACCATATTTTATGGCATTTTCCAAATATATTTTTGCTTCATTTTTTAACCCTTTTTTATAACAATAAATAGCTAATCTTTCATAAGCAAAAACAAAATCTGGTTTTGATACAATACATTTATTTAAATAATCAAATTCTTTTTCAAAATTATTTAATTTATTATAGCATATTGCCATATTATAGTATATTTTATAATCTAATTTTTCAACCGGTATTTTTAAGGCATATTTATATAATTCTATTGCATCATTATATTTACCTTTATTCATTAATTCTTCTGCCATTATTGCGGAAAAAATCATATATCGCTCTATTAATTCCGTATTTTCATCAGTTTTTGCAAAGTTAGAATAAAAACCACGCAAAGAATATAATTTAAAAATAAGATAATTTTCAAAAGTGCCTTTTTTTGAAATTGTTTTCAACAATCCAGATAAATTTACAATATAATCTAATTTAAGTATTTTATCAAATAACTCAGAGCTAAAATCCCTGTAAATTATTTGAGACCTTTCAAGGCATTCACTTATCAGTTCATAATAAGTATTTAAATTATAATATTTAAAAAAAATATTATATTTACGTTGGACTTGTTTTTTACCCCAATCAAATTGTAAGAAAGGTAATTGTATAATTTTTATATCTAACCTTTTTTTATTAACAACCTGCTCATACAAAACCGGGAATAGATACATATCATGTTCCCCTAAATAAAATGCATCTTTTTTTATAGTATTAAACAAATTAAATGCCATATCATAAGAAAGAAAATCTCTTGCCCTGTAATTAATATTAAAACTGTTTTTTATATAAAAGAAAATGACAAACAAAAAAATTATAACAAATAAAGATTGATAATTATTTAAAATATAAAATATTCCAGTTGCAATTAAAATTAAAATTATATATTGTAAAGGCATTAAAAAAATTTTTATTAACCATATAACTTCAATTTTGGTTCTATTATAAAAAATCACAGCAACAGTAAAGGCAAAAAGAATATATATAAATAAAAAAAATATTTTTTTATCTTTTTTAAATAAAATATAAACACCAGGAATAGCAAATATCCATAAAAACCAGTAATTATGCAATATCAAATCAGTAAAAACTTTTATATGTTGAAAAATAATCTCAAGAGTAAATTTTTCAATTTCTCCGGTATATGGTCTTCTTGATATGAATTCAAAAAATCCGATGATATCAGAAGTATTACCCCAATTTATAACAGTATAAGAAAAACCTCTTATAAATAAAAAAACATAAATAGATAAACCAAGAATAAAAAAAGAAAGAAAATAAATTAAATTATTTGATTTTAATAATGATTTATACTTCCAAAATAAAATAATAATTACAGGTAGTAAAACCATCATACTCTGCCAGTGGTTTGTTAAAGAAAGTGAATAAATATAAATCAATAAATAAAAATATTTTAAATTAAATTGCTTTAAAAGTTTTATATATAAAAATAAAATAATAGACATAAATAATAAATTTAATTGATATATACCGCCTTTCGCTTCTATTGCCTGATTCCAGAAAATATATGAAAAAGACAATAAAAAAACAGAAATAATTGAATATAATTTATTTTCTTTTTTAAATAAATAAAAAGATAGATTTATTAACAGATAATAAGTAACAACAAGAGTCAAAATCGCCATAAATGATGAAAATAAATTTATTCTAAAAGCAATATTGCCTATTGGAAATAAAGAAAAAATTTTTGCTGTATTGATAAAAAAAGGATAACCCGGCGGATGGCAGATGCCAAGGGTATATACTGCTGCTGATATTTCAGGTGAATCATTATTTTTATAAGAAGGAAATAATGAAATTAAATAAATATAAAATATAACCAAAAAAAGCAATAGTAAAAAAAAAGATTCTTTTATAATATTATTTTTAATCATTTATTCTCGCCTTTTATCTGATTTAACATATCTTTAAATAATTTTGTTTCACCGTTTAATTCAATATATTTATTTATAACTCTTTTTACCTGATTATAATCTTTTTTTACAAAATATGCTGTAGCAAGATTTATATATGCGGCTTCGTAATGCGGTGCAACATATATTGCAAGTTCAAGTTTTTTTATTGCTTCATCTATATTTCCAAGCTGACCAAGCAAAGCCCCCAACATATTGTTTACTTCCGGACAATAAGGATTAATTTTTAAATCATTATAATAATATTCCTTTGCTTTGTTAAAATTTCCTGTTTCTCTGTATGCTTCTGCGGCAAAATAATAATGTGCAACATCCATCTGGGGGCATAGTTCTACAGGATTTAATTTTATAATATTTTCATAATATTCTATTGCTTTTTCATAATTTTTATTTTTAACATATTTATTTGCCTGTTTTAAATATATATTTGAAATCATTGTTTTGGAATCCATAATTAAATTAAAAACAAATAAAATACAAATAATAAATAATAAAAAAACAAATTTATTATTTTTTATAATATAAAATTTTTGTTTTTCTTCATAATAATTATTTATAATAAATAAAAAGAAAAAGAAATATAAAGTTGTAGAAGGTATATTATAAAATGTATTAAAAAAACTCGCCCCTAAAAGCGCAGTAATTGATGTAATTATTCCAATAGGAATAGGGTCTTTGACTTTATTAATAAAAATTATTTTCCAGGAAATTTTATAAAATATAATAATTGCAAGTAAAAACATAGATAATCCAAGTATTCCTGTTTCAGCAGCAATTAATAAATAATTCTGATGCGGCATCCATGTTACAACATAATCATATTTTTTATTTTCCGGATTATTTAATAACTTTGCCTGATAAATTGGATAATACAAACGATAATTCCCTATTCCTTTACCGATTACAGGAGAATCATTTATCATTAACAAACTTGCTTTCCACATCAGTAACCTATGGACCATTGAACGTTTTTTTTCAATTAAAATACTATTTGTTTTATTATATAAAGGTTTAAAAAATATTATTAAAAAAATTATCAACAAAGTAATAATAAATAATATTATTTTGTTTTTAAAAATAGTTTTTATGTATTCAAAATTCAATATTAAAATAATTATTATAAATAACAAAAACCCAAAGAAAAAGCCAATAAAAGCACCTATTACTTTTGTATAAAAAAAAGTAATCAATATAATAAAAAAAACAATGACTAATAAAAATTTATTTTTTTTACTAAAAAAAATAAAAGACAATAATAAAAACAAAGGAAACAATAACTGGCTTGAAAAAAAATCCGGATTTCCTATTGTTCCCATCGGTCTGCCAAAAAAATTTGTATTCCATTTAAAAAAATCCATATCAAAGTGTTGTAAAATACCATATATACTTATTAAAAAATGAGTAAAAACAATAAAAATTATAATCTTTTTTAAAAATTTATTATCAATAATTGAACTGATAAAATAACTACCATATATAACTAATAATAATTCTATAAAATATTTTAAAGATATTTCTTTATTTAAAGCAAAAAAAACAGAAATAAATGAAAAAATAATATATCCTGTTAATGGTAGTAATAAAGGATTTATTTTAACAGTTATTTGTTTTGAATTTATATTTATTATTAAATAATAAATTATGATAAGTGGTATAAAAACTCTTATAAATATCAGTTGGCTTGGACCAAAAGGGTCAAAAAATGGCTGCCAGAATGCAACAACTAAAATTATAAAAACAAACAGAATTAATAATTTTAATAATAAATCATTTAAAAAATTGGATTTTACTTTATAATCCATAATAATCTGGTTCATTAATAACTATACCTGCAGCACCTATTGCACCAGCCAGTTCACCAAGTTTGGCAGGAACTATTTTTACAATTTCGTAAGTTTGTGGAAATGTCTGCTTTTTTATTGCTTTTTTTAATGGTTCAAATAGATATTTACCTGCATTTATTACTCCACCAGCAATTATTATCATCTCAGGATTTAATGTCTGAATAATATTGGCAACACCTGCGCCAAGATATTTTATAAATTCATCCCACACATCTTTTGCAAGTTTATCACCACTTATTAATGCCTCGTAAACAACTTTTGATGTAACTTTATTAATATCACCCTTTACTATTTCTGTGATAATTGATTTGCTCCCATTTCTAATTTTTTCTTTTGCTGTATTTGCAATTGCACTTGCAGAAGCATATTGCTCCAGACAGCCATGTGCTCCACACTTACACAATCTGCCATCAGGATTTAACGAAGTATGTCCAATTTCTGCCGCATTATAATTTGCACCTCTTATTAATTTCCCATCAATTATTATTCCACCACCAACACCTGTTCCAAGTGTAAAGCCAACCACATTATTTACATTTTTACCTGCACCTATCCATTTTTCACCATAAACAGCACAATTAGCATCATTTTCAACACCGGTTTTGACTTTTAAATATTTTTCAATTTCCTTTTTTAATTTCACATATCTCCAACCTGGCAAATTAACCGCTCCCATTATTATGCCTTTTTTACTATCAAGCGGGCCTGGTGAACCTATACCAATATTTTTTATCTCCTCTATGAAAATCCTAGCCTCTGAAATAATCTCTTTTACATTATTAACAATATTTTTTATAACAAATTCCGGACCTTTTTCACCAAATGTTGGAAATTGTCTTTTGCCATATATTTTTCCATTTTTATCTACTATTACCGCAACTACATTTGTTCCGCCTAAATCTATGCCAATATAATATTTCTTTGTTTTTTTCATAATTATACTCCATTTATTTTTTTATATGAAAATTTAAATAAAAACCAAAGAATTTCTGGTGCGAGGAGTGGGACTTGAACCCACACGGATTTCTCCACATGCCCCTCAAACATGCGTGTCTACCAATTCCACCATCCTCGCACTCTCAATAATTATGTTATTTTAATTATCAACTATTATAATTGTCAATAAAAAAGATATTATACTGAAAAAAATATAACCAATTATTGCTGACCATAAATTTGTTATTTCAAAACCTTTTACTAATGCGCCGGCAACAGCAAATAAAATACCATTTATTATAAAAGTAAATAAACCAAAAGTTAAAATATTTATAGGCAATGTTAAAAGTAATATTATAGGCCTGATAAGAGCATTTATTATTCCAATTATTGCTGCTGTAACTGCAAGGATTATAAAAGCATCAAAACCCGTGGCATTTAAATTTATACCTTTTATAAACTTTACAACAATAAATAAAGCCAAAGTATTTATCAACCATTTAATTATGATATCTCTAAAAAAAGAATTTTTATTACTCATTTTTATTTTCCTTTAAATTTAAAAATAAAATATTAATATCTCCATAATTTTTTTCTTTATTAATTATCCACGCGTTTAAATCTTGTTCCAAATTTTTTCTTTCATTTTTGTGAATCTCAATTATTAATATTCCATTTTTATTTAAAATATCTTTTATTATATCATTTTTTAACAATTCTGCAACAAAACCTTTATTATAGGGTGGGTCTGCAAATATTATATCTGCCTTTATATTTTTTTTTACCAGAAATTTTATTGCCATTTTATAATCACCCGGGATTATATCATAAAAATCTTTATTTAATTTAAATTTTTCACAATTTTTTATTATATATTTTATATTGTTTTTTTCAACAAAATAAACTTTTGATGCACCATTACTTATTGCTTCTAATCCAAATGCACCTGTTCCGGAAAATAAATCAATAAAAATTGAATCAGTGATTATTGGTCTTAAAATATTAAAAATTGCCTGGCGTATTTTAACAAGGGTTGGTCGCACTTTTAAATCAGGGCTGTATAATGGCATCCCTTTAAACTTACCGCTTGAAATTTTCATATTGTAATTCTAAAAATCATTTAAAACCATTTTTTGATTTTTAAAATGATATAAATAGCAGCGGAAGACACAACTAAAAGAAACAAAACAAAAAGATATCCCCATATTCCCCATTTAAACTCTGGTATTTCAACATTCATACCATAAAAACTTGTAATAATTGTCATTGGTATTGCAATAGTTGCAAGTATTGTTAATCTGTGTATCAACCTGTTTAATTTTTTTGATGTCATACTATGATATGTTTCAATAAGAGATGGTATTATTTCACGCAGTATTTCTACTGTTTCCTGCATATTTACAAAATGGTCGTAAATATCCCTGAAATATGTTTTGTTTATTTCTTTTATACATTTATTCTTTTCTTTTATAATTTTATTTAAAATCTGGCGCTCTAAATACAATAATTTTCTTAAAATTAAAATGTTTCTTTTTTGCTCAAGAATATCTTCCATTATTTTTTCTTCTTTTTCTTCAACCAGTTTGTCTTCTAAAATTGCAATTTTATTTTCTATTTTTTCAATAGCAGGATAATATTCATCAATTAAAGAATTTAATATTTTATGTAATATACTATCCGAACCTCTTTTAAATATATTACCATTGCTTATTTCACCATTTATTGTTTTATTTATAGTATTAAATGTTTTATTTAAAGAATTTATTTTTTCATCATGAAAAGTAATTAAATAATTTTTACCTAAAAAAATATTTAATTCAATTAAATCAATATTTTCTATGAAATTTATTGAATATAATGTTAAAAAAATATAGTTATCAAAAAAATCAATTTTTGGATGGTCGTTGGGCAAAATTGCATCTTCTATTGAAATAGTATGAAAATCAAATCCATCAATTAAAAAGTCAATTTCTGCTTCATTTGGTGTTTCTAAATCAAGCCAGATTATGTTTTCTTTTTTTTTTATATATTTTGATATATTTTCTAATTCATTTTCATAAAACAATTTACCATCTAAATACACAACTGCTTTAATCATATTAAATATCCATTTATTTGCTCATACTGCGTTCACATTTTATGCATCTTTTTGCAAAAGGTAAAGCTTTTAATCTCTCAATACTTATATCTTCCCCGCATCTTTCACATTTTCCATAAGAACCATTTTCTATTTTGGCCAACGCGTCTTCAATCTCTATTAACATCTTTTTGTTTTTTTCAGACAAATCCATATGAAGCTCTTTTTCGTAAATATTACTGGCTGAATCAGCAAAATCACCGGCGTCAGTTTGAAAGCTGTCTATACTTTCCTTATCAGCATGATTATGCTGGATCTCTTCTAATTTTCTGTTTTTCATTTCTAAAAGCATTTCTTTTAATTCTTTTTTTCTTTTTGCATCCAAGATTAATCTCCTTAATTGTTATGTTGTTAATACTTTTTCTTTTATATCAACTTTATTTTTTAGATTTGGGACGTCAAGAAGTCCTCTTTTTAATTCCATAGTTGTGTTTGATTCAGCTTCAAATTTTTTATTTAAATAAAAAAAGGCATCCCACGGGTCAACATCTTCGCCACAGGTAAATAAATCAACAGCAGCATAACCATATTCAGGCCATGTATGTATTGCAAGATGCGACTCAGCAATAACCACAACACCACTAATACCATGTGGATTAAACTTATGAAACACACCGTCAATAACTGTTGCTTTGGCATATTCTGCTGCACCAATCATAGAATGTTCAATGAACTTTAAATCATTTAGTTTTTCCTTGTTGCATCCATTAAGTTCAACAACAATATGTCTTCCTAAACTTTTCAATTTAATCTCACCCCCGTTTATTCATTTGGGCATCTATAATAAAAGCCCCGTTTTGGGGCACTCTTTAAAAAATTTTTAAATAACAAATTATTTTTATTAAATATATACTTGAAAAATATATTTGTCAAGATTTTTTTATAAAAAAATAAAAAAATTTTTTAAAATTATTTTGCGTTGGGATTTGTTGCCTTCTCCATCAGTTCAAGACGTTCGTAACGTTTATCAATAAAATTTTGAAGTTCTTCAACAACGGATTTATTAGAAGGATTTAAAAGATGTTTGAATCTAACCTGTAATTTTAAAAATTCTTCTACGGGTTTTCTTTTTTCTTTTGGATTTTTTAATGTTATCGTATAAACACCATTTTCAACTTCATAAAGTGGCCAGAGATTTGTTTCAACAGCCATCTTTGATATTTTTATTGTCTGTGACATATGATAACCCCAACCCGGAACACAGGGTGAATATGCATTTATGAATTTTGGTCCTTGTATTGACCATGCTTTTTCAAATTTTTTAGTAGCATCCATCCAGTAAGCCACAGTTACCTGAGCAACATAAGGAATTTCATGTGCCACCATTATTTCTGTTAGATTTTTTTGTGTTTGTTTTTTTCCAAATTCAACCTTGCCAGAAGGGGATGTTGTTGTATTTGCACCAAGAGGTGTTGCAGACGAACGTTGGATACCTGTGTTCATATATGCATCGTTGTTATAACACACATAAAGCATATCATGCCTTCTCTCCATTGCACCTGATAATGCCTGTAATCCAATGTCATAGGTTCCACCATCACCACCAAGTGCCAAAAATTTAATATTTCTGTTTATTTTACCCTGTTTTTTTAATGATTGATATGCACCTTCTATTCCTGAGCAATTGGCAGCAGAATTTTCAAATGCATTATGCATAAAAGGTGTTGCCCAAGCAGAATAAGGAAATATTGTTGATGTTACTTCCAGACATCCGGTTGCAGCAGTAACAACAACAGGGTCATCGGTTGATGATAAAATTTGTTTTAATAATATTGGATAACCACATCCTGCACATGCTCTGTGGCCACCTATAAAACGAGGTTCTTTTAATGCTGATTGTTTTGGATTTGCCATAATTTGCCTCCTTATTCTTTAACGCCAATATAAGAAACTGGCTCTGTTTTCTTTAAATTTATTAAGTTTTTATAGACATTTTTTATCTGGTCAACATATATTTCTCTGCCACCAAGACCATAAATATATGGTTTTGTTGGTAAATTCAAACCAGCATCGTATAATGCTGCTTTTACTTCTGTTGCTACCGGCCCTGCCTGGGTGCTCAAACTCTCTGACCTGTCAAGAATTGCAATTGCTTTTGCATTTTTTAATGCATTTACAATATCTTCTGCCGGGAATGGTCTGAATACCCTTATTTTTACAAGCCCTGCTTTTATTCCTTCCTGTCTTAATTCTTCTATTGCAACTTTGGTTGTTCCTGCTGTGGAACCAAGGCATACAAGAAGTAATTCAGCATCATCTGCTTTATACTTTTCAATCATATCATATTCTCTGCCAAAAACCTTACCAAATTCTTTACCAATACTTTTAATTACTTTTACAGCATTTTTCATTGCTTCATGCTGTGCCCTTTTATGTTCTATGTAATAATCAGTTAAAACAAGTGAACCAACTGTTATTGGTTTGTCAACATTTAACAAATTGTATGTTGGTTTGTATTCTCCTATAAATTTTTGAACCTCTTCATCCGGGTATAACTCTAATCTTTCCATACCATGGCTTATAATAAATCCATCAGTTGTAACCATTGCAGGAAGTAAAACATCTTTATGCTCTGCAATTCTGACTGCCTGTATCATATTGTCATACGCTTCCTGAGAATTTTCCGAGAATATCTGTATCCAGCCCGTGTCTCTTTCTGCCATTGTGTCTGAATGATCGCAATGAATATTAATAGGCCCTGATAATGCCCTGTTTACTTCTGCTAAAACTATCGGCAACCGCAATGCAGCTGCAATATATAGTATCTCATGCATCAACGCAAGACCTTGCGAGGATGTAGCAGTTAAAGTTCTGGCACCTGAAGCAGCTGAACCAACACATGCGCTCATAGCTGAATGTTCTGATTCAACCGTGATTAAATTTGTTTTAACCAGCCCATCTGCAACAAAAGTTGAAAAAATCTGCATTATTTCTGTTGCAGGTGTTATTGGATATGCAGCGCATACATCAGGATTAATCTGACGCATTGCCTCTGCCATTGCTTCATTTCCTGTTCTTGCTATTATTGTTTTTTGCATAATCTGCACCTCACTTTATTCCATATTTTTCTTTGGCATCTTTTATTGATACCATAAGTATTGCTGCTTTTTCTGCAAATTTAGGATTTTTTGCACCATCCCAGGAATCAATTTTTGTATTTGGGTCTTCTTTTTTTATTGCATTTATTGCCTGAGTTGTTTTGGGACACTCTTCTGCACAAATTCCACAGCCCTTGCAAAACTCATAATCATACCCTGCTCTTTTACCCTCTTTTACTTTTATTGCATTATCAGGACAATATGCCCAGCAGTTCATACACTGTATGCAGTTTTTCTCCTGCCAGACCGGAACTTTTGAACGCCAGTCACCTGTTTTAAAATGCTCTGATGTTCCGCTTTCTATGACACCGCCAATATTTAAATCCTTCCATGTTTTTATATTTGGTTTTGTTGTCATTGTTTTTTTACCTCCTCATAGGCAATTTTTATTGCTTTTAAATTTCCTTCTATAACTTCTGGTTTTGTCCTGAACTTTTTTTCAAGTTTATGTTTTGTATCTTCTATTAAATGATTAATATCCATAATATTTGTTGCTGCAACCAAGGCACCCATCATAGGCGTATTTGGAATTGGTTTTCCAATTGTTTCAAGAGCAATCTTATTTGCATCTATTACAATTATTTTTCCTTTCCAGGTTAATTTTTTTTGAATTTCTTCTTTTGAAAACGGAGTATTTACAATTAACACCCCTGTTTGCTCTGACAATCCCTTTGTCACATCTACACTATCAATCAATGTTTCATCAAGAACAACAACAGCATCAGGATTTGTAATTGGAGAATGAATAGGTATTTCATCATCTGCTATCCTGTCATAGGAAGAAACAGGAGCGCCCATTCTTTCTGGCCCGTATTCAGGAAATGCCTGAACAAATTTTCCTGCATTTATTGCTGCTTCTCCAAGTAAAAGTGCGGCTGTTTTTGCACCTTGGCCACCGCGACCATGCCATCTAATTTCTTTCATATTTTTCAACATATAATCACACCTCCAACTATAATGTGTTTTTTATCACAAATATAAAAACAATAATACGCCTATTAATAAAAAAGGTCAAGAATTTTTTTAATTGTTAAAAATTTATAATCTCTTCTTTATTTTAATATAAATATCTGCATTTGTTATGCTACCCTTTAAGCTATTCTGGGTTATAAAGTCTTCTGCATGTTTTATACGCTCCTCTGAAACAGGATGAGTTGCAAGCATTTGTTCTATCAAATTTGGTTTACTTGTTCTTAATTTTAATAATATGTTTTGCACTTCAACAATACCATTTGGAGAATAACCGGCATAAGTTGCAATCAAAGCACCCATCTCATCTGCTTCAAATTCATTTTCTCGGGAATTTTTTAAAAGTAAAAGTTGAACACCAACAGATACGCCTAAAGTCAGCATCTCGTTTTTCTGCTCCTCCGGTTTACCAGTATTTATAAGGTTATCTAAAAACTCAATTCCTTTTGAAGCAATCAAATGACGTTGTAGCGCTTTTACTGTATGCTTTTTTATTATATGCCCCATTTCATGTCCTAATACTGCTACAAGCTGCGCTTCATCCTGAAGTGATTTCATAAGACCTGTTGTTATATATACAAATCCACCCGGAATTGCAAACGCATTTATTTCAGTAGAGTCAAGTAAAATAAATTCAAATTTTATTTTATTATCAGGTATTAATGAGGCAAGTTTATTACCTATTTTTTTTACATAATTTACAATTTCTGTATTTGTTGATTTTTTATATTGCTTTTCAAACTGTTGTTGTGCAGAAAGGCCAAACTGCATTTCCATAAATTCAGGAATTATAACAGGGTCATTTTTTGTTGTCATAATTGTAGCACAGGAAATAAGAAAAAAAGATAATAAAATTATTATATACTTTTTCATCCAGCACCTCCTGAATAAAATTAATTTAAAAAAATTATAATATAATATTTGTTTTTTTCAATGTTAAATTTTAAAATGATGTTACTATTTTAAAATGTTAATTTGAAATATTATACGGATTTTTAAAAGAGTTTCATACTAATTATTGTAAATAAAAATTGTATAAAAAAAATCAATCTATGCAAACTATAAAGAAACAATTGCATAAAGATGACCGCAACCGAAGATATTGTTAAATTTAGGGTCAGACTGTTGTATGTCAATAATTCGGTTACTTTTTCTAACTTCTCAAACGGTGTCATATAATTAATTCCGCCGTGCCGCGCTAATTTGATAGTAATTATAAATAAAATCTCTAAGACATTTTTTAAATACATACTTTTTAAAATATATTATACTAAAAAAGTTACCGAAATACTGTCGCATAACAGTCAGACCCCATTCTTATTACCAAATTTTCAAATCTTCTAAATCTTCCAAATTTATATAATTGCCCAATTGCCTGATTTTCTAATTGCCTAATTTTTAAATCCTGCAAATCTGGCAATCAGAAAATCTTGCAAATTTAAAATGGTTTTGCGAAGCAATCTTACTATTATTAACGCTTGCTTTCAAGTGTTTTTAACCGCAAGATTACTTTGTTTGGCTCATAAACCATTCGCGTATTTCCTCTCCTTCTCTTTCGCCAAACTCGTAATGACATCTTTTCACATTTCACATTTTGCATCGTAAACCGAAAATGTTTTTATTAAGTTGGCTTCCTTAATCAATTTTTCTATTCTCGATTTTCTATTTTCAAATTATGGGCGACCATACAGGGTCGCCCCTATAAATAATCTCAATTCTCGCTCTCTTGCTCAATTCTCGCTCTCGCTCTTTTCATTTGTTGTTTGCTTGTTGCTAGTTGCTGGTTGTTTTTGTTTTTCCAACCAACAATCGACAAGCTGCAATCGGCAAGGTAGTAATTAAATCTTCCAAATTTTAAAATTCACCAAATTTAAAAACAATGTTTTTTCTTTTAAACTGTAAATCGAAAATCTTAAACCTAAAATTTTTTTATTAAATTGAAAAACATAAATTGAAAATTTTTTACTACTTCTGCGTCACACCAGCAAGGATGAAATTTCCATCATTGCAATTAGAAATCCAATAAACAGCGTCATTGCCTGTGCCTCCATATTTCTTTTCCCATATCAAATTTCCGGCAATATCTGTTTTAATAATATATACATCATATAATCCGGTTGTTTTTGAATTTGTTGCACCAGCAAGTATATAACCGGAAGAACCATCTTTTACAATACTAAAAATTTCATTATAACCTGCATCCCCAAAAATTTTTTCCCATATCTTATTACCATTATTATCAATTTTTAATATGTATGCATAACTTTTTTCTTCTCCATATAAATAAGAGACGCCTACAAGCAGATAGCCGGCATCAATTGCCGGAATTATGGCATAGCCCTTGTTTAAATCCTTTATTCCATATGATTGCATCCATAAATCCTTTCCATTGATATCTTTTTTCTTTAAATAAAAATCCAGATTTATATCCGGATAATTAATATCCTCGCCTATTAAATATGTTCCGTCATCTGACATTAAAACAAAATAACCCCATTCAAAATACTTGCTCCCCAAATTTTTGGTCCATAAATAATTTCCATCTAAATCTGTTGCAGATAAATAAATCTCATATTCTTTTTTATCACCGATTAATGTTCTTCCAATTGTTATAAACCCATCTTTTATTTTTTGTGTTTTTTCTTCGCTTATATAAAATTCTTCAAAATCTTTTTGCCATAACAGATTACCATTTTCATCTGTTTTTATAACAAAAAACTTATCCTGCAGTTCATTGATATTATAGGAACGGCATAATAATAAATAACTATTTTCATTTGTTTGACATATAAATTCAGCCCAATCAACAAATTTATTATTAAAATTTTTTTGCCATAGTATTTGCCCTTTTTGATTAATTTTAGCCATAAAAACATCATAATCAATTTCTTCTGCTTTTTTCTTTGAAATAATTATTTTTTGTTTAATTGACTTTTCAATTATTTTTTGTTCTTTTTCAGGTAGTTCTAAAGTTTCTTTTTCTTTGATTATTGGTTTTATTTTTGGCTTTTTAACTAAAAGGAATAATAAAATAATTATGAAAATTATGATAAACAATAAAATAATTATTAATCTTTTTTTCATTAAAATCTTCTCAAAAAATGATTTTGCATAATTTTATTTCCTTAATTTTTATATAAATAATATATAATATTTGTAAGTTTAAGTAAATGTTTTTTTTATATCATAAACCGAAATATTTTCAATTTTTAATTATTTTTAATATTTTTGTGGGGGCAAGGTTGCACGCTTGTTTCGTTTTTTGTTTTCGTTATATTTACACACATTTCGTGTTTCCTTGAGACGGGGGGGCCCTCGTCTCTTCATTTTTTAATTTTCAGGCGGCCACACAGGGTCACCCCTATAAATAATCTCAATTCTCGCTCTTCGCTCTAATCTCAATTCTCGCTCTTGCTCTTTTTATTTTCTGTTTGTTTGTTGCTGGTTGCTGGTTGTTTTTGTTTTTCCAACCGACAATCGACAATCTGCAATCAGCAATGTAGTAATTGTATCTACCAAATTTTCTGATTTCCTGATTTCCTGATTGACTAATTTTTTAATCTTTTAAATCCTGCAAATCTGGCAATCTGAAAATCTTGCAAATTACCAATTTTATCTTCAAATCTGGAATCTTCAAATTTAAAAACAATGTCTTTTAAATCATAAATCTTAAATCTTAAATCGTAAATCGTAAATGTATTATCCAACCCGCAATCACCAACCAGCAATGTAGTTATTCACTTTTAATAAACTCATCTATTGCCTTTGCTGCTTTTCTACCTGCGCCCATTGCAGCAATAACAGTTGCTGAGCCTGTTGTGATATCGCCGCCTGCAAATACACCACGTATAGAAGTAGCCCCATTTTCATCTACTTCAATGTTTCCCCATTTAGTAAGTTTTAAGCCGGGTACATCTGATGTTAAAAGCCGGTTTGCCTTTGTACCAAGTGCTGGTATTACAATATCTGTCTCTATTATAAACTCTGACCCGGGAACAGGAACAGGACGTCTCCTGCCTGAGGAATCCGGCTCACCAAGTTCCATTTTTATACATTTTATTGCTTTAACCCATCCATTTTCATTACCTATAATTTCAACAGGATTGGTAAGCAGATTAAAAATTATGCCTTCTTCTTTGGCTCTTTTGATTTCTTCTATTCTTGCCGGCATTTCTGCTTCTGAACGTCTATAAACTATGTGAACTTCTTCTACTTCTTTTAAACGTCTTGCCCATCTTGCAGAATCCATTGCAACATTTCCTGCGCCAACAACTACCACTTTTTTACCCATTTTTATAGGAGTGTCATATTCAGGGAAAAGATACGCTTTCATTGCATTTATACGGGTTAAAAATTCATTTGCAGAATAAACACCTTTTAAATTTTCACCAGGAATTCCAAGAAACATTGGTGTGCCCGCACCAACTCCTATAAATATGGCTTTATAACCCATTTTAAAAAGGTCATCCAGTGTATATGATTTTCCTATAACAACATTTAATTCAAATTTAACACCAAGTTTTTTTAAATAATCAACTTCGCGTGCAACAATTTTTTTAGGGAGACGAAATTCAGGAATACCATAGACAAGAACTCCACCGGGTATATGTATTGCCTCAAAAATTGTAGGTTCATAACCCATTTTTGCCAGGTCACCTGCAACAGTTAATCCCGCAGGGCCTGAACCAACAATTGCAACTTTTATTGGATTTCCCTGTTTATCTTTTTTCTTTTCAATTTGTAATGGCTCTGTTGTTAAATTTTCTGCTTCCCAGTCAGCAGCAAATCTTTCAAGTCCGCCTATATTTATTGGATTTTTTGTTTTTTGCATGATACACGCAGCTTCGCATTGTTCCTCCTGCGGACAAACTCTCCCGCATACTGCTGGCAAACTGTTATCTCTTTTTATTGTTTCTATGGCACCTTTGAAATCATTTTGTGAAATTTTAAAAATAAATTCTTTTATGTTTATATTTACAGGGCATCCCTGTATGCAAGTAGGATTTTTGCATTGCAGGCATCTTGATGCTTCTTCTTTTGCTTCTTCTTCTGTGTAACCAAGAGGAACTTCAAAAAAATTCTTAATTCTATCTTTTACATCCTGTTCTTTCATTTTTACTCTTGGTCTTTTTGCTTTTGAAATTTTTTCATCAGCCATTTTTGCTCTCCTCTATCTTTTTATTAAGTCTACAATACTCCAGTGACTCCTGTTCTTTATCTTTATATGCTGATAAACGGGTCATCAATCCTTCAAAATCAACAAGGTGGCCATCAAAGTCAGGGCCATCAACACAGGAAAATTTGGTTTCATCGCCAACTTTGACTCTGCAACCACCACACATACCGGTTGCATCAATCATAATTGCATTTAAGCTAACGATTGTTTTAATATTGTATTTTTTTGTTAAATCTGAAACTGCTTTCATCATTACAACAGGGCCAACTGCTACAACTAAATCAATTTTTTCTTTATTATTTATTAATTCCTGTAAAATATCAGTTACCAACCCTTTTTTTCCATAAGAACCATCATTTGTTGCAATTAATACATTATCTGAAACATTTTTCATTTCATCTTCTAATATTACAAGTTCTTTTGTTCTATAACCAATTATGGAAGTGACTTTATTACCTGTTTTTTTTAATTCCCTTGCAATCGGAAAAATTGCAGGTGTCCCAACCCCACCACCGATTATGACAACATTGCCATATTTTTCAATATGAAATGGTTTACCAAAAGGACCTGCAATTGCATACAGATAATCACCTACATTTAATAAACCAAGTTTTTTTGTTGATGCCCCAACCTCCATAAATACCATATAAACAATTCCTTTCGCTTTATCCCAGTCATAAATTGTAAGTGGAACTCTCTCGCCTTTTTCATCCACAATTACGACTATAAAGTTACCTGCTTTTGCATTATATGTAATATGTGGTGCTTCAACGCCTATTAGTTTTATATCTTTTGCAAGTTGTTTCTTTTCAATAATTTTATACATTTTTAATGCCTCCATAAAATAAATGTAAAAATTATAACATCATATAATGTATTGTCAATTTACAATTTTTATGGGATTTCGGGCGAACACACAGGGTCAAAAACTACATTGTCAAATGGCGATTGCCAATGTAGTTATCAATCCGCAATTGACAATCTGCATTCGGCAACGTAGTTATAATTTTTCCCACACCAAAATATCTTTTAAATCCGGTTTTGGTTTGACTGGTTTTTCATCAGGAATACCACAGGAAATAATGCTTACAAGTTTATAACCAGATGGAGCATTGACAAAAGAAAGCACTTTTTCAAAGTAATCCTTTTTATCTCCTGCTATCCAGCAGGTCCCAACACCTTTTGCATAAGCAGCAAGTAAAATATTTTGAGTTGCAGCAGAGCCATCTTCCAGATAATATTTTGTGTCCTTGCATATTACAACAATTGCTGCAGAGGCATCTGCCATAAATTTTCCATTACTTCCTACTATTTCAGTTAATTGTTTTATTCTTTCTCTTGATGTGATTACTATGAATTTCCATGGATATTCAGAACGTGCACTTGCAGCATATTTTCCAGCATCAACTATTTCTTCCAATGTTTTTTTATCAATTTCCTTATCTTTTTTGTATTTTCTTATACTTCTTCTTCCTTTGATTACTTCAAAAACATCCATTATCATCTACCTCCTTTTATTTTTTTCTTTATAAAATTTATTTCCTGTTTTTTTGTTTTTATTCTACCATTAATTTTTTCCAAAAGGGTGTCTAACAAGATTTTTTTATATACCGGTCCCTGTTTTATTCCAATCTCTTTTAAATCCTCACCTGTTACATATAACTTCTTTTGACTGTAAATTCTTAAATATTTTTCAATTATACCATAAATAGATTTACCGCACATTAAAACAAAATAAAACAATTCTTCTTTATTGAAATCTTTCAATAATAGATAAATTTTTCTTTTATTGTATTTAAATTTTAATAATTGTTTACAAATATTTTTTTCAGCCCTTTTTGCATTTAAAATTTTATTTTCCCATTTATTTTTTAATTTTAATCTTTCTATAATAGTGCAGGTCTGATTCAAATTAAGCGAATAAAAAAATAACATAAGATAAACACATTCCATATCAATATTTTTAAATACAGGTATTTTTATAAAAATATCAATATTTTTTAAAATTTTTTCAGTTGTTTTATTAAATTTCAGTCCATTAAAAATTTTTTCCCATATACCCAAATTCATTCCACGTTTTAATATTTTATATGCATTTTTTTCTTTTAGTATTAATAAAATTTCATCTCTTAATCTTTCTCCCGGTAATTTTTTAAAAATATCTTTTTTTATTGTTTGTTTTAATAAGTTAAGGCTTTTTCTTTCAATTTTAAATCCAAACCTTTGTTCAAAACGGATTGCTCGCAATATTCTCGTGGGGTCATCATTAAAACTTTTATTATGCAATATCCTTATTATGCCGTTTTTTAAATCTTTTAAGCCACTAAAAAAGTCAATAAATTTACCAAAATTACATTTATTTATCTGTATTGCCATGGCATTTATTGTAAAATCACGCCTGTAAAGGTCTTTTTGTATGGCAGAAAACTTAATATCAGGGAGTGCAGCTGGTTCTTTGTAATATTCACTTCTTGCACTTGTTATATCTATGTTACTATTTTCTAAAAATATCTTGCCTGTTTTAAATTTTTCAAAACACTTAAAAGGAGAATTTAATTTTCTGGCAAGAAATTCTGTAAATTTAATACCATCGCCTTCCACTGTTATATCCAAATCCATATTTTTTTTACCAAGAAATAAATCACGGACAAAACCACCTACAAGATATGCTTTTATGCCAAATTCATCTGCATACTCTCCAATTTTTGCAATAAATTTTAATTCTTTTGCAGAAAAATATTTCTTTATATTAATAAATTCAGAAACAAAATTATTGGTATGTAAGTTAAATACCTTTTTGTTTCCCCTTAATCTCATATTATTCTGTCTCCAATTCTTGTTATTATGTTGTTTGACTTTTGTTTATCTCAACTTTCATAACAATAAAAAGAATTACTGCAACAACCTGTAAAACAACAATAAGCCATATTAAATAAACCGTTGATATGTCATACAGTAAACCTGCCAGATAACTACCCAGAAGCATTGCAAGCCCGAAAGAAAAATTAAATACACCATAACCGGTGCCTCTTTTTTTAATTGGTGTAATATCTGCTATTGCTGCTTTCATAATTGTCTCCTGTCCACCCAAAACAATACCAAGAAAAATAGAAGCAATTAAAGCCATTATGAAACTATTTGCAAATGTAAAAAAAGGAACAAAAACAGATAACACAGGTAATACTATTAATGTAACCATACCACCGGCATTGTTATTTACTTTCAGTTTATCATAAAGAGAGCCCATTATAAATGCAGCTACTCCATCAACAGCCATTGCAATTGCATAAAAAACAGGTATCATTGCATCAGACACAATGCCTTTTGATTTAAAATGGTAACCCATAATTGCAAAATTCAAAAGACCTAAAGCAGTAACAAAAGAAAAAATATTATAAATCCAGAATAAAGCAGTTATTTTATCTGGCTCATCTGGTTTTTTAGGCGGTTCAAATCGTGATGAGTCAGGAACTTTTACAAAAGCGATAATTAAAAATATTATAACAAGCAAATATGGAATCCAAAAAAGTGCATAAGCATTTCTGTAATCCTGCGCATTTTTTTCACCGGCGCCTGTTAATGCAAAATATGCGGTAAAAATCAGAGGTCCAAGTAAAGCACCAAACTGGTCTAATACCTCCTGAATTGCAAAGCCCTTACCTGTTCCTATTTTTTTAGCTGCGCTTGAAACAATGGTATCTTTTGCAGGCGCTCTTATTCCCTTGCCAAGTCGTTCTGCAACCATTAAAACAGCAGCTATCTGCCATACACCTGTTAAAGAAAGCATAGGTATGCTGATAATCAAGCCATAGCCAATAAAAGTAAAAATCCAATATGCCCTGGTTTTGTCTGCAAAATAACCTGTAAGGAGCCTTAATGCATATCCTGCAAACTCGCCAATGCCAACAATGAGTCCTACAAGAGCAGCATTAACTGCTAAACTTTTAAGATATGGACCATTTACTGCTCGTGCTCCTTCATAAACAATATCACCAAATAAACTAACAAACCCAAAAAAGAAAATTAACTGTAATGCTTTTTTTGTATCATCAATCATTTTCTACCCTTTCTAAAAAATGTTTTTGATTTTTATTAAACCTTTACTTTAACTTTTCAACAACCTCAAAATTATATGTGTTTGAAGCAATAATTTTCTTGCCCTGATAAATAAACAATTTTATTTTATGTATGCCTGATTTTACATTATCAGGTATATAACTTCCTTTATCATTTTCATTAAAACCAATTCCTGAAAAAGGATATGTGATTGAATCAGGAATAATGGTTTTTATTTTTTTACTTAAATTCAAATAAATCTTTTCAGAAGCATCCTGAACCTGTAATACAAATTTTACATTATTAATTTCTTTATGCAAATCATTAATAATATAAACCATTTCTAAAATATTATTCCAAGTTATTTTTTCTGTCTTTGAAATTTTTTTTCTTATTATTCTAAAACCAGGATATACTGGCTGCATTGCTTCTTTTAATGCATAGTAACCTTTTTTAGGGATTCTAAAATAATCAACAACAGCCCATGTAATTGAAGGCCAGCATTCAACAAACATAAAATGCAATATCCCATTTATGTTTTCATATCTACACAAACGATAAAATTCAGTTAATTCTTTTATCAAATCAGCCTGATAATTTTGTGAATTTTCTATGAATTCTTCTATGGAATTTCCTATTTTAACACCTGCAATATTAAAAGTAAATTCAGGTTGAAAATCATAATATTGCCATTTGTTAATATCCGGAGGAAAAATTTCATTTTCATTAAATATCTTTTTTAATGTTGATATATGCGGTAATGCCTGTGCGCCGTATTCTGAAATAACACATGCCTTATTTGCTTTTAACATATCAAAATAAAGATTCTGTGGCGAATAATCGTAATACCACCCGGGATAATAGTGCTGACCAAAATCAGATGCTTTTTCTATATGTCTTAAGCTATCTTCTTCTCTTGCTTTTTTTTCAAGAACAGGGTCTAATTGCTTTTCATTAACAGATGGTTCATTATGACAACACCATATAACAATTGATGGTCTGTTATAATGAATATTAATCATATCCTTTAATTGTGCAACAGCGTTATCAGTAAATTTATCTGATGTATCATAACTCCATTGCAATGCAAAATCCTGCCAGACCATTATACCTTCTCTGTCTAATTCTTTATAAAATTCCTCCCTGTTTACATGTGCATGAACTCTTATAATATTCAAATTTGCTTCTTTTATCAATTTTACATCTTTTTTTATTTTTTCATTTGTATATTCTGATAACCATTGTGTTGGAATTATATTGCTGCCTCTTAAAAATATTCTTTTATTGTTTAAATACCAGAAATTATCTTTACCTTTTTTAAATTCTCTTATGCCGCTTATTTCAATTAATGTATCTTTATATTCATCTGCCTGTAAAATATAAATAAACTCATATAGATTTGGTTTTCCGAAATCCCAGGTCCACCACAACTTAGGAGACGCAAGTTCAAAAGAAATATTGATTTTATTTAATCCGTGTTTTAAAAAAATTTTCTCTTTTTTATTATATCTTTCACCTTTAAAATTATAAGGCAATATATTTATGTTTATAGATGCTTCAACTGATTTTTTAATAAAATTATTAATAAATAATTCACTTATAACCATCCATTTACCATCATCTTTCAAAATAGGCGTAATTTTTACTCTCTCAATTTCAATTTTTTCAACTTCTTCAATAAAAACATTATTCCAGATGCCGCCTGTATTTTTGTCCTGACCTGTTTTTTTATTCCAGGAACCGGGTCTTGCATCATGATGATTAAATATACCTTTTATTAATATTTTTTTATCAGGCCAAATATCATCAGATTCTTTTGGGGAATTTACTATTATTTTTACATCATTATTTCCATTTTTAAGTAATTCAGTAATATCAAATCTAAATGTCTGGAAATAGCCCTCATGATTACCTGCAAATTTATCATTTATATAAATATCAGAAAAATAATCAATACCTTTGCAAACAATAAAATATTTTTTATCCTGACTTTTTTTGATATTAATATTTCTTTTATATTCTGCCATCCCGGCAAAATCATAACCCTGCAAATACCAGTTTGAAGGAACGTTAATCTTTTCTATTTTATTACCAATTTTGAAATCCCATATACCATTAAGATCTATGATTTTTTTCATCTAATCTCCTTTTAATAACCAATCTCAGCATCAATTAAAATAATTGTAATATCTGTATCATTAGGTCTTTGATAAATAATTGTTGCAACTTTACACAAACCCTGAGGGAATTCCACATTTAACCGCGTTGCATTTTTTACCGCAGCTTCTTCTTGTATTCTTTTAAAGCCATCATCTATATCCTTTACAATTTTATTATAACCCGCTACTATTATAACTTTTGGCGGGCCATATATCATTGCTGCTACCCGGTTACCAAAAGTATCCATATTTACAAGCTGACCATCTAATGTGATTGCATTGGTGCTTGTTAAATAAACATCTGACATTCTAACTGCTTTTCTTCTTGCTGTTTTTATTTCATCAATAAATGTATTTGGGAGCCAGTGATGAATAACTTTGTTACCACGAGCCATTAATTCTTCTATGACACCTAATTCCCTTATTGTCAGTGAACCACCTACCCCAACTATCTCTTCTTCTTTTATCATTTTTAAAATTTCCTGTTTTGCTTCTTCTGTTGTTTTAAAATTTAAAACATTAAATCCATTTTTTCTTAAATTTTCAATTACTACATTTATCTTTTTCTCTATATTTTTTAACAATTTCATCACCTTCTTATAAAGTGAAAATGGTGGGCGCAACTGGGTTCGAACCAGTGACCCTCAGCTTGTCGAGCTGATACTCTAACCAACTGAGCTATGCGCCCACATTGAATAGATATAAATTTTATTATATTAAAAAAAGGTGTCAAGATAAATTTTAGTTTTGAAGCAATGCTTCAGTTATGGGAGGTCATAATAAAAATTGAAAATCCCTCTTAATCTCCCTTTAGAAACTGTCCATTACCCATAAGTATCAAGAAGCAGGTATACCGCTGATTTTTTCGTAAAAAACGGTTGAGAAAAAGTCAAGCAAAGAATTTGCAGTTAATAGTAGGCGAGGCTTACGCAACCCCCCTTAGATAGCATTAATAAGGGCGTTAAAATTGGGAGTAAGTAAACTAGACAACGCCACAAATCACCCGTAATTTTCCTCAAAAATCAGGATATACCTGCTTCTTATTATTTATATAGATAAAGATATGGGTAATGGACAGACCCTGCGGGGAGAGGATAAAGGTGAGGGGGAGGTTGGAAAATCAAATAATTTAAGATTTACAATTTAAGATTTACGATTTAAGATTGGAAAACATTATTGTTAAATTTGATAGATTTGGAAGATTTGCAAATTTGGAAGATTCAATTACTATATTGCCGATTGCTGGTTGCTGATTGCGGGTTGGATAATACATTTAAGATTTATGATTTATGATGTAAGATTTAGGATTTAAGATTTATGATTTATGATGTGAAAGGTGCAAAGTATCTAATTGCCTGATTGGCAAGATTGCCAGATTTGCAGGATTTAAGAGATTAAAAAATCAGGCAATTAGGCAATCAGTAAATTAGAAAATTCGGAAGATTTGGTAGATTTGTAAATTTGGTAAATTCAATGACTACATTGTTGATTGCTTATTGCTTGTTGCCGGTTGGATAAAACAAAATACAATTTTATGCTTTATAATTTGAAAAAACATTAAAATCTATTATAATATTCTTTATGAAAAAACAAAAATCAAAAAAACAGGAATTATCAGAAGAACAGATTACTTTTATATCTTTTTTAATAACAGTAGGATTCGTAACGTTATTTGTTTTATTTTCATATTTTTCAACCCATCCATTTGTAAAAGATATAATCGCAGAAAAAATTGCAGAATATGGAAACGAAGGAGAACTGGATTTTCCTTTTGGCATTGCAATAACGCAGGATAATAATTATTTATATGTTGCAAATGTAAATTCAAATGAAATAAAAAAATTTAAAATTATTGATGATAAAAACTGGGAACTTGTTTTAAAATGGGGAAAAGAAGGGGAAGGACAGGGAGAGTTTAACCAGCCTTCGGGAATATGTCTTGATAAATATGGCAATTTATTTGTTGCTGATTCTTATAATGGCAGAATACAAAAATTTGATGCAAATGGTAAGTATATTACAGAAATCAATTATTCAAAAACAGGTTTTTGGAGACCCAGAAATGTTTTTGTAGGACTTCAAGATTTTATTTATGTTGCAAATACCGGGAAAAATAATATGTGTCAATTTAATTATAGTGGGAAAATGCTTTATGATTTTGTGGATATGAAAGGAGAAGTATTTGGTATCATACAGGATTACGATGGTTTTATTTATGTTGCAAATTCAGGCACAAAAACAATAGATATTTTATCTGATTATCTTGTTTTAAAAAGAAAAGTAAAGGTGCCAGCATACAGACAAAACCTTGATTTGTGGCCTATGCTTGCAATTGATTCTCAGCAGAGAATATATGCTGTCTCACAGTATGAACAGCAAATATGGGTTTATAAAATATTAGAAGATAAAAAGGGTAGAAATTTAAAATTAATAGGCATTATTAAAAATGATAAAAATGGCCAATCTTTATTTTCTGCTCCAGTCGGAATTGCAATAGATAGTGATAACAATATTTATATAACAGAAAAATATAAGAATAAAGTGGTAAAGATAAGGGAAATAATGTGAAAAGTGGAATGTGAAATGTGAAAAGTGAAAAGTGAAATGTGTAGTGTAATATATAATGTATGATTTAAGATTTATGATTTACGATTTAATAAAGACATTTACGATTTACGATTTACGTTTTTCGATTTTAAAAACATTGTTTTAAATTTGAAGATAAAATTGGTAATTTGCAAGATTTCCAGATTGCCAGATTTGCAAGATTTAAGAGATTAAAAAATCAGGCAATTAGGCAATCAGTAAATTAGAAAATTCGGAAGATTCAATAACTACATTGCTGATTGCCGGTTGCTGATTGTTGATTGATAATTGCATTGCCGGTTGGTGATTGCTTATTGCTGATTGGAAAAAAAACAAACAGCAAAATGCAATTGAAATAAATCAGGCAATCAGTTTACATTTATTGATTTTTGATTAATTTAATAGTATAATTATATCATTAAATTCAAGAGGTTATTTATGAAAAAGATTTTAATAATTATATCAATTGTTTTTTTAATTTTCTTTTGCTGCACAAAAAAAGGCAAAAATCCCAATTCTCCTGATACAACTATTACACCAACAATTACTCTGACACCAACATTTACAAATACTGTATCATTATCAAATAATATTGAAAAAATATCAGCAGGTGATTATCACACTATGATTTTAACAAAAGATAAAAAATTATTAATTGCAGGCAGTAACTGGTTTGGGCAGTTAGGACTTAATGATAATTATGACAGAAACAAATTAATACAGACAAATGATGATATAAAAGAAGCAGAGTGTGGTGGTTTTCATACACTCGCTGTAAAAAATGATGGAACATTGCTTGTAACAGGGCATAATGGATATGGTCAATTAGGAACAGGAGATTTGAATACAAGAACAGCATGGACGCAGGTTCTTATCAATGTCAGTAAAGTTGCTGCTGGCAATCGTCACAGTATAGTATTAAAAAATGACGGAACATTATGGGCAACAGGATATAATGTTGCAGGTCAGTTAGGAACAGGAGATTTTAATGACAGAAATCAATGGTATCAGACATTGACTTATGTGGCTGATGCTGTTGATGTATTTGTAGGCGATTATCACAGTTTTGTTTTAAGACCAGGCGGTGTATTACTTGCAACAGGATATAATTACTATGGACAGTTAGGAAAAGGTGATAATTATTCAATAAATGAATGGCAGGAGATTTTAACAGGTGTAAGCAAAGTTGCTGCAGGTGAATACCATAGTTTGGTTTTAAAAACCGATGGAAAATTACTGGTTGCCGGAAAAAATGATTATGGACAATTGGGAACGGGCAGTGGTGATATAAATATATGGACAGAGGTCTTAACAAATATTGTTGATATTGCAGCAGGGTCATCGCACAGCATGGCATTGACAGATGCAGGAGTCCTGTTAGCAACCGGCTGCAATGAGCAGGGACAACTTGGATTTGGAGATAATAATAACAGAAATGCTTGGACTCAGACAATGACAAATGTGAGCAAAATTGCAGCTGGAAAAGAGCATAGTATTATATTAAAAACAGATGGCAGTTTATGGGTAAGTGGCAAAAATGATTATGGACAATTAGGGGTAGGAAATACGATTTCTACGAATACATGGATAAAGATTAATAATTAAAATTTCTGGTATTTTTTTCAAAATGTCTATAAAATGGAAAGATGATTTTATAATAATAAATAACCAAAAATTAAAAGCAATTTGTCCTGAAATAATTTCAGCAAGCAGAGCAACAGATATACCTGCATTTTATTCTGACTGGTTTTTTAAAAATTTTGAAAAAGGTTATATAAATTGGAAAAACCCATTTTCAGGTAAGGAAATATATGTTTCATTTAAAAATACACGTGTGATTGTTTTCTGGTCAAAAAATCCAGAGCCAATTTTTAAAAAATTAAAATATTTTAATGAGAAAAAAATCAATTATTATTTTTTAATAACTTTGAATAATTATGAAAAAGAAGGGTTAGAACCTGGTATTCCACCTTTGCGGAAAAGAATAGAGACATTTATTGAATTATCAAAATTAATTGGTAAAGAAAAAGTTCTCTGGCGTTTTGATCCTGTATTATTGGGTGGAACGCTGGATGTTAAAGAAATTTTAAAAAGAATAAAAGAAATAGGGGATAGAATTTATAAATGGACTGAAAAATTAATAATTGGTTTTGTGGATATAAAAAAATATAAAAAGGTGCAGAGAAACTTAAAAAAATATGGAAAAGATTTTTACAGAGAATTAAATAAACAGGAAATGTATGAAATTGCAAAAGGATTGCAGAATTCAAATAAAAACTGGGGACTTGCAATTGCTACCTGTTCAGAAGAAATTGACCTTTCTAAATATAACATAACTCATAATAAATGCATTGATGATGAATTAATGAAAAGAATATTTGGTGATGATAAGGTTTTAATGGAATTTTTAAATCAAAAGAATTTAAAAGATACAGGTCAGAGAAAAGAATGTGGTTGTATTAAAAGCAAAGACATAGGAATGTATGACTCCTGTAAACATAGATGTGTATATTGTTATGCGTGCAGGCGAGTGGAATGTAAAATGTGAAAAGTGAAATGTGAAAAGTGTAGTGTAATATATAATGTATGATTTAAGATTTATGATTTACGATTTAAAAAACAAAAAATTGAAAATTAAAAACTCCTCTACCCAGCGGGGAGAGGATAAAGGTGAGGGGGAGATAAATACATTGCTGATTGCTGGTTGTTTATTGCGGATTGGAAAAACGAAAAACTGGATTCCTGCTGGATCTTACACCTGATTTATTCAGGTGCAGGAATGACAGAAACGCAAGAGAGCGAGAGCGAGATTATATGTAGGGGCGGACCTATGTGTCCGCCCGACATCTGGCTGAATCTAATTCTTTGCATTTAGGGGTGTGGAGTTATTGTGACAACTGTTATTTCATTTTTTTGTGGGCCATAATAAAAGAATATTCTGTATGCAGCTGGTGTATTCTGCTCCGCATATGCCTCAAAAATTTTTTCTCCTTTCGGCCCCTTAAACGAGGAGAATTCATGGGTATGGAGCCCGGGATGTCTGGGATTTGCCTGCAGGTATTTAAGTGCTTTTATCACGGCTTTAAATCTTTTTTCAAGGTAGGGCTTTTTTTTGAGTTCTGAGAGTTTTTCTTTTGCTTCAGGTGTAAAATTGAGGTAAAAGTTCATAATTTTTCAATTAATGAATCAAGGTCATTCACGCGGGTCAGTTTGCCTTCGCTTGCCTGTTGCAACCCTTTCCTGACGCTATTTATTACCTCCTGGTTTTTGTATATCCACGCCTCTCTGCTGGGCACAGATACACTTGGCCGCAGCAGAATATCGCCGTTTTTCCCCACATAAACTATAAAACCCTCTACTTTCATTTTTTTTTCTATAATTGCTTTCAACCTTGCCCCGATTGTTAACCTGTCTTTTGAATCAAGTGTCTTTGTCCCATAAGGCATGAATTTCTCTTTTACCTCTATTACAGATTTTTCCGCTTGTTTATTTGACAATGTTTTTTTCATTTTGAATACACCTTCTCTCACATACAAGTATACAAAAAATGTGGGTATTGTGTCAAGTGGGAAAGTGGGAAGGTAATGTAAAATAAATTGTGTAAAAAAGATTGAAATAAAAAAAGGAAGGGTGTATTCTTCCTAATAGAAAAAAATGGGGGGTATACAGATGTATACCCAGCCATAAAAAACTGGTTAAAAAGCAATTTAAGAAGGAATTTTTAATTGCTTTAACCAAAAACTTTAAAAAGGAGGAATACACCCA
>Ga0078972_1003328_pt1 | contig 48573 bp, 44 predicted proteins | sample YelNatPaOPGAMG01_FD_67568 | JGI IMG/M metagenome (GOLD analysis project Ga0078972, IMG submission 67568) | Hot spring thermophilic microbial communities from Obsidian Pool, Yellowstone National Park, USA - OP-RAMG-01 (SPADES assembly) (version 2) | ecosystem: Environmental > Aquatic > Thermal... | reverse complement strand
CGCAAATTCATCGTCGGGGTCGATCTCAAGAACCCTTCGGTACTCCCTTCTGGCAGCCCTGTAATTCTTCTGTTCCTTGTAAAGGGCCCCAAGATGAATCCTCGCAACGAGATACCGCGGATTGATCCGGAGGGCCTCCTTCAACTCTTTCTCCGCCTCTCTCCATCGTTTCCGGTCGCTATAGAGGAGGGCCATATTGTAGTGAAAATCCGCATACCCCGGGTTGATCCGTACCGCCTTCTCCATGAACCGAAGGGCCTCACGTGTCCTTCCCATCGCGCCGTATGCATAACTCAAATACGCATAGGCCATCCCGAAGTCAGGCTTACGGCGAATCGCCTCGCGGTACGCTTCGATCGCCTCCTTATAGGCTCCCTGAGTGTAGTAAGCAAACCCCAAATGGGCGCGAAAGAGGGGCTCGTCGGGCAACCTTTTCACGGCTTTTTGAATCTCACGGATGGCGGGACCCGATTTGCCCATCTTCGCAAGGAAAAAACCCGTAGCGCCGTGACAGTAGGCTTCAAGATAGGTGCGAGGGATAATCCTTCCGAGCCTCCGTTTGCTCCGATCCGGAAATCGAGGCTCGAGTTTCAATCTATTTTGTTGCCCTTGAAGGGTCTTTCCTTCTCCTCCTTTTTGCCCTTTCGCCTCTCGCAAAAGAAAGGACATCAGGCTATCCGCCCGATGTTTCTCCATCGCTTCGAGAAAGGTCTCTTCCGCCTTTTCATTCCGTTTCATCTCGAGATAGAGGAGCCCGAGATGGAGTGTCGCGTCCCGATAGCCCGGGTTCAGGCGGATGGCTTCTTCAAATTGCTCTTTGGCCTTCCCCGTCTCACCGATCTTCCAGAGAAGCAGTCCGAGCAGATCCCGGAGGTCCGCATGGCCGGGGTGAGCACGAAGACGTCGTCGGACCTCGCGAACAAGTGGTCTATAAAGGGACAACCTCCTCGCCTGCCTCATCGACTTCCTCCGGCTTCCTCTTGACCTTTTCCACGGGGATCCATAGGCCCCGCTCCTTTCTCCAGTTGCTGAACTGAAAGATGACGTCCGAAACCCCAGGGATGGCTCTCACCTTCTTTTCGAGGGAAGAGAGGGTTTTGATCGTGAAATCGCGGGTTCTAAAATCCCGATCTTTGGAATCGTCCCCGTGCAGGTAAACCCGGGTGACGGTGAAAAAACCTCGAAAATAGACCACCCCTCGCACGGTCCCGAAGCTGATCTTCGAATAGTCAACGTTCGTCCGGACCAGAATGCGTCGGACCTGGGACTGAATGACAAAATCTTCTTTCAGCATCGTTGACTCGTGGTTCGGCTTCGAGAGGAAAGGATTAGGATTCGGTGGCTTCGGGCTCGAGCTCGAGGTCCGTTTGCAGAGCGCGCCTCACGGCATCGAGGAGCTCCTCTGGGTCATAAGGCTTCTTGATGTAGAATCGGGCTCCGACCTTCGTTGCCCTTTCTTCGGCGTTTCGTTCGGGGCTCCCGGTCAGAAAGATGATCGGAATCGTGAAGGTGTTCGTCGAACGTTTGAGCCTCTCGGCAACGCTGAAACCATCTCCAGCAGGCATGCGGATATCGAGGATGATGAGATCGGGCTTTTCCTTATGGGCCATGAAGACACCCTGGGCTCCGTCGAAGGCCGCCACCACGTCGTATCCGCTGGCCTTCAATCGGATCGTCAAGGCCCTTACAATGTCCCGTTCGTCGTCCACAATGAGGATCTTCTTCTTTTCGTCCATCTCTTTTCCTTCCGTCACGTGCCTCATAGACCCCCTGTTCGAGAGGCCGCAGCCCTTCACGATCGCTTCATCGGCTTACCCGCTCGAGCCGGATCGTGAGAAGGTTATACCGATCCGGACACTCCAATTCGATGGAATCAGGATCCCCCCACGGGTACTTTCCTCCGAATTGCATCACGGAGAGTGTCGGGAAAAGGTCGTGATAGAAGAAACCGCAGAGTCCACCCGGATTATGACAGCTCAGCTCGAACTTTTCCCCGACAAAGTGGCCGGCATTGCAGGTGCCTTTCAGTCCGGTCACGGTTGCCACGATCTTGTGTCCCACACCAGGATCTCTCGCCATCTCGCTCCCTCCTTTTCCGAATTCTACCAAAAAAAGTTCAAACCCGCCAGTTCCGTTGCGAAGCCCCGAAGAGGACGCCCTCGAGGCCTTCTCAAGTAGGTCTTTTTGACATCTGTACGGTCATCATCATTGGCTTCACCAAAAGTGGAGCGAAGCGGGAGTTTTGCTTCTTTCGGTGCCGCTGCAAGGCCTCTTTGGCGCCCTCACCGAGGCCCTCTTTGCAACGGGCGCTCTACTTCGGCTTTTCGTGAGAAACGTTCTCTCCATGAAGGGCGGCGATTATTTCGTCCCGCCTCTTCTGGAACGGCTCCCATTCGGCCTTCCCGATGGGGGATCCCTTTGGAAAAACCTCGCTGAGTGGATTGCGAAAGACCCCGGCCTTCGCAAGACGGTAATCGAGATGAGGCCCCGTGGAAAGACCCGTGGATCCCACGTACCCGATCACCTCTTTCTGTCGAACGCTCTTCCCGACCTTAATACCTCGTCCGTAACGGGAGAGGTGTCCGTAATAGCTCATATATCCGTTTCGATGGCGAAGGATGACCTGTTTCCCGAACCCCTCATTCCATCCGCAATAAACCACGGTCCCATCCGCCACAGCCCAGACGGGCGTTCCCGTGGGTGCGGCGTAGTCCACACCCAGATGAGGCCGTACACCTCCCAGAATCGGATGAGGACGGCCCCGGCTGAACCTCGAACTGACCCGAGTGAATCGCAAGGGAACCTTGAGAAAGGCCTTCTTGAGCGACAACCCTTCCTCGTTGTAGTAAGCATCTCCGTATCGAATGCCCCGAAGGATCTTTTCCCCTCTCTGGTACTCCACTCCTTGAATGGTTCCGTATTGAACAAACCGGTCTCCCTTGTAAAGCTTCTCGACTAAGAGGGCAAACCGGTCCCCCGGCTGCACGTCCTTGTAGAAATCGATCTCCCAGGCCAGGATGTCGGCAAAAGCCATCGTAAGACAATCCTGCTCTCCTACGGCCTCCATCGCCTCAAAGAGAGAAGAACGGATCTCTCCCTTGACCGTCACAAGCCGAACATCAAGGGAGATCTTCTCCTTCGCTGCACCATACCCCTTGGAATCTCTCCGGACTTCGTAGACCTCTGTAGGCGCCAGTTCCAGTTCAAACCGAATGAGGCTTCCGTCTTTGTCCCAGGTGGAACGAAACCTCCCTCCCTTGATCTTTCGCAGATTGACCAGAGGCTTCAGCTTGGAGACAATAAGTTCAATCCATGGGGGAGGGACATGTTTTGCCGAAAGGGCCTTGACCAGGGTGCTTCGCCTCCCGATCTCTCCCTCAATCATCCGGGAAGGAGCTTCCTCGACGCTCCCTTCTCTCTCTACCGGAACAACCTCTTTCGTCTCCAAGGACTGGATCGCTTCCTGCGGAGCCTTCGGACTTCTTCCTAAAAGGATCCAAAAGTAGGCGCCAAACCCCAGACCGACGAGAAGGATTCCGGCGATGAGAAGGACCCCATTCCTCCTTCGCCTCCCCTTGCCCGGGTCGGGTGGGGAGGGTTCTTTCCCTGCCGCGATCTCTCGATCCACCGATCTCCTCACTCCATCCCCACTTCTTTGATGTATCGTGCTGCCTCTTCAGGAGGCGTCGGGTTGACGAAAAGCCCCGTACCCCACTCGAACCCCTCCCTCAGGCCAATCCGGAGACGGATCTCCATGTGCCAGTGATATTCCGGCCGATGGAATCGACCTTGGACGGGAGAGGTGTGAAGCACGATGCTGTAAGGAGGATCCGACAGGAGGCGACCGTAGCGCACGAAGAGAAATCGAAGAACATGGGAGAGGTCCTCCACCTCGGCCACGGCGATATGATGAAAGTCCGAAACATGCCTCTTGGGCAGAATCCAGGTTTCAAAGGGATAGCGCGATGCGAAGGGCGCGAAAAGAAGGAAATGGAGCGTTTCGAGGATCACCCTCTTTTTCGCGTGGATCTCCTCTTTGAGCATATCGCAGAAGATGCAACGCTCCTTTCTCTGATAGTAGTCGAGGGTCCCCCAGATCTCTTCGTCGATCCGTTTCGGAACGACGGACATGGCCAACACATGGGAGTGAGGGTGCGGGTTAAAGACCCCCGGATGATTCTTGACGATGAGGAACTGCTGAAACCGGCTGTCCTTTTCGAGATCGACCAGCCTTGCGCGGAAGGCCAGCAACACCTTGCCGATCTGTTCGGGATCCATGGTATCAAGACGGTCAACGTGTCGGGGCGACTCCACCACGATCTCGTGGGCGCCGATACCCTCCATCACGTCGTACATGCCTTCGGCCCGGCGATCGAAGCCCCCTTCAATGTGGAAGAAGGGAAACTTGTTCGGAACGACCCGGACACGCCATCCCCCTTCCTCCCTGATGGAGAAGACCTCTTTCGGTGTCATCCCTTCGTTGCCCGGGCAGAAGGGACAGGGCCCTTCCAGGGTTTGAGGTCGGTAAGGAGGCTTGAAGGGCAGATAATCCGAGGGACCCTTCGGGTGATCCGTCGTGATGACGACCCAAGTTCTTGTCACTGGTTCTCTTCGAAGCTCGGACATCAGAGAATCCTCATTTTGCCCAATGATACCACCCTTTCCCAAGCTCGTCAAAAACTATTAATCAAGAACTCGGCTGTTTGTCAAGCGATCGGGCTGAAGTCGAAAGGGTCCAAAACGTTTCGGCCGCGGCCTCAAGGGCTCTCTCAAAGGAGTGATGGCCTCACCAGGACGAAGGGGTTGGGCAACCCCGAAACAACTTTCATTCGAGGAGGGACTTTGCCTTCGATGAATGAGGTCTCTCGATGCCACAGGTAGGGTTCCCTTCAGTGCATGAAGGGCTCGGAACTTCCTGGGATCTTGAAGGGGCCTTCCCAGGGATGCTTCGCCTCATCCACGAACCGATCCCTGCAGCTCCGACAAAGGAGCAGCCAGAACTCCTCGTAAATATCTTTCTCCGCCTCGTCGGGTCCCATCTTCTCAACCTTTTTCAGCATGGCCTCGAGTTCTCCCGCAATATCCCCTTCCGGCTCGATCAAAACCCCGTCGAAATCGGCGTAGGTCTTGATCTCAACGACGTAACCGAGCGTTCCGGGATGAAGTTCCTTCCCGCATCTCATGCAAGACCGTTTCATCGTCCTCTCCCCTGCGATCGGCTGTTTCTGCCCCGCTTCAGGCGATTTCTATCTCGGCTGAAAGCAGCAATCCCACGACGGGGCGTTAGATCTCCCATTCCCGTACCCATCGTTCGAGATCCTCGAGGGCCCTTTTCGACAAGGCATGTCTTTTCTCCCGGCCCTTCAACCTTTCCTTGAGGGAAGGCAAAAGGCCGAAGTTCACGTTCATGGGCTGAAAGGGAATCGATTCACTGTGGGTCACGTAGTGGATCAATGCGCCCAGGGTGGTCGTTGGAGGAGGATTGGCGAGAGGTCTTTCCCTGACCTTCCAAAAGGCATGAAGGCCTGCCAGAAGACCCATAGCCGTCGATTCCATATAACCTTCAACCCCTGTGATCTGCCCTGCGAGGAAAAGGCCCGGCACGTTTCGGAGCTCGAGACGCTCTGTCAAGAGGCGAGGCGAATGGATGAAGGTGTTTCGGTGGATCGACCCCCACCTCACAAACTCAGCGTTTTCAAGGCCGGGAATCAGGGCGAAGACCCGCCTCTGTTCGCCCTGCTTCAGACGCGTTTGAAAACCGACGAGGTTGTAGAGCCTCCCTTCCTTGTCCTCCTGCCTCAGTTGAACAACAGCAAAGGGTTCCCGCCCTGTTCGGGGATCGACCAATCCCACCGGCTTGAGTGGCCCAAAGGCAAGGGTATCCTTTCCTCGGTCCGCCAACTCCTCAATCGGAAGGCACCCCTCAAAAAGGTGTCCCTTCTCAAAGTCTCGAACATCGACCCGCTCGGCTTCGACCAAGGCCTCAACAAAACGATAATACGTTTCACGATCCATCGGACAGTTGATAAAATCCTGTCCCCCTTTCCCATAGCGCGAGGCCCGAAACGTTTTCGAGAAGTCGATGGATTCGCCTGTGACGATAGGCGAAATCGCATCATAGAAAAAGAGATGCCGATCGCCCGTGATCTCTTGGATCCTCCGGCTCAAGGCATCGGAGGTGAGGGGTCCCGTGGCAAGGATCGTGACCTCTCCTTGAGGAAGAGTGGTGACCTCTTTCCGAACGATCTCGATAGCGCCGTGGGATTCTAAACCCTCTGTAACCCTACGGGCAAAGGCCTGGCGGTCCACGGCAAGGGAATCCCCGGCAGGAACTCGGCTTTCGTGAGCTGCGCGAAGGATGAGGGAATCGAGCCTCGACAGCTCGGCCTTGAGAAGACCGTGCGCGTTCTCGAGGGATTCGGACTTGAAGGAGTTGCTGCAAACGAGCTCGGCAAGATCGGGCGAACGATGAGCCGGGGAATAGCGAAGCGGTTTCATCTCGAAAAGCACAACCCTTCCTCCCCTTTTGGCGATCTGCCAGGCTGCCTCACATCCTGCGAGCCCGCCACCAACAATGAAGATTGGCCTCATCCCCCTTCACTCCTCCTCCCCGTCGAGAGGCGAAGGCCCAAAGGGAGCCCTTCGCGTCAGCGAGAAAAACAAGAATCGCGAGCGAGACTCCTCCTCAAATCCCTATCCGGCCGATTCATCCCCATGGTGCAAAAATCCATCCAAAAGGGCCCCGGTGAGGCCGCAACGAAACGGACGGATTCACTCTGCGATCCGGTAGCCACAATCCTTTTGTGGACAACGAATCACGACACCTCCTTTTCCCTGCTTCTCCACAAGAAAGGGGAAATCACATTGGGGGCATCGTTGGGGAATGGGACGATCCCAAAGGGCGTAGGTACACTCTGGATACTTGGAACAGCTGTAGAAGGTCTTGCCCCTTCGAGTCCGTCTCTCAACCAGAAGACCCCCACAGCCCTCCACCGGACAGGGCACTCCGGTCTCCAAGGGCCGGGTCGATTTACACTGGGGATAATTTGAACAAGCCAGAAATCGGCCGAATTTTCCGTTCTTGACCACCATCGGGCTTCCGCACTGGTCGCAGCGGGCATCGGTTTCGATCAGGACCTCCCGATTCTCTCCGTTGTTTTCCAGCTCCTTCGTAAAGCGGCATTTCGGGTAACTCGAACAGGCCAAGAAATAGCCCCGTTTCCCCCATCGCTTCACCATCTTGGATCCGCAGCGCTCGCAGACCGCGTCCGTGGGAATCTGCTCCCGCTTCACGTCCCGCATGGCGGTCTTGGCCTTTTCGAGATCTTTCTGGAAGCGTTCATAAAACGTCCTGAGCGTTTCCACCCAGCCCTTTTCCCCTTCCTCGATCCGATCCAAATCCTCCTCCATCTGTGCCGTGAACTGGACATCGAGGATATCGGGAAAATTGGCAACGAGGAGATCATTGACGACGAATCCCAGCTCCGTGGGAAAGAATTTCCCCTTGTCTAACTTCACATATCCCTTGTCTTTGATCGTGCTGAGGATCGTTGCATAGGTGGAGGGTCGACCGATTCCCTTTTCTTCCAATTCCTTGATCAGGGTGGCTTCCGAGAAGCGGTAGGGTGGCTGCGTGAAGTGCTGCTTGGGCAAAAGGCCCAGAAGCTCCAAAACCTCTCCTTCTGAAAGGGGAGGAAGCTTGGATTCCTTCTCCCCGTTTGTCGGATCGTCTTCGCTCTCCATATAAACGGCCATAAACCCCTGAAAAACGGGAACCGTACCGACCGCCGTAAAAAGGGCGTCATCCGCTTTGATCTCGATCGTCGTCTGTTGAAAGACGGCGGAGGCCATCTGAGAAGCGACGAAGCGGTCCCAGATCAACCGATAAAGGGATAGATGATCCTTGTCGAGGTAATCCTTGATCTTTTCGGGATCGAGCTCCATGGAGGTGGGCCGGATTGCCTCGTGGGCTTCTTGAGCCCCTTTTCGGCTCTTGTAAACGTTCGGCTTCGGGGGAAGGAAGGATTCGCCGAAACGCTGCCGAATCCAGTCGCGCACCTGATGGATCGCCTCGGAGGCGACCCTTGGAGAGTCGGTTCGCATATAGGTAATCAGGCCGATCGTTCCCATCTCGCCCAATTCGACGCCTTCATAGAGCTTCTGGGCAAGGCGCATCGTCTTCTGGGCCGAAAACGAAAGCTTCCGAAACGCCTCCTGTTGAAGGCGGCTGGTGATAAAGGGCGGAAAGGGGTGGCGCTGTTTCTCCTGTTGAACGATCTTCGAAACCGTGTACGGGACGTGCTCAAGGGCCTTTTGAATCGCCAAGGCTTCCGACTCGTTGGCGATCTTGGGCTTCTTGCCCTTCCATTTGGCCAAACGAGCCTCAAAGGGAATGGTCGACTCCTTTCCCTTCAGGGTCGCCGTCAGGCTCCAGTATTCTTCGGGAACGAAGTTTTGGATCTCACGTTCCCGTTCGCAGATCATTCGGACCGCCACCGACTGAACCCGACCTGCACTCAGGCCCCGCCGCACCTTCTCCCAGAGAAGGGGACTGATTTGGTATCCCACGAGTCGGTCAAGGATTCGCCGGGCTTGCTGGGCCTCGAACTTCGATTGCTGGAGTTCACCTGGGTGTCGAAGGGCTTCAAGAACGGCCTTCTGGGTGATCTCATTGAAAAGAACCCGGTAGATGCTCTTGTTGTGATCGCCTATCTCTTCCGCAATATGCCAGGCAATGGCCTCCCCTTCGCGATCGGGGTCCGGCCCCAGGTAGATCTGATCGACACTCTGGCTCGCTTTCTTGAGCTCCCGAATGACCTTCGCTTTCCCATCGATGGTTACGTAGGTCGGCTGAAAATCTTTCTCGAGATCAACCCCCAGCTCCCCTTCGGGGAGGTCCTTGATATGGCCCAAAGAGGCCTTGATCACATACTCGCCACCCAGAAATTTCTGGAGCGTCTTTACCTTCGTTGGTGATTCAACAATAATCAATCCCTTTGACATCGCTTCACCTTGATCCTTTTTCACGAACGATTTTTGTCAAGCCCGGACCGGGCCCGATTTCGTACCCGTTTCGGACTCGATTCCGTATGGGTGAACCCTATCCCCTGCAGGGTCCTCTTTTTCGAAACGCTGAAACGCCCCCCACTTTCTCATCCCCACAGGGTCCAGGACGACCCGACAAGGAAGTGTCAAATATTTTGGGCTGGGTTTCAACCCGAAGCGTCGCTACAGCTTCTTGCTGAAGCATTTTCCCGGCCACTGGACTATAGCGCCCTTGAGCTCCAGCTCCAGAAGGAGGCTCGAAATCCTTCCCGCCTCGATGCCGCTTTCGCGAATGAGGCGATCGATGTGGACGGGTGTAACCTCCATGAGGCTCAAAACCCTCCTTTCCTCCTCGGAAAAGACGGGGCCGGCAGGGACGTCCTCCTGCCGAATCTCCTTTTCTCGGCTCCATTGGGGCAGGATCTCTTCGAGGATGTCCTCGCTCGACTCCACCAGCTTGGCTCCCTCCTTAATCAAACGATTCGTACCCAAACTTCCCTCCGTCCCCACGTTTCCAGGGACGGCGAAGACCTCTCGACCTTGTTCGAGAGCATAGCGAGCAGTGATGAGAGAACCGCTTCCCTTTCTCGCCTCCACCACGACAACCCCCAAGACCATACCACTGATAATTCGGTTTCGTCTGGGGAAATGTCCTCCTTCGGGAAGGGACCCCATAGGAAATTCCGAGAGAATGGCCCCTTGGTCATGGATCCTTCCAAAAAGGGAGCGGTTCTCGGGAGGATAGATCACATCGATCCCGCATCCCAAGACGGCGATCGTTCTTCCTCCTTCTGTAATCGCTCCCCAATGGGCCACGGAATCGATCCCCCGTGCCATGCCGCTTACAATGGTCACACCGTGACGGACCAGATCACGGCTGATTCTCTCGGCGAACATCCGGCCATAGGGAGTGGTCTTGCGGCTCCCCACCACGGCTACGGAGAGCTCGTCTCCACTTTTCACCTCTCCGCGGATATAAAGGACCGGAGGAGGATCCTCGATCTCGAGGAGTCGCCGGGGATAGGCTTCGTTCCGCCAAGTGAGGAAACTTCCTCCGGCCTCTTCCAGGCGTCGTAACTCATCCTCCACCCTTTTTTCCGGAAAACCTTTCTTGATCTCTGCTCCGAGCTTTTCTCCCACCCCCTCGATCCGAACGAGATCTTTCAAGGGCGCTCGGAAAACCGCTTCCGGAGTTTCGAACCGTTCGAGAAGCCGCTTAAAGAGGACCGCTCCCACCCCGGGCGTTAAGCTCAAGCCCAGCCAGTATAGGGATTCCTCTGCCGTGGTCATCTTAGCCCTCCCTCACCTCTTGCCAAAGCTTCCCGAACCGAGGCGACGCCACCCCCTGCGAAGGGCCTTGGACGTTTGCCTTCTCCAAGGGGACCCTTCAAAGCCTCCATGGGCCGATTTGATGAACCCGAATGCTGCAAAAATCCCCGCACAAAGGGCACCGGTGACGGCGCCAAAGAGGCCTTGTAGCGGCACCTTAAGGAAGCAAAATACCCACTTCGGCGAAGTTTCCTGAACTCCACTTTTGGTGAAGTATAAGATAACCGTACAGATTTCAAGAAGACCCGTTTGACAAGGCCTCCAGGGCCCTCTCACCGGTGCTCCCCGATGCAACGGGCGGGTTAAGCTAATACGGGACCAAAAACGAAGGCAAACCTGAAGACACTGAAATCCTCTGATCAACAAAAAAGGCTCAGGGGAAAGAAGATTCCTTTCGAACCCTATCTCTCCCCTGGGCCTGGTCAAAGGCCTCAATTCCCTTGCGGGCGGAGAAGGCCCTATTTTTGAACCTCGTGACCCTCCATCTTCTCCTTCTGATAGGGTTGAATCAGGTCTCCTTTACAAAGGGCCTCAAAGGATTCGACGACCTTCGCTGTGAAGAAAGGTCCGTACCGATCGATAATCTGAACAACCCCTGTAATCTGATACCGTCTGCCTATTTTCTTCCCCGTTCTGGGGTGGTCAATCCGTTCCGAAGGCCGAAAAACCGTATACCGCTCTCCGATTGAAACGGGATCCGAACCCTTGAAAGCAAGATAGCATATATCGCCTTCGGACATGAGCGTTTTCCCTTCCCTACTCTCCACAATGATCCCTATGCCCTGGTAATCGATGTCGCTAAAAAACCCCGCTTTCCCAAGCTCCGAAAAAGTCTTCGCCTTTTCTTCTACGTTTTTCACCGCCGCCACAGGCTCGGGTTTCACCTCAATACGGGGTGCCTCCTCTTCCTGTTTTTTGGGCGCAGGCGGGGGCAAAACCTCCTTGGGCCTCTCCTCGACCACCTTTTGAGGTTCCTCTTTCTTTGGAGGTTCGACAGGCGCAAGGCGAAGGGGGTTCCCAGGATAAATCCAGTGGGGGTTTGTGATGTACGGGTTTCGGTGCCAGAGTTCGGGCCACAAAAAAGGATCTTTCAGAAACCGCTCGGAGATCTCCCAAAGGGTATCCCCTTTCTTGACCGTATAGGTCCCCGTATCGCCCTTCTCCGTTTTCTCTTGACCTATCCCGGGAGAGAACACTGCAAAAAGAGAGACCACAAGAATCGCCATAACGAAGAAGAAAATGCCCTTGCCCTTCATCTCAGCCTCCTCTCGAAACATGCTGACGTTTCCAGCCCCCTCAAAGAGCCTCTCCCCAAAACAAGATCCTTCATAACAGCGTTGCCATACAACGTAGCTTCTTATTAGAAATTTGTCAAGAACATGAAAAGCAATATCCATACCAACTCGCTCTCAACTCCATCTAATTCATTGACAATTCAAAGGTTTTTTGAATGAGAGGCCTCGTGGCGCTCACCTACCATGGAAGGCGAAGTGGATAGTTTCTGTTCGAATTTCACAGGCAACGTTTGTCCATCTCACTCGGATGTCGCAAATCCTCGCTCAGCCCTTGCCGCTCAAGAGGCTTTGGGCGATAATGATGATTTGATGGAACTCCTTCCCGAACCGGACGAAACCCTTGATACCTTCCTTGATGGCAAGGTGAAGGTTCTTCAGAAACGGCAGGGCTACCGGTTTTCCGTCGATGCCGTGTTGCTCAGCCAGTTCATTCGTCTAAGAAACCGCGATAAGGCGATCGATCTCGGAACAGGCTGCGGGATTCTTCCACTGCTCCTCTCCCAGACCACGGAGGGTGCGACCTTTGTCGGAGTGGAGATCCAGAAGGATTTGGTGGCGCTGGCAAAAAGAAATGTGGCGCTCAATCATCTCGAAAACCGTATCGCCATTCTTCATCAGGATTTGAGGAATCTCCCCACCGAGTTCCCTCCAGGGACCTTCAATGTCGCTTTCTCAAACCCTCCCTACCGAAGGCGTTTCAGTGGTAGAACGAACCCCTCGATGGAGAAGGCCATTGCCCGTCACGAAATCGAGGCGACCCTCGACGATCTGATCTGGGTAACCTCCTTTCTCCTTGCCTCGAAAGGGAGGTCCTATCTGATCTACCCGGCCTCAAGAGCTATCGATCTGATGGTCGTCTTGAGGAAAAACCAGCTCGAACCGAAGCGGGTAAGATGGGTTCACCCTCGTCCTGATCGGGAGGCTCGCTGGGTACTCGTCGAGGCCCTCAAAGCCTCCGGCGTCGAGCTTCACGTCATCCCACCCCTCTTTTTACGGCCTGAAAAGCCCCAAGGCGATGTCCCGCGGAATCCCAAGCTTTGATCCAGAAAGGGGCCCGAGGGTTTTGACAATGAGAGTACGATAGGGTATTGTTATTTCCATGATCGTTTCGAACCCTGCGCTTTTCCGCGCAAGCTCCGAACCGTTGCCTATGGACTGGGTCCTCCGGATGGTGGCCGAAGAATTGGAAGAAGTGGACAAGGAGTTTCGCCGAAACTTCCAATCCCAGGTTCCCATCATCTCGGTGATCGGCGAGCACCTCTTGTTGAGTGGAGGCAAACGGTTTCGCCCGATCCTCCTCCTTCTTTCGGCAAAACTTTGCGGCTATGAGGGGCGCCAACACATCTCCATGGCAAGCCTGATCGAATTCATTCACACGGCGACCCTGCTCCACGATGATGTGGTGGACGGAGCCGAGCTGAGAAGAGGAAGTCGCTCCGTCAATTCCACCTGGGGTAATGAGGCCAGTGTCCTCATGGGAGATTTTCTCTTTACCAAGTCTTTTTCCATCCTGGTCGAAATCGCAAACTGGAAGATCCTTCGGACGATCAGCCGAGCGACGACGCTCATGGCCGAGGGCGAGTTGCTCGAGCTGACGAAGACAGACGACCTCAACCTGACGGAGGAGGACTACCTGTCGATCATCGCTCGAAAGACCGCATCCCTCATCTCCTCTGCAGCCCAGATCGGAGCCATCCTTGGGGGGGTCTCGGCAGAGGAGGAGAAGGCCCTTGCCGACTTTGGCATGGACGTCGGAATGGCCTTTCAACTCGTTGACGACAATCTGGACTATACCTCCAGGGAGGAGGAATTCGGAAAGAAGATCGGGATCGATCTCCGGGACGGAAAGATTACCCTGCCCTTGATCTTGGCCCTGAGTCGTTGCAACCGGGAGGAGAGGAAGATCGTCGAGGAGGCGGTCGATGCCGATCCCCTTACCAAAGAACAATTCTTACGTGTCGTACAAATCATCGACCGCCATCAGGGAATCCGATACACAATAGAAAAGGCCATGGCCTATGTTGAATCAGCGAAACGTCGCCTCGATATCTTCCCGGATTCACCCGAGAAGGCGGCTCTTGTCGCCCTTGCCGATTTTGTGGTCCAAAGAAGGCTCTGAGGAGAGCCTCCGAGATTTTGTCAATTTTTGAGAAAGGAGTCTGTTATGGCGAATACCGAGAACTTGATTCAGGTAACCGACCAGAATTTTGCTCAGGAGGTTCTTCAAGCGGACATCCCGGTTCTTGTCGACTTCTGGGCGGTTTGGTGCGGCCCGTGTCGAAGCATCGCTCCCGTGGTCGAAGACCTTGCCAAGGAGTTTATGGGCAGGCTGAAAGTGGCAAAGCTGAACGTCGATGAGAACCCCGCAACCCCCGGCCAGTACGGCATCCGAGGGATTCCCACCCTCATCCTTTTCAAGGGAGGGAAGGTCTTCGATCAGATCGTGGGAGCGGTTCCAAAGGCCCGGCTGGTGGCCATGGTGGAGAAGGCGCTCTGAAAGCGGAGTAGGATAGAAATGGGGGAGAAAGGCCGTTGAAGGGTTTCCTGAAAAAGAATCTGCGGGCTGGTATCGTCTATTTTGTCGCTCTCCTTCTTCTTTCCCATTGTGGAGGCGAAAGGAGAGGAGCCGAGGGCGAAGCTCCAGAGTTTTCCCTCATGACCCTCGAAAACCAAGAAATCCGCCTCTCCGATCTGAGGGGGCAAGTCGTCCTTCTTGACTTCTGGGCTACCTGGTGTGGTCCCTGTCGGGAGTCGATCCCCCATCTTGTGGCCCTCTACAAGAACTACCAGTCGAAGGGCCTCCAGGTGATCGGCTTGAGCGTGGACAAAGGGGATGGGAGCGTGGTGCGAAAATTCGTCCAATCCATGGGGATCCCCTACCCCATAGCCTTGGCACCGGAAGAGGTCGTCAAAAAATACGGAGTGACGAGTCTTCCCACCACCGTCCTGATCGATAAGAAAGGAACGATTCGAGAGAAGATGGTGGGCTTCAGCAGCGCCATCGCCAACCGGCTCAACGGACAAATCGAGGAATTGCTCAAAGCCAGGCCTTAAAGATTGGATCACTTTTTTTTGATCGGTCCCAAGGCCTTCAAATACTCTTCCACCACCTTTGGAGGATCCAACCCCAGACATTGGGCATAGGCCTTCAAAAAACCTTTCAGATAGACGAGGGGAGGAAGTTTCTCGATTACCTCCTCTTCAATATACTGAAGGGTTTGAACGCTGATCTTGGTCTCTTGGGAAACGCTCTTGAGATCGATCCCCATCCTCTCCCGAATCAGCTTCAGCCCTTTTCCTCGATATTCTCCTCCGCTCGTGTCGGCAGAAAGCTCGGTAAAGATGAGGGAAGGTGTCTTCTTCTCTTTCACACTCAGCTCGACCTCCAAAGGTTTTTCCCGTTTCTGAGACGCGATCACCTGAAGGTGGGATTGGTCGTACTCTTTTCGCAAGGTCTCGTCCATCAGAACCCGATAGGCCTCGTCGACCAAGGTCCGGATCTTCTCGACCTCGGATTCCGAAAAAAGGGAATAGACTGCCAAGGAATCCTGATGAAACGTCTCTTTCGCCTGCTCGTAGGCCTTCTGAATCTCCTGGGGCGTTGCGTCAGGCGAAACCTCAAGCAGTTCATAATAGGTTTGGTCTTCCACGCGCTTCATCGGCGTGTTCCTTCCACAAAAAAGGATTGGCCGTCGGCCAATTTCGAGGCGATCTCTGCGATGCACTGAGCCGCCTTCGATTGAGGATTTTCGATCAAAAGGGGGCTCCGCTTTCGAACCGATTGACCCACTTCCTGGTCATAAACAATATAACCGAGATAGTGGACGTGAATGCCGAAATACTTCTTGCAGGCCCTTCGAATAGCAAAGCCGATCTCCACATCCTTTTTCGTTCGAACCTGGTTGAGAATGAGATTGGGATGAAAGCGCTCCGCCTCCTCCGTAAGCCGAAGGGCGTCGGCCTCGTTTACCTTCCCGATCTCCCGTAAGAGATCGAAGGGGTTTTCGATCCCGAGCTCGTTCTTATGATCCATAGCTTCATCGATCAGGCGTTTGGCCTCCTGGGAGATGGGCAGATGTCGCAGCCTTCGATAAAAAGCGCTCTTCAAGAACCGATAGGCGTTTTCAATCGAAGTGGGTTCAGGCGTCACGACCAAGATCCCGCCGTCGGACATGAGAAAGAAATCCAGGACATGAAGGCCGTTTCCAGCCCCAAGGTCAACCAAGACGTAGTCGGCGTCCAGTTTCTGGATCGACCGCAGAAGCCTCTGTTTCTGGACACTTTTCGTATCGGTAGCAGTAAGAAGATCTTGAGCTCCGCTGAGAAGCCGAAGGTTGGGCACGACCGTCGAAATGAGCACTTCCCTTAGGTCGGCGACTCGCCTCTTGATGAAGTCGGAAAGGGAAAGGGCCGGAGGCAGAATACCCAAGAAGGTGTGAAGGTTCGCCCCTCCCAGATCGGCGTCGACCAGAATCACTCGGCCGCCCAGCCTGGAAAGGCAAATGCCGATATTGGTGGTGATAAAGCTCTTCCCGCTGCCGCCCTTCCCACCTCCGATGGCCCAGATGACCTTTCGCTCTTCACCCTCCTTCGTTTCCATCACTGCTTCCATAAAACCCGTTCCACCGAAAACCCATCCCCCTCTTCATGGGAGAAAAGAGAGGGGAGGAAATCCCACTCGTTCCCAAATAGATTTTATATAACCGAAATCGAAAAGCCCTGTCCATAGAGCGGCTTCCCAGCCCGATCGAGAATCTTTTCTCTGGGCATTGCAATAAATTCAAGACTATGTTAGAAGGAACTATGCGCCCAAAAACCTTGATATTTACTGTCGTGTTGGTCTGCGGTTTCATTGGAGGGGTACGCACCTACGGCTTCGAAAGCCGAGGGCAGGATTGCGCCAAATGTCATACCCTTGGCCAGGACGACGCCAAGAACCTCCTCAAACACGTCGTTCCCGACATGAAGGTTCACCAGATCGGTATGAGCCCCGTAAAAGGCCTCTGGGAGGTCTTCTTCGAATCTGGAGGCCGAAAGGGTTTGATCTATATCGATTTTGGTAAGAAGTTCATCTTCTCCGGCTCCTTGATCTCCATCGCGGACAGGAGGAATTTCACGCAGGAGCGCTTTAACGAGCTCAACCGAGCCGACCTTTCTCAGATTCCCCTCGACGACGCCCTGGTCATGGGAGAGAAGGCGGCTAAATATAAGGTGATCGTCTTCGACGATCCGGACTGACCCTTCTGCGACAAACTTCATCAGGAGATGAAGAAGATCGTTGCAGAGCGGAAAGATATTGCTTTTTACATCAAGATGTTTCCGTTAAAGATCCACCCCCAGGCCTATGACAAAGCCAAGGCGATCCTGTGTGAAAAATCCTTGGCCATGCTTTCGGACGCCCATGAAAAAAAGCCGCTTCCCAAGCCAAGCTGCGAAACAAACCTGGTCGATGAACACATCAAGCAGGCCCAAAAACTTGGGCTTGGAGGTACGCCTGCCCTGATCATGCCGGACGGCCGCATCGTTCAGGGGTACCGGGAAGCACCGGTCCTCATCCCGATGATCACTCAATAGTTTTGATCGCCCGATCCTTTTTGCCTTATGGCATGTAAACCACTTCAAGGGTAGGACTGTTTTCGGAGGGCCGCTTCTCTCCTCCGTAGAATTTCATGAAACCTCTGAGGGCCTTATCCGAAGGTGGATTGGTGCAGGAGAGACGCACCTGAGTAATGCCACCCTTGTTGATGGCGTCCAACCCTTCATTGCTAAACGTTGCGATCGAATACCCATTGTCCACGGTCACATGCGTCAGGACGGCTACCCCTTCTCGAGTCGCAGGGCTTTCGAAATCGGACTTTTCCAACTTGGCCCTCCCAAAAGTCCCTTGGATGACATCGACCTGACATGGACCTTGGACGACAAGGGGGTTAAACCCGCTCTGGGAACGGCGTTTCAGCCTGAGGGTCGCTGATTTGATCGTGGCTCCGGCGGGAATCTCAGAGGTATCGAAGGAGAGAATCCCTCTCAGGCGCCTTCCCTTCTTGTCCTCGCCCACGATGATGCTTGACGAGCCCTTCCTCCCCCCCACCCCGGATAATGGAGCCGATTCCTTCACCCAGCCGTCCTCCGCCCTTCTCGACGGGATCGTCCGAACCACCACCGACGAGGTGGCCAGGTTTTGGTAGGCGGCCAGCACGTCGATCAACCCGTGACCGTAGGTGTGGTCGGGTCCTTCTTCTCCCAGGTCTTGAGCCGTCTCCTTGAGAGACCACTCCAACTGTGCTGGCGTCAGGTCAGGAAAGGCGCTGAGCAGAAGGGCCATGGCTCCGGCGACGTGAGGCGCAGCGAAGGAAGTCCCTGATGCCGTTTTATAGGAACCTCCAGGAACGGCGCTCCGAACGTTCACTCCAGGCGCAACGGCATCCGGATAGACCCTTCCATCGCATGGGGAAGGTCCACGGCTACTGAACCACCCTACGTTCCTCCACCGATCCACGGCACCGATTGCAAAGGCATCCACATTGTTCCCTGGGCTGACGCTCGTGGCCTCCCTGGGTCCATCATTTCCTCCTGAAAAGACCACAGCAATGCCAGCGGCCTTTAAGACTTCGATGTCGGGCTGGAAGTTCTGGAAACACTGGTTGGTCCCGTTCTCAAAACCCCAGGAATTGTTCACCACGTCGGGAGCATCATCGGTGTCTGGGTTGCCATCCGGATCGAGAAGCCATTGGAATCCCTGATGCACAGCGCTCTCAAAAGCCCATCCCCCATCGTTGAAGATCTTGACAGCGATCCACTTCGCATCCGGAGCTACGCCAATGGCCGTTCCCCCCTCGCTCCCTCCCACAAGAATCCCCATCGTCATCGTTCCATGGCCGTCCGGATCGTGAGGACTCTCATGCTCTCCATAGGGATCGTACCAGCTATTCGTTCCTCCCCGCCATCGTCTCTCCAGGTCGGGATGGCTCTTGTCCACCCCACTATCCAGATTTGCGACCACCACCCCCTGCCCTTTATAGCCCATGGCCCAGAGTTCTGGAGCCCGAATCATCGCGAGGTTCCACTCGGCTGAGTCTGAAAGGCCATGCCCTGTCGGTGGAATCGCAAAGACCTCCTCCCTCCTGATTTCCTCGATGCCGGGGAATCTCGCCAGTTCTTCGATCACCTCTCTCGAAGCGGTCAAGGCCATCCCATTGATCATCCAGAGAGAGATCCTCCGCTTAACGCCCCTCCTTTCCAAAAAGGCCTGGAAAGGCCTTTGGGTGGAATCAGCCTTTTCCCTCAGGGCCTTGATCAAACTGGCCCGACGATCCCTTTTTGGCATTCTGCTCCAATCTCCCGACGGAATCCTATCCGAAAAAGTCACGATGACCGAGACCTCCTCATGAGGCCGGAGCTTCCCAAGCTCTTCCTGAAGATCGAGGGAAAGGACCGCAAACCCGACCGAAGGACCCGTGAGAAGAACAAAGCATAAAAGGAGCGGAAGGAAGAAGGATCTTTTTTTCACGATTCTCAGTCCCCCCGAAGTACGACGTTGCCGAAAGAGACCGCCGCTTTCGGTGTGGTAGTAAGGTCTCCCAAAAGCCCTAAATGGTTGAGGAGGATTTTTCCCATCGGTGGAAGAGGAAACATATCAAATCCCCAAGTAGGCCTCCTTCACCTTCGGATCCCTTAAGAGGGACTCTCCTTTCCCCTCCATCACCATTCGACCGTTCTCAAGGACATAGGCCCGATCCGCAATCATCAGCGCTTGAAGGACATCCTGGGAGACAAGAAGGATCGTAAGGCCCCCTGCGTGGAGCTCTCTAAGGATCGTATAGATCTCCGACGCGATCTTGGGAGCCAAACCGAGGGTGGGCTCGTCCAGCATGAGAAGTTTCGGCTGTGCCATCAGGGCTCGGCCGATGGCGAGCATCTGTTGCTCGCCTCCGCTGAGGGTCCCGGCCAGTTGTCTCTGTCGAACGCCAATGACAGGGAAGATCTGAAAAATTCTTCGCAGCGTCTCACCCGCCTTGGCCTTGGCGTTGGGTAAATAGGCCCCCATTTCGAGGTTTTCTCTTACCGTCATTTGAGGAAAGAGTTTTCGCCCCTCTGGAACCTGGATGATCCCAAGCCTACAGATCTGATCCGTCGTCTGATGGTCGATCGGTTCGCCTCGAAAGAAAATCCTTCCCTCCCGCGGACGAAGCAAACCCGAGACCGCTCTCAGTAGGGTGGTCTTCCCCGCACCATTGGATCCGATCAGGGAGACGAATTCGTCCTCCATCACATCGATCGACACATCCGAAAGGGCCTGAAGTTCATCGTAGAAGACGTTCAACGTTTCGGTCTTCAGCATAGGCGGTTCCCAGATAAGCCTCGATCACTTTGGGCGAATGGGCCACCTCCAGGGGCGGTCCATCGGCCACCTTCGTTCCGAAGTGGAGCGCGAGGATGCGGTCACAGGTTCTCATGATGGCCTTCATGACATGTTCGATCATGAAGATGGTGATTCCCATTTCCTTTCGAATCCGAAAGATGAGCTCGATGGCTTCGTCGATCTCTCTCTGATTGAGGCCCGCGAAGACCTCATCGAGAAGGAGAAGCTTGGGGCCTATGGCGAGGGCCCGGGTCACCTCGAGTCGCTTTCGGTCCGCCAGTTTGAGAAGCCCTGCTCGAACCTCCTTTTTTGAGTCAAGACCCGTAAATCGAAGAAGCTCGAGGGCCTCTCGTTTGGCCTCGGCGATATCCCCTTTTTTTCTTCCGTAGAGTACTCCGGCCGCGACGTTCTCGAGAGCCGTCATCTCCTTAAGGGGCCTCACGATCTGAAAGGTTCGGGCAATGCCAAGCGTTGCGATTTCGTAGGGTTTGAGCCTCGTGATCGCTTCACCCTGAAAAAAGATTTGACCCTCTTCGGGCTTCAAGAAGCCCGAGATCAGGTTGAAAAGGGTTGTCTTGCCCGAACCGTTTGGACCGATCAGACCGACAATGCTCCCTTGAGCCACCTCGAAATCAACACTCGCCAGGGCCACCAGCCCTCCAAATCGTTTTGTGATGCCGGTTCCTTTCAACATACCCGCTCGGCCTCGGTTTTCTCAGAGGCGTTTCCGTCTCGGTCCGCCTCACGAAATTTTAGGGTTCAACTATGCATATCCTCTTTTTCTCTTCACGAAAGCGACGATTCCGTCAGGCATAAAGAGGATCACCGCTACAAACATGGCTCCATAGATCATCCGGGCGATTTCCGGCTTGATATAGGTAGAAAGCAGTTCGTTGATGATTGAAAGAAGGGCAGCGCCGACGAGCGGGCCGGCCCAGGAAGTTCCTCCGCCAAAGAGGGCCATGAGAACGATCAGAATGGAAACGCTGATGTCAAAAACGACATCCGGATGAACGTAAGAGATGTAATAGGCATAGAGTCCTCCCGCCACCCCCGGGAAGAAAGCGCTCAGCACGAAGGCTTGAAGCTTCAGTCGCGCCGTGGGGATGCAGAGCGTTTGGGCCACCTCCTCATCCTCTCGAATGGCGGAGAGCCCCAGGCCCATCTTCGAGTGCTCCACCCAGCGGACAAAAATCACCGTGACGGCAGCCAGTCCAAGATAGATCTCGTAGAAGATCGATCGGGAGAGGCGAATCTCCATCTCCACCAGCTTCAGGTGGATCCCCTCCGAGCCTCCCAAGAACCACCAGTTCTTCACGATCAAATCCATGATGAAGGCAAAGCAGAGGGTCACTACCGCAAAATAGGGTCCTCGAAGCCTCAGACAGGGGTAGCCGATCACGGCTGCCACAGCCGCCGCCATCATTCCCGCTGGAAAGGCACCCACGAAAGGCGAAAGGCCCAGCTTCTGAAAGAGGAGAGCCGAGGTGTAGGTCCCGATCCCGAAGAAGGCCACGTGACCAAAGCTCAAATATCCCCCAAACCCGCCGATCAAATTCCAACTTTCAGCAAGGATGATGTAGAGGAAGACCAAAAAGAGAAAGGAAAGAGAATGAATGGGCGGTTGAAACAGAGGGAAAAGGGCCAAAAGGAAGACCAATCCGATCAAAGAGAGTTTCGTCGTCTTTGCCATAAAATCCTTTGCGTCGAGCTTTCACGGCGTCTCCCCTCATCACGATGGAAGGGATTGGGCCCCTGTCACTTCCGGAATAGCCCTTCGGGCTTGATGAGAAGAATTACCATCAAGAGGCCGAAGAGAAAGACATTGATCCATTGAAAGGGGAGAAAGGCGCCGCTGAGGCCGGTGATCAAACCGATCATCAGCCCGGCCACCGCCGTCCCGATCACGCTCCCAACCCCTCCCACGATCACGACGAGAAACAGAAAGATCAGCCAGTGATTGTGAGCGGGAGGGTTGAAAGAATACATATAGGCCATGGCGACGCCTCCGGCCCCCGCGGAGGCGATCGCCAGGCCAAAGGCGATCATCGATACTCGGTTGAGAGGGATGCCCTGCAGGGCGGCCCCTTCGGGATCCTGCCAGGTGGCACGGACCGCCTTGCCCGTGTGCGTATGATAGAGGAAGAAATAAATCCCTCCGATCCCCGCCATCGATAGACCAAAGCCGATCAAGTTCGAGACCTTGAGAATGACCTCGCCCAGAAACAGCGCCCGACTTGAATAAGCCGTGGTGATGAGACGCTCATCGGGTGCCCATGCAAAGAGCATCGCGTTTTCGAGGACGATGGCCAAACCAAAGGTCAGAATCATCGAGGCCACCACGATCTCCCGGGCACGGGTCACCTTCTGAATCAGAAAGCGGTGGAGGACCAAACCGCTGAAAAAGAGAAGGGGAATGCTCACGAGGAGGGAAAGCATGGGGTCCCAGCCATAAAGGGTCAGCCCCCAGTAGGCGATGTAGGCCGCGAGGATGCCGAAGGCCGCATGGGAAATATTGATGACCTTCATGACGCCCCAGCTCAGGCTGAACCCCACCCCAAGGAGTGCAAAAACGCCTCCCAGGAGAAGGCCGCTCAAGGCCGACTGGAGAATGACGACAAGATTCCACATCTCCCTTTCCAACCTCTCACGAAACGGGCATGGACCTCATTTCCAGGGCGGTTTAGGATAGACCGGCTCGTGGCTCCGCATCTCGGGAGGCCAGATGAGCTCCACCGTGCCCCGGATGACCTGGGTGAGATAGACAAACGGTTTCGGCAATCCCTTCTCGTCGAATTGGAAATTCCCGGCGATCGTCTTCACCTCGTTTTTCCTCAACCAATCACGAAGTTTTGTCTGATCGAGGGATTTCGCCCCTTCAACGGCCTGCTGCAGCGTCTGCATCCAGGCATAGCCGAACCCAAAGTAGAGAGGCGGCTCTTCCTCCTTGAACCGTTCTCTGGCCACCTTAACGATCTTGTCGTTTCCGGGGTATTTCAACTTGTAATGCCAGCTCGTCCCCGAGAAGACATAGTCTCCGTCCTTTCCCAATTCCCGGGTCCATTCCGGAATCACACTTCCAATGCCTTGGAGAATTGCTTTGGGATTGTAGTCGAGGGATTTGCAGGCCCGAAGGGTCATGACCCCGTCGGGAAACATGCCATTGGCGAAGAGGAGATCGGTCTTCATCTGCTTGGCCTTCGCGATCATGGCGTCCGCCGTCGTCAAGGGAAGATTGTACTTTTCGTCGATCAAGATCTCGATGCCCAAATCCTTACAACCTTTATAGACGCTATCCATCAGGGAGACGCCGATCGGATTGTTCATCGTAAAAATGGCTGCTCTTTTCGGCCGCTGGTCTGCGGGAACCGTTTTCATCCATTGAAAAAATCCAAGATACCACCATTCCCCCATCAGAGGAGGGCTTCCGAAGGAATAGGTATAACCTTGAGAAAAAGATTTCATATGGCCGCCCATGGAGACGTAGACCATCTTGTACTTCTCAGCCACGGGCATGACGGCTGTGCAAGCCGTTCCAGGATAGCCGCCCAGAAGGAGATCGACCTTGTCGACCGTGATCGCTTTCTCGATCAAGTTGACCGCCTCCTTGGCGTCGCTCTTGTCGTCGTAGATGATCAGTTTGACCGGCCTTCCCAAAATCCCTCCTTTGCCGTTGACCTCTTCAGCCCAGAACTGGTACCCTTTCTCTACCCATTTTCCCGTGGCGGAAAAGGTGCCCGTCAGGGGAAGGGAGCCTCCGATCAAGATCGGCTTCTCCGCAGCCAAGGCCGTTCCCGCCTGAATCCAGCTTAACGCGACGATCACTACCAACGTCCAAAAACCCTCCGTGCTCCTCTTCATCGTCCGTCCCTCCTTAGGATATCGTATTTTCAAGGGCCGTGGGCCCGTGATCTTTTTCAAAAGTTGACCTTCTCCTTTCCCTTGAGCCCCAGGATGCGTCGAGCTTCGTCCGGCGTAGCGGGCTCACGGTCGAACTCCGAGGCCAGCCGAACCGCCCTCTCCACCAGCTCCGCATTCGATTTGGCGAGAACGCCCTTTCGGATGTAAATGTTGTCTTCCAGTCCCACCCGAATATGGCCTCCCATTTGAAGGGAGATCGCTCCGAGATGAAACTGGGCAACGCCCACACCGACCACGCTCCAGGTAAATTGCTTCGGCCCGAAGAGGAGGTCGGCCTTGTGTTTCAAAAAGGTCAAATCCTCGGGCATCGTGCCGATCCCTCCCAGAACACCCATGACGAACTGGAGATGCAAGGGAGGCTCGATCAACCTCTCTTGCACGAGAAAAGCAAGGTTGTAAAGATGGCCCACATCGTAAACCTCGAGCTCAGGCTTTACGCCGTTTTCTCGAGTGACCCGACAAAGATGCTCGAAGTCAAGAAACGTGTTCTTGAAGACAAAGTCCTTGCTCATCTCCAGGTACTTCGGCTCCCAGGGATATTTCCACTGACTGTGGCGTTTGAGGGCGGTGTGGAGGGCGAAGTTCATCGAACCCAGGTTAAAGGAACACATCTCGGGTTTGAATTCCGGTACGTTTGCGGCCCGCTCCTGAACCGTCATCGTGGGAGAGCCTCCGGTCGTGATGCAGATGACCGCATCCGTTGCCGCCTTGATCCGGGCAAGGATCGGTCGAAAGTGCTCGGGGCGAGCAGAGGGTGAACCATCATCCGGATGGCGGGCATGGATGTGAACGATGGCTGCTCCTGCCTTCACCGCATCGATCGCCGATTCCGCGATCTGCTCGGGCGTAAGGGGAAGATAGGGCGTCAGGCTCGGCACCGTAGCCGCACCTGTGATCGCCGCTGTAATAATCACCTTCTCCATGGCTATCCTCCTGAATCCGAAATCCTTTCTCCTGGCACACGGCGAAAAAACCAACCTATGGCCGGATCATTCATCCACAATCGCCACAGGCCTTGCCCACCCAGCACTCGCTCCCTTGATCTTGATGGGAAAACAGCACACCGTAAAGCCGTAGGGACGGCCGATGGCCGAGAGATTGGCCAGTTTCTCCAGATGGCAGTATCCTCTTTCAATGCCGGCAAAGTGAGCCTCCCAGATGACGCGAGGGTCTTGGGTTTCCTTAAATTCTTTTGCCAAAAAAGGCAAGGGACGATCCCAGCTCCAGGCATCAATCCCCATCACCTTCACTCCTCTTTCCGTCAAATAGAGGGTGCTTTCTCGATCCATCCCTGCCCCTTTGACCAAGTACTCTGAAGTCCCCCAGGCCGAATCCGCACCCGTTTGGATGAGAACGATATCGAGGGGCTTGATCTGGTAGCCGATCCGATCAAGCTCTTTTTCCAAATCCCTTACTGTGATCCGCTCACCATCCCCCTTGTGACGGAAATCGAGTAAGACCCCATCACCGAAACACCATTCAAGAGGGATCTCGTCAATCGTAAGGGAGGGGACTCCTCCGTCCATGGTCGGATGGTAATGAAAAGGTGCGTCCAGATGGGTTCCCGAGTGGGTGGTCAACGAAACGAATTCGAGAGCCCATCCCAAGCCAGCCGGCAACTGTTCCTTCTTGACGCCAGGGAAAAAATCCTTCATCTGCTCCGCTCCCTGCGCGTGATCCACATAGTCAATCTTGGGGATCATCATCGCCGGGTCGCTCGGAAGATCGCGCTCAATAGTGATGCTCAAATCGACAAAACGTCTTCGCCCCATGGTCTCACCCCTTCGTCGAAGTACCGCAAGGTGCGGATTGGTTTGGCCTAACTTTAGGACACGACTGCCTGGTCTGTCAAGAAAAAAGCCCATCGAGGCAGCGGATTCCCCGAAGGGCTTTTGGAAAAAGGAGGCGAACCCTCTAATCACTGATCATCCATTCCCTCAGTTTCGCCTCCGGAAGGGGCGCTACCCATAGGGACCGATCCTTACCGTTTCGGCTAAAGGAGATCTCCACTCTTTCGAGGTCTTTGGCTTTGCTGTAACGGGCTGTCAAGGCCGCGGCAACCTCCACCCGATCCTCCTCCGCTTCCCCTCTCATGAGGGTAAGAGGCCCAGGGTAATGAACCACCTTGAGGAGCCCGTCGTCCTCACGGGCAAAGGTCTTGATCCTTTGGTTTTCCTCCTCATTTCTTCCCACAACGAGTTTGACCTGGGGGGAAAGGCGAAAGTGCCTTCCGACCTTCAACAGGTGTACGTCGTTGAGACCGAAATCGGCCTGATAGGTCAGAAGATCCTTCATCCGTTTCGAAAACTGGGGGTCCGTCAGTAGGCAACCGCCAGCAGGGCAGGGATAATCCCGTATGCCAAATGCCTCAGCCAGTTTCATCTGGGGTTTTCTGGAACGGCCCTGAATAGCGAGAAGCTTTTTTCGATCGACCCAACCCTCCCGCTCTGGAATCGTCATTCTCAGAAGGTGGGCCGAAAGGGGACGAAGAATCAACCCCTCGAGGCCTGCCTTCCTGTCGATCAAAGCCATCGCCTCCTTTCGCTGGGACATGGGCCTTTGTCCCAAAACTTCTCCCGTCACAATGAAAGAAGCGCCCCGCTCCTCCATGTAAGCCTTGGCCTTCTTCAGCATGAAAATCCTGCAGTCGATGCAAGGATTCATGTTGCTCCCGTAGCCATGCTCGGGGTGTTTGACGACGTCGAGGTATTCCTCCGACACGTTCATGACCTTCAAGGGAATACCCAATGTGGCAACGGCCTTTTGAGAAGCAAGGCAGCTTTCATCACGATGGGTGCAGTTGCAAAAGACCGTGATGAAGTTCAGGGCTTCCAGTTCGATACCCTGCTCCAGGAGCACGCGAGCCGCAAGGGTACTGTCCAAACCACCCGAAAGGAGGGCGATCGCCTTCATACGAACACCTCATTCATCGATCCGGATCGAAACCCCTGTAGGTCGAGGGTCACGTAACGATATCCGATCTCCTTCAAACGCCCAACCACTTTTTGTCTCAATCCCTCCTCCAGGAGGCGCCCCATCTCTTCAGGCAGGAGTTCGATCCTCGCCAAGGTCTGATAGTGACGAACCCGAACCTGTTTAAAGCCCAGTCCGAAGAGAAAGGCTTCTGCCTCATCGACCTTCTTCAGGGCCTCGGAGGTGATCTCTTCGCCATAAGGAAACCGAGAAGCGAGGCAGGCAAAAGAGGGCTTGTCCCAAGTTTTTAGGCCCAACTGCCGGGAGAGTTCCCTCACATCCTCTTTGGTGAGCCTCGCTTCCATGAGGGGACTTCGAATTCCGAGCTCGAGCACCGCTCTTCGGCCGGGCCGGTAATCCTTCGCGTCATCCAATGTGGAGCCTTCGACAACAAAAGAAAAACCCTCTTCTTTAGCCAAATCGGTCATCTCCTCAAAGAGCTTCCTTTTACAGTGGTAACAACGATCCGGCGGGTTCTTCGAAAACCCCGGGATCTCCAGTTCATTCGATTCGATCAGACGGTGGCGCACGCCCAATCGCTCTGCCATCGCCTTCGCTTCCCTGCACTCCCTTTCGGGATAGAGAGGAGAAAGAGCGGTCACGGCCAGGACGTTCTCGGTGCCAAGGGTATCGACCGCAACCCGAAGGAGAAGGGTGCTGTCCACCCCGCCCGAATAGGCTACCACAGCCTTTTTCATCGACAGGAAAATCTCCCGCAGACGGCTTAACTTTTCCTCCATCCTTCAAACCTCTTTCCCGGTGGGGAAGGGTGTCTTCCTTCCGCCCCACCCAATCTCATTTTACGTTCCCCAGAGACCCTTTCGCAAGGCCCTCTCAAAGCACCTCTTCGATCCATCCTCCTCCGAGCACCGTCTCCCCGTCGTAAAAAACCGCGGCCTGGCCAGGTGTGATCGCCTTTTGCGGTTCTTTGAACTGAACCTTCAGCGTCCTATCGCCTTGACGAAAAAGCACCGCCTCGGCGCCGGGGTGGTTGTAGCGGATCTTCACCCAAGCCCGGCAAGAGGAAGGCGCCTCCTCTTCGGGAATCCAGTTCACCCGTCTCACCACAAAGGTGTCCCGAAAGACTTCGTGCTTCTCTCCAACAACGACGACGTTTCGCTTTGGATCAAGAGCAACGACATAGAGAGGAACCCCCCGGGCGAGTCGAAGCCCCCTTCTCTGTCCAATCGTATAGAACGGAATCCCCCGATGCCTGCCGAGGACCGTTCCGTTCTTGTCCACGATCGGCCCGGGCTCGGTCGCGCTCTTCAATCTCTCCTCCAGGAAAGAATGATAGGAACGATCGTGGATGAAACAGATCTCCTGGCTTTCGGGTTTATCGTGGACACGAAGGCCAAGGCTGCTCGCAATGCCCCGAACTTCCCCTTTTCGGAAGATCCCAAGGGGGAAGAGGCAGTGGCGAAGCTGATCCTGGGAAAGGGAAAAGAGAACGTAGGATTGATCCTTCTTTGGGTCGATGCCCTTTTTCAAAAGGAATCGTCCTGAAGCAGGATCGAGGCCCACGCGGGCGTAGTGGCCCGTGGCAAGGTAGTGAGCTCCCAAGGCCTTTGCCCTTTCCAACAGGGAACCGAATTTGATACGTTCGTTGCAAAGAATGCAGGGATTCGGGGTCCGACCCCTTTCATATTCCTCACAGAAATATGCGATGACCTCCCGCTCGAACGCTTCCTCGAGGTTAAGGACATAGAAGGGGATTCCCAGTTGCTGGGCAACGCGCCTTGCATCCTCCACATGGGCCACACCACAACATCCGTAGGGATGGTCTGTGCCGTCGGTCTCTTTCCAAATTCGCATGGTGGCTCCGATGACCTCATAGCCTCCTTCTTTCAGAAGGCAGGCTGCCACACTCGAATCGACCCCTCCGCTCATGGCCACGAGAACCCTCTTCATGGGCCGTGAACCTCCGTCGCCTTTTCGGGAAAATGGGAGAAAGAACGAAGGCGATTCACACTTTCTGCAAGGATAGCCACTGCTTGATCGACCTCCTCCCTTGTCGTCTCCCAACCCAGGGAAAACCGAACACCGCCTTGGGCGATAGAACGAGGTACCCCCATCGCCGTGAGAACGTGGGATACCTCGATGGCCCCCGACGTGCAAGCCGACCCGGCCGAGGCCGCAATTCCCAAAAGGTCGAGGTGGATGAGTAACGATTCTGCCGAAATCGACTCAAAGGAGACATGGAGGGTATTGGGAAGCCTCCGGTTGGGATGCCCATTGAGATGAACCCGAGGGATTTGCTCCCGGATGTGCTCCCAGAAGTAGTCTCTGAGCTTCCGTGTCGCCTCGCCCTTCGGTTCAAGGGACGACAAGGCTATTTCAGCCGCTTTACCGAAACCGACAATGCCCGGAAGGTTTTCCGTTCCGGCCCTTCTGTTTCGCTCGTGGTGCCCCCCGTGGAGAAGGGGAGAAAGTCTCACTCCGTTTCGAACATAGAGGGCTCCCACCCCTTTCGGACCATAGAGCTTATGACCCGACATGGATAGGAGGTCCACCGAAAGCTGACGGACGTCAACTGGAACCTTTCCAACCGACTGGATGGCGTCGGTATGAAAGAGGATGCCATGAGAGGCGGCTATTTTGCCCACCTCCTCAATGGGTTCGATCGTTCCCACTTCGTTATTCGAATGCATCAGGGTGATCAGAATCGTTTCCGGTGTGATCGCCCTCTTCAAATCATCAGGATCGATCTCACCAAAACGGTCCACCTGGAGATAGGTCACCCGAAATCCCTCCTGCTCCAAGTACTGGCAGGTCCGAAGGACGGCGCGATGCTCCACGGAGGAGGTGATGATGTGTCTGCCCTTTTCACGATGGGAAAAAGCCACACCCTGAATCGCCAGATTATCGGCTTCTGTCCCTCCCGAGGTGAAGACGATCTCTGCGGGAGAGGCACCGATAAGCTTTGCCACCTTCTCCCTGGCCTCCTCGAGGCCCTGGCGGGCTTCCTGACCAAAGGCATGGATGCTCGAGGGATTTCCATAAACTCCCCTAAAGAAGGGAAGCATCGCCTCCAAAACCTCTGGATGAAGGGGAGTCGTTGCGTTGTGGTCAAGATAGATCGACTTTCTCTTTCCCATCCTGCAAACCTCTTTGTTCTGGTCTATCTCAGCTTAGGGAATGCCAACCTTCGGGAAGGCTTTCCGGCATGGGTAGGGGGATCTTAACCCTTGCAAAAAACGAGGCGAGATCGTAAAACCCGTTGCCGAGGGTTCGGGATGCCAAGGTTTTGGCCGGATCGAGGGTTTCCCTCGACCCTTCAGAAAAGCACTTCCATGGCCTGATAAGGACATACGGGAATGCAAAGCTCGCAGGCAATACAGCGATCCCGCGTAAAGGACATCACCATTTCTGGCCGCTTCACATCGAGAGCCTTCGTCCGGCAAACGGAAAGGCACGCTGTGCAATGGGTACAGCGCTCTTCGTGCCATCTCACGTCTTGAGCCAGAGGCTGGATTTCAACGCCCATCTCACGCACCGCGTTAAGTCCTGCTTCAAGAGACTGCTTTTTCCCCGTGATCTCGAGGACGAGTCTTCCCCGTTCGTTCGGCGTGATGTGGGCCCTCATAATGTTGACCTCAAGGTCGAACTCTTTCACGAGCTTCGAGATGACCGGCTGGTCAACCAGATGCGGTGGATAGCTGAAAACAACTCTCTTCTTCTGCATAACATAACTCCCTTCCTCACAAACTCAGCATTCCCGTTCGGAGCTCCGTCCCAAACTCCTACGACTGGGCACGAACGGAACCTCCTTCAGCCTTCAGCGAGATTTCTTGACCGGCCTTTCCTTCAAGGGTTTGAGAACGATACCCGAATCGACGGAGGGAAGTCTCTCGACCGGTTCCGTCAGGAAGAACTTTCCTGCCTGGATCCACTCCTTCAGGATCTGGGCGATCTCTCTTGCCCTCGCATAGCTGGAAAGGCCCGCCGTCGGAACCTCCTTTCCCCGAACTGTGATCTTGCCGCTTCGGAGTTGGGCGTAGTTCACCTCACCCAGGCTTCCCGGGATCAACTGGGGATAGGCTTCGCTGTAGTCCACCACTTGGGCCCAGATCTCCTCATCCCGGACCATCGTGAAACGAAGGATCTCTTCATTGAGGATCGGGATGGGAACGCCGAGGCCCACCGTCAAGGTCACGCCGTAGCCCGTAAAGGAAGTCCCCCGGAGCCAACGGGGGCTCATCATCTTCAGATCCCCGGTCACAGAGAGGGTTCCCGCCGGAGCCTTCGGAACCCCCTGCTCCGTCCTCATGACACCGGGATTGTGTTGGGTTCCGGGACCGACCACGTAGCCGATTCCCCCTCCGAGAAAGATCCGGGTCCCCATGCCGATCGTCTTGTAAAGGGGATCGTTGAGTAGAGGGCTTAACTGGCCTGCGCTGCAATAATTCGCGTTTCCGAGGCGGGGTTGGAGGACGCCCATGTAGGTGTAGAGGACGCGATCCGAAAGGTTGACCGCCACATTGTAGTTCTGATAGGCGTTTCGGATGTTGAACAGAACGGCCTCGTTCATGTCCTTGAGAGAGATGTACGTATCGATCGACTTCCGGGGATAACAATCCGTTCCGTAGGCTGTCGCGGTGAGCCTGACATCCCTTCCTGCTACGAGCTCCTCGATCACATAGGCACCGCCATAGCTGAACTTCCCTGGAAAGACCTTATTTCGTGGATCATCATCGGGCATGGCCGTCGCGCCCAGGAAGAAGTCCACCGCTGCCAGACCCGTGTGAACCGGCACATCGTTGAGGTAACACCTTCCTCCTCCGATCTTGATCCTCGGCTTCGTATGGCCTATGTTAAAATAGGCTCCCGAGGAACACATGGGGCCAAAGGTCCCCGTCGTCACCACATCGACTTCCTGGGTCGCCTTCTTCACGCCGTTCTCTTCGGCAAATCCGATGATCTCCTCCGCCGTCAGAACGACCGCCTTCCCTTTTCGGATCTTCTCGTTGATCTCCTCAATCGTTTTGGCCATACCTTTCCTCCTCCATATCCCTCAAGAACCGATCCTGCCCAAAGGGGACACGTCTATTTCATTTCGCTGAACAACCAGGTGCTGATATATCGCTCTCCTGAATCGGGAAGGATCACGACGATCATCTTCCCTTTGTTCTCCCTTCGCTTGGCAACCTCCACCGCCGCCCACGTCGCGGCACCGGATGAAATCCCGGCGAGGATCCCTTCCTCCCGAGCCAATCGTCGGGCCATCGTTCCCGCATCGTCGTTCGACACCGGAATCACCTCATCCAGAAGATCGACCCGGAGCACTTCGGGAACGAAACCAGCCCCAATCCCTTGAATCTTATGAGGACCCGGACGCCCTCCAGAAAGGACGGCAGAGTTTTCCGGTTCGACGGCAATCGCCTTGAAAGAGGGTTTCTTTTTCTTGATGACCTCTGCAATCCCTGTGATCGTGCCACCTGTTCCTACCCCGGCGACTACCATGTCGACTTTGCCGTCCGTGTCCTCCCAGATCTCAACTGCCGTGGTCTTTCGGTGGATCTCGGGGTTCGAGGGATTCTTGAACTGCTGGGGCATGAAGCAACGGCGATCCGCCTTAACGAGTTCCTCGGCCTTGCGCACAGCTCCGCTCATGCCCTCGTGCCCTGGGGTCAGAATGACCTCGGCACCGAACATCCGAAGAAGGTGAATCCGTTCGCTTGACATCATGTCCGGCATGGTCAGAACCAGTCGATAACCCTTCGCGGCGCAAACGAAGGCCAAGGCGATGCCCGTATTCCCACTTGTAGGCTCCACGATAAGGGTATCTTTGCCGATCCGACCCTCCCGCTCCGCTGCCTCGATCATGGAAACGCCGATGCGGTCCTTGATACTCCCACAGGGGTTAAAGGCCTCAAGCTTCGCCACGACCTCGGCGCCACAGTCCTTTGTCACCCGATTGAGTCGAACAAGGGGTGTCCTTCCAATCAGCTCAGAAACCATACTTGCGATCTTCGCCATGCTTTCTCCCTTTTCAAACCCTTAGCCCGCACAGGGTCCCGCTCCGAAGGGGCTAGGGCTCGCCCCTACCGCCAGCCCCCTAAGAAAGGTCAAAATATTGGTCTCTGCGTCGAAACCGCCATCATCCACCGAAGGATTTTCCCAATTCGAGGATATCCTCAGGGAATGGGGCATTCGATCAAAATCATATTTGGTACATGGGGAGGGTTTGGAGCTCTTTCTCCTTTCTTCGTTTCACCATCTCCTCGAAGGTGATCCGGCGAAAAACGCTCTCGATCGCCTGAGAGACCTCACCCCAGATCTCCCGTGTCACACAGGCTCTCGATTGGTCGCAGAGAGCGGGATCGTTTAAACACTCAACTAACCGAATCGGCCCCTCAAAGGCCTCCACAACATCCTTGAGGGCGATCTCCGCAGGAGGCTTGGCAAGGACGTAGCCTCCCTTCGATCCACGAACCGATTTCACAAGGCCCGCCGTCCGCAAAGGAATGAAGACCTGCTCGAGGTACTTAACCGAGATATCCTGCTTGTTCGCAATCTCCCGAAGATCAACGGGCCCCGATCCAAACCTGATTGCAAGCTCAAGGATCGCCCTCGTTCCGTATCTGATTTTGGTAGAAATTCTCACAGCTTGTCAATCCATATTTTTTCTATAGGGAATTTCATTCCCAATAACTCATCCTTCCCGTTTTTGTCAAGAAAGGCTTCTCGGTAAAAGTGTAAACCCTTCGGGCTCTTACTCGTAGCGGAGGGCTTCGATGGGGTTGAGAAGGGCGGCTTTTCGGGCGGGGTAAAATCCAAAAAATACGCCAACACAACCCGAAAAGAGAAAGGCGAGGAGGATAGCCTTGACAGAGAAGAGCGTAGGCCACTGGGTTAGGGCCGAAAGGACGAACGTCCCGGCCATCCCAAGAAGAATGCCGATCGTTCCGCCCATGGTACTTAAGACAAGGGATTCAATTAGGAACTGCAACAAGATATCCCGACTCTTTGCGCCAACTGCCATGCGGATACCGATCTCTCTCGTTCGCTCCGTGACCGAGACAAGCATGATGTTCATGATTCCGATCCCTCCGACGATGAGGGAGATCGATGCGATCGCACCGAGAAGGTAGGACATGGTCTCCGCGGACTGTTCTGCGCTCGACATGACCTCGGTCAGGTTCCGAACGGAGAAGTCGTTATCCTGGCTTGGCTGAATCCGATGACGCTGCCGAAGCAACTCCGTAATCTGTCTTTCGGCTTCCTCGACGTACTCCGGCCCCTTCGCTTGCACGGTGATCGTTCTCACCATTCCGGGAAATGCCGTCCCGAAGAGCTTCTTCTGGGCCGTCGACAAGGGAACGAAGATCGTGTCATCCTGATCCTGTCCCCATGTGGATTGGCCCTTGGGCGAGAGAACGCCGATGACGGTAAAGGGGATTTTCTTGATCCGAACGATTTGTCCCACAGGATCGATGGCTCCAAAAAGGTTCTCCGCCACCGTTTTTCCGAGAATGCAGACCTTGGCCGCTCCGTCGAGGTCTTGCTGGGTGAAGGGACGGCCCGAGGCAAGACGCCACTCTCGGATTTCCAGGATCTCGGGAAAGGTTCCGTTCACGATGGTGGACCAGTTCTGGTTCCCGTAGACGATCTGAGCGACTCCCGAAAGATTGGGCGCCACATAGCGCACGGCTGGAATTTCGTTCAAAATCGCCTTTGCATCCTCCACGGTCAAGGTCGGAACTGTCCCCGTCCCGAAACGCATGCCGCCACTCGTGGCACTCCCTGAAAGAACGATCAGGAGGTTTGACCCCATGCTCGCGATCTGTTCGGCGATCCGGGCCTTCGCACCCGAACCGACCGCGATCATCGTGATGACCGCGGCCACACCGATGATGATGCCGAGCATCGTCAGGGCCGAGCGCATCTTGTTGACACGAAGTGCCCTCAGAGCAATCCATAGGCTTGCAAGAAGGGTCGTCATGCCTCGATCCTCTCCCTTCCTTTCAGGGGAGCTCCCTCTTTTTGATCGAGAATCACAAGGCCGTCTTTGAAATGGATTCTTCGCCTCGCGTAAGAAGCGATATCCGCTTCGTGGGTGACCATGATGATGGTGATTCCCAAATCGCGATTCAGGCGTTGAAAAATGGCCATGATCTCTTCGCTCGTCTTTGAATCGAGGTTGCCTGTCGGCTCGTCGGCCAAGAGGATCGCGGGCTCGTTAACGAGGGCCCGAGCGATGGCCACCCGTTGCTGTTGACCTCCGGAAAGCTGGTTGGGGAAATGATGTTCTCTCCCTTCCAGGCCCACCGCGGAAACGGCCCTTTTCGCCATCTCTTTTCGTTTTGAGGATGGAACGTGGGAGTAAATAAGGGGCAGCTCCACGTTTTCGAGGGTCGATGTTCTCGAGAGAAGATTGAACCCCTGAAAGATGAAACCGATCTTTCGGTTCCGAATCTCAGCGAGCTCATCTTTTGACAGCCTCTCGCCGCTCATCCCTTCGAGCAGATACTGCCCCCTCGTGGGCCGATCGAGAAAGCCAAGGATGTTCATAAAGGTCGATTTCCCCGACCCCGAGGCGCCCATGATGGCCACGAATTCACCCTGCTCGATGGAAAGGGAGATGCCCCGCAGGGCCTGCACCTCGACCTCACCCATCCCGTAAATCTTCACGAGATCCTTGACCTCGATTAGTGGTCCCATCGATCCTCGTCACGTCCCAGGGCTCTCGAAGCGACCTTCACGCCCTCTTGACCATCCGTTCGCCTCATCACCTTCCAAAACCCCTCATCCCAGGCGGGGACGAAACAGAGGGCGTCGCCCCTTTCTTCTTGGATAACTCCTCCACAATCACTTCCATTCCCTCTTTCAGATCCCCTCGCACAACCTCGCTGAACGTTCCATCGGTGATACCGAGAACGATGTCCACCGCAACGGGTCTTCCCTCCTTGGACAAGACCCACACCGTGGCGGGCCGCCTTTCTTCGGCCTGGGAGGAAGCCTCTCGCTCGCTCCACTTCCTTCTCTGCTCTTCCGTCAAGAGGCTCCATATCTTCTGCCGAATCAGGCTCTGGATCCTCGTTCGGGCCTCCTCGGGCTTCGATCGTTCGCGGATCTCCTGAATCTCTTGACGGGCCGAGGCCATGATCATCTCCGCCTTGCTCTTTTGTTCCTCCGTCAGATTGAGCTCCTTGGCAAGACGATCCAAGGGGCGTTGCCCTCCGCCGGTCGTCTCCGGCTCCTTTCGCTTTGCCGAAGGGGGCGGCTCCTTTTTCACCGACTGAGGTTGAAACCGCAAAGCCGCGTTGGGAACCTTCAAAACCCCTTCTTTATGAGCGATGAGAATCGAGACGTTGGCTGTCATCCCGGGCTTGAGCTTCAGATCCTTATTCTCCACCTGAATCACGACATCATAGGTCACCACATTTTGAACCGTAATGGGGGCATTTCGGATCTCCGAAACCTTTCCTCGAAATGTGATCTCGGGATAGGCATCGACCGTGAACGTCGCCTCCTGCCCCACAGCGATTCGGCCGATATCGGCCTCGCTCACATTGGAATCGACCTGCATGGCTTTCAAATCTTTAGCGATGGTGAAGAGGGTTGGAGCCTGGAGGCTTGCCGCAACGGTTTGCCCCACATCCACATTTCTTGAAATGACGATCCCATTGACAGGAGAACGGATCGTCGTATAGCGAAGGTTCGTCTCCGAGACCTTCAACAAAGCCCGGGCCTGCTCAATCTGAGCCTTGGCCTGTTCCACCTGGGCTTTGACCGCCTCCACCTGGGCCTTGCTTGCATCGCGCTGGGCCAGGGCCGACTGATAGTTCGTCTCCGCCGTATCGAAGACCTGCTGAGCGATGACCTTGTTGGCGAGAAGTTCACGATAGCGATCATAGGTCCTTTTCGTGTCCGTAACCGCCACTTCGGCCTTTGCAAGGCTAGCCTCCGCGTTCTTGAGGCTGGCCTGAAGGGCTAAGAGGTTCGCCTGGGCATTAAGGAGGCTCGCCCTTGCCTGCTCGACCTGGGCCTGGAAGATCGCGGGATCGATCTGGGCGATCACTTGCCCTTCTTTGACCTCTGAGTTGAAATCCGCGTAAAGGGCTTTGATCGTCCCGGAAATTTGGCTCCCCACCAGAACATTGGTCACCGGGTTGACCGTCCCTGTGGCGGTGACGGCTGAGCTTATCTCCCCCCGCTCCACCTTCATGGTCCTGAAATTCTGGTTCCCTCCGTTGGCCCGCAGGAGATCCAACGCAACGTATCCCCCTGCCGCGAGGAGAACGAGGATCAAACCCCAAAGCATCCATCGTCGTTTGAGTGGTTTCGCCATTCGAGCTAATCCTTTCTCCTCTTTCTTCTGAAGACGAGCCGTATCGGAACCCCTTCGAACCCAAAGGTCTCCCGGATCCGATTCGTCAGGTACCTCTCATAGGAAGAGGGGATGCCTTCAGGAAAATTCGTGTAGATCAAGAAGGTCGGCGGCGCAACAGAGACCTGCGTCATGTAGTTCAACCTCACCGAACGGTTCTTGTAAAGGGGAGGCGGCGCTCCTTCGACCCATCCCTCGAGATACCGATTGATTTGGGACGTGGGAATCCTTCGCTTTCCCTCTTCAACCACCCGGTCTACCTGGTCGAGGATCTTGGGCACGTGTTGGCCCGTGAGGGCTGAAACCAGGAGCACCGGCGCATAGGAAAGCTCTTTCAGGCCGTCATAGATCCGCTTTTTAAACGTTTGGGGAGCATACGATTCCTTTTTGACCAGGTCCCACTTGTTCGCGATGAGGATGCACCCTTTCCCCCTTTCGTGAACGAGCCCTCCGATTCGGGCGTCCTGATCCGTGACCCCTTCGGTCGAATCGAGAACCAGAAGAACGACGTCAGAACGATCGATCGTTCGAAAAACCTGTAGAATGCTGTATTTTTCCAACTGGAGGCTGATGCGGCTCTTCCGCCTTATGCCAGCCGTGTCAATGAGGAGGTACTTTCTGCCGTCCCGTTCGAAGGGCGTATCGATGGGGTCTCGCGTCGTGCCCGGAGCCTCATCCACGATCACCCGTCTGTAACCCAAGAGGCGATTGATGAGGGACGATTTCCCCACATTGGGCCTTCCCACCACGGCCACCCGGGTCATCTCCCCACGATCTTCTACCTCTTCAGGGGCTGGAAGCACTCGGACGACCTCATCCATCAGCTCCGAGATCCCGTAACCTTCCTCTGCGGAGATGGAATAGAGGGGGCTTGCACCCAAGGCATAAAACTCAAAGACCTTGTCCTCGTGCTTGGGACCGTCGATCTTATTGACGACGAAGAAAACGGGCTTGCCGCGGCGTCTCAGAATATCCGCGATCTCCTTGTCCGATGGGGTCACCCCTTCCCTGCCATCCATGACAAAAAGGATCGCATCGGCCTCATCCATGGCGAGCTCGCACTGCTCTTTCATCTGGACGAAGATTCGCTCCTTCGAAACCGGCTCGAAGCCGCCCGTGTCAACCAAGGTGAAGGGTCTCTCGTCCCATTGGACATCGGCATAATTGCGGTCCCGGGTGACCCCCGGTTCGTTCCAGACGATCGCTTTCTTCCCGCCAACGATCCGGTTGAAGAGAGTGGACTTTCCGACGTTTGGCCTTCCCACGATTGCAACAAGGGGTTTCATGGCTCCTCTCTACGCCTTGCCAAATACAATTATAACCTAATCCCTCATGCCCGGGGAGCGCCTCCGAACCTCTGAAGAGCGATTTCCCACCCAACCCTTTGAAATTTGCCTTCGCGGCCGGCCTCCCGGTTGACCTTCTCCGAAAGATATCGCATTCTAAGGAAAAGGAAACCTCCTTTGGGGGAACGAGAGACCGTCTCGGTGGTCCTGTCGTAACGATCTCGCCCATCCAATCGAAGGGCTCGAGCTGGAGAGGAGAGGACGGGAAAATGAAACCTTTTTGTGGGAAACGTTTTCATCTCAGCTACGGCTTCTTGGGAACCCTTTTTCTTCTTTGGGTGATTTTGCAGAACGGCTTTGCACAACCTGACGCGGCGGATCAGAAAGGGCTTCAAATCCAGTTGGGAGAGGTGACATTCCGACTGCGAGAGATTGAATCGAAGCCCGACTCCATAACCCTCCTCGAACTTCATGTGCCCGTCCTCAACCGAAGTCGCAAAGACGTGGTTCCCGCCAACACGATCACGGTCGTAGCGACAGTAAAAGAGGTCCAGGCCTTGGAAGGGAAGCTCCTGTCTCGTGATGATTTTGGCGCCATCGAGGGGACGTTAAACGCTCCCCTTCCTCCAAGCACAGGTCGCGTGGTCGTCCTTGGCCTGCCTTTGCCTCGGGAGAAAGCGGCCTCCGTCACCCTTTTGGTCCAGATCAATCCACCTCATGGTGAGCAGAAGGAGGTCATCTGGCAGGGCCAATAGGCTTCATCGTTTTTCTCCGGGACGTCCCAAGCCCGATGGATCGGGATCCGGGCAACTCTTTTTCTCAGGATCTCCATCACCGGGGTTTATAACTTACCCGTTCGTTGCATAACGGAGCCCGAAGAGGACGCCTCAGAGGCCTTGTCATGGGGTCTTGTTGAGAGGCGGGCGGTTATCGCAGACTCCACCAAGAGTGATATCGAGCAGAGGTGACGGTACTTGGGACGTAACCTCCTTGAGGTACCAAACAAGCCCTTCCCGGGGCCCTTTGAGCAGGATTTATTGCAACGTTAGGGTTTACCCTCCACCTTGCCATCCTTCGCGACTTTGGCCCAGGTGTCCCGAAGGCTGACGGTTTGATTGAACACGAGGTTTTCCTTTGTCGAGTCGACTGGATCGACGCAGAAATACCCGATTCTTTCAAACTGGAAGCGACTCCCCGGCAGAGCGCCCGCCAGACTCGGCTCCACGCGGCAGGATTTCAGAACCTCGAGGGATTTGGGATTGAGGTATTCCACAAAATCGATCCCCCCTTCCAAAGGGTTGGGAACACGAAAGAGGCGATCATAGAGGCGCACCTCAGCCGGAAGGGCGTGGGCGGCTGAAACCCAGTGGAGGGTTACGTCCACCTTGCGACCATCTGGCGCAAACCCACCTCGTGTTTCGGGATCGTAGGTGCAGCGGAGTTCGGCGATATCCCCTGTTTCAGGATCCTTCCGTACATCAACACATTTGATAAAATAGCCATACCGGAGACGAACTTCTCTGCCCGGAGCCAATCGGAGGAACTTTTTGGGAGGATGCTCCATGAAATCGTCCCGTTCGATATAAAGAACGCGCGAGAAGGGAACCTTGCGAGATCCCATCGCCTCATCCTGTGGATGGTAGGGGCAATCCCATTCCTCCACCTTCTCCTCCGGGTAGTTCTCGATCACCACACGTAAAGGTCTCAGGACTGCCATAACCCGTCGGGTGCTCCGATTGAGCTCCTCTCGCACACAGTGCTCGAGGAGAGCCACATCCACGAGGCTTTCGTTCTTTGCCACGCCGATCCGCTCGCAGAAGTTTCGGATTGCCTCAGGGGGATACCCCCGCCGTCGCATGCCCGCCAAGGTGGGCATTCTCGGATCGTCCCAGCCGCTTACAGCGCCTCGTTCAACCAGCTCGATCAGCCTCCGCTTGCTCAAGACCGTGTAACTCAAGTTCAGACGGGCAAACTCGATCTGCTGGGGGTGACACGGCACTTGCAACTGATCGAGGAACCAGTCATAGAGGGCCCGGTTGTTCTCGAACTCCAACGTACAGATCGAATGGGTGATCCCTTCGATCGAATCGGAAAGGCAATGGGCAAAATCATACATGGGATAGATACACCACGTATTTCCCGTCCGATAGTGAGGCTCCTTCCGGATTCGGTAGATCACCGGATCCCGAAGAAGGATGTTCGGAGAGGCCATGTCGATCTTCGCTCGAAGAACGTGGGCTCCCTCTTCAAACTCACCTGCCCGCATCCGTCGAAAAAGATCGAGGTTTTCTTCCACGGTTCGATTCCGATAGGGGCTTTCCTTACCGGGCTCGTTCAGGGTTCCCCGATAGGCTCGAATTTCATCCGGGGTTTGGCTGCAGACATATGCCTTGCCCGCCTTAATCAGCTCCACGGCATATTGGTAAAGCCTCTCGTAGTAATCCGACGCAAAAAAGAGGCGATCCTCCCAGTCAAATCCTAACCACTTCACATCGCGGATGATGGCATCGACGTATTCTTGGCTCTCACCGAGAGGGTCCGTATCATCCATGCGAAGATTGCACGTTCCCCCGTATTCTTGGGCGATTCCGAAATTGAGGCAGATCGACTTCGCATGGCCAATATGAAGATAGCCATTGGGTTCGGGCGGAAAGCGAGTGGCGACACGGCCTCCGAAGCGGTTCGTCTTCAAGTGCTCGTCAATGATCTCTCGGATGAAATCGGATGGCGGTTTTGAACGGAGCGATTCCTTCATCTCTTTTCCACTCCCATGGTGCTTTTTCTCATCCCTGACATCGGATTTTACGCCCTAATCATATCCACATTTTTCTCGACTCGCAACCCCAAAAAGGTGGAGAGCCCCTTTCCGGCCCCTTGCGACAAAAATTTCGAGAAGGCATAAATACCGAAATCGAGGCCCATCGTTTCAGGAGAACCTCGGCTTGAAGGCGAGGCAAAATTCGCTGCCCATGAAATACCTATGAACCCTCCAGCTCGATCATCAAGAAGAACCTCCTTCGGGGCTCACGAGGAGGAAACCATCCATCCTTTGCCCTATCGATGGGTGATCCTTTCCCTTCTCTGGCTCCTTTATGCCGCCTTCGGCCTTATCCAACGGGCGATCGCACCCCTTGTCACCCCTATCCTTCGGGATCTCAACCTCTCCTACACGGAGATGGGGTTCATCCTCGGATCGTGGCAACTCACTTATATCGCGGCTGCTGCGTTTTCGGGTAGCCTCATGGATCGCTGGGGGGTTCGAAAATCCCTCTTTGTCGGAGCCCTCACTTTGGGCCTTTCTACGGCACTTCGTGCTCTGGCAAAAGGTTTTTTCACTCTCCTGGGAGCCGTAGCCCTCTCAGGCGTTGGAGGCCCCATGATCTCGGTGGGCGCTCCCAAGGCGATCTCCATCTGGTTTGAAGGGAGGAGCCGAGGAACAGCCGTAGGCATCTATCTGACAGGAGCTTGGATAGGTGGGATTGCGGCCCTCACACTGACGAACAGCCTGTTGATGCCCTGGGTGGGCAACAGTTGGAGAAAGACCTTTCTCCTTTACGGTTTACTGACCCTCGGTGTTTCGCTGATCTGGTGGCTTTTTGCCCGCGACCGAAGTCCCCAGGCCTCCGCAACGGTTCCTGGAACGTTCGCCCTCTTCGGCCGGTTGATGAAGGTTCGAAACGTTCAGCTCGTCATGGCCCTTGGGCTTCTGACCTTCGCCATCCTTCACGCCTTGACCCAATGGCTTCCCAAGATCCTTGAAGCTGGAGGCCTCTCCCCCACGGGGGCTGGCGCAGCGGCCTCCCTTCCACTCGTGGCAGGCATCCCTGCTCTTGTCGTCGTCCCCCGTTTCGTCTCACCCCGATTTCGAACCCCTTTCCTTGGTGTCTCGGTTCTCATAGCCTTCCTTATGCTTGTCCTCATCATGACTGCGTCCGGAACTCTCCAGCTCGCAGCCCTTCTTCTCTTCGGGTTCATCATCGCGCCCTTTGTCCCCCTTCTCACCTTGATCCTCATGGATACTCCTGAGGTGGGGTCGGCTTATATGGGTTCGGCGGGCGGAATGTTCTACTGCGTATCGGAAATCGGAGGATTTGCGGGTCCCCTCATCATGGGAGTGGTGGTGGACCTGAGCGGTAGCTTCCTTGCGGGAACCTTCTTTTTCGCTTTCCTGTGTCTCGCCTTTTTCGTACTCACCCTCCTCGTGAAAACGGAACGAAGATGAACCGGATCTTCTTCAAAGATCCTCAAGGCGTGTAAAGGGTTACGATGAGTTCACAGGGCTCTTCGGAGACGTTTCGGAGTTTGTGCTTTGTCTCGGAGTCGAAATGGATGGTCTCGCCCTGTTTCAAATGATGGACCTTGGTGCCCAGGGTGAGCTCCAATTCCCCCTTACAAACAAAAATAAACTCTTCCCCGGGGTGCTTGTATTCGACCATCTTATGGTAAGCCTTGGGTTCGATCGTGACCATGAAGGCCCGCAGATGTTTGTCCGCAGCACCCGGAGTGAGGGTCCGGTAGGAATAGTTCTGGGTTCGCTTAGCAAAACTTTCCTGTCTCTTGCCTTCGATTTGGATCTTCTCCTCGTCGGTGAGAAAATGGCTCGGATCGATTCGAAGGGCTTGGGAAAGCTGGAGAAGGAAGGAGACGGGTGGGGTGAGGCTGTCCGATTCCACCTGTTCGATGAATTCCGGTGTCTGCCCTGTTTTTTCGGCCAGATCGATCACCGTCATCTTATGATCGTCCCGGAGCTTGCGGATCCTCTGCCCAAAGGTGATCGTTCTTTCCCCTCCGCTCCCTGGGACGCGTTGACGGTAAAGCTCCGCGATCTCCCTGAAAACGTGCCCCTTCACCTCCGCTATGAGTGCAGGGAGAAACGTCAGAACATCGGCCACGATACCGAAATCAGCCACCTTGAATATGGGTGCCCGGGGATCGCGATTGACAGCCACCACGGTCCGAGCGCCTTTTATTCCAGCCGTGTATTGGACCGCTCCGGATGTCCCACAGGTGATCAAGAGATCGGGTTTGATGGAGGCACCGGTTTGACCGATCAACTGTTCAGGAGATGTCCAATGGGCATCCACAGCCGGCCGGGTCGCTCCCACCTCGCCTCCCAGGAGGAAGGCGAGTTCCCGAATGTGATGGAATCCTTCGGAGCTTCGCATGCCTCGCCCCCCCGCCACCACCACACGGGCCTTTTCGAGCTTCGAGCTCTGGTGGGTCTCCCGGACGGATGAGATGATCCGGATGGCTCTCGCCCTGTTTCGAAGATCCTTCTCAACCCTTACGATCTCGCCAGGCCCATTTTCTTCGGGTGACCGCTCACGAAAGCTCCCGGGACTCACCGTTGCCATCGAAGGCCGATGCTCGCTCCAGGCGATACGGGCCAGATAGTCTCCCCCGAAGGCAGAGCTTGAAGCGATGAGCCGGCCTCCCTCTCGTTCCCATTCCAGGGAAATGCATTCGGCACAGAGGCCGACGCCAAGGCGTTTGGAAACCCTTGCTGCAAGCTCCTTCCCGAATTGTGTGGCTCCCAGAAGAAAGATGTCAGGCCTATGGGCTTGAACCAGATCGCATATGATCGCCGTGTAAAGATCCGTTCGATAGAGGGCCAACTCCGGATCGTCGACCAGGAGCACCCGTTGAGCTCCGTGCGAAATATATTCCCGGGCTATTCCATCGACGCCGTGGCCTAGGAGAACTCCTGTGACCCTCCCTCTCTCTGCCGAGAGGTGTCTCGCCAGGCCGATCACCTGAAAGGTCAAGCGATCGTGAGGATGATTTCGGCAGTCGCAAAAAACCCAGATCTCCAAGTTATCTTCCATCTTCGCGGCGGCCTCTTTCAAGGGACAAGCCCCCTTTCCACCAACTTCATAAAGAGGGCCTTTGCCTGCTCCCTGGGATCGCCTTCGATGAAGAGACAGGATTTTTCGTGACCGATTGGGACGAATGACTCAACCCATGTCCGAGAACCCAGGCTTCCAACCTTGGCGGGATCGGCCCCGATCTCCTCCAGATTCCACGTCTCGATCGTATGACTCTGAAAGGCCTCTTCGATCTCGATGAGGCTTGGAAGCCTTACCAATCGATTCCCTCCTACCGTGAAGAGGGCGGGCAGGGATACCTCGAGCACCTCTCGAAATCCGTCGGACGAACGCTCAACCTCAACATGCCCCCCTCTCCTGACGAGCCTCTCCACCGCCGTGACGTGAGGAAGATCGAGCTCTTCTGCAAGCTGAGGTCCCACTTGTCCCGTATCGCTATCCGTGGTCCTCATTCCGCAAAGGATGACATCGAAACCCCCGATCTTTCGGATGCCCATGCCGAGGACGTAGGACGTGGCCAGGGTATCGCTTCCTGAGAATCGGGGATCCGAAAGAAGGACGCCCCGATCCGCCCCTAAGGCAAAGGCCTGCCACAGCACCTCCTCTGCGATCTGGGGACCCATGGTCACCGCCGTAACAAAGCCGCGGTATTCCTTTTTCATGTTCACGGCCAGATCGAGGGCGTAAAGATCGAAGGGATTGATCTGGGACGATTCCGCCGAGCGGATCAGACGGTGCGTCCGGGGATCAATTCTCACCTGGCTTCCAACGATGACCTGTTTTAGACAGACAAGGATGTTCATTCGTGCCCCATTCCCTGTCGAAAGGCCCTTGAGACGTCACCGTCCTTGAGGCCTTTCGGAAAAATCGCTCAATCCCGTTTCTATCTAATCTTCACCTCGCCTCAACAGCTCCCGGGCGATCACGATCTGCTGAATCTCATTCGTACCTTCGTAAATCTCCGTCACCCGGGCGTCCCTGAAGTAGCGCTCGATCGGATAATCCTTGCTATACCCGTAGCCTCCGTGGATCTGCACGCCCATGGATGCCACTTTCGAGGCCGTCCGCGCAGCGAAGAGCTTGGCCATGGCAGAGGGAGCCGAAAGATCTCCCCCCTGATCCCGAACATGAGCAGCCTGTAAGGTGAGAAGCCGCGAGGCCTCAACCATGGTCCCCATATCGGCGAGCATCAACTGAATGGCCTGGTGTCGTGCAATGGGCACTTTGAACTGAATCCGTTCCTTGGCATATTTGAGCGAAACATCGAGGGCACCTTGGGCGATGCCGACAGCTTGAGCCGCGATGCCGATTCGGCCCGTGTCGAGAGCGGCCATGGCGATCTTGAACCCTTCTCCTTCGCGGCCGAGGAGGTTCTCTTTTGGAACATGACAATCCGTGAGAACGATCGAACAGACAGGATTGGCTCGCACCCCACAACTGTCTTCGAGCAGTCCCACTTCGAATCCGGGCGTACCCCTCTCCACCAGGACGGCACTGAATCCCTTCTTCACATCCTCCCGGTTCACCGTCACAAAAACGATCAGGATATCGGCCACCCCTCCGTTCGTCACAAAGATCTTGTTGGCATTGACGACATAGCCTTCCCCATCCCGCATCGCCGTGGACTCGATCGCCATGGCGTCCGATCCCGCATTGGGCTCCGTCAGACAAAAGGCACCGATCTTTTCCCCCCGGGCAAGGGGCATCAGAAACCGCCTCTTTTGGTCTTCATTCCCGAATCGGCTGATCGGGAAGACCACGACACTGTTATGAACGGCGATCGTAAGCCCCATGGCGGCACAGACGCGCGAGATCTCCTCGATCACGAGGCAGTAGGAAATGGAATCGACCTCAGCTCCCCCATACTCTCGTGGGGCTTGCATTCCAAAGAAGTTGAGGGAGGCCATCTTCTCCACCACTTCCCACGGGAATCGGGCCTCCGCGTCGATCTCCTTCGCGATGGGAGCCAGCTCGATCTGAGCAAACTGACGGGCCATTTGTCGAATCTGTTTCTGCTTGATGGAAAGGGAAAAATCCAAACTTTTCACCTCGATTGAACGATGTCTTGCCGTTCGGGATCCTTTCGCTGTCCCGACGTCAATGGGAAATATCATAAGAGCAAAAGGGCCGGATTTCAACGGTTGAGGAAGGGCTCCAATCCCGATTCAGAAAACGAAAGCCTTTTCCCATCCGGTCATGGCGAGCACCTGCAAGATGCCGGGCCATCTCGCTGTGAAAGGCGAGAATCAAAAAGGCAAGATTGCTTCGGTTCCCTCGCAATGACCATTTCTAAATCGGAGTTGGGGAAAGATCGCCCTTGTGGCTCCATTGACTTAGGCTTCCTCGGGGGTTATGAATTTGGGGGTGTTGGCCACGGGGTTTTAAATTGGGCTTTTTCGCCCGTGGCGAACCATCGGCGATGTGTTGGAGTGGCGTAGGTAGGCGCACGGGGCCACGTCCCCCTCCATGAAATTCCCATATAAACGGAGTTATGAGTATGGTCATATGAGTCTGGACAAACCCAAGAAAAATAAGTCTTCCTCTCCCCCGGGGGAGAGGATTGAGGTGAGGGGGCCTCGATGGCTCCTTTTTGAGAAAAGGATATCCCCATAAACATCTTTTGGATTAACGTCTATGATCCGGATGGATGAGAGGTTGATGATTCGGGTTGCCCCTTTTGGGATGGATCTCGTTTTGAGCATCTATGGCCTCGCCGCCCCCCTTTTGCTCATCGAGCTCAAGGCCAGTCCAGTCGAACTCGGCCTCATCGGAACCATGACAGCAGCCGTGCATATGGCTCTGGCCCATCGAATGGGTCCCCTCTCGGATCGCTTTGGTCGGCGTCGGCTCATCCTCCTCTCCCCCCTCCTTCTCGCCCTTTCAGCCCTCCTCGCTGCCGCCACCCATCAGGTGAAGGTGATTCTCATGCTTTCGGCTCTCAACGGCCTCTGTCTCTCCCTTTTCTGGCCTCCCCTTCAGGCCTGGGTTTCCGAGCTCCGGACCGAAACCGACGTGGCCCGAAACATCGGAACCCTCAACATGGCCTGGACAGCCGCGTATCTTTTAGGTCCCATCTTTTCAGGGTTTCTCTTCAGCCTTCACTCCAGGCTTCCCTTCCTTTGTGCCGCGGCCTTTGCCGTCTGCCTCTTTCTATTGGGTTACACGTCCATCCACGATCGCAAGGCGGCCATCTCGGAGAAGCCTGCCACCCAGAGCGAAACCCGAAAGCCCATCAGGAATTTTCTCTATGCGGTCTGGATCGCCAATTTTGTCTCGTGGTTCGTCCTGGGCAACACGCGCTATCTCTTCCCGAAGCTCGCAACGGAACTCGGCAACGGCCCTCAGACCATCGGGATCCTCATGGGGTGTCTCGGGTTTTCCCTCTTCGTCGGGTTTTTCGCCTTACGAACCGACACCCGATGGCATTTCCGGAGGCGCTACCTCTTTGGAGCCCAGGCCTTGGGCGCGATGGGCCTTCTGATCATCTTCGCTGCAAAGGAGGCCTTCTGGTTTGCCCTGGCACTGGCCCTCGTTGGGTTATCGGCGAGCGTGACCTACTATTCCAGCCTCCTCTATGCGGTTCGCCTTTCCGCGCAAAAAGGGAAAGGAACAGGCCGGCACGAGTCGATCCTGAGCATGGGAGCCCTACTTGGCCCCCTCTTGGGAGGCCTGGCCGCCCAGGCCACTGGGCTTCGGACTCCTTACCTGATCTGCTTCGGCTTTCTTCTCGTTGCGGTTTTCTTGGAGCTGGTACTGCTCGGCAGGATTAGCCTGGCAGAGAGAGAAATCGATCCAAATCAACGGCCTTGAGCCCCAAAGGCGGACCTTTCCACCATAGCACGAGAAAAGCGGATATTAGTCGATTCAATTCTGAGAAGTTTGACAAGCATAAGGTCGGGCGGTCCCACCGTTTCGCGAGTGGCGAGGCCGAGAGGACCCCTCAAGAAAACCCTTGCACACGTCTTGGAATGCCTCCGAAGAATAGGCAGCCCAAAAAAGCCACCGCTTTCTCGGGCTGCCTTTACGGGCTGCTCCGAATGAGGACGAACCAAAGATTCGACCTGGCTTCAAGGCATCGGATCCACCCCCGTCGGGGGTCAGCATGGGAGCCTATGGACGATCAAGGGGTGTCGATCCTGAACGCTCCTGGCATGGTGGTCGATCCCACTTTATTGGAAATCGTCAGATCCTGGGCACCCGGTGTTAG
>Ga0078972_1002900_pt1 | contig 48574 bp, 32 predicted proteins | sample YelNatPaOPGAMG01_FD_67568 | JGI IMG/M metagenome (GOLD analysis project Ga0078972, IMG submission 67568) | Hot spring thermophilic microbial communities from Obsidian Pool, Yellowstone National Park, USA - OP-RAMG-01 (SPADES assembly) (version 2) | ecosystem: Environmental > Aquatic > Thermal... | reverse complement strand
AGTGATTCGGCTGGACCATGCTTACGATGTACAAGGGCAAGAGTCCAAGAAAGTAAAGCGGGCGGCTTGGTTAAATGCGCATTTTCAAAACGGGATGGTTAATCCACTGGATGAGGCAATCGTCACAACCATAAAAGATGAGGAAAAAACTGCCAAAAAAATTGCCGAAATCCCCTATGATTTTGTGCGCAAACGCTTGACAATCGTTGTGGAAGAGAATGGGGTCTGTACCATGATCAGCAAAGGCGCATATTTAAAGGTGTTGGAAGTTTGTACCACGGTAGAAGTCGCTGGAGAGATGCAAAACCTTAGCGACGCATGGCGTCAAAAGCTACAAGACTGGTATAGCGAATGGTCTGAACAAGGGTATCGCGTTTTAGGGATTGCGCAACGTGTAGTTCCACAACAGCCGGGTTATGGACGGGATGATGAACATGGTATGGTCTTCCTCGGGTTTTTGCTTTTCTTTGATCCACCGAAAACAGGGGTCTTGGAAACCATCCAGCGGTTGGAAGATATGGGTGTGCATATTAAGATAATTACCGGTGATAATATGCTCGTTGCACGTCACACGGCTTTGGCGATTGGGATGAAAAATCCAGTCATTAAATCGGGGGATGAAATAAATAATTTAGGTGATGAAGCTTTATGGCACCTGGCTGAAAAAATCGATATCTTTGCAGATGTAGACCCCAATGAAAAGGAGCGCATAATCCTCGCCCTGAAAAAGACCGGGCATGTTGTGGGGTACATGGGCGATGGAATTAATGATGCTCCTTCCCTTCACAGTGCTGATGTGGGGATATCGGTTGCCAATGCAGTCGATGTTGCCAAAGAATCGGCCGATTTCGTTTTACTTAAGCATGATTTGACGGTGTTGGAACGCGGAATACGTGAAGGGCGCAAGACCTTTGCCAACACATTAAAGTATGTTTTTATGGCTACTAGTGCTAATTTTGGTAATATGTTTAGTGTGGCGGGAGCTTCTTTATTTTTACCATTTTTACCGTTGCTCCCAACGCAAATTCTGTTAATCAATTTCCTTACCGATTTCCCGGAAATGACTATCGCAACCGATAATGTGGATCCGATTTATGTGGAGAAACCTCATCGTTGGAATATTCACTTCATCCGCAGGTTTATGCTGGTGTTTGGTCCGCTTAGCTCCGTTTTTGATTACCTCACATTTGGATTAATGCTTTTTGTGGTGAAAGGGCATGAAGCGACGTTTCAGAGTGGCTGGTTCATCGAATCGGTCCTTTCAGCAGCATTGGTGGTGTTTACATTGCGAACCCGCCTGCCCATTTTTCACAGCCGACCCAGCCGTTGGATGCTCCTCGCAACTGCTGCAGTTGGGTTGGTTACATTGCTCATTCCTTATACCTCGTTGGGAAAGTTATTCAATTTCAAACCCTTGCCTCCCATTGCCTTGATTGGTATCTTTTTGATTGTTCTGTTGTACTTTACCACAGCTGAAATCACCAAACGTTGGTTTTTCCGTCGCTATGAAATCTGAAACAGCTCCTTTTAGCCGTTCTATCCGCACCAAATGGGAAGCCTGGGTCGTTCGCCTGATTGCTTCCTTGACTGCAATAATGGGGGTATTGAATCTATTATCTGCCAGTCGGCCGGCAATCTTATGGCGTTTACAAGTCGTAGAAAAAGTATTCCCATTGATCGTGCGCCGCGGTAGTCATTTCACCTCTGTCTTAGCCGGGTTTGCATTAATTTTGCTCTCCATTCAATTATCACGCCGCAAGAGAATTGCCTGGTTTATTACTGTAATTGTTTTGTCACTGAGCAGCGTGACTCATTTAATTAAAAATTTAAATTATGAAGAAGCTATCCTTTCCGCTTTTATTATCATTTTGTTGTTGTTGGCAAAGGATCTCTTTTATGCTCTTTCTGACCCTCCGTCGTTGTTTCAAGGGATGCGTACCCTGATCCTGGCATTTTTCTTTGTGCTTTTATACGGCACGAGTGGATTGTATTTTTTAACCCATCATTTCCAATCAACTATTAGTTTATCCACAGCCTTGAAAGAGGCATTGTTCCTGGCAGTGTTTTATGCTCCTTCCGAACTTCAGGCAAGTACCGGTTATGGACGTTACTTTATTGATTCGGTTTATGGATTGAGTTTGATCACCTATTCGTATAGCTTTTACTTGTTAGCCCGCCCGGTGTTGATGCGCCAGCCAGCCAGCGAAGCTGAAAGGCAAAGAGCTAGCCAAATCATTCAAACCTATGGAAGGACGAGCCTGGCGCGTATTTGTTTGTTAGGGGATAAATCTTATTTTTTCAGCAGCGGTGGATCTGTGATTGCCTATGTGGCAAAAGGTCGTGGTGCGGTCGTTTTGGGTGATCCGATTGGCCCCATTGAAGATGTGTTCGGAGCTATTCAGGAATTTCAGGCTTTTTGTGAGAAAAATGATTGGATAGCCGCGTATTATCAAACTACCCCCGATTATATCGAGGAATATAAACGCTGCGGGTACGAAACACTGTGTATTGGTTCTGAGGCGATTGTAGACTTAGCCTCATTTACTTTAGAGGGAGGAGAAAACAAGTCGTTACGCACGGCGGTAAATAAATTACGCCGATTAAATTATCAGTCGATTATGCTTGAACCGCCAATCGATAAAGAATATTTAGAAGAATTACGGTCAATCAGCAATGAATGGCTGACCTTGATGCATGGAACAGAGAAACGTTTTTCGGTGGGGTGGTTTGATGAGAATTATATTCGTTCGGAACGGGTGATGATTTGTACTTCACCCGAGGGAGAGATCATTGCATTTGCAAATGTGCTGCCTGCTTATCAAAAGAAAGAAGTCAGTATTGATTTAATGCGCCGTCGAAAGAATTCGCCAAATGGGACGATGGAATTTTTATTCGTTGCGCTATTTGAATGGGCCCGGGAACACCACTATGAGACTTTTAGCTTAGGATTAAGCGCCTTAGCCGGAATTGGGGAGACACCAAATTCGCCTATTCCAGAAAAAATATTACGCCTTATGTACGAACACCTGACTCGTTTTTATAATTTCAAGGGATTGCATGAATTCAAGGAAAAATTCCATCCGAATTGGGAACCCCGTTATTTGGTTTATCCGGGCGTAGAAAATTTATTGGAAGTGATTACCGCATTAATCCGCGCCGATTCAGGGGACGATTTTTGGTGGACTTATTTACAGAAGCACTGAGGAATGATGGAAAAAGGGCTGCTTACAAAATTGAGCAGCCCTTTTTATCTGTAATTAAGAGGTGTTTTGGGCGGGAGCTATTACGATCCAAAGACCAAAGCTGGTTCCTCGACATCCCGCTGGCGGTGATTCCCACCGCTCTCTCTGTTCAATTTGAACTGATTAACTAACTCCTGGAGCGATTGCGCCATCTGCGCTAAAGCCTGGGCGGATGCCATTACCTCTTGAACTTGGGCGCTCATTTCTTCTGCGCTGGCACTGACTTCCTCGATTGCCGCACTATTTTCTTCGCTCACACTGGCAATATTTTCAATCGCTTCGGTGACTTCATTAGAGCTGGCAGCCATTTGTTCTGTGGCAGCGGTATTTTCTTCTACAACTGCGGATACCGAATCCATGGCTGAGACAAGTTCATTGGAGGCGGAATCCATCAGACGGGCTGCCTCGGCTGTGAGCTCAGCTTGTTGTTTGACTGATTCAGCAGTTTTGATAATGGCAGCCAGCGCCTGCCCAGCCTGGGACGATTTAGACGCACCAGCTTCCACTTCTTTCAGCGTTTCACTCATGGCGTTTATCGCTTCGGACACAGAATTACGGATGCTTTTCACCAGCTCAGCGATTTCTTTGGTGGCATGGCTGGAACGCTCCGCCAATTTGCGGACTTCATCTGCAACCACTGCAAATCCTTTGCCGTGTTCACCGGCTCGAGCAGCTTCGATCGCTGCGTTGAGCGCCAATAGGTTGGTTTGGCTGGCGATATCTTCAATGGTCTCGACAATCGCACCAATCTGATTAGAGCGCTGTCCCATGTCTTCCACCTTTTGGGCACTGATATTCACTTTGGTTTTGATTTGTTCCATACCTTGAACAGTTTCTTCTACCGTCTTGGCTCCCGATTGGGCAACAGAGGTCGATTCAAGTGAATCTTTAACCATGGCTTGAGCGTTTCCGGCTACTTTTTGAACTGTGGTAGAAATTTGTGAGGTGATAGAGGAAGCTTTAGCAACCGCTTGCGCTTGTTCTTGGGCTCCTTTTGCCACTCCGCTGATGGCTCGTGACATCTGCTCTACGGATGAGGCAGTGCGATTAATCGATTCGGATTGTTGGGAAGTTCCTTTAGCGACTTGCTGAACGGTTGAAGCAATTTGGTTTGTGGCTTGCCCTGCTTGTGTGGCAACAGACGCTAATTGATTCGAGGCGTCATTGAGTTTCGCGGCGCTCTCTGCTAACCTGCCGATCAATTGCCGCAAACTGTCAATCATGTGGTGGATGGCATTGCCCAAAACATCTTTCTCGGACCGCAACTTGACATCCACTTGCAGGTTGCCTTGTGCAACTTCTTGACTGACATTGGATATTTCATCGTAAAATTGAACGAGCTCGTTAAAGGCTTTCCCTACATCTCCTAATTCATCCGGGCGATTGGCGACTTTTTCCAGCCCAGTTGTACTCGTTTCCCCTTGGGCAAGTTTTTTCGCAGCATCTTGTAAAACTTTGATGGGGCGAATTGCAATCCACCTGAATGCCCACCAAATGCCAATTAAGCCGAGGATAATCAGTACAATACCAATCGCGACCATTTGATAGGTTAGGCGATTGGCAGTTGCGGTGACTGCTTTCATTGGGATGCGCAAGTATACCCCCCATGGGGTCGTTGCTTTACCAATATTGATTGGGACGATTACTTTGAGATAACCACCATCTTCAAAAAGATCCGATTGTCCCGCCTGAATTTTGGCGACAATGTCCTCTGCGCGCGGCTCATAATCACTGAACTGTTTCCCAACCAATTCTTTTTGGCCAGTTACGCCGGCGATCATCCCCTTGTTGGTCACGATTGCCATCGCACCGGCGCCATCAAAGATTTTTGCTTGATCGGCGTAATGGTTTTGCAGGAATTGTAAGTCGATGTCGGAGGTGACCAGCCCGTAATAGGTATTGTCTACCACGATGGGTGCTACGACTGTAGTCATTAAAATTTCGACACCATTGATTGGATAGAGATAAGGTTCAGTGATGCACTCGTTTTTCGTTGTTTTTGGACAAACCACCCATTCACTGGTTTCATAATCTGTGAGCGGCTCGACGATTGGATTTCCTAAGGTATCCCAGTGCCAATAGGGTAACAAGCGTCCGGTTTGGTCATAACCACCGGGGGCGTTGATATATTGTGCATCTTTTCCATCGAAGGCGTTTGGATCCCATAAGGTGCTCACACCGGTCAGGCTGCGGTTTTCTAATAATAAGGTGCGCACCATATAACTTACCTCGCGGCGTTCAAGTTGAACGGATGTTTGAGGGTCTTTGACGGTTTTCAATGCATTCGCCATTGTCCGCACACCATCCATTGCGACTTCGATTTCTGCTTTAATTTGACTCGCTAAAGATTGACCTTGGGTTAATGCCTGTTCTTTTGCATTGGCGATCGCCATGTTGCGGGTGGTGATCGTGGCGTTGAGGACGAGAATCCCGCCCGTTAATAAGAGGACAATTCCCGTCCAGATCAGCACTGTTGTTTGTAAGGAACGGAATTGTTGCAACTTTGTTAATTTCACTTTATCTCTCCTAATAGGTGTGGAATCAATAGAGCCATGTATGGCAAGCATAATTATCAGTGGAAAACAGCAAATTCGCAGTAAAAAAGGTGTAAAATTACCTTGCAAAAATGTTAATTGGGGTAGAAATACCAGCTATCTAGGGAAATAGGTTGCCCATGAAAGATACCCATTTATTACCCTTGGAAATGCTGGTCAAATCTTTTACCTAAAGGAGTAAAGCCAATGGAATATCCATACAAAGCAGAACCGTACCGCATCAAGGTGGTCGAGCCGTTAAAGATCACGACCCGCGCAGAACGAGAGCAAGTGTTGAAAAAAGCGCAGTATAACATATTTAAAATCCCGGCAGAAGAAGTTTTCGTGGATTTGCTCACGGATAGCGGTACCTCTGCGATGAGCCAATATCAATGGGCAGGCATTATGACCGGAGACGAATCTTACGCCGGATGTCGGAACTGGTTTCATCTCGAAGAAGTTATTCGCGATATCACGGGTTATCCTTATATCATTCCCACTCACCAGGGCCGTCCCGCAGAAAATATCTTGATGATGATCCATCTCCAGCCAGGTATCGCAGCGCTGAGCAATATGTTTTTTGATACAACCGAAGCCCATGTTCGCAGCAAAGGCGGATTGCCCATCGATTTGATTATTGACGAGGGATTACAAACCGAAAGCGAGCATCCATTTAAGGGCAATGTGGATATTGAGAAATTAGAGCGATATATCCGTGAAAAAGGGAAAGAAAATATTGGTTTAATCCATGTCACCATCACTTGCAATAATAATGGGGGACAGCCGGTTTCTATGGCGAATTTGCGCGCGGTGCGTGAAGTTGCCGACCGTTATGGCCTTCCCTTTTACCTTGATGCTGCCCGCTTTGCGGAAAACGCGTATTTTATCCAACAGCGTGAGGCAGGCTATAAATCAAAATCATTAAAAGAAATTGCCCGGGAAATGTTCTCATTGGCGGATGGCTGTACAATGAGTTCCAAGAAAGATGGATTAGTCAACATTGGTGGATTTCTGGCTTTGAAAGACGAACAAAAATATCGGCAGGCGCAACAATTATTAATCTTGCTCGAAGGTTTTATCACTTACGGTGGTATGGCTGGTAGAGATCTGGAAGCATTGGCAATTGGATTAACGGAGGTGTTAGATCAGGCTTATATGGCAAACCGGATTCGCCAGGTGCATCTTTTGGGGGAACAACTTTTGAACGCAGGTGTACCAGCGATCCGTCCAATTGGTGGACATTGTGTGATGCTGGATATGAAGCGCTTCACACCGCATATTCCCCAAGAGCATTTTCCTGCGGAAGCATTAGCGGCTGCGCTATATATCGATTCTGGGACGCGTGGGTGTGGATTAGGACAACTGGCGTTTGGTTCCGAGGATCCTCAAAGCGGTGTGGTTCATTATTCTCCATTAGAGGTAGTACGTTTAGCTATCCCGCGGCGAGTTTACACGGATAACCATATGCAACTCGTAGCGGAGAGCGTGATACGGTTATACGAAGAGCGCACGAAAATGCGCGGAATGCGCATCGTTTGGGCGCCGCCGGCATTGCGGCATTTCACTGCCAGCCTGGAGCCGCTATGAATATTGTATATTTTTAATAAATAAATCGGCATGTATAAATAGAGACTTATTTTGGCTCCCATAAATAAATATTGTTCATCTTGCAGGTAGTTCCTGAACCTTTGTTAGTTCCAGACATAACGGAGAAACCTAGTTTTCCCTCACTTAATTTGGAATTAAGTGTCAAATCTGTAGCATCAAGGATGAGATCATTATTAACGAAACCGAAAACATGGATACCTGAAACGACAAAACCGAATTGCAATTTGTTAATAGGAACATTTGGCGAATATTGTTTTGTTCGTTTCAATACATAAGAAGCACCATTGACCTCTTTTTTTAATAGCAAGGTTGCATTTTGTGCCAAAAGAAGAAAGTAATGGTTATCCTTATCTAATGCATGAAAAACAATGCCACAACCAGCCCAATCCCAATTAGCAATATTGCTATCTGAATTCATCTCTACATCAAAATTTAAAATAAAATCTTTCAATTTACGATTGTTTAATTGATACCACCATCGATACCAATCAATTTGTGCCCAGGATTCCCAAAAATCGGGTATATGTGAGATTTTACCTTGAGAATTAGGGATAAAATTTTCATTAATTAAATAATTTACAAAGTCATTCATCGGTTGGGCTGTTTGGGTTAATATTGCAGCGGCAGTTTCAGCCTTTGAAATATTGGTAGCAGTTCGATTTGGGGTGATTGTTTGGCTAGGTTGGGGAGTATTAGTAGGTAAAATTGTTGGAGAAATTGTTATTTCTGATAGGATTACGGTGGGAGTAATTTGTGGTTGCTGAACTGTTGTAAATTTGTTCGTTTCAAGTAGAGAACAATTCAATGTGATAAATATACTTATGATCATAACAAAAATTTTTTTCCGCATAATATCCTCCTAATTTATCTAAACAATAGGAAAAATATTTTGGGTAGAGTAATAATAATTTACAGTGATATTATCGTAAAGTCCAGTGTTTTGATGAAAATTATTATTCTCAATGTTGTTTGATTATAATAAAATATCTATCAAAGACATTTTAATCTCAAAAAGAGTAAAACTCATTGCATTGTGGATAGGATTTTTCTATCAATAATGCTCCTTTTAAATATAAATATTAATATCTTTACGATGAATTGTAATTCAATTTTACAAATTGACATAATTTATCCTCAAACTGGAACAACAAAAATTTCAGATTAAAATAAAATTCATAGAAAAAATTGGATTGGTAAACAAGTTCTGTAAATTTATATTATTCCGAATCCTATAAAATCACGTGCAATTTTATTAATATGACCGATTAAGTTGCCAATTGTGCTTATTATGCAATATATTTTTATGTTGGAATACGGTCTGGAAGACTATTCGGTTAGTAAGTAAGATTGATTAATGTAATTTTTTCAAAATAGATTTTAAATTTACACCATTAAAACCATCATCGGATAATCTTGCCCTTGTCAGCCTGTGCTCAATGGTGTATGCTTAAATGTGGGAGTGGTTGAGTCCCGGTGGGTTCCCCGGTCTTCAAAACCGGTGGCGGGTCGCGTTGCGGGCCGCGGTGGGTTCGACTCCCATCCACTCCCGCCTGAGAGGTATTATGTTTACAGAAATTGACCCACTAACTTCTATCATTGCTCGTTTTTTAACCATCTCTGACATTACACAAGGTGATGGGAAACAGCCCTTTAATGTTCGCTATCGCGGAAAATTATATGTCGATTCGGAACAGGCTTATGACCAGTTGGTCGAATATCTAAAACCGCTCGGCTATACCCCGTTGTTCCGCAAAGATGGGGATCAGCATGTTATCTATTTGGTGCGCGGTGTACAAGAAATAAAAAATTCCCGCCTGACAATCAACCTAATTTTGTTTGGTTTGACTTTCATTAGTGTGATTATTGCCGGCGTCTTTTATGCAATGGGAAATCAGCCGGAAATAGCAGCCCCTACCCAACTTAAAGATTGGTTGCCCTTGATTCAATCTAGTCTGGGCGGCGGTCTGGCGTTTGCGGGGAGTTTGTTAGCGATTTTGCTTGCCCATGAGTTTGGGCATTATCTGGCTGGCCGTGCCCATGGCGAGAATGTCACGTTGCCGTACTTCATTCCTTTCCCATTTAGTCCGTTTGGAACCCTTGGCGCATTTATCAATATGAAATCACCGCCGAAAAACAAGCGCACATTACTCGATATTGGTTTGGCTGGGCCGCTTTCAGGATTGGCGGTGGCGATTCCCGTTTTAATTTTGGGTTTGTCACTTTCGAAAATTAGTATTTTACCAACATCCCTTCAGCCAGGTGTCGGGATTCAGTTAGAAGGGAACTCGCTGATTTACCTGTTTGCCAAGTGGATTGTTTTTGGAAAATTATTGCCCCAACCGGCTAGTTATGGGAATGTGCCAATTTGGTTATACTGGTTACGCTATCTATTCACCGGTAAACCTTACCCGCTGGGTGGAATAGATGTCATGCTTCATCCGGTTGCCTGGGCTGGCTGGGCTGGTTTATTGGTGACCTCGTTGAATTTAATCCCAGCCGGTCAGTTAGATGGTGGACATGTGATTTATGTATTATTGGGTAAGAAAGCCCCGCGCCTGCTGCCAATTGTTTTAGGGTTGTTGCTTATCTTGGGAATCTATTGGAACGGTTGGTGGCTTTGGGCAATCTTAATTTTCACATTAGGGCGTCAATATGCCGAACCAATGGACCAGATCACAGAATTGGATCCAATCCGTAAGTGGATTGCATACTTGGCGATTTTAATTTTCTTGCTGGTTTTTATCCCTGTTCCGCTATTGAGCATAGGATAGGAGTAGTGTAATTCCGGGTGGATACGGAAGGAATGCTCCAGGATGCAATAGACGCGATTCGGCAGGAAAAATATGACCGTGCCCGAGATTTACTCACTCGTTTAATCCGCCAGGATCAGGATAACTCAACCTATTGGCTTTGGATGAGCGCGGCGGTACAGAACCGGCGCGAGAAAATATATTGTTTGCAAAATGTCATCCGCAATGACCCCCAAAACCAGGTGGCAAAACAAGGGCTGGTTCTTTTAGGCGCCTCACCCATACCTGAAAATGCGCCTATTAAACCCGCAGATCACAGGAAATGGAATGCAGATCTCAGGCTCCCGCCTGATTTAATCACAGAGTCCAATCGTAAAAATCGTAGTTTATGGTTATTCGGCGGGGGATTGGGAATACTGGTTTTTATCCTTATCCTTCTGCTTGGTTTCAAGTTGGCAGCTTCGAAATCCCCCCAACGGTTTGTGGTAGCGATTACCAAAACCGAGGGAGTTTTACCCAGCTATACTCCTAGCCCAACCTTCATCGGTTACGTTGCTCAACCAACCGTAACGGCAGGAGAACTTGAAAAGCAACCCACTCCTTTATGGGCAATGTTACCGGCAACCTATACTCCAACGCCTATTTATATCAACACACCCCATCCGATTTCGGAAGCCTATCGGGCAGGTATGCTTGCTTATGAACAATCTAACTGGACCTCAGCGGCGAATTTTTTTGCGCAAGCTTTACAAGTGGAAACGGATGCTGCAGACATTGCCTATTATCTAGCTGAATCGCAACGAAATTCCGGAAATTATTCCGAAGCAGAGAAGCAGTATCAGAGGGCAATTCAGCTAAATCCCAATTTTGCCCCCGCCTATTTAGGGTTGGCGCGGATCCAGTTTGAACAAGGGAAGAAGGATGCTGGGTTAGCGAATTTGAATAAAGCCATCCAACTCGATTCGAATTTCGCAGAGGCATATATTGAACGGGCGAATTATTTTCTATCCCAGAATAAGTTAGCTGAGGCAGAAGAAGATGTAGCCAAGCTTAGCGGGTTATTGCCTTTGTCACCTCTTCCCCATATGTTGAAAGCCAAGCTTGCCTTGAATAAAGGAGATTTCGATGTTGCAGAAGAAGAAGCCAATCAAGCGTTTGAACTGGATCGCACTTTGATTGAAACCTATCTCCTTTACGGAAACAGCGCACTACTCAATCAGGATTATGGTTTGGCGCAAGATAAGCTGCAGGTTTATCTCCAGTATGTCAAAAAAGACGGCTTGGCATGGTACCTTTATGGAAGAGCCATTGCGGAGATGGGCAGTATAAAAGATTTACAACAAGGTTGGACGGTTGGGATGAGCAACCCGCAAAATGCAGAGAAGGCATTAAGTGCTCTACAAAAAGCGGAAATCAATAAATCAAACGAATCCGATTTGCCGCTTTATCGCAGCAGCCTTTATTTGGAACTCAAGGATGGACAGCAAGCGGTCAATGATTTATTGAACGGACGAGCTGTAGTGATGGAATTAAATAAAATGGGACAAGCGCCTGATATGTGGTTTGCATACCAAATCGCGTTAGCCAGGGCTTTTTTCTATTCCGGAAGATATTCCGATGCGGTTTCACAACTCAACCTAGCAGAAACATTGGCGAAAGAAGGACAACAAAAGGCGCTTGTTTATTATTGGCGTGGTTTCGTGTATGACAAAGACGGAAAACAAAGCTTGGCAAACCGTGATTGGCTGGCATTGGCAGGTTTACCGGCAGAGATTATCCCTGAGAAATTTCGCCCTACAATCGAGGAGCGATTGCTGCAGCTAACCCCAACCCCAAGAAGTACAATAGAGACAGGTACCCCAACACCTCGTCCGTGAGATTGATCAATCCATTAATCCTTTTCTTTTTTTGTGTTACGCAGCGGTTTGGAGTAAATAAACAGGTATCTTTGGGGGGTTATTCCTCTGAGCTATCTCCCGCCGTATGGCGAACAGGGATAGCTAAATAAAAGATCGATCCTCGTCCTAACTGGCTCTCGACCCACACTTTTCCTCCATGCCGTTCCGCAACGGATTTAACGATTGCCAGCCCTAGCCCAGATCCGCTAGGGAACCCATCCGGCCGTTTTACGCGATAAAATTTCTCGAACAAACGCGGTTGATCAAGGGGGGCAATCCCGATTCCATTATCTTGAACAGCAAAGATGAGCTGACCTTCTTTGAGATAAACGCTTAATTTCACTTCCCCGCCTGAATCGGTGAATTTGATCGCATTGTCGAGAAGGTTGTGTAAGGCTTGATAAAGCAAGGCCTGATCGGCTTCGATCGGAGGGAGATTTTCAGATGCCAAAGAATGGGTGAGATTAATCCGTTTTTGAGTTGCTTGTAATTGAAGATCGCCAACCACTTTTGGCACCAGTTCATAAACCGATATCCGTTCTACCTGTAATCCGACTCCTGCTTCGATCCTTCCCAGATCGAGTAAATTATTGATTAAACGCGTCATGCTTTCTACTGAAGTGGCAATTTTGCGCACATAATTCACTTGTTGTTCGTTTAATGATCCAACCATTTCCAGCATAGTCGCATAACCGCGCATCAAGGTCAGCGGGGATCGTAAATCGTGGGAAACATTCGCAACAAATTCAGATTTAAGCGTATCTAATTCTTTGAAATAGGTGATGTCTTTCATCACACAGACGCGATTGACAGGGCGGTTATCTGAAAAAACCAGGGAAGCGCTGGCAGAATAGACTTTCCCATCGGGTAAGAGCAGTTCCGCAAAGCGGGGTTCGGCGGTCGCAGTTTGAATCAGTTCTTGCAAAGCAGGAGGCAGGTGAAGTTGACGGGCAGAACTTATATATTCTTTTCCGCCGGTCAACGCGCGCAGCGCGGCTGGATTGGCTAATTGCACCCCACCTTTGGCATCAGTCACTAGAATTGGGTCGGGGGTGGATTCTAGGATCGCTTCCAGTCTTTTGCGACCTATTTCCGCCTGCAGATAATGGCGTGTATTGGCGATGGCGAGAGAGGTTTGTCCCGCAATTGTGGTAATAAAACGGATTTCTTCATCGCTGAACGCGTGCGGAATGTCAAATGCCAGCCAAAGTACCCCAAAATATTCACTTTCCTGTTTGAGAGCAACAGCGATCAATGATTCCGGTACTGGCTCATTAGGCGAGTATCGAAATAGACGCGGGCGATAAGGATTAGTCAGGACAATCCGTTCCAGTTGCTGGCAGGCATTGAGGATTTGGTTGTCTAATGATGCATAAATTTGGGCTGAGTACCCATCTGCGAAAGTGATAGCTTGATTTTCTTGTTGGTCAAAGGTGGGTAATATTCCCGGCATAATGACTACTCTGGCGGAAGCAGCCCCGGTTGACAAAGCTGATTCAAGGACCGGACGAACCGCTTGCCCTAAATCTAAGCTAGAGGCAACACCTTGACTCACCCACAGCAATCGGTTGAGCTCATCTAAGCGAGATTTGAGGCTGATGCGCATCATTTCGAACGCATCGCGCAAACGGCCTTCTTCATCTTCACCGCGCCTTTCAACGGGACGGTTAAGCTGACCTGAAGCGATTCCCGAAGCTTGTTGAGCCAGCAAATCTAAGGAATTAATAATTTTTCGCAATTGGGTGCGGAAGTAAATCGTCGCCCCAAGAATAATGAAAAGGATAACGATTAATATTGGTGTGGCGATATTGATGGCAATTTGTTGCGCTTTACTGGCGGGGAGGGACAAAACAATTTTCCATGGTCTGCCGCTCGCTTCTGTGATGTACACGAGCCAATGGCTTCCATCTGAATGGGTGTCATCTTGCAGATGGTTACTTATTTCTAAATTGCCGCTATATTTATCCATAATCAACTCTGCTTTGGGATGGAAAAGGATTAATCCATTTTCGTCAAGCAGGATCCCTTCACCCCCATCTTGGGAGAGCGTCCGGAGATTTGCTAAAATTGATGCAGTCATCGGATTACTGCTGAGATTGGTCCTGCCGATGAGCACCCTGACAATCTCCCCTTGTTCGTTCTTGATATTGGTAATAAAAGAAACTTGAGCAGAGTCGTGATTCGGCTTTGGTGGAGCAGAATACACCTGAAAGGGTACCCCGCTTAGGGCTAGCTTGATGCCCATTTGTTCTTCAATCAATGTATTTGCACGGTCATAACTGGTGGCGGGATAACTTGTAATCGCTTCCCCTTGTTTGTCCAATAAAAACAAGTCTGTAAAAAAGGGTACCATGCGGGTATATTGCATTAATTGGGCGTTGATTTGGGCGGTATCGTTGGAGAGTAACTGGGGATCCTGGCTTATCTTGATGAGCATGTTCTGCCCGCTTTCCAGGAAATAAGGAATAGCATCACAGCTCACTCGGGCAGTGCTTGCCAAGCGGTCAAAGATCATCTTTCGAGCGGCATTTTCTGCCGTATGCCAGACAACCGCCATTAATAAGATGGTAAGGATAGTGACTGCCGGTGCAAACAAGTAAAAGAAGCGCGCTTCGAGACTTTTTTCGGCAGGAGAGGGGAATAACGCACCATGACTTCCCCAGAAGGTTGGGAAAACCACGTAAATGATTTCAGAAACTATTCCACCAATAATAAGCATTAATCCAAAGGAGATTACGATATCGGGTAAATTGGTGAGCGTATAATCTAATCGAGCTGCCAGCGAACCATCTACTAAAAATGGGGTGGTGAAGAAAACGAGCAAAGAGGATAGAAGAACAAGTAACACCGTGATGACAAGCGGATGCCTGAGCCATTTATAAACGGTGGTTCGGTAGCGTTGATGGGTTGCCACGCTAAACAGTAAGGCAAATAAAGTGAAATGCAGCGGAGTAAAAATGTCATGGGTGGCGTAAATCATTAACCCGATGGAACCGATGAAGGCGACTATCATGGATGGGATCACCCCAAGTATGCCGGCCAGGATCATCCATGGAATGGCAGCAAAGATGGCACTGATTTTGGTGTTGGTTTCGATGGGTAAGTTGGGGGGTGGCAGAGCGGAGCTTGCAATGGAGAAACGAATTCCAAAAAATAATGAAAAGAAAATTGCCAATAAAGCCCCAACCAGGATAAGTACACGCCCATTTGGGTTTAGGTTACTGGGGTAATTTCTCCACTTATTGAATAGAACCCCAATCAGGATAAGATAAATAATCCATACGAGGGATAGTAATAGGCGTGCCGAGAGACTCTGAGGCAATCGGATGTATGCTGCGAGGGTGAAGAGGGATAGGATGAGTGACATCAGTCGCCTGGTTAATTTATCTTACCACAAGATAAGACTTTACAAAACATTTCATGGACTATTTAACCATTCAATCGTTTCCTGACTGGCTTGCGAAAGATCACTATACTCTCCACGCAATTTTGGTGGCAGCAGACTGGCCAGGATATACATCGCTTCATCGGTCATCAGACGTAGCTGGTTGCGATCAGGGTGGAGGATATCCGAACGGAAACGAAAAGGCTTGCCAATGCGGATATGGGCACCTGGTTCACGCCAGCGAGCAGATAAGCGAAATGCAGGGAAACCCACTGTTCCTTCCACCGCAATCGGAATTAAAGGAACCTGTGTTCGGGCAGCCAGAAATGCAATGCCTTCTTTCGCACGGGCAAGTGCTGGGCGCCGGGTTCCTTCTGGTGCGACGAGGACCATTTCCCCAGCTCTTAAGACTTCGATTATCTGGCTGAGTGCCCGCCGGTCAATCTCTTCCCGTCGTACTGGCACAACACCCCATAAGTGGGGGATGATCCCAATTACGGGATAGTCATATACTTCTATTTTAGCGAGTGGCACTATCTGGCGCGGCATGATGTGAACGATAATGATCGGATCGACAAATGCAATGTGATTGATATACAAGATGGCTGGCCCTTGCGCAGGGATGTTTTCTAGCCCTTCAACCGAATCGAGTTTGATCAATAATGTCATTCCAATGGTGCGCAACAAATAGCGTAAAAACTTGCGCCTGGTTTCCCATTGGGCGTGATTATATTTTGTTTGGTTAGGCCGTTTAAAGAGGGAGCTTTGCATCAAGCGAATATTTTGCATGATTATGAATTACCCCCTGCTGCGGGTATGGAAAAATTCGCGTACACACCGCGATATTCAAGAGGCAATAATTCCGCTATTTTCACCATCACTAAATCAGCGATTTGTTGACGTAATTTGCGGCGTTCTTCTCCCTTGGCGTGACTGATTGGGATGGTGATGGGTTTCCCGATGTGCATTTCTAAAGGAGGTCTTTTGAAATGAAGCGCGTTTTGCAGATAATCGTCCGTTGTGCCAACAATCCCCACAGGTATAACTGGCACTTGGGCTTTTTCAATAAGGTATCCGATACCTGGATAAGCGCGTTGCATGCCTGGTTTGTGGCTACGAGTACCTTCGGGAGCGATGAGTAACGGACGCCCGCTCTGCAATACCGAAAGTACTTGATCAAAAAGCTCGCGATCATATTCACCGCGGTGAACTTGGATGCCGTGATATAAACGTACCAGTAAGTTTTGACCTTTTCGCTCCCAGATATCGGAAGCGCCCATTGCTTCCAGTTCCACGGGCCAGAATGCCACAATAAATGGTGCTTCAAAGAGAGAGACATGGTTAATAGCTACAATATAAGGTCCACGCGGTGGAATATTTTCTATACCGCTAATGGTTATTGGAGAAAATAAATGAAAAATAGCTCGGAAAAGCGGGCGCAGAATAATACGGGCGATTCTATTCAGGAAAGGAACATGATAGGGTTTTTTATTTTTGGACGGCATACTTCTCCAGTTTATTGGCAGAGAATTTTTGAACCAGATCCAAGACCAATTGAAATACAGTTTGGATGTCTTTTCCATCCGAATCGATCCGAATTGCATCAGGTGCGGGTTTCAATGGGGCAATAGACCGGGTCGAGTCCAGGCGATCCCGTTCGCGCATCGCATTAAGGATTTGTGCGTAATCCACTTGTTCGCCGCGCTGGAGGAGTTCTTGGAAGCGTCGGCGGGCTCTTTCCTCCGGTGATGCATCGAGGTAAATTTTGAGAGGCGCTTCTGGTAAAACGACTGTCCCAATATCCCGACCGACCATGACTACTTTTCCACGTAACCCAATCCGTCTTTGCTGCTCCGTCAATGCCTGGCGAACCCCTTTGTACGTCGAGACAATCGAGACATTTTGGTCTACCTCAGGTTGACGAATAGCCCAGGTAATATCTTGATCGTTGATACGGACGTCATACGCACGTCCATCTGGGATAGTTGGAGGAGTAATTTCAATCGGGGTTGATTCAGCTAATTGACTCAAGCTGGCTTCATCTTGAAGGGAAATCCCTTTTTGCAATGCTAACCAGGTAAGGGCTCGATACATGACCCCGGTATCAAAAAATAAATAGCCGAGATGATCTGCCAGTTTGCGGGCAAGTGTGGATTTTCCTGATGCAGCCGGTCCGTCTATCGTGATAATTTCTGGTAAGTTCACATTAAATCCTTTGCTGATGGTATCGGATTAGGGACTTTGTTGGAGGTCGTTCGACAAAGGAGCGGGGTTCAACTCTTGTTGTGCAGCGGTGGTCGTTGAACCGCCTGGGAAAAGATCCGCCCGTGCCCAAAGGATAATCGTTTCCGGTTGCCAGGCGGCCCGGCGATAGAGCAACCAATCCAATGGGTTTTGAAGAGCGTTAGTTCCCCATGGCGGCGGTAGCCACCAGTTAAAATCTTGCCCGCGATAAGGGATGCTGCCCGATGGCTTCTCGGTGACTTTACGCGTGATTAATATTGCTGGATGGGGTTGTTCTTGGGTGGAGAGGATAGTTAAGGCGTTCTCTTCCGGAAGGAGGATTACCGATCGTTGAGAACGCAGTAACCATTGCAATGCTGGTGAATCAACTGCCAAATAGACCGCCAGGTCATTTTCATTTCCATTGTTCCAACGGGATAAATCATGGATGGTTTTCAGGATTAAATCCGCATCGCCTATTTGGGGGTAGGGTTTCCACAGCTCCTGACGAAATGTCTGGCTGTGGGCAAGGCTAAAGGCACTCCCCAGTGTCCCAGACAAGGTGAAAATAAGCAGTGCGGCAATCCATCCCAAAGCTAATCCTTGCATGGAGGCGCGGCGTGACCATCCTAAATTTACCAACCAGACAACAAGCGCTACTAAAACCACTGTCGAAAAAATTGTCGCGAGATGAACCCAATCCAGGCGATTGACCGGAAAGACAAGGCTATAAGCAGCTACTTGCAGTCCAAAAAGGATGATAAAGAAAAATGAAATTATTCCTTGTAAAATGGGAACGATTTGGGGCTGTTCGAGAGGAGAAAGCAGTGAAGTCATTTCCTGTGCAGCGATTAGCCACAATGGGATGAGCACCCAAATCAGTGCTGACATGTTTCGGTTCGGGTAGAGCAAAGTGAGAAATAAAGCGATGAGGAACCAAATGCCCAGAAAACGTTGAAAGCCATTTCGTTGATTTGGATCAGACTTTGCAGATAATGTTCGCAGCATCGCTATAATCACGAACATCACTGCGATCGGATGGTATAACCCTAAAGAGACGATTATCCAACCAGCTGGAAGAGAGGGTGTGCTTGTCCAACCCTTGAAAAACTCGACTAGTCCACCTGCGGCAGCGCTTAATCCCTGCGGAACGCGTAAAAACCAGGATCCGATGATTAAAAAGGTGACTCCCAATGCGGTCAAAAAAGGTTTGAGCTGCTGTGTTAAGTTCTGTTTTTCACCAAATAAAGGATGATCTGCATGGGTGACCTGAATTTGTTTTTCAAAAGCGAGGCTGATGAAAATAGCCAAGCCGAGGGTTACGAGACCAAAAATAGCAGCAGCCCCACAGAGGAGAAATAAACCGGCAAAAATGCCCGCCAGCGAATATTTCTTATGCAGCCAAAATATTGTAGCAAAACACAGGAAAGACAGCGCTGGTACTGTGCTATCCAGTTGTCGGGATAAGGAGACCATGCCGGGATCAACGGCAAGCGCGAAGGCAAACACAAGGATCACACTCGGATGGATACGGATTCTCAGCCAGTAAAGGGAGAGAATCAGGAGTGTGCCACATAAAGCAGGAAGGAAGCGTGCGATAAAATTCGTGCTGCCAAAAAGGAAAAATAGGAAACTATCAACCAGAATCAATAGCGGTTGATTGAGTAAGGTTGGAATATGCCCTTGGGAAATTTGGAGGGCTTGCAAGGCGAGACGAGCTTCTTGATCGGTGAGCGGAGATGCACCTAAGTTTGTGAAACGCAGGAGTGAGGCTAATAGGACGGCAAACAGAAAAAGCTGTTGTTCGAGTGAAAATTTTTGTGACGGCATAATTATTTAAATTATACTAGCTTCCCTGACGGGAAAGGGATGGATATGGAATGAAGTTCTATGGTACCAAATAAATGACGGTATTTCCTTGTTGGTAGAGGGGTATAAGATTGTTGTGGAATTTTGTTTCGTTAATCCCATCAGGACAATTCTCGGATGCTCTGGTATACGTATTACGCTCCAGATCCCCTAAAAAGATATATTTGATAGAATATTTCTGAATGATTTGCAGTGCTTCTAACCAATCTGGCGTACAAAATAACCGAGTAAGGTCTGGTTGGCGGCTGCCCATCTCGCTGGCACCGCCGCGCCATTGGCTTTCGTGGCCTGTCCAACCCAACACAGCTGGTTGTCCTGAAAAGGTGGCAACGCGCGCATATTGGGTATAACTACCACCCGTCGGGCTGACAGCCTCGGCAACTGCCCCGAGTGGTTGCTCGCTCAAAAAATGGATGGCTTGCATTTCATCATAGGATTGATGCAAATAATAGGCGCTGCTATCCAGTGTCCATCCATCGGGCGGATGAAAGTCATTGGTTTTAGAAAGTGTGGCAAGGACGGTATACACCAATCCTAAACCAATTCCAAGAAAAGATATTGTGATAAATATGGTGCGCCAGGTTTTGGATGAGAACCCGGGGAAGATGGCGATGCAATAAGCAGCAGCAATGCTCCATAATAACCAAGCCTGATAATAAAATTTAAATACCGTATTAATGCGCCATCCAAATTGATCGCGTAGGAAAAAGAAATCTGGTATCAGAACTAATAAGACAGCTACAAAAGAGAGAAGCAAAACAAAAGCAGCGGTATGCTCTATTTCATTTGGGGTGGAAAGCAAGGCGGGTTTTGTGGTTGACTCGAAATAGCGCAAGAGGAGGTTGAGCACAAAAGCGAGAATAAGAAGAAGGGTTAGCCAGCCACCGCTATATAACAAACGGCGTTGAATGCCGGTAAACAGCCAGCTTTTTAGATCGGCTGCGGCGATAGAACCTAAAAACAGGTCATTGATATGCGGGATGACGCTGATGAGAACACCAAATGCAATCGATAGCGCCCAGAGGAGAATGAAAAAAGCAATACTGATCGAAAGCCCTGGCTTTATTGGAGATTTGGTTACGATCAAGGAATAGATGGAATAAGCAAAAAGCGGAATCCATAGTGGTGCGAACATTACCCAAAGTTGTGCACCGCGGCTGGGATAGATCAGGTTAGGCAAAATACCTCCTGCTTGGGAGGAAAAGCCAATATAAAAAGGAAAATAGAACAGTGCTCCCCAAAAACCAATCCATATCCCAAACACAATGAAATCCTTGAATACCCCGCCAAGGTGGGCGAAAGTGAAAACTTGCCCTTTTGTCTCGGAGGAGGTGACGCGCCAGCGCCAGATACTATAGGCAAGCGCACATAAGGCAACATAAATCGGAAAATCCCAGGTATTAAGAAATGCCAGGCTACCTAATATCAGAGCTATTACCAAGCTATCTCGTAACGGCAAGGAAAGGGGATAACGGATAGTGAAAGATTTTATTTTGGTGATCGGGTTGGAAAAGGAATGATTTGCCTTTTGGGTAACGGGATTAAGAAACAGGTTTAAAGCAACCCCCATGGCGAGGAAGGCAAAAGGCATTGCCAGCACGTGCGGATGGAGGTCGGCTAAGATGTAAGAAAATGCCGGGAATTCATCAATGACCTCCCGCAAACCACCGGCGAGGTCATAATCTTGAATCACTCGTGAGGCACGCCACCACCAATACCAGCGGGTGGGCAGGCCGGTGAGGGGAAATTGAGGCGGATTCGTCAGCTCGACTAAATCCATCCATTTCCAGAAAGGGGAACTCCACTGCCCATTATTTAATTTCCAGAACAATCCCGAGGCATGGAGCACTTCTAAGAATCCCTCTATATTCCCCACGCATAAAGCCATCAAAGGTGCCAACAATGGCTTCCATAAAAAAAGTTTTTTAAATTTCGCTGCTAACAGATTAGACAGCAAACTATAGGCACTGATGGCGCTGAGTGCAAATATCAGAGAAATGCCAAGGTTGAATGCAATGCTTCCCGGAGTTGCGGTGATTTTTGCCAGCATGGCAACGAGAATATACCCAAAATAATAATAAGAAATCGCATAGCCAGATAGCCAAGGGTCATGCGGTGGAAATGATTCAGAATGGAGGATTGCATTGATAAACGCTAATTCCATTGGTTTCTCGGTGCCCAATGCTTCTGGGTTAGCAGCGCGGAGGATCGCCATAAATAAAAAGGCGATGAAAAATAATCCTTCAATCACCCAGACTTGCAAATGGTTTTCTTGATACCAGGTTCTCAATGACGATAGACCGTAGTATTGGAAACTCTTGAGGCTAATGAGAAACAACACAATAGCAGCAAAAGTGATTCCAGCAGCATTGTTTCTGGATATATCAAAAGAGGTCGATAACCAAAAAATATACCCCCAGATTAACAAACCGAGCACCCGGCTCAGCCCATACCCACGATCGCGTAAATTTGGAAAAACCGCAAAGGCGATAGGAAAGGAAATCCATCCAAGGAGGGTGACCACAAGATACCAGGAAATTGTTTGTGTAATCATGGCATGGTAACCTCATAGATGACGGTTTGCTGGTCACGGTAAACAGCTGTCCACAACATCCCATTAGCCGAGTCAAATTTATCCAATCCCGCACCCGGATATTTCCCGCGTTCTTGCTGACCAACGATGATATAGCGAACATGATATTTTTGTAAGAAGCTCGCTGCAGCTGATAAATCCGTGGTGCGATAGAATTGCTCGATTTCGTCGATGCGATTGCTCACCCATGAGGACGGGAAGAGGGTGCGTTGTTGCTGTTCGTGCCATTCCCAACCGACCACCCCTGGCAAACCGGTGTAGATGCTAAAGCGGGAACCCCAGCGGTATAAATCCCGTAAATTGGCTTCGACAATGACGGGGGAGCCTTTTACGTGGGTGAGCATCCACAGGATGGCACGATAATCCTGACTTAAATCCATTTCACCCCAGCTATCGGTGTATTTTGCATAAGCCATATAAGCCATGCCGTCGAGCGTATGCGGGGCGGATTCCGCCATACGGTCTTTGATTTTTGCAGTGGCAGCAGTCAGTGGATATAGACTGGCGGAAAATACGAGTAAGATAAACGCGCCAAGCCAAACTTTGCGCCAGGCGGAGACCCAGCGCAGTAAAGCGGGTAAAAGCCAACCAAGGGCTGCTCCAGCGCTGATGGCGAACATAGTCCAGGCCTGGAGATAAAATTTAAAGACAGTATTCATCCGCCCGATATCTCCGACTACGACCACTGCTTCAACCATCAGGGTTAACATCAGGCTAAAACCAACGATAAATAAAACGTAACGTTTTGGGAGGCTTTGGTCAGGGCGGAGCAGTAGAATCCCGTCCCATATCGCAAGGGGTAGGACGATCCAGGTAATCTCAATATGAAGCCATAGTTTTAATCCAATAATGGTCAGGATAATCAATAGTAGCCCATAACCAATTATGGCTTTATATGGAGCGAGTTTTTTCAATGACGAAACGGGTGTGTGCGCCATCCAATCGATTGTTTCCCAGATGAACCAGGAAACCAAGAGGAAGAGGAATAATCCCCAATGGACAAAATAGGATGTACTCGGTGTATGGGTACCCTCCCAAATGCTAATCTTGCTGTATCCCCAGCCAAACCAATGCAGGAATGGTTGGAAAAGGATATTTGCGGATATGATAACGGTTCCAATCGCTAATAGGGTGAGGATAAGGGTTTGATAAAAAGGTTTTTCTTTATCGTAAGCCTGCCAAAAACGGTAGCCCACTGCTATACTCACTAACAATAAATATGGGTAATAATCGGAATAGTTTGTTGGACGTAAGACACCGACGATTAAACCGGCAAAGATGAGTTGCAGGAATGTTTTCCAATTCCAGCGAATTTTTGTCTGAAGTAAGAAAGACAAAGCAATGGATAAGGATAACAGGGCAAGGGGTAAAGCAAATAAATGGGCATGGGGGTCGCCGTATAAAACCGTAAAAAAGGGGAATTCAGTGATCGGTTCCACATCATTTGGGGCAGGAATCGCACGGCTGGGGATCCAATACCAATCTCCTAAACTATAAGGGAGATTCATCCCTTTGAGTGCTTGGATGAATCCTTCAAATGTCCAGATAAAACGGCTGAGTAAACTTGTGCCGTCGATGCTCCCGCCCGGTGCCGCGAGTTTTTGATAACCGATTAATATCATGCGCACTGTTCCCAAATTTCCCAGCACTGCCATACCTAACGCACTGCTCATCGCAGCGAGTATTTTTGGATAGGGCGAGGAGCCTTGTCTTGAATTGGATGGGGAAAAATAAGCGACCAGATTCCAGCCGAGAGAGAAAGCACCCATTGCGATGAGACTAAATACCGTGGGAAGGATAAGATTATATGCAATGGAAGGCATGATTCCAAGCCATTTTACCAACACCCCAAAGAGCACAAAACCATAATAGTAATAGTTCAAATATCCGCCGGCGAACCATGGATCATAGGGAGGGAAAGATGTGCTTTTCAAGATGGCATTAAAGTAGGCGAAATCCATCGGTTTTTCGCCGCCTTTCCAAGGATGCCAAAGATCTGGGTTGCCGATTCGGATAAACAGGTCTAGCAAAAAGAAACCCAATGTGAGTATTTCAATCCAAAGGATTTCTTTCTTGCGTTGCTGGAGTTCGTGCTTGATTTCCGTCCAATTAAGGAGAGTTAATGCACTGGATATTAAAACAATGACGAATGCCAATATGCTGATAGTAATCTTGCTGAAGGGCACACGATAAGAACCGAATAACCAAACCAGATAAGAGAGCAGAAGTAACCCAAAGATGCGCGTCAGAGGATATCCCCGATCCGGTAGCCCAAAGAAGATCTGGCGGCTGATGGGATAGACAACCCAGCCTAACAAACTTAATGTAAGGTACCAGACCAAAACACTGACCAATGGATTGCGGTTGATCAATCCCTGAATATTGAATATCTCCGACCACGTGCCACCAGCTTGTTGTTCTTTCCAGCGGTCAGGCGGGAGCATCAGCAAACCGGGGACTTTGCCCGCCTGGCGGGGAGTCAGGTGAACGACCATGTTCAAATCCACTGCTCCTAAAATGCGCTGTACACTGGCTTCATCGTAATGATCGCTTTTCTTGAAAATAAGCACCTTTGGGTGATCATAAACAGTGAAGGCTTCTTCAGCAAATTGGTCGTTTATTTGTATGGATCCAATGGAGGGGAATGATTCAAAAACCTGGATTAAATCGAAGCCAAGGTCTCCTTGAAATTGACCTGGTTTAGCAACATTGTAACACCAGATGATATCCTTATCATCTGGGCAACCGAGTAGATGGCGATAGTAGGTTGTGGATAAGGGGTATCGTTCTGGAACACGCGGTACGGTAGCCCATTGCCGGTTTGAGGAGATGAAAATGTAATCGGCTTGATCAAGAGTAGAAATGAAACGTGCCAGTTTTTCGGGATTATCATCCCAATACATTTCAAAAATTAAATCGGGAGTGTAGATACCGCCATAGCCATCGTATCCATCCATCCGTAATGGTAGACCATCATCCCATGAACTTTCATTAGCAGGGGAGGCTCCCGTCAGAGCAATAGCTGCTTGACTATCTTCTAAAGAGATAGATAATTGATACTGTTCTCCCTGATTAACGGGGAAAGGTTGGGGGAGGGCAATGGTGAAACTTTCTCCGCGCGCATCGCTAATAGGGAGGAAATCCGATTTTAAAGTGAAATGGACGGCAAAATCGGGTTGGGCTGATTTGCTCAGGGTAAATTGAAGGTTTTTAGACGCACGGATATTGGCAACATCCAGAGCATGCCCAAGGGTAATTTGATTGATTGTCCCACTCGCGTGGGCATCGAAAATAGTGCGATATGGGTTCGTGGCTGTAATGGTTTGGCTATAGGGAAAAGGTAATGGTTGGTTGTAAACCCCGGCAGAGGAGGATTGAATCTGAATATTAATTGGTCCGGGTACATTTTGGTAAATCCAGCGCGAGGCAGCAATGCGCGTAACCGGGCGAGTATAGATGCGCGTAAATGCAAACGCCCAACAAGCTGTGAGCACCAATACGATTCCTGCCAACCCCCAAGCAAACCAGCGGGCGTTTGTTGCGTTCCAAAGGGATTGCAGGCGAGCAAACCAAGGATTACCCGAATGACTCTCGGGTTGTTCTGTAAGCGGAATCGTTTCATCTGCAGGTGATATTGCCTTTTTCCCTGTTCGAGCCAGCCAAAAAATAAACCAGGCTGCCATGATCGCTAATCCTGGGTAACTTGGTAACTGATAACGCATTGTTGGGTTTGGTTGGAAGGATTGCCAGGAGAAGTAAAAGGCAGTCCATCCCCAAAGGATGGCATGTTTTCGCCATTCTCCTTGTAAGCTGCGCCACCCCATGGCGATGAAACCAGCCCATGCCAGCAACCCTAGCGGTAAGCCGAGTCCCCATATAGTTAGGTTTTTACCTGAGAACCAAACGGATCGCCTTGCCCATTGTAAGGCGGGGGGAAAATCAACATCTCCTGTGCTTTGATTGCGTTGTTCTTTGATGTTATCCACCCAGGCTGGGTTAGGAAGAACACCAAAAAACCCCGGACCTTTGAAGGCATAGGGTTGGAAAATGCGAAATATTAATATGCTGACAAATCCGCCCACGATCAGGCAGGCTATGGTTTTTTTAATAAAAATTTGGCGTCTTGGTTCATCTTGATTGTGGATGTTTTCTTTGAAATAGCGAATGATGAAGGCTGCAGGTAATACGAAAGCAAGCGGATAGGCGGTTATTTTTGATGCCATCGCGCAGCCAAAACTGATCCCAAAAGCAATACTGAGTTGAAATAAAGGTGATCGAAGCCAAGATTTCGCAATACGGAAAAGATCCTTTGCTTTGTCTTCGTCTGGGTTTATCAGTTCATCAGATTGAATGGACGCATCACTATCAGGCTGATCTACGATCCGGACGGCTAAGTAAATGCCTAGAAAAATAAACACATTTAGAAAGGTATCTTCTTTGAAAAAGTGAGAGAGCTGAATAGGTAATACGGCCAACCCATAAAAAGCCGCGGCAAGCAGGCTTACGCGCTTGCCATAAAGATGGTATGCGGTTGCAGCCACCAATAATACGGTAAATAAGTCCGCTAAAGTAGATAAGGGACGCCCTATCCGCAGCATTTCTTGAAAACCAGAATGTCCGTAAATCCATTCTACCAAGTAACGGGTAAGGAACATGGGAAGGGTGCCATAAACAAAAAAGCCATGTCCACGATTGTGTGGATTTAGGGAGGAATTGGCTGTATCGAAATATTCGCTGAGACTGTGGACGGGGGAAATATCTGAACCAACCCAGACCAAAAATCGTTCGTCAGGATGGAGGTATTGTTCTTCGCCCCAGTACAAACCGATTGTACGAAAATAGGCAGCCAGGAGCAGTATGAGCAGTATTCCCAGCAGATAAGCTCGATTGGAAAATGATTTACGATGATTGGAGGATGGTTGCTGCATAATTTTATGATAACACTAGTTTGAACAGGCTGAGTTTTCTGTTATGGTTGATTCGATTGCGGTGGTACAAAATAAATCCAAAAATCTTTCCCTTCATAAAAGGAATGGCGTTCCTGCAAACTGCCATTAGGATAAGTGTAACGGAGCACTTTCAAACCTTGCTGATCTTCAGGTTTGCCGATAAAGAGTTTTGGGCCGGGCACATCCACGGTTTGGGGTATCTGTTCGGGCCAAATTGCATAATCCTTGAGGGGGTAGCCGGCGTTCATTCCTACCAGCCGTGTGTCCACCCAATAGGGATAAGCGACTACCCAGGCATTGTCTGGGCTGCCGATGGTTGTGGCGAATTCATGGATGATTTTGCCCATGTCGCTGGTATTCCAAGCGGAGCGGGCATATTGATCTTGATATTGATGAAAAATAAGGTCATAGTCTTGAACGGTTGTGATGGCGATTAAAAAGAGAACAATCAGCCAGCCAATCCGTTTACCTGTGGTAACGGAAAAATGTTTTTCACATACTGAGATAATTTCTGCCAAACCTATCCCGACCAAGAGGAAGACCGGGATAATCGCGCCAGAGGTGCGGTTTAAAATCGGATTTTCATCTGGAAATGCCAATGAGAGAATGGAAGGCAGCATAAGGAGTGGTATCGAAAGAAATAAAAAGAGATCGATCCAATTGTGTTGACGGGCATAGCGGATGAGAATGAGGAGCATGCTTAAGAAAAGGATGGCAGCCGGAATAACGCTGAGGGCAGGCCGTCCGGGTATGGAAACCACCCAAACACCGCCGTTATTCCAAAAGAACATGATCATCGCTTTCCATAAATTTTCAAAGAATATTTGCCAGGCTGGTCGATCCAAAGGCTTTTCCAAATCGCTCAAACGGGTCAGCGCTCGGTAATTGAATTGATCAGGGTGCTGCAAGGCGTAGCGCAAGAGTGGTAAAAAGACCATCGCCGAAACGAGGATGAGTATGATTAGTCCAATTAGGATTGCTTTACGGGTTGTCCGGTTAGAGCGGTGAATGAGCGCCAATCCAACTGCCACAAGGACAACCAAAGGGACGATACGAAATGGTGAATAGCCATGTAACCCTAACCCCAAAAAAATTCCGCTCAAGATAAAATCTTTTGAGTCAGGCTTGCGCAGCCCTTTGAGCAAATAATACAAGGTAGGTGCAACAAAGAGCGGGTAGAGCGAAAATCGCAGGGCGACATGGGTGATCACATTCAACCAATAAGACGTGCCGGCGAGCAGCATGGCGAACAAACCCACGCGGCGATTAGCAACCTCTTTTCCCAATAAATAAATATACGGAAATGTGAGAATACCTGCAATCGCAGTGCCGAGTTTGAGGCTCAGGAAAGTTAATCCAGTATGGAAGATATTGACGACTGCAGCCGTAAGAAACATCTGAAAAGCTTCCCGCCCTGTATTGCGCGGGAAGAAAATATGCCATTTGCCACTTAAAACATCGGAGACGTCGAGCAATTTTTCGGCGTGATCACTCACCATTTCCGGCGGAACTTGATTGAGGTGGTAAAAGCGGAAGAACAGGATCAGTGCGAAAGATAATGCGAGCAAGACGTTCCAACGCGAAAACTTAATTTGCCATTCGCTATGGGATATAAATTTATACAATCTCGTAAGCCACTCAAAACGGAATATCGGTATGTAATGGAAAGCAGTGATAATAAGGTATATTGCCAGTGCCCAAAGGAAAAGATTAAGGGTATTGAAATCATCTCCTCCAAAAGCCAGGAAAGCTAACCCGCCAACCCCAATTGCTCCTAATAGCGCTGCCGGGTTAAGGCGAAATTCGCCCTGAGATGTTTCGACTTCTGGTACACCTTGGAGCACTAATTCATTGCGCCAATAGGCAGCAAATAGCGTGAGTGCAGCGAGAATATATAATGTAATCCCTAATTCTTTATTGGGTTCAGGTGGTTCCAGGGAAAGCTGAGCAAATATTGCTAAAAAGAGGGATAACAAACTAGCCAGCGGATAACGGGTGCGCCGTTTTTGCGGCTCAGGTATTTCACGCTCCTCCGTGGAGAGACTGGGCTGGGGGATATTTTGTTCAGGAGAAGGGATAATTTCTGCGCCATCTTTACTTTGGCGGAATAATCTTGGTATCTGACGCCAATCCCGTAATAAATTTTTTACGTAATCTAGGACGCTAGGTTCTTCCACAAAGTGTATCCTGCTTGTTGAAATTTTCCCTGAATCATACTCTATCCATCCATAGCAAGCAAGGTTGCAAGTTTAACACCAGAGAGGTTTATCTCGTGATCAATTGGGTAATACCTTCCCATTCTAAGGTTGTTGCAGGATGATTATGTTAGAATAACGTTATGACATCTATTATTACATTGACTACAGATTTTGGATTGAAGGATGGCAATGTAGGTGCCATGAAGGGGGTGATTTGGAAAATCGCCCCCCATGTGCAGATTGCCGATATAAGTCACCTGATAGCTCCTCAAAATGTCCCTGAAGCTGCGCTGGTCATATATCGGGCAGCCCGCTTTTTCCCAGAAGGGGCGATCCATGTAGTGGTCGTTGATCCTGGAGTAGGTACAGAACGGCGCCCGATTGCCGGTCAAGTGGGGAAGCAGTTTGTCGTTGGACCTGATAATGGTGTTTTTACGCGGATGATTGAAGTATGTGAACAAAACGGAGATCCTATCCGCTTTGTACACCTCAACCGACCAGAATTCTGGTTGCAACAAGTCAGTTACGTTTTTCATGGGCGGGATATTTTTGCGCCGGTTGCAGCTCACCTCGCAATGGGCCGTAACCTGATTGATTTAGGTACGCCAATTAACGATGTCGTTCGTTTGAATTTACCCAAACCTATTCCAACTTTGGAAGGGTTACAGGGAGAAGTGATCCATATTGACCATTTTGGAAATATCTCAACTTGTATCATGCGGCAAGATATCGGAGATAACCGTATCCTCCAGGTTCAGGTAAAGGATCAAGCAATTGAAGACTTTGTGAACACCTTTGGTGAAAAATCCCCGGGTAGTCTCGTTTGTTTGTTTGGCAGTAATGATAATCTGCTCATTTGTGAAGTAAATGGGAACGCTGCCCAAAGGTTGCAGGTGCGTGTAGGGGATGTGGTACGAGTGCTGTTGGAGAAGAAAGACAAGGTATAATTATTAATAGGTCCGTTTGCTCGGGAAATGTAGAGCGGAACAATTTACGAGCAGATGTGACGGTAGATTGGATGAACGGATTCGCTGGGAGATAGCAACAAAGAAATGAGCGATTATTCTGTTTGGGTACAAGATCTCACTTTTCGATATCGCGATCGCGCTACTCCCGCTATTCAGCATATTTCTTTTGCGGTAAAACCGGGCGAACTGATGTTAATTGCTGGAGCGAGTGGTTGTGGGAAAACCACCCTTATCCGCTGTTTGAATGGATTGATCCCGCGCAGTTATAAAGGGGAATTACAGGGCGAAATCCTCATCGATGATAAGCCAATCCGAAACCTCAGCTTAGCCCGTATTTCCCAATTGGTTGGGACTGTTTTGCAGGATCCGGAGCGCCAAATTTTAGGAACACGCGTGCGCAATGAGGTTGCTTTTGGTTTGGAAAATTTAGGGTTAGAACGATCGGAAATTATTGAACGTATCGATCAAGCACTTCATTATTTGGGCATCCAACATTTGCGCGACCGCGAAACGTTTAATTTGTCTGGCGGAGAAAAGCAAAAGGTTGCATTGGCGGGCGTGTTAGCGATGCGCCCCAAAATCCTCTTATTAGATGAACCCTTAGCCAGTTTAGATCCTGCCAGCGCGCAGGATACTTTACGGATTGTGCGCCAGATGGTGGATGAAGGGATGTGTGTATTAATGGTGGAGCATCGCGTGGAAGATGTCCTAAACATTGCTCCAGACCAGGTTTTACTCATGGAAAATGGATTAGTCCGTTACCAGGGCGAGATAGAGGGGTTGTATAAAATAGTGAATTACCATGAAATCAAACTACCTGCTCAAGAAGTGGTTAAACGGGCTGTGAAAGACCCTCCACCGCCGGTTTTACATATCCTGCCATCTGTGCAAAGGCAAGCTGATTCGGCTGAACAGCCTGCCTTAGTCCAATTCGACCATGTTTATTTTGGTTACGAGACGACTCCTTCCGTACTTCAGGATATTAACTTAAAAATTCACGCCGGCGATGTCATTGCCATATTAGGGGCAAACGGAGCTGGTAAGACAACTTTAGTAAAACATGCAATCGGTTTATTAAAGCCAGTTCAAGGGCAGGTATTAATTGATGGGGTGGATACGCATAAAATGAGTGTAGCAGAAGTGGCGAAAACGCTAGGTTATGTTTTTCAAAGCCCAAGTCATATGTTGTTTGCCCCAACCGTTTACGAAGAGCTGGCGTTTGGACCAACCAATCTTGGACATCCTGCTGCACAAATTGAAAAGGAGGTGATGGAAGCCATAGATATTGTCAATCTCTCTGGCAAAGAGAAAGAGGCGCCTCTGGCACTTTCGTTTGGTCAGCAAAAGAGAGTGAGCATTGCTGCGGTTTTAGCAATGCGTTCCCGGATTCTGGTGATGGATGAGCCCACCGCTGGGCAAGATTATCAAAATTATATGGATTTCATGGACGCGATTGTGCAATTACCCAATTTTGAGGCAATCCTTTTCATCACCCATGACATTGACCTGGCAGTCATTTATGCCAATCGGGTGGTACTCATGAACAGCGGTCGCATTGTGGCCGATGGAAAACCCGAGCAGGTACTGCGGGATTTTACCAATCTGCGTGCCTGGAATTTGGTACCCACATCCTTATTGCAATTGAATCTGGAAATGCTCTCGACCAGTAAACGGTTCTTACGGGCAGAGGCACTGGCACATTTACAAGCGAGCCAGTTCAGTTGAAATTGAGGTTCACCGATAGTCATCAGTTTTATTCGAGATGTTCTCAGGAAGGAGTAAATATATGGACCGCAAATTAACTTCTATCACTTTGGCATTAATCGTTATCCTGGCAATCTTTTTGCTTTTGGTCTATGTAGGCGGGAATGTATTGGGCATCGAGCGATTGAAAACCGGTGAAAACCCGCTATTGCGTTTCGTTTTTGTGATTGTCGGGTTGTTAATTGCACTAGTGATTTATTATGTCACTCGCGAGAATAAGGTTTGGGAGGTGGGGACGCGCGAGGTAGTTTATATGGCGATTGGTGCAGCGCTATACGCCATCTTTTCTTATTTGTTCAATGGCACGGTATTTGTTGTACCTTCCGTGAGTCAAGTGGCGTTACGGCCGGCAATCGCCATCCCAATGTTTTTTGGCTATGCATTCGGGCCAGTGGTGGGCTTTTTCACTGGTGCGGTTGGGAATATGTTTGGTGATGCCTTGACCGGTTTTGGTCTATCTCCGCAATGGAGTATTGGTAATGGATTGGTCGGATTGGTCTCAGGTATGGCTTTGCTGTTTCCGGATAAGAAGAAGAGTGTCAACACGGTTTTGATTATCAGCGTTGTATTGGCTGTCTTGGCGACATTGGTTTATTTTGTCAATCGCACGGTGCCAAATATGCTGTACTTCGCACCGGAACAAAATATCTTTGGTGACCAACCGATTTCGGCTTTTGCGGGACTTTCCGCCATTATTGGTTTAATATTAGTGCTGGCGGTGCGTTATCTCTTCCGCGATAATCTGGACATTGCTGCTGCAGTCACCTGGGGGATGTTGGGTGATTTGATCGGTATAGGATTTGCTGCCATCTCAGATGTGTGGATTAATGGATTCCCACTCGGTGTGGCAATTGTAGGGGAATTCCTCCCCTCAGCAGGTCCGAATTTGATCTTTGCCGCTATTTTAGTACCGATATTGGTAGCTGCATACGCAGCAGTGCAACGCCAGTCCGGGCGTTAATCAACCCTTGCGCACCGCATCGCGAAAAAGTGCAGCGATGCGGTGCGCAAATAAATAAAGGATGTAATCGTGTTAGTTGCTTGGCGTTATCGGGAAAGAAAATCTTTGGTGCAGTGGTTTGACCCACGCGCCTGGTTTATATTCTATGGCTGCTTTTTAGCTTCCACCCTTTTGTTTTGGGATATGCGTTATCTCTCCATCTTTGCATTGGTTGCTTTGATTGTGCTCTTGACCTCAGGAGTGGAATGGCATGAAATGCGCCGTCCTTTATTGTTTATCATTACCTTCATCTTCTTTTTTTCCTTTCTTACCTTTCTCACCGGACGGGGCGGTGTGGAGGTTTACCATCAAGAGCATCTCATCAAGCGTTTAGCCTTACCGGTTACCATTTTTGGATGGCAGCCAGCCATTAATATCACCTGGGAAAGAACGTTTTTTGCCCTGAGCCAATTGCTGCGCGTGTTCAGCCTTGCTTGCATGACTATTGTGATTCCGTACACAATAAACCCCGCCCATTATGGCATCACTTTCCGTGGCTTAGGTTTGCCAGATAAGATCGCTTATGCAATTGATTTGACCATGCGCTTTATCCCCACCTTTGGACGGGATTTCCAATTGACATTGGACGCGCAGCGTGCCCGTGGCTATGAGCTTGAAAAGCTAAAAGGCGGGTTAATTGCCCAGGTGCGTAAGATGGCACCTTTAATCGTCCCCGTGACAATTCATGCGATCATTGCCAGTGAAGACATCATTGATGCAATGGACTTGCGTGCATTTGGAGTGGGCCCCCGCACGTGGCTGGATACGCTTGAATATCATCGTCGGGATAGGATTTTGATAGTTTTTTCGATTCTCTTTTTCGTTGCTGCATTGTTTCTCTCGTTTTTCTCCTTTGGTAAATTTTGGGTTCCCCCTATCTTTTCCTGAGTTTCATCCGATGGATGATTTCAAGGAACCCTCATCTCCAATACCTTTTTTATAGTTTACTGAGTTTAGATTGGTTAATCCAAAGAAAGGAAACTGCGCATGACTTTACAAATTGACCCGTCCTTGCAACCCTTTTTTAATCCAAAAGGAATTGCCCTCATTGGCGCGTCCACTGATCCGAATAAACTCGGTTATGCACTTGCTCGCAATTTAGTGCAGTGTAACTATCAAGGGGAACTGCACTTTGTCAACCCGAAAGGTGGAACCTTGTTGGGCCATCAAATGTATACCCACATTCTGGAAGTGCCGGAACCGGTCGATTTGGCGATCTTATTGGTTCCGGCTGCGACAGTGCCGGGGCTGCTGCGGGATGTGGGCAGGCGGGGAATCAGTGCAGCCATTATTGGCTCGGGAGGATTCCGGGAGGTTGGGCAGGAAGGCGCGGCATTAGAAGAAGAATGTGTGGCGATTGCACGTAAATATCATATTCGTTTGTTAGGGCCAAATTGTATTGGTATTATGGACACACATCTGCCCCTCGACGCCACTTTTCTCCCTCCGCCGCCACCACGGCCGGGTGATGTAGCGTTTATTTCGCAGTCAGGGGCGATTTTGGCAGCAGTAATTGATTGGGCGCGTGGGCAAGACCTTGGCCTTTCCCATCTTATCAGTCTTGGAAATCAGGCTGATATTTGTGAAACCGATGTCTTAGCACCCGTTGCGGCTGATATTCATACGCATGTGCTTACATTGTATTTGGAAGGTGTGCGCGATGGACGGAGGTTTGTCAGCGAAGCTAAACAAGTGGCGCGATTAAAACCAATTGTGGCATTGAAAGTAGGACGCTTTGCTAGCGGGCAGCGTGCGGTTGCTTCTCACACCGGCGCGTTAGCGGGTCGCGAAAGTGCATTCAATGCAGCTTTTTGGCGAGCTGGGGTTATCCGAGCAGATACCAGTGAAGAGATGTTCGATTGGGCACGCGCTTTAGCCTGGTGTCCATTGCCAAAAGGAAGGTCCATTGCGATACTAACCAGCGCGGGTGGGCCAGGCGTGACGGCCGCTGATGCATTGGAAGTGAACGGGATGCAATTGGCCGAGTTAAACCCGGAGACCGTAGCATGTTTACGGCAAATTCTACCGTCAGCTGCCAGCCTCCTTAACCCGGTGGATCTATTAGCCACTGCAACCCCAGAACAATATGCAGCGAGTTTAAAATGTTTATTGAGTGATGAAGGTGTTCATGGTGTTTTGATTATCCTTCCGCCATTACCGATGCAGACTGCCGGGGCAGTGGCAAAAGTGTTGATACCGGTCATATATAACGCCGATAAACCGGTGGTGATTGCCTTGATGGGAGAGCGTTTGATTCAGGAAGCCATCGAGCATTTTCGGGCGGCGCACATCCCTGAATATCGTTTTCCCGAAAGAGCTGCGTCGGCATTGGCGATTTTGGCAGAAAGAGCGGAGTTCCTGGCCAGGCCGGATGAGGAACCGCAGCTTTTTGGCGATGTAGACCGTGAAGCTGTGCAAAATTTGTTGTCCCCTTACATCGAAAAAGCGCAATCCAATCCCCAAGGTATTGATTTACCAACCGAAGTGGCAATCCAAATTTTGAATGCCTATCGTATCCCGACGCAACCAGCCGGCTTGGCAAAAACGAAAGAAGAAGCGCTGCTGTTGGCAGAAAGAATTGGTTACCCGGTGGCGATGAAGATCGCCTCTCCAGCCATTGCCCATAAATCCGATATTGGGGGAGTACTGTTGAATATTGAGGATTCCTCTGGGGTTTCACAGGGCTTTGAAATTATTTATCGCAATGCACGCCAAGCCCATCCTGAAGCGGAGATATCCGGTATCCATGTTCAGAGGATGCTGCCCGAAGGACAGGATGTGATCATCGGAGGTATTCATGATGATCAATTTGGGGCGTTGGTCATGTTTGGTTCCGGAGGGGTTGAGGTTGAGGGATTAAAAGATGTGGCATTTGCGCTGGCTCCCGTGACCGATTATGAGGCAAGTCAGATTTTGCAGAGAACCTGGGCGGGGAGGAAATTGGCTGGTTTTCGTAATTTACCGCCCGCAGATCGGGAAGCGACAATGGAAGCATTGAAACGGCTTGCTCAGTTAATGGCAGATTTTCCGCAAATTGCCGAATTTGAGATCAACCCATTAAGGGTCATGGAAGCGGGCTCGGGTGTGTTTGCTATCGATGTGCGCGCAAGGGTGAAAGGGTAACTTTTTTATATCGTAGTGGGAGCATCAGGAAGGAATGCATCCGTGGGACGAACTATTTTGCATTTGGATCTGGATGCCTTTTTTTGTGCAGTGGAGGAACTCGATAATCCTGCTTTGCGCGGAAAACCGTTTGCGGTGGGAGGAAAACCGCAATCACGTGGGGTCGTTTCTTCCTGCTCTTATCGAGCCCGCCAGTTTGGCATCCATTCCGCAATGCCGATGGCACGTGCGGTGCGTTTATGTAAAGATTTAATCGTTGTTCCACCGCGTTTTTCTCGTTATCAGGAATTGTCTCGACAAGTCATGAATCGGCTAAAAAGCGTCACGCCACTCGTGGAGCAGATTTCGATCGATGAGGCATTTCTTGATCTCAGCGATATAGCGGAAAATGTACAAGAAATAGCCAAAAACATCCAAAATCAAATCCGCAACGAATTGGGATTGCCTAATTCTGTCGGGATAGCCTCCAATAAATTGGTGGCGAAAATTGCCACCGAAGTGGGAAAGATGTCGGCTACAAAGGGAGAACCGCCCAATGCTTTTGTTTTTGTCCCACCAGGGAAAGAAGCGGAATTTCTCGATCCCCTCCCGGCAAAAATGTTATGGGGAGTGGGACCGAAAACCGAGGCTATTTTAGCGAATCTGGGCATTCAGACGATTGGGGATATCGCTCGCTTTCCCGAAGCGGAATTAATCCAGCTATTGGGGGAGCATGGACGCGAGCTCGCTCGTCATGCTCACGGAATCGATGACCGTCCAATCATGGTTGAACATGAGATCAAATCGATTAGTCAAGAAGTTACATTTGAACAGGACATTCGAGATGCTCGCCTGATCAAAAAGACTCTCTATTCGCTCTCGGAAAAGGTAGGAGAACGGCTTCGGCGTCATCATTTAGTTGGGGGAACGGTTAAGATTAAACTACGTTGGCAAGATTTCACGACCATAACCCGTCAGACCACATTGACCACGCCAACCGATCAAGGGGATGTTATTTACCAAGTTGCCTGTGAGCTATTGCAGAAAATCCATTCCACTGAAAAAGCAATTCGTCTGATCGGGGTTGGAGTGACCGGTTTACGCGAGCCGGTTTTTCAGCTTGAACTTTGGCGAGAGACGGATGAGAAGCAAAGGAAAGTTCAAGAAGTGGTGGATGCATTGCAGGAAAAATATGGCAGAAAGATGGTTACACGCGGTTATGAGAAACTCAGGCAAGACAAATAACGAATGAGTTAATTATTTTGATAAAAATTGCCCAAATTTATCCTTGTGTTATTTCATAAAACCTCTATAATTTAGCGAATGAAATCACTGCTCAACCGTCTGCGAACGTTCCCGTTGTTTTGGAAAATCCCGCTCATCCTTGTCGTTGGTTTAATGCTATTCGGCTGGCTGTTGAATACGCCAGGCGGGTTGCTCGGCAAAGCCGATGCAGTGGGGTATGCGGTTTGTCACCGCATTGACTTGCGCTCCTATCATTTGGGAGATCGGGCATTGCCGCTTTGTTCGCGCTGTACTGGCATGTACTTGGGCGCATTGTTGGGATTGACATTCCAATATGCCATTAACCGCCGCGCAAGTGGAACCCCACCCTGGCTGGTGATAATCATCCTTGCTTTGCTGGTGATCGCCTTTGCCATCGATGGGATTAATTCCTATCTCACTTTCTTTCCGGGTTTTCCTCATCTCTATCAACCACAAAATTACCTTCGTTTATTAACGGGCAGCGGGATGGGAATGGTGATATCGGCAGCACTTTTCCCTGCATTTAACGAAACAATGTGGAAAGATGCGCAGCCGGATCCGGCTTTGAGTAACCTTGGGCAAATTCTTGGGTTAATTTTTATGACTCTCGTTGTAGATTTGTTGGTAATGAGCGAAAATCCGCTGATCCTGTATCCGTTTGCATTGTTGAGCGCAGCAGGCGTAATGCTGTTGTTAACCATGATCTATAGTATGGTTTGGGTGATTTTGTTGAATAAAGAAAATCAATATGAAAATATGAAGCAATTGACCTACCCATTACTGGCTGGTTTTGGTTTGGCGTTGTTGCAAATAATCCTTATCGATGCAGGGCGTTTTCTCCTGACGGGTACCTGGAGTGGTTTTAAAATTGGTTTGCTGAAACATCAACTATTCTATAACCATCACGTATAATAGTATTGAATGGATATCAAATGGAGATTTTAAGCGGGATATTGGCAGCCTTTGGATTATCGGCAAGTGCAGGCTTGAATGCCTATATACCTTTATTGGTGGTGGCATTGGTTGCTCGTTTTACGCCGCTTATCAAGCTCAATTCTCCCTGGGATACCTTGACGAATGGCTGGATCATTGTTATTTTGGTGTTGCTCACCGCAATAGAATTTTTTGCAGATAAAGTGCCAGCAGTAAATCATATCAATGATGTAATCCAGACCTTTATCCGCCCTGTAGCTGGCGCAATTGTTTTTGCTGCCAGTGCCAATGTTTTCACCCATATCCATCCTGTCTTGTCGTTGGCGTGTGGCTTACTGGTCGCTGGTAGTGTACATGCGGTAAAAGCCTTAGCGGTTCGTCCAGCGGTAACCGCTACAACCGGGGGAGCGGGCAATATTCCGGTCAGTATTGTGGAGGATATCCTCTCCACATTTCTTTCTATCCTTGCAGTTGTCGTGCCGGTTTTCATAGCAGTTTTACTAATCCTTTTTACCGCTTGGGTAATCTGGATTTTTTGGCGGCGAGCAAACCGGATGCGGCAAACCATCTAATTTTATGGAGGCAAAATGAGCAATCAAACAGTAAATCAACCCCCTTATTCTCCCCCCAACAGCAGCATGGCGATTGTGAGCTTAATCGCCGGGATCTGTGGGCTGACGATATTTCCGTTTATTGGCAGTATCGTGGCGGTCATTACCGGGTCTATGGCGAAAAAGGAAATATTAAATAGCCGTGGTGCATTGAGCGGCGAAGGGTTAGCCAAAGCTGGTATTATCCTCGGTTGGATTGGTATTGGGCTAGGCGTCCTGGGATTTTGCATTGCGGCTGTGGCGGTGATCATTCCCTTTATCTTAGTTGCCTTGGGTCTTGCCCGCGGTGATTCCAGCATGCTCCCTTTGTGGTGGGCATTGAGCGTTATTTAATTTTTTTGGGATTTTGGTTTAATCCAAATTGAATTTGTCATTCATTTTGGTTTTTCGTAGTTTATTTGTTTAATAAGGAGAAGAAGCTATGGAACAACCCCCTTTCCCGCCTGTTGAGGAAAAAAAGAAGAAGAACACGACATTAATCGTCATCATCCTTGTTTTGCTGGTTTTATGTTGTTGTTGTATCGCCCTGGGTATTGCTGGATACCAGTATGGCGATCAGATTATGCAATCACTAGGCGTTTATTAATCTAATAGGGGTGGTTAAGAAAGATAAAACCACCCCAATCTTTTGTTCTCATTTATTCAACACAGTAGCCAACCCCTTTTCAACCAATTAAGGGGTGGGGCATATTGTGCCGATGCTCGTCTGATAGATCAAGTTAATAACTCTACCAATGCTCGCAAAATATCGCGATCGGTAATAATCCCGACCAATTTCCCCTGATCGAGGACTGGCAACGCGCTGATTTGATTTTCCAGCATGATTTTTACAGCAGTTTGTAAAGTGTCCGTAGGGGAAATGGTGAATAATTGTTTGGTCATGATTTGAGCAAGGGTAATCTTTGACAAACGGTCGGTAATTCTCACTAAGTCTAAATTTAATCCCATCGGCGGTTCGGCTCTGCGTAAATCTTCCAAAGTCACGAAACCGACTAATTTACCTTTGTCGACCACCGGAACACGGCTAATTTTGTGATCTATCATCAACCAGTAAGCCTCTGGTATTGTCTTCTCGCTTGATATGGTAATAACATTGGTGGTCATATAATCTTTGACTAATTTGGTTTCCATGATATTCACTCCATTCTCACATTGGCGTAGATTTCATTTGAATGTTTCTTGAACGAACCATATTATTTGCTAAACCTGAGTAAAAGCTCATTCAAAGAATACAAGTGATTAGTTAATTGAAAAAGCAACTTTTTCTGGAATGAGCCATAAATGGTCATCAAAAGAAAAACCATACAGCATTCTTTGTGCATAATTACAGGCTTCCTCCAATAAACTGGATCGAAGTCGAAATGGTAGCATTTCAAGATCGCATAAAAAATACCCTTGCATGAACAAATAATCGGTGACAAGCAACCGCTCCAGTGGGTTGCAGGAAGGGAATCGGTTAAAGCCAAGCCAGTTGTATGCCATCACTGCCTCCTTTGGACAAATACCGCGCGCGATTAATTCCTGTTTATTAGATGCAGATGTACTAAATATGTGACAAGCACAGCATAAATAAGTTTTTATAGGATGGGGTCTAATAAATCATGTTTGTAAAAAAGTGACTATTTCAGATAAGGAAGAACATGAAAAATATTTATATTGGAATATAATAATAAACGTGGATGGATGCAGATGGAAACAGCAAAAAAGATCCTTGTGATACTTTTATTTTCCCTCCTGATCTTTTGTAACTCTATTCCCCGTACTGCTATTGCACAATCTTTATCTTCTTTTGACATTCAAGAAATGAACCTTGGATTGCCCAATGGGACCACGTTCCTCAACTGGTATGACGCTCAATCGGGACATCATGGGAGCGCAGACTATTTTGGCGCTTACATGACATTGCCAATTACGGATACTTTATATCTCGCATTAGGTTCGGATTTGCCCGCCAACGATAGCGGAGATGGCTCCTATTTTGCCAAATTTGATGGGAATAGCTTGATTGGTATCGCCAAGCCGGACGAACAAGGCTTGCATGAGATGATTTACGATGGCAGTCTGATACACATTGCCGGCACAGACCCGCAGCCCGATACCCATGCTGCCGGTAATCATTACACTTACAATCCCGCCACGAACGTTTTCACCAAATACCGAGATGAGGTTAATGGTTTGGTAAATGTCTATCACACCTGGGGCTTGTGGAAATCGGATGGGAATTTATTTGCAGCGGTGAGTGCTCATGATGGCAGCGATCCCGCTACCTGTAATTATGGTGTCAGTTGTTTTGGGGAGATATTTTCCAGCGATAACAATGGTCAAACCTGGACAAAATTAAGTCCATTAGGCGGTTACCGCGCCTACGACATCATCGGTTTTAACAACGCTCTCTATGCTATTTACAATGATAGCGCTGAGGGCGCATTAACCATGACCAAAAGCACAGACGGGGGTGGGCATTGGAACGCGATCAATGGACTGTCCGCGAACCTGCGACGGGTTCATTTGATCGAATTCAATCAACAGCTGGTCGCAGTAAGTTTTGATCGGGCTTCACTGTATGCGGTGAATGGCACTGATCAGGCAACGAGTCACCCGCTTCCCAGCGGATATCTGGTCGGGATTACGTATTCATTTTCGGGAACATCCTATACTGATTACAACATAATGGCAGTCGCGAAAGGTTACCTTTATCTGATCGCAGAAAAACAATCCCTAACCCCTCAAACGGTTATTTTGCGTACAAATGATATGGTTCACTGGGAGCATGTTGCGGATAGCAGCGCTCGCTTGATTTCGATCGCCTATTGGTCATATCGGGACTGGTTGGTGCTGGCTTCACCGGGTAGCAGTGCGACCTTGAAGTATATCGATTTACATGGAAATCCGACAGCAATTAGGATCCGTTCTGTTCAATCGGCTCATTCTTTTTTCAATGGATTGGAAGCCATGTTGCTAGTTGGATTGGTATCGGTTATTTTGGGAATTCGGGTGTTTTTCCATCGGGAGGAGAAGGAAAAAAATAAAGTTTTTGGATATAAGATATGGAAAAAGGATGTATAATTTTATTAGATGATTAAATAAAAACATCAAAATATGCGATATCAAAATTCTTATAGAATGTTTTATGGCGGTGATTTATCAGAAGCTTGACTGACGCAATTATAACCATAATTTATTACTCATTTTTCTAAATAAATGAATTATATGGAAATCAAATGGTATAAATTCAAGGAAAGTTTTGAAAAATTTATTATTCGAGATTTGGAAAAGGCTTTAAAAGCAAATATAGAAGTAGGAACAATTATTCTAACCGTTATTGGAATTGAATCATTAAGTGGTTATTTTGTAGGGGAAAAAAGTAATGGTAAGACTTTCAAAAAATTCATTGACACGTTTATGCCAGCATATTCAAATCATGCAGAATCATTATATAAATGTATCCGCAATGGTCTTGCACATGATTACATAATCAAAGAATATGAAGGAAAAAGTTTCTTATTAACTCGTGACAGTGGAGGAAAACATTTAGAGCCAGTTTATGGTAATAATGGATGGTTTTATTTAAATCGTGAACAGTTTGCACTTGATTTTCTAAAAGCGCAGAAAGAATTTTTTTTAGCAGTTGAAAAAGATGTACAAATTCAAGAAAGGGCACTGAGACATTTGAATAAAAATGGTTTTTTAGATGTCTTTTCTTCTCATTCTGAAATTAATTTTGATTACCCAAGTGATGAAACAGATGAATGTCACAGTGTAACTGGAACATCACAATATTAGATAAGACTAAATTATGGAAAAAGACTTTGTAAATCAGGTAGTTGAATTCTTTACGCTCAATGGATACCATATAGAGAGAATAATCGAACTAGATAACTTTGTGTTTGACTTAATAGTAGTGTCTAACACTGGTGGAAAAGGTGTTATACGATGTCAATGGGCTGATATAAATGAATCGTCAATTAGAGATTTTTTCAGATATTTACAGATTGAAAAGCCTAAACAGGCAATAATTATAACAAAAGGTAGCATTTCTTCAAAAGCAAAGGATTTGGTGAAAGACAAACCCATTATTCTTTTAGATGAAAGTCAGTTTCAAACGTACTTGCAAAAAGCAAGAGATAAAAAATTATTAAATCGACAAATTGATCCACAATTACAACCGAAACCCATTAATGCTAAACCTATAAGCGAATCGAATCAGCAAGAATTCAAAAAGTGTCCTTATTGCGCTGAACAAATACAGAAATCTGCAGTAGTTTGTCGTTACTGTGGCCATGACTTAGTTACAGGGCAAATTTATCAAAAAAAAGAAATTACACCACCTACGCTAATTCAACTACAAAATCAATCAAAAAAAAATTGGTTCGTTACATTTCTCGCAATTGTTGGATCTATAACTATAATCTGTATATGCCTTGTTATATTTAGCGGTATTTTTACGCCAACAACGCCAAATAATTATCGAGTAACTTACAAAATAACTGGTTCAGCATCAAGGGCATCTATTACATATGAAAATGAACAAGGCGGTACAGAACAAGGTGTTGTAAAAATCCCATGGGAAAGGTCTTTGACAGCAAAAAAGTTGCAATTTCTCTATATTTCTGCCCAAAATGAAGACGAATTCGGTTCTATAACTTGTGAAATATGGGTAGATGGTATTAAATGGCGAGAATCCACATCTAGTGGGGCTTATGTAATATCTACTTGTAGCGGGTTAGCAGGTAGTGATTAATAAACATACGCTTTGGAAAAATGCAGTTAATATTGTATTTAACGAACAAAGTCGTGTTTTTAGCAAGACCTTATAAGTTCAGTAATTCTATCATTTTATATTATTAAATGGTTCTTGCCAAATTAATTCCTTGCCACTCAAAGTTATTATTTTTCATTATTATTTATAAAAAGAGAACTCTAAATTAAAATCTGTTTAGTCTAAACAAAAAAAGACTTTCAATTACGTATAATCAAAGAGAAAATAAGCGAGCTAAAAAGAGTAATTTATTTGTATTACATAGAATTCTAAAAAGTCATTTAGATAATTGGTAATTACTTTATATTTTAGAAAATTTGGTTTTTTTTATCACGCAATTTTGACATAGAAAATTTTATTATCTTTATTACATTTTCTATATACTGACATATGATTTTGGGGGATAAAAACATTGGCAAAATTTCCAAAGCTGATTATTTAGAATTGTTATATAAAATAGAAAACAAGATCTAGATTAAATTGTCAAACGTTAAGCGGTTTCTTCAATTTGAAGGAAGCGATTGAATCAATCTAAGACTATACTCCTATCGCGGCGTCCAGTTGATAGCAACTCTCGTTTAATGTCGATCGCCTATTGGTCTTATCGGGATTGGTTAATTCTGGCTTCACCGGGCAGCATCGCAATCCTAAAGTATATCGATTTACATGAAAATCAGATACCAATTAAGAGCCGTTTTGTTTAATCAGCTCATTATTTTTCAATGGAATTAAAGCCATTTTGCTTTTTGGATCTGTATTGATTATTTTAGGATTTCGTGTGTTTCTCTATTGGAAATATAGGAAGAAATTTATATCCCTATGGAAATATAATATGGTAAAAGGGATGTATAATTTTATTAGGCGATTTATATGAATATTAAACTGGATAATATTCAAACTCTCATTGGGATTTATATAGAATCAGTCTATTAAATAATTAGACCGCTCATCCATATGTAGAGCGGTCTCCACGACAGAAAGTTGAAACATCTATGACAATTGATAAACTCAGCTCAGCAATTGCAGCAATTAGGGCGGGAGATAAAGTATCTGGCCGAAAGTTGTTATTAGAAATTATAAGATCGGAACCATCAAATGAACTGGCTTGGTTGTGGCTATCTGCTTGTGTAGATAATTTAGAACATAAAAAATATTGTCTCGAGAAAGCTCTTGAAATAAATCCTAACAACCAGAATGCTCTTAAAGCATTAGATAAACTTAAGCATACCCCACAACCTTCGATAGAGGATATTGTTCCCAATCCCTTGGTAAAACTCAAAGAGTCAGTTGAGCGTAATGAGTTGCCGAAACCAGATATTTCTCAATCCAATTCTGTATCCTCTGGATCTTCTTCAATTTATGTGCCTGATATCACCTCACAAGTAAAACCTGCGATACCTAAGAAGCATAAGCAGACATCTACTCAGTGGATAGTGATAGGAATAATCGGTGGCCTACTTATGCTAGGGGTTATCATTGTTGGAGTAATAGGTGTTACTGTTTTCTTAAAGCCAACACCTATTCTAGTTAATAATGTTAGTTTACCAACAAGTTCACCAGACAGTCATACGAAAACCACTGTTAATGAAAATACATCGACAAAGATAGTATCCACAAATATCCAAAAAACAGCAGTTTTTTGTCAACCACTTGCAAGAGATTACTCGGAAAAAATACACCCATTTATGATTGAATTTGCTGATACAATCAAAGTTGCTGAATCTACATCGAGAATTGCCCTTGGCCCTATAATTCAGGATATGCAGCGAATTAGGCGCGATATTGCTGATGTTTCAGTACCAAGTTGTGTTCAGGGGGCTAGCTCTCTAATTGTAAATGGAATGGACAATATAGTCAACGCATTCATTGATTTTATGGGTGATGTTAGTGATACACTTGTGCAAAGAAAATTGAATCAGGGATTATTGGATTTAAATAATGGAACAGAACAACTCATTGCTCTAGTTTCTGGACAAGCTACTCCTGTACCTAAAAAATTACCCACTAATACATCAATTCCGACTCCATTTCCTACTCCAACTCCTTTACCAGCAGGAAGTTCATTTGTTATAAAAGATAACGATGGAAATCCATGGGAAATAAGGGTCACGAAAGAATTAGTAGTAGATAAATTGAAACCTACTTTTAGCGACGAAGTAGAAAAAGCAGCTGGACGTTTTTTGATTGTGTTTATGGAAGTAACCAATAAAGGATTATCACCAGAAACATTTGTGTCATATGGAACGCTGGATGTAAATGATGCTTCAGGTCAACAGTTTCAAGAAAACAGTATAGCCAGTTTTTACGCTCAGGATATATATAGCTCTGATATATGTGCTGATATCAACCCCGATGAAACTAAATTTTGTGTTTCGGTTTATGATATTTCCAAGCAAAGCAATTTTTATCTCTTGGTTCCCGGAATACTTGCGGATCATTATGGACCAAGAATTTTGCTTGAAGTGCCCTGAAAATGAGTTATGCTTATCAATCTAAGGGTTAAAAAAATTACAGCGCTTAAATAATAAATGTTTCAATATAAAAGCTATATGTTGAAAACCAATCTCTGACATTTTCTTGTGCGCGCAGAAAAAACCTCAGGGATACGGGAAAACTTGAATCGCGTTGGGATGGATGGTTAGTTGCACCGCTGCACCCTCTTTGGGTAAATCGAGTTGAGAAGGAAATTGAAACGTTAATGACCCTGCAGTGGTTTCAATTTCCATTTGACAATGGTCACCGCGGAAAAAACGTTTGAGAATTTTACCTGATATCTTTAAACCATTGCTATCTCCGAAAACCGCTGCTTGTGGGCGGATGAGTGCGACGACTTTTCCGCGTATCTTTGTCGCATAGGGAATTTTTCCGAATGGGAAGAGTAACCAGGATTGTCCTCCAAGAACCTGGATCTCGCCCTCGAACAAATTATTCATTCCCAAGAATTTCGCCACATATGGGGTTTTGGGTTGGGTATAGATTTGGTGAGGCGTATCGATTTGCTCGATTTTCCCCTGGTTCATCAATACGATCTGATCGGCAATCATAAAGGCTTCTTCTTGATCATGGGTTACATAGATGACCGTTTGATGTGTCTGGCGAAGGATCTCCTTTAACTCCACGATTAAGCGTTCCTTCAATGTGCGGTCCAGGGATGCTAAAGGTTCATCCAGCATCAATAAACGAGGTTGGGGAGCGAGTGCGCGCGCTAGAGCGACCCGCTGTTGCTCTCCACCTGAAAGCGCGTTCACATCTCGTTTTTCCATGCCGCTCAAATTTACCAGCTCGATGACTTGCGCGACGCGTTCTTTTATTTGTTGGGGGGTCAGATTTTGATAACGTAATCCGAAGGCGATGTTTTCATAAACATTGAGATGGGGAAACAAGGCTAAATCCTGAAACATCAATCCAAAACGGCGAAGGTGAGGGGCGGTATTTTTCAATGAAACTCCGTCCCATAATATGTCTCCCCCATCTGCCTCTTCTAAACCGGCGATGATAGCTAGGGTGGTGGATTTACCACAACCACTAGCTCCTAATAAAGCCTGGATTTCTCCCGGTTGAACCGTAAATGTGATATCCTGAAGGACGATTTGAGAGGCATAACGTTTTTGTAAGTTTTGGACGGTCAATCCAGCGCTCATTAAAATTCTCCTATTTCACCTACCCGTAATCGTTCAATGGCGATCATACCAAATGCCGTAACCAGCATCAAAATCACACTCAAAGCCAGTGCCTGACCATAGTTCATTTCACCCGGTTGGGATAGATAGCGGTAGATGGCAATCGGGATAGTGGGAAATTCTGGGCGGGCTAACAATGCCGTTGCGCCGAATTCCCCTAACGAAATCGAAAACGCAAACACCGCTGCTACTGCAACTGCCCGTCCGATTAAAGGTAAATCGACTCTCAAAATCGTCTGCAGGTTGTTGGCACCCAGCACTGCTGCTGCACGATGAAGTTGAGGGCGGATGCTACGCCAGGCTGGTAACAAGCTGCGCACGACGAAGGGAAACGCAACCAAAGTGTGAGCAAGCGGAACCAGTATCGGCGAAGCGCGCAAGTCCAAAGGGGGACGGTCGAAGGCAACTAATAAACCAAGCCCCATCGTCACTGCCGATGTGCCCAATGGCAGCATCAATATCGGTTCCACAAAACGCGCAACTTTATGGATCATCCTGCGGCTGCGCTGATGTTGGGAAAGCAACCAGGCAGCCGGCAATCCCAGCAGGATGCTCAATATTACCGTAGTCAATGCATAGCTGAGGGAGACCACAATCGCCCGGCTAGGTGGGATATAGAAAAGTGAGGCGCGGCGGTTGATGAACAACTCTCGATAATATGCCAGGCTTAATGAAGGGATGGAGGAAATGGTTTGTCCACGCTCTAAACCGGCGTGGGTGATGGAGCGCAGCATGAGACCAAATAATGGTAGCACTTGAAATGCGATAAGCGCTGTGATAATGAGGAATGCCACCATCCGTTCATGGGGATGAAGTATTTTCCGCTGGTTTTGAAGAGCGGGTTTGAGGTTCAAGGGTTGTGCAACCCGAGCGGATAAACGGCTATAAAGGATCGTCATTGCTAATGTGCAACAGAGTTGAATAAGTGAAAGCGCCATTGCCATAGGCATATTCAACAAACCGGTAGCTTGGTAATATATTTCCACTTCCAATGTCGCAAAGCGGGGGCCTCCTAAGACCAGGATCACCCCAAAAGAAGTGAAGTCAAAAATCATCACCAGTAAAGCCGCAGCAAGGAATGCGGGTCGTAATAAAGGAAAGGTGACTTTCCAAAATGCCTGCCAGCTGGTTGCGCCGAGCACCCGTGCGACTTGAGGCAGGCGGGAATCCAAGCGCGACCAGTAATCTCCTACTAATCGTATCACAATGGTCAGGTTGTAGAAAACATGGGCGATTAAAATG
>Ga0078972_1003327_pt1 | contig 48582 bp, 38 predicted proteins | sample YelNatPaOPGAMG01_FD_67568 | JGI IMG/M metagenome (GOLD analysis project Ga0078972, IMG submission 67568) | Hot spring thermophilic microbial communities from Obsidian Pool, Yellowstone National Park, USA - OP-RAMG-01 (SPADES assembly) (version 2) | ecosystem: Environmental > Aquatic > Thermal... | reverse complement strand
GATTCCAGGTGGTGGGAGCGATCCTCTTGAACCTTTTTGCAGTTCTGGACTGTGCGGATGGGAACGTTGCTCGCGTTACAGGGACAACCGGCCCCTGGGGGGCCTGGGCTGATGCGCTGGGGGGGTATGTCGCCTATGTGGCAGCTTTGCTGGGGGCTGGAATGGCGGCGGAAGTTACCGCTGTCACGCAGCCGCAGAGTTTTCTCTGTCTACCGGAGTTTGTGTGGCCCCAGGGAGGCTGGGTTTTTTTAGGAGCTCTTGCCGCATCGGCCAACCTTCTCATGCGGTTGACCTATCAGCAGTATCGGACTCTCCAACTGGAAAGGGGATCGGCGAACATTGCGTCTGCGAATATTGCTTCAAGCATACGCCATTCATCCGATGATAGTTATACACAAGGTTCGACAAACACGATTGGTTCTGAAAGCGGTTCTCCTGTGACCGCGGCGACCGATAGGGAATCGCCCAACACCCCATCGCCCCAAAAGGAACCCCCAGCCTCGGAAATTGCCTCGGAGAAGCGAATCAGCGAGAACCTCGGGGTAACAGGTCTTCTCATGCCGGCAATCCTCTTCGGCGTACTAACGAAGACCACCGGGTGTGTGGTGTTGTTCTACACAGTCCTGTATGGGGGCGGTGCACTGGTGAGCATTCTCCGGTTGGCCCGGAAAGTGGAAGCTTGGAAGCGTTCCCCTTGAAGCGCTCGATTGAGGCTCTCGATGCCTAAACGCGGCCGGGCCTAACCAGCGCACGTTGGCCTGAATACTTATAGTGGGAGCTCGCGATTTAAGGGTAATCTCTCCATGTTTAACCAACGCACACTGGCCTCACTGTGGATTCAACTGCGTATTCGATAAGACCTCCCGATACACTGCCACCGTACGTTCGTACATCCCCTCGAAAGTGAAGTTCTCTTCGAATCTTTTCCTTCCCTTCTGTCCCATCTGAACTCGGAGTTCCGGGGAGTCCATCAGGAGTCTAAGTCGATCACGGAGTTGGACAGGATCCTCCCTCGGAACGAGGAAACCCGTTTCCCCATCCACCACCGATTCCCGGCACCCCCCCACATCCGTCGCCACTACGGGTAACCCTGCCCGCATGGCCTCTAAAATACTCCGGGGGAACCCTTCCCACCGTGTGGCCAGCACAAATACATCAGAATCCTTTAGCCTCTGAGGCACATCGAGCCTCTGGCCGGAAAAGATCACCCGATCGGCCACCTCAAGTTCCCGGGCTAACGATTGAAGGGCTTCCCGGTCAGGCCCGTCTCCCACAAGTTCTAGGGTCCAGTTTCGGTCTGTAAGTTCGGCAAGGGCACGGAAAAGGGTGGGGTGGTCCTTCTGGGGTTGGAGCCGGGCCACCATAATGAGGCGTACGGGAGATAAAGGGCGCATCGGTAGGGCGTCTAATGATGCGCTTTCCCTCTTGTGCAGCGGCAGAGATGAATCATCTTCGTTGTGGCTAAGCCAGCGTACAAGTTCCTTTGGCACATCGGGCATTCCATTATGGATGGTGATCATTTTCTCCGGCGGTACAACCTTTCTGCGCAATGCCAGTTCCCGATCGTACTCGGAAACGGTGATGATCTTGCGGCAGATTTTTGCCGTGAACCTTTCCAGGCCCTCCACAACGAGGCGCTGGAAAGGAGAGATCCCTTCTGCAAACTGCCACCCATGGACGGTGAAAATCGAAGGGATCCCCAGAGTCCATGCGGCCACCCGGCCCACAAATCCTGCCTTGGCAGTATGGGTGGAAAGGAGATCCGGTTTCAAATCCTGCAGAGCTCTTCGGGTCTCCAGGATCGCCAGAAGGTCTTTGAAGGGATTCATCGGCCGTACCAGGTGGGGGAGGATGCGAACCTCTACCCCCGCATCGTGGAGGATATCGGTGAGAGGCCCTTCGGATCCGGTAAGCACCGAGACCCGGTGGCTGTCGGCGAGAAGCCTATAAGTCATGTCCCGCACATGGATCTGTGCTCCTCCGATGGAATCGGCTCGAGTAACGATGAAGGCGATGTGCATATATGCAAGGTAGCCTCTTTTCGGTACTGTATCAAGGGAAACGAGTATGTAGGGTGCATGTACTAGCGAATGCCGCGGTGTAGCCGTTTTTGATGATCCTGGTATCGAGGGAAAGGAGTCTGTAGGATGCATGTACTGGTAACTGGTGCGGCGGGTTTCGTCGGTTTCCATGTGGCCAAACGCCTCTTGGAACGGGGTGATTCTGTGGTTGGGATCGACAACCTGAACGATTACTACGACCCTTCGTTAAAGGTGGCTCGTCTGAAGGAACTGGGGATAGGCGGGTTGGTGGAAGTTGAAACCGCAAGAGAAGTAAGTAGGGAAGCCAGTCGCCCAGTTATCCAGGAATTGAAAAACTATTTTGGAGAAGGCAAACCGATCCAGAGTGCCCGCTATCCTTCCTTCCAGTTTCGGTTTCTGGATCTAGCCGATCGGGAGGGGGTGGAAAAGCTTTTCCAGGAGGAATCCTTCGATGTGGTATGTCACCTTGCAGCGCAGGCCGGGGTACGGTACAGCATCACCAACCCCTTTGCCTACGTCACCTCCAACCTGGTAGGTTTTGCCCATCTTCTGGAAGGGGTGAGGGGGAGCTGGGGGGAGCAGCGGAAATTGCGGCATTTCGTGTACGCCTCCAGTTCCAGCGTGTACGGCCTCAACACCCGTAAACCCTTCCGGACTTCCGATACCGTGGACCACCCGGTGAGTTTCTATGCGGCCACGAAGAAATCGAACGAATTGATGGCCCATGCGTACAGTCACCTCTTTGGGATTCCCACCACGGGCTTGCGGTTCTTCACTGTGTACGGGCCCTGGGGACGGCCGGACATGGCGTATTTTCTGTTCACCAAAGCGATCCTGGAGGGCAAACCCATCACCATCAACAATTTCGGGCACATGCAGAGGGACTTCACCTATATCGACGACATCGTGGAAGGGGTCGTACGAGTACTGGACAAACCGGCCTCCCCCAATCCCCTATGGAACGGGGAGGACCCTGACCCAGCTTCCAGTCCGGGTCCTTACCGGGTGTACAACATTGGGTTCGGGAACCCTGTCGGCCTCATGGACCTGGTAGAGGCTATCGAGACAGAACTGGGGAAGAAGGCGGAGAAAATCCTCAAACCGATGCCTGCGGGGGACGTCCCTGTAACGTATGCCGATACGACGGATCTGGAACGGGATTTCGGGTATCGGCCTAAGGTGGATATCCGCATGGGAATCAAAGCATTTGTCCGCTGGTATCGATCTTTCTATCGAGTTTGATATAGTTAGTACCAAGGCGAGGGAGGCATCAGGTATGCACAACATTGCCGTCATAGGAACCGGGTATGTGGGGCTGGTAACCGGTTCCTGCCTGTCCGATTTCGGGTTGAACGTGATCTGCGTGGATGTGGATGCGGAAAAGATCGCCAAACTCCAGGCAGGCAAGGTTCCCATCTATGAACCCGGATTGGAAGCGATCGTGGAACGGAACATGTACTATAAACGGCTTTCCTTCACCACCGATGTGGAGGAAGCGGTGAAGAAGTCGGAGGTGATCTTCATAGCGGTGGGAACCCCGCCCGCTCCTGACGGAAGCGCGGACCTAACCTACGTGGAGGAGGCGGCACGTACGGTAGCACGGGTAATGGACGGCTACCGGGTAATCGTGGACAAGAGTACGGTGCCCATTGGGACGGCCCGGAAGGTGGAAGCCTGGGTGCGGGAGGAACTTTCGAAACGGGGCGTATCGTACGAGTTCGATGTTGTTTCCAACCCGGAGTTCCTCCGGGAAGGCTCTGCCGTGTACGATTTCACCCATCCGGATCGGGTGGTGTTGGGGTGCGAGTCTCCGCGGGCATTGGAGAAGATGAAACAGGTGTACCGGGTCCTTTACCTGAACGAAACTCCCTTCATCGAAACCAACTGGGAAACCGCAGAGACCATCAAATACGCTTCCAACGCTTTCCTGGCAGTGAAGATCACTTTCATCAACGAAATGGCCAACCTCTGTGAGGCGGTGGGAGCCAATGTGCAGGATGTGGCACGGGCGATGGGGAAGGATGGGCGCATAGGACCGAAGTTCCTCCATCCCGGACCGGGGTACGGGGGAAGCTGTTTTCCCAAGGATACGAGGGCTCTGGCCGAGACGGCAAGACGGGTACAGGTACCCCTTCGGATCGTGGAGGCCGCCATCGAAGCGAACGAAGCCCAGAAGCGGCGGATGGTGGAAAAGATTTCCCGTGCCTTCGAGGACAAGGGAGGCCTGGAAGGACGAACCATAGCGATCCTGGGGCTCGCCTTCAAACCCAACACGGACGATATGAGAGAAGCCCCCTCGTTGACCATCCTTCCAGAATTGGCTCGCCGGGGGTGCTCCCTGCGGGTGTACGATCCGGCAGCGATGGAGGAAGCGAAGCGTCGCCTTTCGAATCTAGGAGACAGAATCGTATACTGCCAGGACGAGTACGATGCGGCGGAAGGCGCCGATGCCTTAGCGATCCTTACAGAGTGGAACCAGTTCCGGAACCTGGACCTTGGCAGGATCCGAACCTCACTTCGGGCTGGGCTATTCTTCGATCTACGGAATATCTACAAGAGAGCTCTGGTAGAAGGGGTAGGGCTTACCTACGTGGGGGTAGGAGTGTAGGGAGGGAGAGAACCGTATGAGTGGGGGCTTGCCGGGGCGCTTCGAAGAATGGTTGCGCCTCTTGTGGATTTCCAAGTGCGTTGAAGGTGCCCGGGCCGACTTACGCAGGCTCTTTGAGGGTTGGAACCTATGTATCCCCATCATCGGAGTTGCCAGTCTTCTCTTCATCGCCGCACCTGTTTTCCCTGATCGAGGACAACGGATCGTCCCTCTGGATGAGGAGTTGTACCGCTACCTTCGGGGAATGGCGTTGGAGGCAGGGGTGTTGCCTCCCAGCAGTTCCCTACCCTACCCCATGGCAGAGGTAGAGAGTGAGTTGGGGAGGATTATTTCTACCAATGCACTCACTCTCTCGGAGGCTAGCCAGGCCGCACGGGAGGCGATCAAACGTTACCTTTCCCGGAAGCCTTTCTATGCAGAGGGTGCGGAAGGAACCAACGGCTTTGCCTTCTATCCCGATCTCCGTATCGATGCGGAAGGGTACCTCCACACCAACAGGGATTACGAACGATGGGCCTATGGGTTCCATGACAGGCAGCCCTTTGTCGGTCTTCTTATGGATGGCTCCTTTTTCGACTCCTTGAGCCTCTACATCGATGTTACGGTGCAGAAGGATCCTTTTCAGGTGGGAGGGGATCCGAACAACTATACGAACCTGCTGACGAGTCCTTCCCAGTTCGACCTGAACATGCCCTATCGGGCCGGGATGAGTGTGGGGGGCTCACATTGGAACCTCTGGCTAGGGCGGGACAGGCTTTCCTGGGGAAACGGTAGAACAGGGAACCTCCTTCTTTCCGATGCGGACCTGTACCACGAGGGGCTCCGTTTTACCACCTTCTGGGAACGGTTCAAGTTCACCTTCCTGCTGTTGGGCCTGGAAAGCTGGCGGCTCGATTCAGATGAGCGGGGGAATCCCTATCCCTGGCCGGATACTGGGGCTCAGAATCTTTCAGGCCCCGAGAGATTCAAGATGTTCCTCGCCCATAGACTGGAGTTCAACCTTCGTTCCAACCTGCGCCTCACGCTGAACGAATCCATCGTGTATGGGGGTAAGTATCCGGACCTTCGGGTGTTCAACCCCCTCATCGTGTACCACAATTTCTACATAAAAGAGTGGGCTAACTCGCTCATGACGGTAGAGCTGGATTGGGTTCCTTTCCCGGGTGTGTACCTCTACGGGCAGTATGCTCAGGATCAGCTTTCCACTATTTTCGAGAAGGATACCTATGGGAAGGATGAGGAACCGAATGCGATGGGGTATCTAGTGGGATTCGAACTCCAACACTCCGTGGGAGTTAGTCGCAGGGATGGAAACGGGGGGAGTTCTGGAAAGGCCTGGCTACGGGGAGGATACGAGTTCGTGAAAACCGATCCCTGGTTGTACATCCGGGAAACTCCCTACGTGAGCTTCTTTTCCACCCGTAGGGTCCATAGCGAAGCTCGCAAGACCGTACTGGGAGAGAAGAACTATTACTTTCTCAACACGCCCTTGGGATACCTCTATGGCAACGATGTGGTGGTGAACACACTCTGGATTACCTACGAAGTACCCGAACGGTACCGGCTTTTCCTCGAGTATTCCCTAATTCTTAAGGGGGAAAACGAGGTTACCACCCGGTTCCAGACAGGGGATGCTGCCTGGGACCTCCATACTCCTTCAGGCACTCCCGAGGTTCAGAATATCGTGACCTTCGGGGTGTACTATACGGTTTCTCCGAAAGTTGTGATACTCATGCAGCCCAGTTTTGTGTATAATGGAAACTTGTACCACGAGGCAGGGCGCAGTGCGCTAGATTTCCAACTGGTATTGGGTATACGGTATAGAGAGAGGTAGAAGCATGCTGAAACGATACCGAAAATCCTTCTACTTTCAACTTTTGATCCTGGATGCGGTGGCTACCTTCCTTGCCTGGATCCTCGCGTACTACATACGGTTCGAAATCTTGCGGGAAGACGATGCCGATTGGGCCATGACCTTCGTTCAGCTCGGGTTCCTGGCCGTGGTATTGAACTGGCTCTTCTTCCATGCCAACCGGCTGTACCAGCCTTTTCGGATCCAGCCCTGGTACAGGGAGGTACTCTCGATCCTGATCGCCATCATCCAGGGGACGGTGACGATCGTGGTTCTCTACTACTTCTTCGCTCCCCTGAGGATATCCCGGGGACATATCCTTTTGTACCTGGCGATCTGCGAGATCATGGTTGTGCTGTTCCGAATCACCTACCGGAACCACATCTATGCCATGTACTGGAAAGGCAAACTCCTGCATCCGATCCTCCTGATAGGGAATGGTCCCCAGATGGAACGGTACATCCGGACGGTGAAGAATGCGCCCGATCTAGGCTACCGTTTCATTGGATGGGTAGATGGGGGAGAAAAAACGACAGAGTACGATATCCCCTCCCTCCCCGAGGATGAATTGGAAAGGTTGATCGAGCGGTACCATCCCGAACTGGTGGTGATAGGGTATTCCCACCTGGATGCGGCAAAAATAGAAAAGCTTCTGCAATCCAGCTACAATGTGGTGACCCCTCTGGTGGTGCTTCCTGACCTCTCCTACGATTTTATCGGAAGTACGGTGGAAGATTTTCTGGGGATCCCCCTCATCAAGATCAACCAGCCCCAGGAGCGGTTCTTTGCAGGGTTGGTGAAGCGGTTCATCGATATCGTCGTATCCCTGATCGGTTTGATTCTTCTATCCCCCCTGTTCCTCATCATCGCTATCTTGGTCAAGCTTACCTCCAAGGGGCCTGTGTTCTACAAACAGGAACGGATGACGATGGACGGAGACCGGTTCTACATGGTGAAGTTCCGCACCATGAAGGTACTTCCCGATGGTTCCAACGAGAAAGGGTGGACGGTGAAGGACGATCCACGGGTGACAAAAATCGGGGCTTTCCTTCGCAGGACATCGTTGGACGAGTTCCCGCAGTTGTGGAACGTGCTGAAAGGGGAAATGAGTCTGGTGGGCCCGCGGCCAGAGCGGCCTATCTACGTGGAACAGTTCAAGACAAAGATCCCCGCTTACATGCTCCGGCATCGGGTGAAAGGGGGTATCACGGGCTGGGCGCAGGTGAACGGATGGAGGGGGGATACCAGCATCGAAAAACGGCTGGAGTACGATCTGTACTACATCCGTAACTGGAGCCTCTGGTTCGATCTGAAAATCCTCTTCCTTACCTTCATCAAAGGGTTCGTGAACAAGAACGCTTATTAGGAAGAAGGGATTACTAAAAACCCGCAGCAAACCAATTCTTCAAGGCTTCGATCCGTTTGTAGAAAGCACTGGGTAGGTGGATGAGGGATCGGACCATGTCGCCTGCCTCAACGGCAGCTACCCCATACACCAGGAGTTCGGAGTCTAACGGCACAATTACCAGCTGGGTCCGGAACTGCTGGGCTCCGATTACAGGGAAAATATACTTCAGACTGGTGAGGTTTTTCAGACCGAATACGATGGTGTTGTCTCGAACCAGGTAGGAAGCCTCGTAGTACTCGCTGCCGAAGTTGGCATCTACCAGATGGAGGGGAAAGGAGTCTTCCGGAGGGATGATCTGTACCAGGGGATCGGGAATCTTCGCTTTCGATTTCAAGTCTTTGACGGCGTACACATCGGAGAATAAAACCCGCATCCCTTTGGCCTTGCTGGAGCGGTACTGGATCCCGCTCAGAGTACTGACAGCCCGTAACCGATTGTATAGGGGTAAGAGGGTTGTAGCGCTATTTTCCGAACCTTGAGTAGCCCTAGGGTTTTGAGCCGGAGCATAAGGAAGGAGGAACAACGCTTCGTCCCCCACGTTCGGCGAAAACCCTTGAAAGTAAGCTTTCACCCGCACCGCGAGAGGAATGGAAGGGAGAAATCGGAAATCCGGAGCCCCATCGGTATAGTACACGAGTTCTTTCTTTTCCCGCAGTTCGGCCCGCTCCTGGGGCGTAAGTTGGGGAAGGACATCCTCCAGGGTCAAAGGGGATACTCGAGGGGAAAGGGCGGTTCCCAGGATGAGGGTCAAAAGAACTATGGATAGCGGGCTGATGGATCCATAACAACTCATCCAATCGAATAGAACAGTAAGCCCCCGATGACCCTTTGCGGCAAAATGTCTTCTTAAAAGGGAAGTGCCGGCCTCGGGAGTGTGAAGTTTCATGCCGTTTCCTTGTGCTATAATCTGGAGAAATCCAGGGTAGCGAAGTAATCCTCTACGGTTTCGGCCCTCCGAATCTGTTCCACCGATCCATCCTCCCGCAGAAGGAGTTCCGCGCACCGGAGTTTACCGTTGTAGTTGAACCCCATGGCATGACCGTGGGCTCCCCCGTCGTGGATGCAGATCAGGTCTCCGGGAGAAGCGGGAGGAAGCTTTCGGTCGATGGCGAACTTGTCGTTGTTTTCGCAGAGGCTGCCCGTTACGTCGTAGGTTGCCGTTTCGGGCCAATCTTCCTTTCCCAGGATGGTGATGTGATGGTAGGCGCCGTACATCCCTGGGCGCATTAGGTTGGCCATGCAGGCGTCCAGCCCCAGGTAGCGCTTGTAGGTGTTCTTTTCATGGATGATCCGGCTGATCAGGTATCCGTGGGGACCTGTAACACAACGGCCATTTTCCATCACGATTCGCAGGGGGTGAAGCCCATTGGGTTTGATGATCCGATCGTAGGCTGCTCGAATTCCCTCGGAGACATAGAATAGATCCACCGGTTTCTGTTCCGGACGATAGGGGATCCCGATTCCACCTCCCAGGTTCACGAACTCGATCCTGACCCCTGTTTTTTGTAAAATTTCCACTGCCAGTTCGAAAAGGATCACCGCTGTGTCCACGAAATAGTCGGGATTCAACTCGTTGGAAGCTACCATTGTATGGAGACCGAACCTTTTGGCACCCTTTTTCCGAGCGATCCCATACCCTTCGATGATTTGAGGACGGGTGAATCCGTATTTCGCTTCTTCCGGCTTTCCGATGATGGCATTCCCCCCTTTCAGGGGACCTGGATTGTACCGCATGCAGATCAGGGTGGGAAATCCCGCGCACTGTTCCAGGAAGTCGATGTGGGTGATATCGTCCAGGTTGATGATCGCTCCCAATTGCTTCGCTTTCACGTACTCGTGGGCAGGGGTATCGTTGGAAGTGAACATGATTTCTTCACCGACGAGGCCAACCCGTTCTGCCAGTATCAGTTCCGGTAGGGAGCTGCAATCGGCTCCCATCCCCTCTTCTTTCAGAATTTTGAGGATATAGGGGTTGGGCAGAGCCTTCACGGCGAAGAAGTTCTTGAAGCCCCCAGGTACCCAGGAGAAAGCTTTTTTGAACTCTCTTGCTTTTTCTCTAATTCCTTTTTCTATATAGAGATAGAAGGGGGTAGGATACTTATCCGTCAAATCTTCGATGAACTCTTTGGAGAAGGGAGGTAGTTTTTTGTTCATGACACTTCGCCTGGTATAGTACCAGAAGGGGTGGGAAAGATCAACACGCCTTGCCCATACAGGCTACTTCCCAGTACGTATCGCACAGTTTGTTTGTAACTTCAGTTTCTTCGTAGCAAGCCAGGATTTCTTCCCGAAAACCTTCCTTTTTCACCATCTTGGCAAGGGAAGAGAGGCAGGACAGATAATCTATATGCATCGTGGGATTGGTGGCAAAGACGAATAGGAGATGGACAGGCTTACCGTCCAACGAATCGAAGTGGATTCCTTTCCGTGAGATGCCGAGGGCGACTTTCAATGCCGTGACGTCGGGAAGCCGTCCGTGGGCAAAGGCAACCCCATGGCCCAGACCGGTACTCTGCAGTTCTTCCCGCTGGATCACAGCCTGTTCGAAGGCATCCAAATCGGGTAGGTCCTGGAAGACTTTCGCTTCCCGAATCAGTTCCCGGATAGCTTCATACTTTTCTGTGCTTTTTAGCTCGATTACCACAGTTCCGGGAGTAAACAGTTTATAGAGCATACACCTCACACATTCTTTCGTCAAAATCTAGTACTCTTCCCCACAATAGTCAAGTAGATTGTCAAATAAAGCTATTCCGTGTAGTCTTGCCGTATCCATGCGGATCGAACGTTATTCCATCGCCCTCGAACTGGATAGTAGAGGGAAACGGGTCTTGAAAACGGTGAACCACGCCCTGGGGCCGATCCTCGAGGTGTGCACGGTGATCGATACCTACCTTCTGGAGGGGATTCCCGACCTTACCCGGGACCTGGCAGAGGAGATTTTCCTGGACCCAGTAGCCCAGCGAATGGTTATCGGTCAGGAGGCGGTGGGGGAAATCCTGCCCCAGTGGGATCTACGGATAGAGGTAGCCTATAAGCCGGGGGTGACGGATCCCGAGGCGCTGACAGCCCGGGAGGCGATCCAGCTGTCTCTTGGGCATGCCCTTCCCGAGGGGGCCGTGGTGCAGACCGCCCGGCAGTATGCCTTTCGATTCCGGCCGGAGGAGGTAGAAAAAGTGGAACGGTGGGCTCCCCCCATCGCAGGGCTCCTCTATAACTCACTCGTAGAGACAGCTTCCTGGGTGTACCGGGATTCGAACCGTAATGCCCTATCCTTCCCCTCTCTCTATCCGCATCGAGTACCCCCCAGTCGGGGGGAGGTGGAACGGATCTCCCTCGATTCCCTGTCAGGGGAAGAGTTAGAGGCCCTGTCCCGAAAACGGCTCCTGTCCCTGTCCCGGGAAGAGATGGAAGCGATCCAGGCCTACTATCGGGACACGGAGGTCCGTTCAGAACGAGAACGGCTGGGGCTGGGAAGGGAAGCTACGGATGTAGAACTGGAAATGATCGCCCAGACATGGAGCGAACACTGCAAGCATAAGATCTTCGCTGCCTCCATCCTGTACCGGGAAAAGGCAAGGGATGGGGGGCATCTGAGGGAGGAACGGATCGACTCCCTGTTCAACACGTATATCAAGGAAACTACCCGGAAGATATCGGCACGACGAAGGGATCTGCGTTCCGTCTTCCATGACAATTCCGGGGTAGTGGATTTCGACGAGGATTTCCTCGTTTGCATGAAGGTAGAAACCCACAATTCCCCTTCGGCTCTCGACCCCTATGGGGGGGCCATAACGGGAATTGTGGGGGTGAATCGGGATATTTTAGGCACCGGATTGGGGGCCAGACCCCTATTCAACACGAATGTGCTCTGTTTCGACTATCCGGACACCCCGCCCCAAGAGGTGCCTCCGCCCCTCATCCATCCCCGGCGGCTCCTTCTCGGTGTGCATCGGGGGATCCTCGATGGGGGAAATCAGTCGGGCATACCCACGGTGGCAGGGGCTTTCCTGTTCGATGAAAGCTACCGGGGCAAGCCTCTCGTGTTCTGCGGGACAGGGGGGATCCTTCCGCGGACCATTGCAGGAAAACCTAGCTGGGAAAAGCGAATCGATCCCGGAGATCTGGCGGTGATGGCCGGCGGCCGGGTGGGGAAAGATGGGATCCATGGGGCAACCTTTTCCTCTGCCGCTCTGGAAGAAACGAGCCCTTCCTCTGCGGTACAGATTGGAGACCCCATTACCCAGAAGAAGCTTTCCGATTTCCTTCTGGAAGCCCGGGATCGGGGATTGTACAAGGCTCTTACCGACAATGGGGCAGGGGGGCTTTCCTCCTCCCTCGGCGAAATGGCCCAATTCTCCGGAGGGGTTAAGATCTTCCTCGAGCGCTGCCCCTTGAAGTATCCGGGTCTTGCGCCCTGGGAGATTCTCCTGTCCGAGTCGCAGGAACGGATGAGTTTTGCCGTAGGGAGGGAGCGGATCGATGAGTTCCTCGCCCTGGCAAGGGAGCGGGGAGTGGAGGCGGCAGTGGTGGGAGAGTTCACCGATTCGGGGCTGGTGGAGGTGTATGATGGGGAGCACCTTGTGGGGTGTCTCCGTCTTTCCTTTCTCCATGAAGGGGTTCCCCGGATGCACCTGGTGGCGGAATGGATTCCCCGTGAATCGAGTTCCCGTACCGAAGGTGCTGGGGACTTGCAGGGCGCAAAGGTTTTCCTATCGAAGGGCGTTCCTGATTCTCACCCTGTTGATTCTCTCCCCGTAGCGTCCCCTGAACTGAAGCAAATCCTCCTGAAACTCCTGGAGGATCCCAACGTTGCCTCCAAGGAGTCCCTGGTACGGCAGTACGATCATGAAGTGCAGGGGATTTCCATCGTGAAGCCCTTCATGGGGATAGCGTTCGATGCGCCGATGGATGGAGCGGTGATCCGGCCGAGGTACGACTCCTATCGGGGACTTACGGTAACCCATGGAATCAAACCCCGGTACAGTGATCTGGACACCTACGCTATGGCAGTTGCTGCCGTGGACGAGGCGTACCGTTCCCATATTGCCCTGGGGGGGAATCCAGACCTTGCCTCTGCGCTGGATAATTTTTGCTGGCCTGATCCTATCCCCTCTCCCCAGAATCCCGATGGATCCCGCAAGCTTGCCCAGCTCGTGCGGGCCTGCAAGGGGCTCCAGGATTCCTGTGTGGCCTACGAGTTACCCCTGATTTCCGGGAAGGATTCGATGAAGAACGACGCCCGCATCGGGGACCGGAAACTTTCCGTTCGTCCTACATTGCTGGTGACCCTGATGGGGATCATCGAAGATGTGCGGAAGGCGATCACCACCGATTTCAAGGGGGAGGGAGACCGACTGTATCTCCTGGGGATCACCACGGAAGGGTTGGGGGGAACCTACCTCGAGCAGGTGCTGGGGAAGAGACTGGGGGGCCTTCCTCCCTTCGATCCGAAGGAAGCGCGAAGGCTGTACCTCCGGCTCCATGAGGTGATCGAGAAGGGACTTGTTGCCTCCTGCCACGATATTTCTGACGGGGGGCTCGCCGTGGCGGTATGCGAAAGCGCCCTGGGGGGGAGGCTGGGGGCTATCATCACCCTGAGGCCCGAAATGGTGTATAAAAGCGGAACACTCCAGCCCCAACAGGCGGGCGCGCAAGGCAGTATACATGCCAGGGGCCCCGAAATGACCGAAATTACAGGAAAAAAGAATCGAGGGGCGCTGGGACACGGCAAGCCGGGGAGAGAAAAGTCCGATCAAATTAGGCGAGATAGCCGTGAAGCTGTGCTGAACCTCCTGTTCGGAGAATGCCCAGGTAGACTCCTTCTGAGTGTTAAGGAAACGGATGGGGAAGCCTTCGAGAAAGCCTTTGAAGGGTATCCCTGCTATAGGATAGGAAACGTGCTAGGGGAGGCTTCGTTACAATTCCGATGGGAAGAGGGAGAGGAAGTAACCGATCTGTTTCAGGTTTCGTTGGATGAGGTGGAAAGAGCGTGGAAAACCTTTTCTAAAGAGATCATCGCCTAAATTGAAGTAGCCTAAGTTTAGAAGTAGATGGATATGCGAAAAGAGGTAAGAACTATACTGATAACTGGGTATGGGATCAATGCGGAACGGGAACTTGCCGAAGCCTTCCGACGGGTGGGCTGCACAATAGAGGCGGTTCACCTGGGAGATCTCCTACAGGAACCGGATCGGATCCTCCGGGCGCAGATCCTTGCGTTACCCGGTGGATTTTCCTTCGGGGATCATCTTGGCTCCGGGAAGGTGCTCGCCCACATTCTGAAACAGAAATTGAAGGATAGGATCGAGGGGTTCGTCCAGAAAGGCGGTTTGGTATTGGGGATCTGCAACGGGTTTCAGATCCTCGTGAAGATGGGGATTCTCCCGAATGTGGATGGGAGTTGCCGCCAGGAAGTTTCCCTCATCCACAACGAGAACGGGATGTTCGTGGATCGATGGGTAAAGGTATCCTTCAATTCTTCCAATCCCTCTCCCTGGGTCCAGGGCCTTTCGGAAGAATGGTATCCCATTCGTCATGGGGAAGGCAGGTTCATTACGGGAACGATGGTAACGGGGGGAACCCTGCGAGCACTGAACCTGATCGCTCTTACCTATGCGGAGGAGAATCCCAACGGGTCGGAGCTCGGCATTGCGGGAATCACCGATCGGACAGGCAGGATCCTGGGAATGATGCCTCACCCTGAAGCCTTCCTCATCCCGGAGAATCATCCCTGGTGGCCGAGGAAGAAGATTCCCCCCCTTGCGGGATTGCAGATTTTCCGCAACGGCTTCGAGTACGCCCGAGAAACTGGCTAGGGAGGGTGGAACAAGGTAAGGATTACGAGGGCTCCGTAGTGCCCTCTACCCTTCTAGACAGGAACCTGCGCGTTTTTGCTTCAATCCCCACAAGCTTCGGGGTACTAAGTTCGGGGTACGTATGCGGTTTCGTTCATGCAGGCCAGGTTTGTTTCCCCCCATCCACCCGGATCACCTGCCCCGTAATGTAGGAGGAAGCTTCCGAGACGAGAAACTCTACGGTAGCCGCGATCTCCTGGGGCCATCCGTACCGTTCGAGGGAGCCCGAGGTTTGCATTCGTTTTTCATCCAGGGGGCGACTGGCCTTGAACCGTTCTGTGACCGTATCTCCGGGAGCTACCACATTAGCCCGGATTCCATACGGTCTGAGCATTGTGGCAAGACACCGGGTGTATTCGTGCACCGCCGCTTTCGCTGTGGCGTAAATGGCAGATTCCGGGAGCCCCACTAGCCCCGAGATACTCCCGATGTTTACGATGACTCCCCTTTGCCTTTGGATCATTCCAGGGACTACCTCCCGGCAGACGTAGATGCAGGTAAGGAGATTCCGGTCTAAAATCTTCCGCAATTCTTCGATAGCGATAAATACGGCATCGTTCCGTTCCGGTTTCCCCGCCTGGGGGGCCTGCACGCCCTTCACGCCGATATCTCCACCCGCGTTGTTCACCAGAATATCGATGGGGCCAAGGGAAGACTCGATCTCTTCTTTCAGTTTCTTCACTATCCCAGGATCTGTCAGATCCCCTGCGACGTAGGTAGTGACAGAACCCGTTTCCTTTTCGATGGTTCGAGCCAGAGCTTCCAGGGATTCCGCTTCTCCAAAAGCCTTGGAAGAGAAGAGAGTGGAACCGTGCACGCAGACCTTCGCTCCCTTACGGGCCAGTTGAAAAGCGATCTCTTTCCCGATACCCCTGCTGGACCCTGTTACCCAGGCTACTTTACCCTCTAGATGACGTTCAGACATCCCAATGCCTCCTCTCCGCTGCTGTGTGTTTCCTAATATATCAGATACTTCTAACCTTTTGGAAGAGGCTATTGAAAGATGCCGGGTGGAATCTTCCTAAAAAAAACAGTACATTATCAGAAAGAAAGAGAGGGGCGTGGGGTATGCTGGCTGCGTTGGAAGAACTCAAGAGGGCAAAGATTCCTTTCTGGTTTGAAGGAGTATCCGCTCTGGATCAATACTATAAGGTTCCAAACCGCCCTTTCTTCTACGTCCTGGTGGATGGGTCTTTGGTCGATCTGGCAAAGATCTTGCCGGGTATCCGGTTTCCAGGCAGGGAACACATCGATGCGGAGTTCGAACAATCGGACGAAGCGGTGGTGTATTTCCGGTGCAAGGAAACCCAGGGTAGCAGGTGGACGCCCAGTCCCCTGTTTTCTCCCCTGTACGACCCCATCCAGGGAAAGTATCTGGATCCTCTGGGAGTCTACGGAACCCTCCGGAAAAAGTCCGTGGATATAAACGAGATAGGAGCTCTACGGGGGTACGAGTCCGCCCTCCTCATTGCCCGATACGGCTTCCAGATAGAACCTCCAAAGGAAGAACTTCCCAGGGAGTCCACTACTTTGGATGTGGCAACCCAGAGGGACCTTCTTACCCTGGTCCTTACCGGGAAGCACACGGCTTCAGGGCTTCAGTTCCTCTTCGAGATGGGGTATTTCCATCGATATTGGCCGGAACTGGGGGTGTTGAAGGATGTATCCCATTCCAAGGAGTACCATCCCGAGGGGGATGTATGGGATCATACCACGGAAACCTTCACCTATCGAAAGAACCCGGATCTGGCTATTTCCCTAGCCCTCCTTCTCCATGATGTGGGAAAGCCCCATGCTCAGACCTGGGAAGGCCGAAAATTCGACAAGCATGCCGAGATTGGAACCAGGATTGCTTCGCAGTTTCTCCGCCGTCTGGGGTTTCCCGAGCCTCTCGTGACGAAGGTGTTGTTCCTGGTGCGGAACCACATGATGCCAGGGGCATTGAAGACTCTTCCCATCTACCGTGTGGAGAAAGTGCTGGAATCAGTTTGGTTTCCCGAATTGTTGGAAGTGTACCGGTGCGACCTTTCCTCTACCTTCCGGGGGCCGGGAGGGTACTATGAGGCGTGCAAAGTCTACAGAGCCTTTTTGCGAAACAAGAAGAATCCTTTTCGCACGGTGGAGGGAAAGAAGATCCAACGGATCCGTGAGCCCTTCGTCATGCAGCGGGGTAGGAGCTAACGGAGATAGGAGGAGCTGACGATGGAGTATAGAATGTTCGGGAGAACCGGGGTGATGGTTTCCCCCCTTGCCCTGGGAACGATGAACTTCGGAAACCCCACTCCGGAAGACCAGGCTATTCGCATCATCCAGCGTGCGGTGGACGCGGGGATCAATTTCATCGACACGGCCAATGTGTACAACAATGGAGAGAGTGAACGGATCGTGGGAAAGGCCGTGAAACTGATGAAGAACCGGGACAAGCTGTTCATCGCTACGAAGGTCTACAATCCCATGGGGGAAGGGCCGAACGATCGGGGGCTTTCCCGTTACCATATCATGCAGGAATGCGAGAACTCCCTGAAGCGGCTGGGACTGGAACATATAGACCTCTACCAGCTGCATCGGCCCTGTTTCACCATTCCGCAGGAAGAAACCCTACGGGCTCTGGATGATCTTATCCGTCAGGGGAAAGTCCGGTACATCGGGACATCCACCTTTCCCGCCTGGAAGATCATGGAGGGGTTGGCCTTGAGTGAACGGTACCTGTTGAATCGGTACGTTTCGGAGCAATCCCCCTACAACCTCCTGGATCGAAGGATCGAGAACGAACTGGTTCCCTTTGCCCTCCAGCATGGAATCGCACTGATCCCCTGGTCGCCCCTGGCAGGCGGAGTCCTTACTGGTAGATACTCAGAAGGTCAGGCGGCTCCTCCGGGCAGCCGGGGCGAATGGGGTGCGAGGATCTGGAAGGAACGGATCAACGAGGAAGGCAAGAGGGTAGCTGCCCAATTGAAGGAGTATGCGGAAAGGAAAGGACTCACTGCCGCCCAGATGGCTTTCCTTTGGGTAAAGGATCAGCCTGGGATCTGCGCACCCTTACTCGGGCCTCGTACGGTAGAGCATCTAGAAGCCGCTTTGACCGTGGTGGACAAGCATCTTGAAAGCGAGGATCGGGCCTTCTGTGATTCCCTGGTGCCTCCAGGGAAAGCAGTGGCGGATTTCTTCAATACCTCGGGCTGGATGAAGTAGGTCATCCACGGGCACTTGGGGGGCTACCAGCCCGAAGGCCCCGATGCAGCAGGTTCAGAACTTTTCAATGAGAAACCGCTTGAGTTCTTCGGTGGAGTTTTCTATCATCGTGGCCTTCTTGGGCAGCTCCAGCACCGCCTGAAGTTGGGGAGGAAGAGGGGGGATTTTCCCGGTAGCTTGCTCCACGATTTCCAGGAACTTCCCCGGATGGGCCGTTCCGAGGGTCACGATGCAGTTCGGTCTGGGAGTATATCCGTCTTTCAGGTACCGTTCGGAAGCCTGTACTCCCAAGGCAGTGTGAGGATCGAGAAAGATTCCTTCTGCCTTGTAGTATCGCTGGATCGTAGCGAGAGTTTCCTCATCGGTAACCCAGATTCCCTCGATCTGTCGGTGCATCTGGCTATGGTTCTCGCTGAAGATTTTGGACAATCGCTCGAAGTTACTGGGATTCCCCACATCCATAGCGTTGGAGAGGGTTTTTACCGAGGGGCGTGGTTTGTAGATCCCCTCTTGTAGGTATTCGGGTACCACCTTGTTGATGTTGGTAGCCGCAATGAACCGCTTCACCGGCAGGCCCCAGGTCCAGGCCAGGACTCCCGCCGTGAGGTTCCCGAAGTTCCCGCTGGGCACACAGAAGATACAGCTTTCCTGTTCGGCAGGGGAAAGGTTCGCGAAAGCCCAGATATAATAGAAAGCCTGCGGAATAAGCCGTCCGATATTGATGGAATTGGCGCTGGTGAGCCGGATTTTCCTGTTCAGTTGGGGATCCACGAAGGCTTCCTTCACCATCCGCTGGCAATCGTCGAAGGACCCCTTCACCTCGAGGGCATGGATGTTTTCCCCTAGAGTGGTGAGCTGTTTTTCCTGCAACGGACTCACCCGTTGGGAAGGGTAGAGGATCACCACATCGATGTTGTTCCGCCTGTAGAAGGCCCGGGCCACCGCGCTTCCCGTATCACCCGAGGTGGCGGTGAGGATCACGGCATGAGCGGCTTCGTCCTTGAGGAACTCCTCCATGACGGCGGCCAGGAAGCAAGCTCCAAAATCTTTGAACGCACAGGAAGGACCATGAAAGAGTTCCAGAATTTTGATGTTCCCCTGAATCTCCGGATGGATCTCTTTCAAGGCAGGGGAAAAGGGAAAGGCTCGCTGGGCAATCTGCCCGGCTGCCTCCCTCGAGATCTCTTCGGGGAAGAGTCGGGGCAGAAGTAAAGCTGCCAGATCGGCAAAGGACAGGGAGGGAGTAAAGGACCGGAAGAGGTCCCGCAGATCGGGAGTCTCGATGGGATGGTAGAGGCCTCCGTCGGGAGCGAGCCCTTTGAACACCGCCTCTCGAAAACTCACTCGTAGGGCTGGATTCCTTGTGCTTGTAAACTGCATGGTCCACCTCTTTTAATTATTCTTGGCTCCAGCGGGATTCTCTCCGAAGAATGCCCGATGGATCGTGTTGAGGGCCACAGGAGCGTCCTTGCTTTCGATGACGAAAGAGATGTTTCTCTCCGAAGAGCCCTGCGCGATGGCCAAAATATTGATCCCCTGGGCGCCCAGAGCACTGAAGAGTTTTCCCGAAATACCGGGAGTACCCCGCATGTTCTCCCCGATCACCGCAATGATCTCGAGGTTTTCCATCGCCGTGATATCCTCTATCCGTTTGGCGTCGATTTCCGATCGCAGTTCTTCTTTCAATTTTTGAACGGCTTCTGCCGATTGTTCCTTCCGTACTACCATGCAGATGCTGTGTTCGGAGGAGGCCTGGGAGATCATGATGATGTTTATTCCCGCTTCGGCAAGGGCGGAAAACACCCGGGAAGCTATGCCCGGAATACCCAGCATCCCCCCGCCTTCCACGTTGATCAACGCTACATTTTCTATAGATGCTATACCAGATATAGCATGCCCGTGCCGTTTGACCTTTGAGGCGATCAGAGTACCCCGCACAGAGGGGTTCCAGGTATTCTTGATCCAGATGGGGATGTTCTTTTCGACGGCAGGTATCATGGTGTAGGGATGGATGACCTCTGCTCCAAAGTAACTCATCTCCATCGCTTCTTCGTAGCTCAACTCGTCGATCACGAAGGCGTCCTTTACCTTGTCGGGATCTGCGCTCAGCACTCCATCCACATCCTTCCAGATTTCGATGGCCTCGGCTCCCAATCCTGCAGCGATGAGGGAGGCCGTGTAATCGGACCCGTTTCTGCCGAGGGTGGTAGTTACCCCTTCGGGAGTGGAGGCGATGAAACCCGTTACAACCGGGATTCCCTTTCTCCTGCCTATTTCCTTCTTGATTGCTTGATAGGAAAGCTTGAAATCTACCACGGCATTCCCGTGTCGGTTGTCGGTAACGATGCAACTGCGGGCATCCACGTACTCTGCAGGCATCCCGAGGGAGCGCATATAGGAGGAAACGAGGATGCAGTTGAGCCGTTCCCCAAAGCTCATGATCAGGTCCAGACTTCGTTTGGAACATTCCCGTACCAATTCCACTCCGTGAAGGATGTCCAACAGTTCTCCGCACAATGTTTTTAGGGGAGCCCATGCCGCGTCCCGTTGTTCCGGGGGGAACAGTTCATCCACTGCCCGCAGTTTCCGTTGCTCCAGAGTTTCCACGAATTGCCGGTACCTAGGGTCTCCCCGTTCCGCATCCCTAGCCGCCCGGATCAGTCCATCCGTTACGCCCCGCATGGCAGAGAGCACCACACAGAGTTTCTCCTTTGGAAACCGATTTTGAATGATAGCGACAACACTACGTATCTTTTCTGCATCCTGGAGGGAACTGCCCCCAAACTTCAGTACACGCATCGCTTCCTTATACAGAATTTTATCGGAAAATTCTATCCCACTCCCCCTCCCTCTACGATCTTCTCCTCTTTTTGAAGCGTTGAATCTGCCCGGTAATGCTGTGTACTTGACGATCCGCTCGGGAGACGTATCTGCTTTTTGACGCGCCTTATTTATCGGGTAATGCCGTCTAACTGTTTTATTGTGCCGTATCTCGGCCTACCGTCTAGCTGGAAATTCTTTACCAGGTTGGGTATAGTGCGGATGAAAGACATGGATCGATTCATTGGGTTTCTGGGGGTAGCGTTGGGGCTGCTCCTGGGCCTCGCGCACACTCCTTCTCTTCATTCCCAGCCCTACGCGGGGGTTCTTCTACAGGCTGTGAAAGATGCTGTACGGAATCTCCCCGCAGGGCATGAAGCCCTTCAACGGGAAGGGTTTCCACAAGTGATCTTCTACGATTTGGATGGCGATGGGATGGAGGACCTGTTCCTCCTATCCACTAAAAAAACCGAGGGTATGGGGGTTACGGATCTCAAGATTCTCTCCGACTACAGCAGAGTCTTTGAGGCCAAAGCCGCCCAACCGTTCTTCCTCCATATCTTTCTCCGTCGTCAAACTTCCTCTTCCCTGGTGAAAACTATCGATCTAGGGTCAAAGAGGGTATTCGGTTCCTTTCACAGGTTCGAGATCCGGCATGGGGCTCGAATTCCCTTTGGAATAGAGGTGACTTTCCCCAACCGGGTGGGACTGGAAAGAGACTGGGTGCTGGTTTCTTCCTCTTCCCGGATCGAATTGTTCGTGTTTCAAGAACAGCATAACGTGAAAAGTTATGTGAAAGACATCAATGGGGACGGTTTCCTGGATCTTGTCCTGTTCGAGGATCTGTTCGAAGACAGTGTGGGGTATGAAACCTACGCATCCTGGTATCAATGGGACGGTACCACCTATAAACGGTTCAGGAGCGTGAATATCCTTCGAAACCTGCGAACCTTTCTCCAAACCATCAGGCAGCAAATTTTGTCGAAGAACTGGGATGCTTTCTTTCAGTATGCCTTACAACCTCAGGACGCCTCCTACGCAAAGGCTTCCGGGCCAGAGGTAGCTCTCAAGCGGATCTTTAGAGCCCCCCCGCCTCCCCTGTATTCCGTGTCCGGTGCAGAAGCCGAAAGCCCGGGGATCGAAGTTCTACAGAAAAAGTTCATCGACCTGATCTATCCGGAAATCCTCGAAAACCCCTTCAGCCTTCGGGAAGAGGGACCTGAAAGTTTTCTGCTGACCTTTCGGTTGGTGGTAGAAGGGGAGTCTTTTCTCCTTTCCACCCGGGTGTCGATGTATAAAAACTTCTTCGGGGAACGCTTGTTCCACCTGGTTCTCCAATAAGGCCTCCCTTTGACAGGGAGCCTGGGTGAACGGTACACTCCTCCCCATGTATAAGTACTGCATTGAGGGGAATAGTCCCCTGCGAGGAACGATCCGGGCCAGTGGAAACAAGAATGCGGCTCTTCCCTGCATCAGTGCCGCTCTGTTGACGGATGAACCCGTGCGGCTACGGAACGTTCCCGAAATCGAAGACGTGAATGTGATGCTTTCCATCCTTTCCTCCCTCGGTGTTCAGGTGAAACGGATCGAGAAGAATACGGTGGAACTCCACACCCAGAATATCAAAGGCTATGAAATATCCGAGGAACTTACCCGAAAGATTCGAGCTTCCGTTCTCGTAGCAGGGCCTCTGTTGGCCCGGGTCGGGAAGGTAGTGCTCCCTCCGCCGGGAGGGGATGTAATCGGGCGCAGGCGCCTGGATACTCATTTCCTTGCCCTTGCCTATCTGGGTGCGAAGGTCGAGGTCGATAGGGTGTTCCGTCTGTCCACGGACCGGCTGCGCGGGACGGAAGTGTTTCTCGATGAGGCTTCGGTAACCGCTACGGAAAATGCGGTGATGGCTGCCGTTCTGGCGGAAGGGGTCACCATTATAGAAAACGCGGCTTCCGAACCCCATGTACAGGACCTCTGCACCATGCTGAACTCGATGGGTGCCCGGATCGATGGGATCGGATCGAACATCCTCCGAGTACAGGGGGTGAAGAAACTCCATGGAACGGATTTCGCCATTGGATCAGATTACATGGAAATTGGCAGCTTCATTGGGCTGGCGGCGGTTACCCGAAGCGAGCTGGAAATTCACAATACCGAACCCCGGCATCTGAAGATGATGCGGATCGTATTTGCCAAGCTAGGGATCGAATGGGAACAGGAAGGATCGGTTCTCCATATTCCTGCCAGCCAAAAATTGAAAGTGGTGCCCGACCTGGGTGGTATCATTCCTAAAGTGGACGATGCCCCCTGGCCCGGGTTCCCTGCGGATCTTACCAGTATAGCCCTGGTGGTGGCTACGCAGGTGGAAGGGACCGTGTTGATCCACGAAAAGATGTTCGAATCGAGGATGTTCTTCGTGGATAAACTGATCGATATGGGGGCCAAGATCGTGCTTTGTGATCCTCACCGGGCAGTGGTGAACGGGCCCTCTAAGTTGCATGGATCGGTTCTCACCTCTCCCGATGTGCGGGCAGGTATGGCGATGGTGATCGCGGCCCTCTGCGCGGAAGGGGAAAGTGTGATCCACAATGTGTATCAGATCGAACGGGGGTACGAAAACCTGACCGAACGCCTCTCCGCCTTGGGTGCACGGATCCGCCGGATGAATACCTAACGATGAATGTCCCAGGGGTACACAGGATGCATGCCTGCCCGGCCTCGGGTTCAGGGTTTCTCTCTAGTGAAGGACTGTACCCCGTAGAACAGGATCGAGAGTAGGATCAACCCTTGAGTCCCCAGCAGGATGGCCCCGGCTGTCAAGAATCCTAAACCTACCTTGTCGATGAGGATGGAGACGAAAACCGACAGTTCATACTCGTAGAGGGAGAGGGGAATGGTAAGCAGGACGGGGAGGAACGGGATCAGGAGGTACGTGATAACCGGAGGACGGTTGTAGTACTTGCTTTTCAGGAGTCTACCCAGAATCAACACCAGAAGAGATACATTCAGACAGGTAAAGGGCCCCTGGAAGCGCATGAGTAACGAGTGAACCGCGGGCATGGGTTCTATGCCAGCCAGAGGGAAAATCTCCAGCAAGGATACGGCTGTTGCGAAGGGAGTCTCTTGAGGAGAATGGATCAATCGGGCCAGGGAAACGAGATCCTGAGGTGAAAGCTTGACGGGAAGGATCGTGGAGGGCTCAGCAGGAGGGTCTCCCCGAATGTAGGTTGGCTTCGAGGAGAGCTTCGGGTCCTTCCGGTTCAGGCAGTGCATCAAAAGGGTATGGTCTACGAACTTACCGAAGGGTGCTTTGAACTGGTAGGCCACCTTTCCGGTGGAATCGATTCCGATTCCTTCGATTTCAAGGACATAGTAAGAGCTGGGACCCGTAGCCACGATCTTACTGAAGTAGAGGAACTCCTCCATCCCTTCCCGGTGAGAGTTCTTGAAAAATACGTCGCTGGCCAACGGGCTGCCGGTGACGAGGGAAATTTCATCCTGAAAAAAAGCCTTCTTTTTCACCTCTTCATACGCCAGTTGAAGGTACTTTGCGATTTCGCCGTCCTTCGGGTGCTGTTTGGCCAGCTCCTGGAAATGATAGTAGGCGGAGATGGAATCCCCCTGTTTCAGGTATTCGTACCCCTGCTGCTTTGCCTGGAAAAGGGATCTGCGGGCTTCCTGTTCGGGGGTGAGGCGGATACGGCTCAAGGCATTCTGCGACGCTGCTAGCAGTCGGAGCATTTCAGGATGGTTGGGTTTGAGTTTAAGCGCCATCAAGGCAAAGTATTCAGTACTCACGAAATCCTGTACTTGATAGTACTGCTTCGCCTTTTCCTGAAGATCCTGAAAGGAAAGTTCCTTCAATTTGAGGATACTGGGGCTTTCTGGCGGCTCTATGCTCGGCTTTTCCTGCTGTTCCCGCTCCCTTTCCCTCACTCTATCCAGAAGGGGGCGTACCTGGTCGTCTTTTGGAAACAGGGTTAGGTAGTACTCCAGGTAGAAACGGGCGTTGGAGTATTCTTTCGCTCGTTCGGATGCAAATGCCTTGTCCTTCAATTCGTTGGCGATTTGTGTTTTTCGGATAGCGGTCTGCTTCATCTGGGTGGCCCAGGGTAGAACTCCCTCTTGCAGAATCCCATACAAACAGGCGATCGCCAGGGAAAGGAAAAAGAGTTTTCTGATTTGTTGCAGAGCCTCCGCTGTGGAGTACTTGAGAGATTCCCCTTCTACCCAGAGAGAAGTGGCCAGGATCATACCCGCTGCCACGAGGGTGATGAAATGGGTGATGAAGGTTTCTAAAGCTGTACCGAAAATCCAGAGACTCTTGTACTCTCCAACCCGCAGCACCGGCAGGGAGAAGTAGGCGGAAAGAAACCCATAGAGCGCCCCGATTCCCAAAAATCCGATTGTGGCAAGCACCATGTTCCGTGTGTCCCTATCCATGGGTCTTCCTCATCTTTTCCCCGAAGGACGTAGCAAGGGCTGGAGAGCGAAACAGAAAACGCCTATCCCGCCCTGCAGAATAGCCGGTAGATACTCGGGGTACGGGATCGCACCCCATGCATCGAGAAATGAAATACCGGCGATACTCAGGAAAGGAAGGGAGAAGGCGAGAAGGCTATTGAAGAGGAGCCATCTGGTGAGGTGCATGAGGGAAAGGAGAGCCACCAATAGGAAAACGAAGGTGACGATCGAAAGGATCGCCCTCCAATCCAGCGGATGCCGGGGGGTCAATCGTTGGGTGAAGTGTTGGATATCCCTCCACAGGGTAGCGAGCAGGAAGGGGCGCTTGCTGGAGATCCTGTCGTACAAGGGGATGTTTTCCCCTGTTTGCAGGATGTGCAGGGTATTCTGTTCGGGATCGAACACACCTTCCGGGTAGATCTTGAAACGATCCTTAGATCGGGGAGTGTAGAGCAGGATCGGACCTTGAACCCTTCCTTGGGAGTTTCCGATCCAGATGAATTTGTTCGAAGCATAGAAGATCGTGTGGGGGGTAGCGATACGGTGGATGCCTGTAGCCGATGAAGACCCGGTTAATCGGATGAAAGGTAACCCGACCAAGAGGGCATACACGAGGAGGCTCCCTAGGACGAGAAGTACCCATTGGGATAGGAGAGGTTTGGGGTTTTGAGAAAGAAAAAGATGAACTCGAAGGAAGGCAAAGATGATGGATGTGATAAAAAGGACATTCCACAATGTTACGAGCCTGCTGGAAAAGTACCATAGGGAACCCTGGGGAGCCTGGGAAATCAAGATAGGTACCGCAAGGATGTTCAATAGCAGAAAGAAGAAGAAGGTGGAAAAGGTAAACCGTTTAAGGGCCTTCACCGTTGTGCTCACGATAGAATGGTAGCATGGTGTGTTCTCTCTTTCAATGCCAAATGCACAAATTTATCCACAATTTATACACAGATAGGTGCTCGATCTGGATAAGCAAATATCGGGCCTACTTGCAGCTTAGAACAAGATCATTTTTTATATTTTTCTATTTCATTTATTTGTAAATAGTTATATGATTCTTTGTTTCTTTTGATCGCCCTTGATACAGGTTGGCACGCTATTCGCATATTCATGAACTCCCTACCAACAGAATATCCACAAGTTTTTCACAACATGTAACTGCTCAATCTGTAATAAGATAGTATCCAAGTCCTCTCGCCGATCGTAGGGGGCTGGAGTGTGGGCCGGGCTCTTCTCCGAGACTACACCTGTTCCCCACTCGGCAAAGGCGAATTTTCTTTCTCAGTCTTGCCATGTGTGCGTCGATTCTCCGGGAGGAAGGATCTTTTACAGGGCCAGGAATCAACCTGGATAGAACGGCTCGGGGAACGATGGATCCTTTCGCTTTCAAGAGGGTGACCAATAGGGAGTGTTCGATAGTCGTCAGGGGAACTTCATGATCCTCTGTTTTTATACATCCGGGGAGGACCAGAAGGGTAGTCCCTTCGAGGGTGATGCGATCAATCGGATGAAACCGAAGGGCCCGGTAGAAAAGCTCTTCCGGTTCCCAGGGTTCCGCCAGATAGTCGACGCACCCTTGCAGGAAGGCCTGAGGCATGTACTCGAGAGGCCCATAGGTAATGATGCGGTATTGGTGGAACAGATCCTCCGATAGGGGTAATGCGGTTACGGGTAACACCAGTACCTCGTAGGGCTTACAGCTCGGAGGGATGGATGCGCGAATGGTACACGATAGGGTGTGAAAACGGGTAGAGGCAACGGATTTGATGAGGGATCTACGGAAAGGGTCTGGTGACACGAAGAGGAGGTTCAAGATTTTTGTTCGAGGAGTTTGCGTTTTAGATCTGCTAGGAGTTTGTCTGCGGTATCCTGCTGGGAAGACTGCTCCAATTCTTTGAATTGTTTTTCCAGATTGGAATCGGAGAAACTGGTTTCCAGTTCGCCAAGGGCTTCCACTTCCGCCTCGATCTGATCTACCTTGGCAGCCATCCGTTCGAATGCCTCGAATGCGGAATTATCGCTGATAGCCCCCATCGTTTCCTGCATCCGTTTTGCCGTTTCGGCCCGCTTGGCTCGGGCAATGAGGATATTCTTCCGCCGTTGGGCTTCTTCCACTTTTTTCTGCAGTTCCCGAAGGGAGAGTTTGAGTTTTTCTACTGCCTCGTGCTGGGATACGAGAAGGTTTTTCAGCTGCAGGATCTGACCTTCGATTTCCTGTTTTCGTAGGAGGGCTTCCTTGGCAAGATCATCCCGCTGTTCTCGAACAGCCAGGATAGCCTTCCGCTCCCACTCGTTTGCCTGGTCGATATAGGTGTTCAATTGCCGTTCCAGCCGTTTCTCGTCCGCAATAGCTGAGGCAACACTCTTCTTTACATCCAGGAGCTGCCTGTTCATGTCGAGAATCAGCTGATTCAGCATTTTTTCGGGTTGCTCTGCTTTGGAAAGGAGGTGATTCAGCTGTGCCGATAGGACTCTTCGAAAACGCTGAAACAGTCCCATAGTGGATTATCCTAGGAATACCTGTCCGTTACTGTCGATGGCAAGGATCGTTTTACATTCGGAGCAACGGAATCGCCCTGGTTTGGTGGCTTTTAGCTTCTTGCCGCAGATGGGGCATTTGAAAATTTTGGGGAAAATTTCCGATTCTACCTTCTGGCCGCCCTTGGCAAAGAACTCCACAGCTTCGTCCAGATTGTCTTTGATGTTGAAAAATTGGGAAAAACCGAGAAGCTGGAACACTTCGTACACTTTCGGTTGAATTTCCAGAAGCACCAGATCTCCCCCCCGCGGTTTGACAGCCTTGAGGAAGGCGGTGAAGGAACCGATCCCTGTACTGGAAACGTAGTTCAATCCTCCGCAGTGGAAGATGAGTCGTATGAAACCGGATTCGATGGCCCTGTTTACCCGTTTCTGAAAGAAGTTCGAATTGTAGGTATCGATATATCCGGTGAGGTACAGGATCAGACACCCATCGATGGTATCTACCTTCTGGAGCCGGATCTTGAGGCTTTCATCTTTTTCTTCGTCGAATCCAGGAACGATTTCGTTATTATTCATGGCACCCCTTCGATCACTTTCTTTTCTCTAATAGTATCTATCGAAGTATATTTTGTCAAATATATATCACAGTATCGGCAAAAAGAAGAGGGGAAATTACTTCATCTTCGGCTTGACTTTTAACTGCAGGGGGGGATAATGGAAGGGTGAGCAGAAATGGCCGTTGGGAACGATTCTGTAGGGTAGGGCTGTTGTGGTTCGGCCTTTTGCTTCTCGGTGGTACTTCGATCCTGTATGGCCTAGAACCCAAAGAGGGGCAGCTATCGAGGCTTCTGGATCTATCCCTTGATCTAAAAGGGGTGGTCCAGCTGGTGCAAAAACCGAGTTTCGATCCCGCCTCTTTTCGGAAATTCGTACTCCTCGATGGTTCTATCGCGGGAATCACGGTGGTGGAGCAGAATCCTGCCAACTTTACTGCAGAATTGGAGTTAGTGCAGGGGGAATGGATCGGTACGGAGGATGTAAAACTGTATCGGGCGTTTGTGTATGCCCAGGGGCCTTCCTTTGCCTCGATCCTTTCCACTACCATCAAATCGAACGACTACGTATTGGTGGTTGGAAGTATCGAAGAGATTTACACCGATGATGCGGGAGTTCGCTACCCTGTGATCCTCGCCCTTTCCATTCGCAAGCTTCATTGATGGGTTGCTACTCAGTAAAAGGTGATAAGTTCAGGACCGATATCGGGGGTATCTGACAGGCACTGAGCCCGTTCCAAGACATTCTTCAATTCTCGTACGTTTCCGGGCCAGGAGTGCTCGAGAAGCTTCTTCAAGGCGAGGTCTTTCAGACAGAAACTCGAGATGGGGTAGCGGCTTTTCTGCAGGTGAAGAAGATAGTAGGCCAGTAAGGGTATATCTTCCTTCCGTTCCCGTAGGGGTGGAACGTTGATGCGGAACACGTTCAAACGGTAGTAAAGGTCTCTGCGGAAACGACCCTCCTCGATAGCGGTGCTCAAGTTCTGGTTGGTGGCGGAGACGACTCGTACATCGATCTTTTTCCCTTTGGATGCCCCCACAGGTCGGATCTCTTGTTCCTCTAAGACGCGAAGCAGTTTCACCTGTACGGAAAGGGGCATTTCCCCCACTTCATCCAGGAACAGGGTTCCCCGGTTGGCTGTCTCGAACAGGCCGATACGGTTTGTCGCGTCCGTATAGGCTCCCTCCGCGCTGCCGAACAATTCGGATTCAAAGATCGATTCCGGTATAGCACCGCAGTTTACGGCGATGAAAGGGCCCTCTCTTCGGCGGGATGTTTGATGGAGAGCCCGGGTTATGAGTTCTTTCCCCGTGCCGCTTTCCCCTGTGATCAGAACGGTGCCTTCCGCAGGTCCAAACCGGCGGATCTGCTCTCGGATTTTTCGCATGCCTTCCGAATTACCGATCAATCCGAACTCTTCAATGTTCTGCATAGAACCTGCGATTCCTCCCCTAGTGGCGAGGGGAAGGGGAATCTGTCGGGTTTGATAGATGTATTTCTGAAATAGCCGCTTCATCGTTTCTATACTGTAAGGTTTTACCAGGTATTCGGCGGCACCCGATTTGACTGCCTCTACGATGATCTCGGGATCGTTATACCCGGAGATCATGATGAACACCGGTCCCCCTTCTTGCTTCCTTCGAAGGAGTTTCAACAGCTCGATCCCGTTCATGTCAGGCAGATCCACATCGAGAAGAACGAAGTGAGGATCTTTTTGTTCCAGAGCTACAAGCGCTTCTTGACCGGTATAGCAGGAATACAGTTCGAAATAGGGCGGCAAGGTCAGGTTCAGGATCGCATGGTCCCTCGGTTCGTCATCCACCAGCAATACTTTCCACATGGGAAGCACCCCAAGAAAAGTATAGGAGGGAGGGGATGAAAATGCAAACCGAATTGAGGTTTGATTTTTTTTCATCCATTCTTTATCATTGTATTAGATGAAGGACGGTATGTTCGTCGAGGCAGAAATCTGGACAGTGGCCCACACGGAGCAGGGGAACGCGGTTCTGGTTAAACCTGTGGGTTCAGAACTGGCAGTTCCCATCTTTATCGGCCAGTTGGAGGCTCATTCCATTCTTATTGGATTGGGAGGGGTTCCTATGCCCCGTCCCCTTACCCATGATCTGTTCGTATCCCTCCTTGAAAAGTTGAACATTACTTTAGAAAAAGTGGAGATCACCGAACTGAAAGAGGGCACCTTCTACGCCAGGTTACTCCTAAAGCAAGGGTTGAAGAAGTACGTGATCGATTCACGTCCCTCCGATGCGTTGGGCCTGGCCGTGCGGGTGAAATGTCCCATCTACATTGCGGAACAGGTAATCGCCGAAGCAGGGGTCTCCATCAAGCTGGTTTCCGATGAGGAATCGAAAGAAAAAGAAAAGGGCCCCTCTTCCAGAGAACTTGAGGTGAATCGGCTGAAGGAAGAGCTACAGAAAGCGATCGAAGCGGAAAACTACGAGGATGCAGCTCGCATACGTGACCGGCTTCGAGAGCTTGGGGAAAACTGATTTTTGAGGTGCATCATGCAGTTTTCCGGCTTTTCCAGGTACGAAAGTGGGGTGATCCTTCCGGTTTCTGCTCTTAGAAGCGGGAAAAGCCTGGGGATTGGAGAGTTCGCCGATCTTCCCCTCTTGGGGGCGTGGTGTGCCGAGGTGGGACTCCGATTCATCCAGATTCTCCCCGTGAACGACACAGGGACCGAGAGTTCACCCTACAGCGCTCTGAGTGCCTATGCATTGCATCCCGTATACCTTCGACTGGAAACCTTACCCGAGTTCGATCCTTCCCTGAAAGGAACCCTCAATGCGGAACGGAAAGAGCTGGAAAATCACCCCCGTATTCCCTTTTCTACAGTGGTGCGCCTGAAAGAACAGCTCCTGTTCGACATATTCTCTTCCCACAGGAAAGAAATCTGTTCCTCCCCCGAGTTGCTTTCCTGGATCCAGGCGAATCGGTGGGTACTTTCCTATGCGGCCTTTCGGGTGGAAAAGAAACGAAACGAGGGAAGGGCCTGGACGGAATGGGGTATCCCCTACCCCGGGGACGATGCGATCCTGAAAAGGGTTCGGGAAAGGGAGGGGGAACTTCTCTTCTATATCTGGATGCAGAAACGGCTGGAAGAACAGTTCGTCCAGGCGGCTCGAGAACTGGACCGGATGGGGGTTTGCCTCAAGGGGGATCTCCCCATTCTGATGGGGGATGATTCGGCCGACGTGTGGGCCTTTCCCCACCTGTTTCATAGAAATTTGAGGGCCGGGGCTCCTCCCGACATGTTCTCCCACACGGGGCAGAATTGGGGTTTCCCCATCTACAACTGGGACTCCCTGGAGGCGGAGGGGTATCGGTGGTGGAAGGATCGCCTGCGGAGGGCGGATCTGTTCTACCACGCTTTTCGCATCGATCATGTACTGGGTTTTTTCAGGATCTGGGCTTTGCCGGAGAAAGAAACCTCGGGTGTTTTGGGGTTCTATTTCCCTTCCACTTTCTTCAGCAAGGAAGACCTGATGCGGGAGGGGATGGATCCTGGCAGGATCCGATGGCTATCGGAACCCCACATTCGGGGAGAGGAGATCAGGTCTCTTGCTGGCAAGGTATCGCCTGCCCTCCTGGATTCGCTATTCCAGCGGATTGGCAACGAAGACCTTTACCTGTTTAGACCGGAAATCGGGGAACGATTCATCGAAGAGCATGTTCTATCCCAGGAGATCCGGGGGCTCCTTCTCGAACTGTACAGGAATCGGTTCTTCCTGGAAACTCCCTATGGGTATGCCCCCGCCTGGTACAGGGATTCGGCCCGGGCGTTGGGCGTGCTGAGCCCTTCCGAGCGGGAAAAGCTGCAGAGCCTCGTGTCCCGTTACTACCGAAGCTCGGAGACCCTCTGGGAACAGAGGGGAGAAACACTGCTCCGTGTTCTCAAAGAAACCACGGGGATGCTTCCCTGCGCAGAGGATCTGGGAGTGGTGCCGGATTGTGTACCCCGGGTGCTGAACTGCTTGGGAATTCTCGGCTTACGGATCCCCCGCTGGACCCGGCGATACAAAGAGGAAGGCCAGCCTTTCATTCCTCCCAGGGAATACCCTCGGCTTTCGGTATGCGCTACCTCGGTGCACGATACCTCTACCTTAAGGCAGTGGTGGGAGGAGGAATCGGACCGGGATGCCTTCTGGAAGGCCCTGGGTTACTCGGGCTCCGCTCCCCCCTCGTACACGATTTCAACCGCGGAGAAAGTACTGGAGGGGATCCTGGAATCGAGTTCCCTCCTCGTGATGTTTCAACTGCAGGATCTTTTTGCCCTTTCCCGCCCCTACCGGGTTAAGGATCCTTCGGAAGAAAGGATCAACATACCGGGAACCGTATCGGACCGAAACTGGACCTACCGGTTGCCTTTTCTCCTGGAAGAGTTTACTACTGATACAGCATTTGCAGAAAAGGTTCGAGGGCTATTGAAGGATAGGCTCGCCCGAACCGTACAGTGAGGAGGTGTTCTCCATGTTGGTTCTAGGGTTGACAGTGCTGGAAGCCGCGGTTCGTCAACAGAAGACCCGATACGGTGAACCACAGAAAGAGTTCCATATCTCACGGGAATCCCGGGAAAAGTACCAATGCGATGAGGCCCTGTTCACGTCCCGGGGGAACGTGATCTTCCCCAACTACGCAGCGGTACGGATCTTTGCCCGCAACATGAATCGGGGGCGGGAGGCTGCCCTGTATCCGGAACGGGCGGTTCGAACCGGTGATCTCAATGCCATGGGGTTAATCGATGAAATCCTTCATTACGTGGTGACTCTCTACACCCGGCAGTATGGTCGGGAGGTTTTTCAAAAAGCGGCCCAGATACTGGAAGAGAGGATCAGTTCGAAAGCCCTACACCATACCCTCCTGAAGTTCGTGGAACACTTTCCCCCTCTTTCCGTGTATCGGGGAACCCTTACCCCCGAGGCCTACCTGCAAGGAAACGATGAAGGAGTCCCCAACCGGGAAACTGCGCTGGAAGAACTGTTGCTCCTATGGCTGGCCAACGAGAATCCGGCATTCTCCCCCTTTCGGGAACTTTTCGAGGATGAGCCTCTTCGAAAAGATACCCCTTACCTGGATGTGATCCGCGTACTTTCCCAGTATTTTCAGACCTGTCCAACCTTTGGCCCCGACAACCAACCGTTGGTAGAGATGCTTCAGTCTCCCGCAAGGGAAAGTCCCTACTCCCTCTCGGGACAGCTCGATTACATCCGAAGGAGGTGGGGGCTTCTCCTGGGAAGTTACCTGGAACGGCTCCTTCGGGGGATGGATTTCATCCGGGAGGAAACGAAGCTTCGACTTGGGGGCGGACCGCCACAGGCGGAGGTATACAGGTACACGGGCCCAGGGTACGAGGATGAGGAGTTCGAACGCTTCAGCCCGGATCGGGATTGGATGCCCAACCTGGTGTTGATCGCGAAGAGTACTCTCGTGTGGCTGGATCAGCTTTCGAAGAAGTATGGAAGGGATATCCGCACCCTCGATGCCATTCCGGACGAGGAGTTGGACTGGCTCGCTCATCGGGGGATCAATGGCCTGTGGCTGATCGGGATCTGGGAACGGAGCCGGGCCTCGAAACGGATCAAGGAACTCTGCGGGAATCCCGATGCGGAGGCATCGGCCTACTCGTTGTACGAGTATGAGGTAGCCTGGAGTCTGGGAGGGTGGTCTGCCCTGGAAAACCTAAAGCAGCGAGCCTGGAAACGGGGAATCAGGCTGGCCAGTGACATGGTACCCAACCATACGGGGATCGATAGCCGATGGGTGATCGAGCACCCGGAGTGGTTCATTCAGACGGGCACCCCCCCGTTTCCCAACTATACCTTCACGGGGGAAAACCTCTCCCATCATCCCGATGTGGGTATCTTTCTGGAAGATCATTACTATGACCGAACCGATGCAGCGGTGGTGTTCAAACGGGTCCACTGGCCCAGCGGGGATACCCGGTATATCTATCACGGGAATGACGGTACCCACATGCCCTGGAACGATACGGCCCAGCTGAACTTTCTACTTCCTGACCTGCGAGAGGCTGTGATCCAGACAATCCTGCACGTGGCACGCACCTTTCCCATCATCCGCTTCGATGCGGCCATGACTTTAACCAAGCGGCATTACCAGAGGTTGTGGTTTCCCGAACCGGGAACGGGGGGGGATATCCCTTCCCGAGCGGAGTACGGGATGACGAAGGAAGAGTTCAATCGCCATTTCCCCGTGGAATTCTGGCGGGAAGTGGTGGATCGTGCGGCGAGGGAATGTCCGGATACCCTCCTGCTGGCCGAAGCTTTCTGGATGATGGAGGGGTACTTTGTCCGGACCCTGGGGATGCACCGGGTGTACAACAGCGCTTTCATGAACATGCTGAAGAACGAGGAAAACGCCAAGTACCGGTGGACCATCAAGAACACCCAGGAGTTCGATCGGAACATCCTGAAACGGTTCGTGAACTTCATGAACAATCCCGATGAGGAAACAGCCATTGCCCAGTTCGGGGATGGGGACAAGTACTTCGGGGTATGTACGTTGATGGTGACCCTGCCCGGGCTTCCCATGTTCGGCCATGGGCAGATCGAAGGGTTTCGGGAGAAGTACGGGATGGAGTTCAAGCGAGCCTATTGGGACGAGAAGCCCAACCAGGCCTTGATCGAACGGCACGAACGGGAAATTTTTCCTCTCTTACATAAGAGGTACCTCTTTGCGGAGGTGGAAAACTTCCTTCTCTACGATCTGTTCCAGCAGGATGGAAGTGTGAACGAGAATGTGTTCGCCTATTCCAACCGAAAGGGCCGGGAAGCCGCCCTGGTCCTGTACAACAACTCCCTTCCCGGTGCATCGGGCTGGATCCACAAGTCCAGTGCGTATGCGGAGAAGGATCAGAATGGGGGAAAGATCCTTGTCCAAAAAACGCTGGCCGAAGGATTGGGCATCCATGGAGATCCGGGATGGTACTGCATCTTCAGGGAACAACGGAGCAACCTGTGGTTCATCCGGGAAGGGAGGGAGCTTTCGGAAAAGGGGCTTTTCGTGTCCTTACGAGGGTACGAGTCCCAGGTGTTCTTCGATTTTTACGAGGTCTACGATGGGGACAGCGGGAAGTTTGCGCGGTTGGCAGCAAACCTGAACGGGAGAGGGACTCCCAGCATAGAGGATAGCTTGAGGGAACTTGTGTATGCCCCCCTGTATAGGAGTCTGCAGGCTCTCCTTCGGGAAGGTTTCCCGGTGTTTCAGAAAGGATGCCAGGCACGGGAGGTGGAAGGCGGCAGAGAAGGAGGGCAGCCTGGAATTGGCGACCAGGAAAGCGAGCACCGAGAAAATCGCTTCTTGCGCCAGGAACCGGACAGGAGAGGAGCCGGGAAAGAATTTGAGCCATCGCACCCGGATTTCGAGGATTGGCACCGTATGGCATCCCTCTATAGGGAATTTTTGAAAGAAGCCTCTCTGCTTTTGGGGGGACGGACAGGGCCGGATGGGCCGGTGGTGCCCGATGCGGCAGTGGAGGAAGGGATTCGGTTCCTACAGACACTCTGCCGGCGAGTTGCCCGGGGGGAGGGGGGCTTCGAGGCACCGAGGTCCGAGGGCGCACTCCTGCCGGGGGTCCTTTTTCTCTGGGGTGTGGTGCGCAGGTTAGGGTCTATTCAGGAGCCTCTTTTCAATGGTGCTACTGACCTATCCCGTACCCTTCTGGAAGAATGGAGCCTGGAAAGAGAGTTCGGGAAGTTTCTCCGCGAACAGGGCGCCGATCAGGTACACCGCTACATTCTGCTGCTGAAAATACTGCTGACCCATGAAAATTGGTGGAAGACGGAGAGCTCGGAGAAGGATAGGGGGGTGCGGGCCGCTCGGATCCTGCAGGATCTTTTGACGGATCAAGATGTGGCGGGATTCTGCGGGGTGAATACCTTCGAAGGAATCACGTATTTCCACCTGGAAAGTTTTCTCGAGTTCTGCCAATGGATGGATGGGGTGCAACAACTGTTCGAGGAAACCTCTTCTTCCGAAGTTCCGATGCATCCTTCCGCCGTTTCTGCTATCGCACCTAAGGCTCCGTCGGCCGGAGTTACCCCTTCCAGGCGAATGGCGGAGATATGGCGAGAGGCGGTGGAAGGCTCTGAATACCGGGTAGATCTATTGCTCGATCGGATTGTCAAGTCTTCCCGGATACGTTAGGATAGCGGGGCGGCATGGATGGAAAAGGCGATTCTCATTGCAGGAATTTCGGGGGAATTGCAAACCGAAATTCTCCAGGAAAGTTTATCCCGGCGCTACAAAACAGCCGTGGCGCTGGACCCAGAGGCGGAGCATCCACCGATTGGGGAAGATTGGGAAAAACTCCTCCGGTACTTCGAATGGAATAAACGGTCTTCCCTTTCGGCCAAGAACCTGGTGCTGGAGGTCCTTTCTTTTGCGGACTCCCTGGAGGAAGTGTTTCTCCTGTTCGAACCCCCGAAGGACGGCAGACCGCTCCACGAGTTGCCTGTGGCGGAAATCGAGGGAACCTTCGATGGCTGGATGAAAGGCTTCCTCTTTCTCACCAAAGAGCTGATCCTGCAATTCCAGCGACAGAGGAAGGGGACCCTCACCCTTGTGCAGTATGAACCCTCTCCTCTCGTGACACCCCTTTCTCTGGGTTCCAGTTCCTTTTTTCGAGCCATGGGGAACGCCCTGTTCACCCAGTACCAGAATGAACCCTTCGTGATACGAGGGTTTCAGTCCACAGCGGAGGATGTGAAGGATTTTGCCCGTTACCTCCTTTCCCTGCAGGAAAAGCCCGAAAAGACGTACGGCAAGTGGACGAAGTATACAGGAAAAGCTAGTTTTTGGTCTTTTAGGAGATCCTGACCATGAAGATTTGGTTCAAATTGCTTCTGAGTACGATTCTGGGAACTCTTCTGGGTTTCGTGCTTTCTCCCGGCGGGATCGGGGCTAATTTCATCCAGTATCTAGGAAAGGTATCCCTTCAATTCGGTCGGTACCTTGCACTACCCCTCATGTTCTTCTCCCTTGTGGTGGCCGTGTTCGAACTGCGTTTCCAGAGAAAAGTTTTTCGAACTTTTTACCTGTCTCTGCTCTATGGCCTGTCGCTGACCGCGGGGCTTGTAGTACTAGGAGTTGTGTTCGTTCTCGTGCTTACTCCCGAACGGATTCCCATCATCGCTACCCCCCCCCTTGCCTTCCAGATTCCTTCTTTTGGGGATCTCATCCTGCGCCTCTTCCCCACCAATGCGTTTCTGGTACTGGTGGAACAGGGAGATTTTTTCCTCCCCCTCCTCTTCCTTGCATTCGTTCTAGGCTTGAATCTCACCTACGATCGGCAGATCGCTCGGTCCGTGATCGAACTAACCGATTCCCTCAATCGCGTGTTCTGGCATATGAACATATTCGTTACCGAGTTCCTCTATGTGCCGGTCCTGTTCCTTGCCTGCTCCCTCGTGGTTGGATTCCGCCGGGGTAACGATCTAGGGATCTTTCTACCCTTCCTGGTAATCCTAACCATTCTCACACTGGCTGTGGCTTTCATCGGACTGCCTGTGGCGTTTTATTTCCTGCACCAGAAGCGTAAACCCTTCCGGTGGCTCTATGCGCAGCTAGGTCCCGGCCTTGCGGCTTTGGTTTCCGGGGATGTTCTGTTCAGTTACGGGCAGTTGGTCCGCCATGGAAACGAAACCCTCGGAATCCCCAGAAGGATTGGCTCCGTCACCTCTCCCTTCCTCCTTGTGTTCAGCCGGGGCGGATCTGCCTTCGTTACGGTAGTCACGTTCCTGGTGTTGTTTCGCTCGTATTCAACCTTAGAGTTGGGATTGTTCCAAACCTTTTGGGTGATCCTGCTCGCGGTTCTCGTTTCCCTTTCCCTATGGGCAACCCCGGGGATGGGTGCCTTTGTAGGAATCGCCCTCTTGAGCAGGCTGTTCGGCAGGGGAATGGAGGAAGGGTACCTGATCGTCACTCCCGTAATTCCCATCCTCGTGAGTCTGGGCGCCTTTCTCGATGTGCTCTGTGTTTCTTTTGTGTCTCAATGGGTAGCCGAAAGAATGGATTGCCTTCACCCGGAGGAGGAGCGGCATTCCATCTAGCCTTTGATCCGTACTAGCCTTTGATCCGCAGACCGATCCCTGCGCCGATGAACAGCTGATCGTAGAAGGGCACTCCCTCCCCGTCCCAGAGATGGTAGATCGGTAAGAGGGTTCGGAGTCGAACGGAGAGTCCCAATGCGCGGGTGATGGTCCAATCGAGAGTCCCCCGCAATTCGAGATAGAGGTATCTTCCACTGGAGAGGAAATAACTTCCCACTTCCTGAGTGGGGGCATCCCCATGGGGAACGAGGGGAACCTTGAAGGAAAAGGCAGGCCCAAAACCGCCGTTCAATACCAGGGTTTCCCCCCGCAAGGGGTATCGGTAGTAGAGGAGGGGATCTATCAGGATCCCTATCACTCCGACGGCATCCTTGTATTCGATCTCGGCGGGGTAGGCTTTGCCGTCCCGGTAGAAGTATTCAATCCCATACAATCCCAGTTCCGGCTGAAAGGAGAAGGTGTCGGAGAGGGTGAACCGAACTCCGCCCCCTACCACCCCCAAAAGAGGGGAAGGAGCGCTATCTGTGTCGGAATTGCCCAGCCAGAGGACATCGTAGAAGAACTCGAAAGATTCTCTTTTAAACTCCCACGCGGCGTGGGCAGACTGAGGGAAAGAAAAGGTAAAAAGACAAAGCACTACCCCTACTACGAAAGTGGCTGTTTTTGCGTTGCCTGCCATCGTACTGTACAGTATAGCACGAAAATTCAATAACTCTTGGCAAATACTGCGAGGTGCTTGGCTGGACTTCCGCATACCACGCATCCGCCCTTCACCCGTTCTTCATTCCCAAAAGGCAGGACCCTGATCGTGGCTTTTGTTTCTTCTTTGATTCGGGCTTCACAGTCGGCAGAGCCGCACCAGGGACTTTCGGCAAACCCTCCGTCCTCCTGGAAGAAGGTTTTTAGCTCCGGATACTTCTCGATGTACCGGGTATGGGCGGTGCGGAACTCCAACGCCCGGTTGAAGAGGTCTTTCTGTATGGTATCCAGGAGGTTCCGAATACGGGTCTTCACTTCGTTCAACGGAACAAAGGCCTTTTCTCCCGTATCCCGGCGAACCAGCACTACCTGATTCTTTTCCTTGTCCTTCGGCCCCACCTCTACCCGCACGGGCACGCCGAGGAGTTCCCATTCGGCGAACTTGTACCCGGGAGAATTGGAATCGTCCGGATCGTACTCGACAGTGAACTCTTCCTTCAACGTCTGCACCAGCCGGGAAGAGTAATCGAGAATTTCTGCCTTGTTGGCAGTCTTGTAGATGGGAATCACCACTACCTGGGTGGGAGCGATTTTGGGGGGGAGTACGAGGCCTTTGTCGTCTGAGTGTGCCATGATGAGGGCCCCGATCAGCCGTGTAGAAACACCCCAGGAAGTGGCATACACGTAGGAAAGGTTGCCGTTCCTGTCCTGGAAGGTTACGTCGAAGGCTCTGGCAAAGTTCTGTCCCAGGTTGTGGGAGGTTCCTGCCTGCAGGGCCTTTCGGTCCTGCATCATGGCTTCGATGGCATAGGTGGCCACAGCGCCAGCGAACTTCTCCGATTCTGATTTTCTACCGGTGAGAACAGGCAGAGCGAGGTATTCTTCCGCAAAGGTTCGGTACACTTCCAGCATCCGTAAAGTTTCCTCCTGGGCTTCCTCTGCCGTGGCATGGGCCGTATGCCCTTCCTGCCAGAGGAATTCGGTGGTGCGGAGGAACAGACGGGTTCGTTTTTCCCAACGGAGTACGTTGGCCCACTGGTTGATGAGGAGAGGCAGATCCCGGTAGGACTGGATCCACTTCTTGTACATGCTCCAGATGATGGTTTCCGAGGTGGGGCGGATCACGAGGGGTTCTTCCAACGGTTCCCCACCCCCGTAGGTAACGACCGCCAGTTCGGGGGCGAATCCTTCTACGTGTTCCGCTTCCTTTTTGAGGAAACTTTCGGGGATCAGAAGGGGGAAGTACGCATTCTGATGCCCCGTTGCCTTGAACATCCCATCCAGTACAGACTGGATCCGTTCCCATAGGGCGTACCCCCTGGGCCGGATTACCATGCACCCTTTCACAGGGCTATAGTCTGCCAGCTTCGCCTGGATCACGATGTCGATATACCAGTCCGAATAGTTCACGTTCCGTGGAGTGATTCGATCTGCCATGTTCCCTCATCGAATGTTAGGAGGATGCTTTAAGGTGGGGAGATTGTAAAAGAAATGCGCTGGTTTCGTCAAGAAAGGGACGATTAAAACAGCTTTGCCGTTTCCACCATGTAGCGGATCGAGGGCCCTTGCTTGCCGTAATGGATCGTCTCGATGACGAACACCACATGCTGTTCGTCGGGAGAAACGAGGATCTGTCGGATCCGATAGTCCTGTATCCCGGCTCTGTAATGATCCTTGAGACCGATCGTGTGGGTCCTGGTTTTACCATCTTTCAGAGTGAGAGACACATCTAGATAGAAAGCGGACTGCACCTTCTCGTCTTTGCCTTTGATGTCCTTCACCATTTTCACTTTGTAGGCGGAGGAGGAAACGAAATCCCGGAATTCGAGCCTGTCCTTCGGGGGTTCGCCGTTCATAAGGATATAGATCGGGCGTCCCTGTTTCAGGTGGTTTATGCCGAACTTTTTCGTGAGGGGGCCGTTTTCTTCCAGGAGGGTATAGAAGGCACCCGCCGTGTCCTGGCCAGGGCCTAGCTGTCCTGGGTACTCTTTCTTGACTACTCCATTGGGAGCGAAACGGTTTTCCTTCACCTGTACGGTATAGATTTCGGCAAAGAAACTCTTTGTATTCGCGTCCCAGCCGTGGAAACCGAACATGAAGTATTCCGATTTGGAAGAGAATCCCAGATTGACGAAGGTAGCCACATCTCCGGCAAACGCGCTTACGAGGCCCAGGGCACACAGAAGGATTCCCGCCACGACCGAACGAAGGATTGGACGAATGTTCATCGATATTCTTCTCCTCTATCTATGAATATCGATAGGAAAAGGCATTTCTCAAGAGTTTTTTCTTGCAACTTCCCTGTTTTCACGATACTAGTAAGGATATGCGATTGGCGGTACGTAAAGTCTTTCTCACCATCGGAGCGATAGTCAGTTTAATGTTCTTTCTCTCTTACCTTTTGAGTCTTTTTTTGGGTATCTGGATCATGAAGGAGTCCCGGTGGAAGGAAAACCTGTACCTCTGGCCGATCCTTGTGGGAGGGTTGAGTTCGGCATTTTCCGTGTTCGGAGGGTTTGGATTCCGCAGGCTGTTCCGAAGGATGTCTTCTTTGGAAATTTACTTCTTTCTCGTGTTCCTGGTTACCCTTTCCTTCGATGGACTGCGTATCCTCAACTGGATCTTCCTGTTGAAACAGATCACTCCCTACTTCGGCGGGATGATAACCCGTATCGTGTACTTCGGGTACTTCATGGGGCTGTTCTGCATGTTCACCAGCAGTATCTATTCAGGGGAAATTTCCTACCAGAAAGCGGGCACTCTCTTGAGCGTGTTGGGCACCCTCTCGTTGGCTCTTTCCTATTCGATGCCCGTGGACATCACTACCCTTACACCGATCCTACTGTATCGGGTGGGAGGGGGTGAGTACCTCCTTCTGGTACGGGGAGGTTTGATGGGTTTGACCGTCTTGAGCTTTGCCCGTTCGGCCTTCCTGTCCCGTTCAAGGGAAGAGTGGGCCATCTGTGTGGCCGCCGCGGTCCTTCTTTTAGGACGGGAACTCGCCTTTTTCCATTCGAATACACCGCTGGGATTTGCGGGGATTTTCCTGTTGGGAATCGGCTCTTTCTATTTCAGCCGCAAGAGTTATCTGAAGCATCTGTGGATCTAGGCTCTGGATCTAGGTAAAGAACAGGGTGGCCGCGAATCCGCTTCCCATAGGCAGGATGATATTGTCGAGGTCCTTCACGGGAACGGCCTCCAGTACCGTGGCAACTCCCGCGACGACAAGGGAAGGAAGAAAGGCACCCACCATGTGGTTGGTGATGTAGAACACCAGGATGAAGCAAGCGAGGCTGCCTTCTAAAGTTTTCCCCTGTAGGTAAGGGAAGCGGCTTCTTCCAAAGAGTTTGCCGGCAATGCTGGAAATGCTATCCCCGAAGGCGAGGGAGTAAATGGCGATGATGGAAGCGGGGGCTGGGTAGAGCAGGAGGGATACCATGGCACCTACCCCCAGGGTGATGGGACCGAGGATTACACCCTCCCTATCGGTCTGACGAGCGGCCGCGTAGGTGATACGGGTGATGAGGGGGATACTTCTTCCCTGTTTTCGTTGGTACTCGGCGAAGCTATAGAAAAGCACCCCAGCCGCCAGGATGGCTAGCGTGATCGAGGCTCCGAGAAGGGAAGCCAGAAGGGGTACCAGAGCGATAAGCATGTGGATGGATTTTCGGATGAGTTCGGTTTTCAATTCTTCGGCAAAATCTTTTTCGTTAAGATAAAGTGCGCCAAACGTGCTGAACAGTTCCATTCCTATGATCCTTCGATGCTGATGTATAAAATCACTAGTATAATGCAATATCTATGCCAGAATATAGAAAAATGAGGTTGGCTGTATTTTATTGTAAAACAATCAGATAGAAATTAGAGTTTTATTATTTTTTAATCTTTCCTATAAAATGTATAAAAAAACATACAGTTTCATTCAAAATTTGCTACGATTTTTTCCTAATCGTCCCCCAGGCAGGTTCCGATGTTCCGGGCTGTGCGTATCAACGGATGATCCAGAGGGACCTGTTTCAATTTCCCCGCCACTTCCTCCAACGGACGGGTGATGATTCGGGAGCCCTCCAGGGCGACCATCTTTCCGAAGTCCCCTTCTGCCATGAGATCCGCCGCAGTGGTTCCGAACAGAGTCGCCAGAAGCCGGTCATAGGGAGAAGGAGTACCTCCCCGCTGGAGGTATCCGAGAACTGTCAGGCGGGTTTCCATGCCCGAGGCTTTGGCGATTTCCTCTGCCACTTGATGGCCTCTGGAATAGTATGGGTTCTGCTTTTTCTTGGCCGTGGGATTCCTGATTTCTTCCTCCGAAACAGCCCCTTCGGCCACCACGACGATAGAGAATTGTTTACCGCTTCGAGCCCGCTTCAAGAGGTGACGGGAAATAGCCTCGATGGAGTAGGGTATCTCGGGAATGAGGATCACGTCTCCACCGCCTGAAATGCCCGCATACAAGGCCAGCCATCCCGCCTTGTGTCCCATCAACTCGATCACCATCACGCGGTTGTGGGAATGGGCGGTGGAGTGGAGCCGATCGATTGCCTCGGTTGCAACATCCACCGCGCTATGGAACCCGAAGGTTACGTCAGTCCCCCAGATGTCGTTGTCGATCGTCTTGGGGAGGCCGATGATATTGAGCCCTTCCTGCTTTAAAAGGTTGGCGGTCTTGTGAGTTCCATTCCCCCCGAGCACGACAAGACAGTCCAGGTTCAACCGGCGGTAGTTTTCCACAATGGCTTCGGGTTTCTGCCTGCCGAGGGAAGAGTCTTTGGGAGAGTTCTTGTCCAGCTTGAAAGGTTTTTCTCGGGAAGTTCCCAGGATCGTTCCTCCCTGGGTGAGGATACCGCTGAAATCCTCCGGCTTGAGCAGTCGGGCATTCCCCTCGATCAGACCTCGGTACCCTTCCGAGATGCCGATGACGGTCATGTTGTAGGTAAAATGGGCCGCTTTCGCGACACCCCGAATGGCGGCATTCAACCCGGGGCAATCGCCGCCGGAGGTAAGGATACCGAAGGTTCGGGTTACCGGTTTCTTCATGGAAGATCCTTTCACTGAAGAACCCTTCAATTCGATTCGGGATCCGGATACTTTGAAGCGATGGCCTTGATGTTGGGCAGAACCTCGAAGAAGATTTCCACCAGTTCGGGGTCAAACTTGGTACCGGAGAGTTTTCGAATCTCCTCCAGAACCTGTTCTTCCGTCCAGGCTTCCTTGTACACGCGGTGAGATACGAGGGCATCGTACACATCGGCTATGGAAACGATTCGACCGAACAGGGGGATCTCCTCCCCTTTAAGCCCTCGCGGTTTCGCCTTTTTCAGCCGTTCTGGATCGGCTGTATCGATATCGATCTTCCCAGGATACCCGGTGCCGTCCCAGTTCTCATGGTGGGTCAACGCCACCAGTTGGGCCAGTTCGTCGAACTCCGATTGCTTGTCGATGAATAGGCGAGCTCCCATATAGGTGTGGGATTTCATGATTTCGTACTCGTCATCGGTGAAGCGGGCGGGTTTTTTCAGGATCATGTCCGAGATGGCCACTTTTCCCACGTCGTGGAGCATGGCAGCCATCCGAAGGTTGTCTTTTGTTTTCTCGATTTCCCGCTGGGGAATCTGGTGCTTCTGCGCCCATCGTTCGTAGATTTCCACCGCATACCCGGCCACGCGGTTGACATGGGGACCCGTCTCCTTGGGATCCCGAAGCTCTGCCATACGGATCATCCGCAGGAGGATGGCCCGGGTCATCTGGGCGCGTTGGAGAGCGGTAGATACGTTGGTGGCGAAATGGAGGACCAGCATTTCGTCTTCTTTCGTGAAGGGGACCACTTTCCCATCCGTATCCTTGGCGTTAATCATCTGTAGTACCCCCAGAATTTCCCCCAGGTTGGTACGGATTGGTACGGTAAGGTTGGAAACGGTACGGTAGCCGGAGATGCGGTCGTAAGAGGGGTCGAAACTGTACGGGGCATCGGGGGGGATGTTGTACACATCCGGGATGTTTACAGCTGATCCGGTACTGGCCACGTAGCCGGAGATCGTTTTGGTATTGATCTTTACCTTGAACACCTTGTAGATCAATTTTTGGCCGGGAGGCAGCGTTTTCTGGATCGTGTCGTTCTGGGCATACTGTATTACCAGGTGATCCCCTTCCTTGATGTAGATGGATCCTGCATCTGCATTTACAACCTTTCGAGCCTCGTATAGGATCCGTTCCAGTAGAATGTCCAGGTCTTGAATCTTGTGGAGTTCGGAGTCCAGGGCAATGATCTGCTTCAGTTTTTCCGATTCGGTCTGCGGCATAGTATGCTCCATCATAGGTGTGGGAGCTAAGATATGTCAAGTTTAAGATGTATGACATATTGGATAAAATACACACTATATGTATCGGCATCTCTTGCCCTTTTCCCTCTGTTTTTTTGGCCCCCGGTGATGAGGATCGAACGGATGGACCCCCATACGATCATGTACCTGGCCGTGTGGGGGATGCATCTGCTGTATGGCCTCTATAAGATTCTTCGAAAGAACGAGCCGACGCAAAAAAGCCCTCTCGCCGATGTGCCCATCGGGGGCGAGGAAGTGCTCCTCGCCTTCGCGGGGATCGGGTTCCTCTTCAGTTACATCTTTGCCGCCAATGCGAATCTGGATTATGTACAGTGGTTCATCCGCAGTGGGGGAAACTTGAAACTGGCCCCAGACAGCCGGACGGAAAGACTCGTCGCCTTCGTACGGTATGGGCCGCTGCTTCTTTCCGGGATTGGGGTGTATATCTGCAAAGCAGCAGATCGCAGCCCGGATCCCTGGCGGCTTCCCACGGTACTGTTCAGTTCCCTCCTCACAACCCTCTCCTTTCCCTCCTTTGTGCACCTGGATGGGTATGGGATCCTGGCCTGGGTGGCTTTGATCCCCCTTTTTTCGGTTCTTTTCCGGTCGGATAGGAAGGGGATCGTGTTCTATGGAACGGTGTACGGAACCTACACTTCCACCCTGATCAATTTCTGGCTGGGGACCTTCAGCCTCGTATCCCTACAGGTGATTATCCTGATACAGGGAACCTTCTACTTCCTCTTTATGGTAGTGTGCGCTCCCCTCCTCAAAAGAGTGCAGACTCCGTACCGGTTCCTACTGACGGCGGCCCTTTTCACCCTCTTCGAGTATGCTCGATCCAGCGGCTTTCTAGGCTATCCCTGGGGTTTACTGGGGGCTTCCCAGTACCGTTGGATAGCAATTTTACAGGTCGCTTCCCTTACGGGGGTCTGGGGAGTGTCCTTTCTCGTTTTTCTCTGGAATGCCGCCGCCTCAGAACTTGTAAGAGGGACAGGGGAGGGAACATTGAGAAGGATAGGAAGGTCGGCATCTGTGGTAAGTGCAGGGTGGGCGGGCAAATCCTTTCCAGGGGATCGGCCCTATTGGCTACGGGGTGTAATCTTCAGCGGCCTTTTAGTAGGTGGCGCAATCTTATACGGAGGTTGGGTCATAGGGAAAGGCCTGGATCCTGCTGGATCTTCCGATTCCCTGGGGGACTCGGCGGTGCGGATCGCGTTGATCCAGCAGAATACCGACCCCCGAAAAGACGAGTACCGGAAAACCTTCGAAGTGTTACGGACTCTCACCGAGGGGGTGTTGACACAAGGGAACAACAGTGCGAAAGAGAGGGCGAAGCCTGGGGAGCCCGTGGATCTGGTGGTGTGGTCTGAAACGGCCTTCGTTCCCAACATCCGTCGATGGAGCCGAGAGGATCCGGAAAAGTACGAGCTGGCCCGGTTGGTTCGGGATTTTCGCACCTTTCAGAAGACCCTTGGGACTTATCTTCTTACGGGAAACGATGATTACGAAGTGGTGGCGGGGGAAGGATCCGAGGAGGTACGAAAGAATTACAATGCGGCAGTGTTCTTCGCTCCCGATGGGTCGATCCTTGATGTGTACCACAAGAATAAGCTCGTACCCTTTACCGAATATTTTCCCTACGAAAAGGAGTTTCCCTGGGTGTACCAGGCCCTGCAGTCCTTCGATGTCCACTTTTGGGAACCGGGGACGGAGCAGACAGTGTTCCAGCATCCCCGATTCCGGTTCTCCACACCCATCTGTTTCGAGGATGTATTTCCGTACTTAGTACGGGGATTCGTGCAGAAAGGTGCGGACCTAATCATCAATATTTCCAACGATTACTGGTCCCTCACCCCCGTAGAGGGGAGGCAGCACGCTACCCATGCCCTACTACGAGCGGTGGAGAACCGTAGGCCTCTTCTACGAGCCACTGCCTCGGGGTGGACCCTCTACGCGGATCCGTATGGGAGGATCCTCGCCTCTCTGCCTCCGTACGAGGAGGGGGCTCTTCTGGTGGAGGTTACTCTGCCGGGGTACTGGAAAAGGGGCGAAGGATTCGGCGGCTTTTTGGGAATCCGACAGGGGAGGCCTTCGGGTATCGGAGCGGATCGAACAGAACAACAGAGCAGCCTAATCCAGTCTCTTCAGCAGGGGGCTTCGGGTAGCCGTGAGGGAAGAGGCAGCCCCACAGATAGAAAAGAGCGGCAGGGTAGCTTGAACCCGTCCTTTCAGAAGGAGACTTTGGGGAGCCCCGCAGATAGTGGAGAACGGCCGGGGGGCTTGAACTCGTCCCCTCAACGGGGGGCCGAGACCCTCTACACCCGGTATGGGGATTGGTTTCCCCTTTTCTGCGGGGCGGTGGTCCTTCTACTGATGGGGATGTCTTTCAGAAGACGAAACCCTAGCGAGCAGGAGTTACATTTTCCTTAGTACCCCGAAGCTTGTGGGGGATGAAGCCAGGGGACTCCTGGGGGGTAGGATTCCCTTGCAGTTCTGACTGTCGGGTGTTCATGATCAGCATCTGGAGGCGATTCTCTATGTTGGCGAAGCTGGTATCCGGATCGTAGTCGAGGGGAAGGATCTGGATATCGGGGTACTCCTCCTTGAGCCGTTTCATCACGCCCCGGCCGCAGATATGGTTAGGAAGGCACCCGAAGGGCTGGAGTACCACGAAGGCTTTCACTCCTTTGGAAGCGTAGTGAAGGATTTCCCCGGGGATAAGCCAACCTTCTCCTGATGTGAAGGTCCGGTGCATGATAGGATCGGTATGCGCGGCAATCTCGGGGAGCCGGGTAGAGGGTTGGTAGAGGGGATGCTTCAGGGCTATCCTTTCCAGTTTGTCCAGGGCATAATCGAAGAGTCCTTCGGTAACGTAGGAAGCGATCCCTTCCAGGAAGGGGTAGCGAACATGGAAGTCCCGCATCTCGCTGATCTTTCGCAAGTAGTCCCTCCGGAACACGTCGGCCATCCGGGGAAGGATCACCTCCATCCCATGCTTTTCCAGGTACTCTTCCACATAGAAGTTGGAGCCTGGATGGTAGTTCAACAGGTATTCCCCGATGATGAACACCCGGGGCCTCTGGACGGATCGGTCGTAGGGGATCTGGCAGAAGGAATTGATTCCTTTGCGGAAGGCCCGAAAGGCTCGCCAGACACTTTGCCTCAGCCCTCTGGCAATTTCTTCGCTCACCCGGGTAAAGCTGGTGTC
>Ga0078972_1003326_pt1 | contig 48594 bp, 45 predicted proteins | sample YelNatPaOPGAMG01_FD_67568 | JGI IMG/M metagenome (GOLD analysis project Ga0078972, IMG submission 67568) | Hot spring thermophilic microbial communities from Obsidian Pool, Yellowstone National Park, USA - OP-RAMG-01 (SPADES assembly) (version 2) | ecosystem: Environmental > Aquatic > Thermal... | reverse complement strand
TCCAGGGCGTGCCGTGCTTGGCCATGAGGTCGAGGAACGGCGCCGGCTCGATGCGTTCCGGCGCCAGGACGCCCTTCTCCTTGATCAAACCCTTGGCCAGCATGATGGCCGCGCAGGCAGCCGGCACGCCGGTCTGCAGACCGGTCCCCTGCACGCCGTACCGCGCGAAGGCGTCGTCGTGGCTGGTGATCTGGTACATGAAGCGGCGTACGCGCTGACCGGCGATCGTGCCTTCGGCCAGCGTGCCTACACACACAGCACCGTGCAGCTTGCCGATCAAGTTGACCGGCCGCGGCAGGCGCGAGACGAGCAGGTCGAGCGGCCGAAAGCGCGCCCCGGCGAACTCGATCTCCTTGTTGTGGTCGAAGCCGAGCTTGCGCCAGGCGAGCAGGAGGTCGACCCACCCCTGGTCGAGGGCGATGTAGAAGTCGGCATCCTTAAGCCCCTTGTCGGCCAGGAAGAGGGGCATGAGCTGCGACTCCTCGTGGTCGATGTTCCAGACGCGAAGCCGGCCGACCGGCGCCGGGAAGTCGAACTCGCGCCAGTGGGTGAGCGGCTGGCGGCGCACGAGCGTGCCGTTCTCGTAGCCGCGCGGCGGCAAGATCAGACACTCCTCGACCATCGTCGCCGGAGAGAAGCTCGGGGCAAACTCGTACCCTTCGACGCTGCCGTTGTCGCCGTCCAACACCGTCAGCCGTTCGAGCGTGTCGAACTGGTCGTGGAGAGCACGCGCGAACACGTCGCTGGCGCCCGGGTCGATACCGAAGAAGACGAGCGCCGTCAGGCCCTTCTTCTTGAACTCGCTGTCGAGGGCAAGTTCCTCGTCGACGTCGGCCGTGCCGACGACGTCGCGCGGCCCCGCGGCGGCCATATCGAGGTAGTTCGTGTCCGTCTCCAGGCACGCCTGCATAACGTCGAGGTTCACTTCCGGGATAAGGCCGTTAATGACCAGGTCGACGCCGGACAAGGCCCGGAGGAGTGCTTCGCCGTCGTGCACGTCGAGGGGCAGCGTCTCGACCTTGCCGGCGGGCAGCTTCGTGGCCACCGCGGCGAGCCTCTCCTCATCGATGTCGGCCAGCACTACCTTGGTAACCTCTGGCTCACTCGCCACCGTACGGGCTGTCACCTCGCCGACCGATCCGACGCCTAGCTGAAGTACTCGCATGGAGACCATCCCCTCCGAAGTTCCCTTACCCTGAGACGCTCAGGTCCTGCGTTTCCGAGCCGAGTTGAGCTGCTGCAGCCGTCCCCGCGGAGGCGCCAGCGAGCACACTGCGACGAGACGGGCCTCTCCACGGTAACGCCCCCCTCTGCGCCACAACGCCCCTCGCGCCACAACGCCCCCGCGACAACGCCCCCCTCCGCGCGTAAGCGCCGCCTGTGCACGGCAGCACCGCCTCTGCGCGGCATCGCCGCCTCTGCGCGGCAGCGCCGCGCCGATTGCACAGCCGCGCCGCATCCGCGCCGCAACGAACGTGCCGTGGTCACATTGTGCGCTTCCCCAATGGGCGAAAACAGTCCGTATCTGTGCGCAAACCTTATCAGGTCAGCGAGAAAAACTTACTCATAGTTGACAGGTCCAGCGAGGTCTCCGTACAGTCACGTCGTGGGTAGTCTCCTCAACGTGCAGCGAGCCGCGCGCCGCCTCGGCGTATCGCCGATTACTGTCCGTCGCTGGACGGCGAGCGGCTTCTTGCCCTGCACGCGGACGCAAGGCGGTCACCGCCGCTTTCGCACTGAAGACGTCGATGAGCTGGCGCAGCTCATTCGCGGCAGCAATCCTTTGGCGGCCCGCCGCGCCCGCGAGCGCGAGCTCGAAACCCTGCTGGGCACCTCGATCGCTCTCGTGAGTCAGCTCGAACTGCCCGACCTCCTGAAGGAGATTGCCAAACAGCTCACTCGCCTGATGGAGTGCGATTTCTGCGCCATCTCCGCGTACGACCAGCAGACACAGATCGTGACGATGCTGGCCGACTACGACGACAGCGGCCAGCGCCTCCCCGACCTCGAGAGGTACCACCTGTCGCGCTTCCCGCTCACACGCAAGGTTCTCGAGGAGCGTGTTCCGGCGGTCGTCAACGTGAGTGACCCGGCCGCCGACGTCGACGAGGTGCGCGAGCTGCTCCGCGAAGGAGATAAGAGCTTGCTCATGGTGCCCCTCGTTTACGGCGGCCGCGCAACCGGCCTGCTCGAGCTCATCGATCATCGGCGCGAGCGGCGCTACTCGCAGCAAGAGCTTCGGCTCTGTACGGCGATTGCTGGACAAGCCGCCGTGGCCATCCACAACGCGCAGGCCTTCTCGGCGGCGCGCCGCGGCGAGGACGCCGAGCGCGCTCTCGAGAGCGCGCTCGGCGAGGCGCGCCGCGCCGCGGCGCGCCTGGAACAGCTCGGCGCGACCGAGGCCGTCCTGCAGGAGGCAGCCGACGTCGCCCTCCGCATAGCCGGCGCGGTCACCTGTGTCGCCCACTACGCCGGCGCTAGCGCCGGTGCGATTGGGCGACAGGCTCGCCACAGCATCAGCGCCTCAGCACAGCAGACCGGCGCTAGCGCCGGCGTCGCGCGCTACGCCCACAGTCCCGCAACCGACGAAACCGACGACGCAGCCAGCCGCGCGCGCCACGCTGTCCAGGTGAGTCAAGCTCAGCTCGTCGTTGTCGCCGATCCGCGTACTGAGCAGCGTCCGGCCGAGAGCTTCACCTTCACGCTATCCCTGGCACGCCCGCCACGAGCGGCTGAGGTTGAGCTCCTCACACTGTGGGCCGCCTTAGTCGGCGCGCGGCTCGATCGCTGCAACCCCGCCAGCAGCAGCTCTACCAGTCTTACGCAGGCCTGAACCGCAGCACTGCTGCCGCGAGCCATCACCCAGATCTGTCGCTCTGTGCGCTCTGTGCCCAGACGCGTCGGGCAAGTCGGCACGCTTGTCGACCTCGGCAACCGACGATCGACGTTAGCGTAGGCTCTCGGGAATGAGGTCGCCGTGCGCAGCGATCAGCTCGTCGACCATCGCCTCCGCTTCCGCCAGCGAGAGCGAGGCGCCAGCGTTCGGATCGAGCAACACCGCCTGCAGGAGGTGATCGCGGCGCCCCTCAAGCGCCGCCCGCACCGTCAACTCAACCACGTTCAGGAATGAACGGTCGAGCGCCGCACACTGCGGCGGCAGGTCACCAACGAAGGTTGGCTGCAGACCAGCGCGATCGACCAGGCAGGGCACTTCGACACAGGCATCCTGTGGCAAGTTGGTGATGAGGCCCGTGTTACGCACGTTGCCATACACGGTGCGCGGCGTACCGGTCACGATCGAGTGAATGATCAACGCGGCGTACTCCTGGCTGCGCTCGATGGTGAAGGCTTCGCCGGCGGCAAGCTTACGCTTCTCCTCGGCGTACAGATCGAGGTTCTCTTCGCTGCGACGAATGTACTCATCGACCGGGATGCGCAGGCGTTCGATCTCCTGCTCGTCACGCATGAACCAGGGCACGTACTCGGCGAAGTGCTCACTCGATTCGGTCGGGAAGTAACCAAAGCGGCGATAGATCTGCACGCGCACGTGGCGTCCCAAGCCGTCAGGATCGGCGGCGATCGCCTCGTCCAAGGCCGGGTAGAGACTCTTGCCCTCGTGCTCGACCCGAAGCACCCAGCTCATGTGGTTCACGCCCGCCCCGCGGAAGGTGATCTCTTCCGGCGGCACGCCAACGTACTCGGCGATCTGGCGGCTCGTGTTCTGGATGGAGTGACACAGCCCCACGATGCGCTGGTGGGGCGAGCCGGCATACCAGCCCCAGCAGTTCATGGCCATTGGGTTTGTGTAGTTGAGCATCCACGCGTCGGGACAGAGCTCGGCCATGTCGCCGGCGATGCCGAGCATCACCGGGATCGTGCGCAAAGCGCGGAAGATGCCGCCCACGCCAGAGGTGTCAGCGATGGTCTGGCGCAACCCGTACGTGCGCGGAATCTCGAAGTCGCGCCGCGTGGCCGCGATGCCGCCGACCTCGATCGTGTTGATGACGAAGTCAGCGCCTTCAAGGGCCCGCCGGCGATCGAGGTAGCCGGCGATGCGGGCCTTCGCGCCCAGAGCCTCGCTGGTCCAGCGGGCCATCGCCTCGGCCGTCGCCAGGCGATCGGCATCGATATCGTGCAAAACGATCTCGGCGTCGGCGAGCTCGGGGAACGTGAGCGTGTCGCCAAGCAAGTTACGCGTGAACTCGACGCTGCCCGCACCGATGAAGACGATCCGTGTCATCGTAGAACCTCCTGGAGGCCGGCCACCGCCAGCACCGCCGCGTGTTGTTGAAGCCTTCCCACAGTGCACGGTAGTAGCACCGTGGCGCACCTCTCAGCGCCGCCGCGACACGTGTCATTGCGGCGCCGTCTGTCGCACTATGCACGATTGCTCGCCAAACCGAGCAGAAATAGACTATACTCTTGCGCAAACGGCGTACAGTAGGCCGTCAACGGAGACATAGTCCGAAGCGGGCCGGGCGCTCAGTCACGAAGGAGGCCACAGTGGAGCTGCTGGAGGCTCAGCGATGAGTCACGTTGCCGAAGAGATCATCACCCAACCGCAGCTCTGGCGCCGCGCGGCCGCCCTGCATGCGGACCAGCCCAAGACGCTGCCGCCGGCCGGGACACGAGTGGCTATCGCTGGTGCCGGCACCTCGCTCTACATGGCCGAGGCGTTCGCCACGCTGCGCGAGCGCTCCGGCCAAGGCGAAACCGACGCTTTCACGCCGTCTGAGGCGCTGCCGCGGCGGTACGATGCTGTGATCGCCCTCTCGCGCTCAGGCACAACCACCGAGGTCCTGCGCTATCTCGCTGACCTGCCAACCGACACACGCAAGCTTGCGATCACCGGCACCCCAGGCAGCCCCATCCTCGATCTGGTAGACGATGCGGTCGTCCTCGACTTCGCCGACGAGATTTCGGTTGTTCAGACGCGCTTTGCCACCACTGCTCTGGCCTTTCTACGAGCCCATCTTGGCGACGCCATTGAGCCCCTCGCCGAAGCGGCTGAGACGGTCGTCGCGGCGCCCCTCCCCCTCGATCCAAGCGGCGTGCGCCAGTTCGTCTTCTTGGGCACCGGCTTCGGTGCAGCTATCGCGCGCGAGGCCGCGCTCAAACTGCGAGAAGCGGCCGGAGCTTGGACGGAGGCTTATCCAGCGACCGAGTTCCGCCACGGACCGATCAGCGCCGTCGAGAGCGAGAGCGTCGTTTGGACGCTCAATGACGTGCCCCGCGACATGCAGGAGGTGATCGCCGCTACGGGAGCTCGTTTCATCGACGAACATCGCGACCCGATGGTTGAACTGATTATGGTTCAGCGTACGGCGGTACAGTTAGCCACGCTCCGCGGACGCGATCCCGACCATCCGCGCCATTTGAGCCGCTCAGTGATCCTAACGGATGGTGGAGGAGGCGAGCCCTGACAGATGGTGGCGCAGCCGGCTCTTGAGCGGCCGTGGCCGAGCACACTTCGGCGTAGTTTATCGAAGCCGCGGCCAGGTCTTGAGCAGGCACGCGAGTAGCAAGATACGTGAGCGCAAGGAGGTTACGTGACATGGTAGGCAGGCTACAAGCGAGGCGGCGCACGACCCGCCTAGGGCTCCTCGCCGGAGCGGCCCTCTTTTTGGTCATCGTTCTGGCTGCAGCCGGTTGCGGCAGCTCGTCGACGAGCTCGACCGCGACTCCCTCTCCGGCCGCGTCGGGAACGGGCTTGGCGAAAGTCGGCGGCACAATCACCGTGATGTACCACTATCCGGCACCGCCGAAGTACATGCTCGACCAGTTCACCGCTCAGACCGGCGTCAAGGTCAACTGGGTACAGATCGGCTGGGATAACCTACAGACCAAGATCGCCACAGCGGCGAGCTCAAACACGTACTTCGCTGACCTGACCGACGTCGACTGGTCCAAGGTGGGCGAGTACGCCAAGACAAAATGGTTTGTGCCTCTAAACAGCTACTTTGATCCCACGACCCTGAAGGCCGACGTACCACAGATCGACACCTTCATGGCCAACGGACAACTGCTGGCTATGCCGTTCGACGCTTCGTTTACGGTCACCACAGTGAACACGAAGCTGTTCAGCAAAGCGGGCATCACAACCATGCCCACCACGTTGACGGAGTACACGAACGACCTGAAGCAAATCAAAGCCAAGGGTGTGGTGACGAGCCCACTCGACATCCCCTTTGCCGCCGCGGAAGGTCTCTCCACCTACTGGTATCAGGTAACGGCGGCTTTCGGAGGCCAGGTGCTCGACGCCAATCTCGATCCCGCCTTCACCTCGCCGAGCTCACCCGGCTACAAGGCGCTCGCCTGGATGATCGACGCCTACAAGTCAGGCCTCGTGCCGCAAGCGAATATCGGCATGACCGACTACCAGGGCTTCACCACAGAGATGGCCCAGGGACGCGTGGCTAGCGTGTTCTCCGATTACGCCGGCAGCGTGGGATCGATCTACAACGTGCCGAGCACCTCGACCGTGGTCAACCAGGTGCGCTACACAGCAGTGCCCGGGGTCAGTGGCCCCGCTCCCAGCTTGGCTAACCCCGACGGTGTCGGCATTCCAGTCACCGCCAAGAACAAGCAGGGCGCCATCGAGTTCATCAAGTGGTTCACTGAACCCCAGAACCAGGCAATCTGGGCCGGCCTCGACGGTGCCAAAGGCGTGATCGGCGGCTTTCCGATGCCGATGCGCGTGAGCAGCCTCAAGATGCTCGCCAGCGCGAACAAGTACGCCGGCGCAAGCGACCTCGAGGCGCTGCTGGGCGCCTCACGGGCCGAGTTCCCGGGTACCGGCGCGCCCTCGTGGTATGCTCAGTTCAGCAACGCCGTGTACACCAACATTCACCAGGCGGCGGCTGGTTCAGAGACGGTGGCCCAGGCGATCAACAACATTGCCGCCCAGGTCAAGTCCCTCAAAGCCACGCAGTGAGGTAACCCACGTCGCGGTCGACTTTGCAACGAGACCACGATGCGTCACCCCGCGACGGCCGCGCCAAGCGCGGCCGTCGCGGGCGTTGGCTGCCCTACATCCTGCTCTCGCCGCTGATCCTCTTCATTGGCGCTCTGTCCCTCTACCCAACCATCCTCACGACCGTTCAGTCGTTCTACATCGTGAGCCCTCTGAACCCGCCGACGCGGTTCGCGGGCTTGAGCAACTTCCGCGCCGTTCTCTCGGATCCAACTATCCGCCAAAGCTGGGTCAACACAGCCCTCTACATCGTCATCGGCGTAGTCTTGACCACACTACTCGGCCTCGGCATGGCTCTCGTGCTGCAGCGGCGGTTTCGCTGGCGCGGCGCCATCTTGGCTCTCGTCGTGCTGCCGTGGGCGCTGCCGGCCGTCGTCGAGGCGGTGATCTGGGGCTGGATTTACGATCCTACGTTCGGTGTCTTAAACAGCGTGCTCAAGTCGCTCGGCGTCATCACCCACTACCAAGTCTGGGTTGGCATTCATCGTCTCCTCTCGATCTTCTTCATCGAGCTCGTGCAGGTATGGCAGATCGCACCGCTGGCGGCACTCCTCATCCTGGCGGCGCTGCAATCAATTCCGGATGAGCTCTACGAAGCGGCCCGTGTCGACGGAGCCGGACGCTGGCAGCAGTTCCGCCGCATTACATTGCCGCTCGTTCGGCCCGGACTGGCAATCGCCATGGTCCAGTCGCTCATCCTCTCGCTGAACATCTTCGACCAGGTCTACGTGCTCAACGGCAACGCGCCTAACGGCGCCTCAATCATGATGCAGACCTACAACGTCAGCTTCGTTAACCTGAACTTCGGCCAAGGCTACGCTTTGTCGCTCATGGCGACGCTTGCGACCCTCGTCCTGTCGCTCTTGATCCTCGCCGCCGTCTACCGTCGGGTGGAGTTCTAGCGATGCGCGGGTACGGCAAAGCGATCGCTGTCGTGGCCGTCGTGGTGTGGTCCGTCTTCCCGGTTTACTGGGCGCTCAACACGAGCTTTACGACGACGTCCGCGGCAGAGAGTGTACCGGCCCACTTCGTGCCGCTTCCCTTCACGGCACACAACTACTCGACCCTGATCGGCCAAACCGGCACGCAGGGCGTCTCTTACCAGTTCACGCGCTCGTTCCTCAACGCCACCATTGAGTCTGGCCTGGCTACTATCCTCACTGTGGCAACTGCCCTCTTCGCCGCTTACGCCTTCGCGCGCCTCGAGTTCCGCTTTAAGCGCCTGATCCTGTTCGGTACCCTGGCCACGCTCATGCTGCCCGCGTACGCGACGCTCATCCCGCTGTATCGGATCATGTCGAGCGTTGGCCTCGTCAACACATACCCGGGCATTGTGCTGGTTTACTCGTCAGGCTTCTTGCCGTTGGCGATCTGGATCCTCTACAACTACTTCGCCAGCATCCCGCGCGAGCTCGAAGAGGCGGCTTTTGTCGACGGGGCTACTCCCGTCGTCGCCTTGCTGCGGGTCATCATTCCCGTCTCGACGCCGGGCATCGCCGCTACGGCAATCATCGTCTTCCTCATGGGATGGGCGCAGTTCATCTTTCCGCTGGTGCTGAGCAGTGACTTGTCGACACAGCCGCTCACCGTCGTCGTCGCGGCGCTTTACGGTCAGCGTATCGTGCCCTTCACCCTACTGAACGCGATCGGTGTCCTGGCAGCCGCCCTTCCCGGAATCATCGCGCTCGCCCTGAACCGCTACATCGTCCAGGGCGTGATGGCGGGGAGCATCAAGTGAGCGCCCGTCGGCGGCCCACAAACTCAGAGGACGCTGCACAATTCTTGTCGGGAGGAGTGCGTGGCTGAGATTACCTACGAGAACGTCACGAAGGTCTTCGACGGCACCCAGGCAGTCAAAGACCTCAACCTCGAGATTCATGACGGTGAGTTCATGGTCGTCGTCGGTCCTTCCGGCTGCGGCAAGACGACCGCTCTGCGCATGCTGGCTGGCCTCGAAGAGGTCACCTCTGGGCGCATCCTCATCGATGGACGCGAGGTCAATAACGTGGAACCGCGCGACCGCGACATCGCCATGGTCTTTCAGAACTACGCCCTCTATCCTCACTTGAGCGTCTACGACAACATGGCCTTTGGCCTGAAGCTGCGCCACACCCCGAAGGCCGAAATCGATCAGCGTGTGCGCGAGGCGGCTAGCATCCTCCAGCTCGACACATTGCTCGATCGCAAACCGCGTCAACTCTCCGGTGGCCAGCGTCAGCGGGTAGCGATGGGGCGCGCCATCGTGCGCCATCCGAAGGCGTTCCTCATGGACGAGCCGCTCTCGAACCTCGACGCCAAGCTGCGTGTGCAGATGCGCGCCCAGATCGCTCGCTTGCAGCGCACGCTGGGCGTGACCACCGTGTACGTGACGCACGATCAGGTGGAGGCGATGACCCTCGGTGACCGTGTGGCTGTCATGCGCTCCGGCGTGCTGCAGCAGGTCGCGCGCCCACACGAGGTGTACGCCCGTCCCAGCAATGTCTTCGTGGCGGGCTTCATTGGTTCCCCCGCGATGAACATGGTCGAGGCCGAGCTGCGGCAAGGGCCGGATGGTCTGCGTGCTGCTTTCGGCAGCCAGGCGATCAGGGTCGACGAGGGCGAGCTGCGCGCCCGCCCGGGCCTGCGAGCCTACCTTGGGCGACGCCTCATCCTCGGTATTCGGCCGGAGAACATGGAGGACGCGAGCCTGTTGAGCAACGCCGACCCGGCTTCGATCATCCAAGCCAAAGTGGAGCTGCGCGAAGAGCTGGGCGCTGAGGTGGACGTCCACTTCGCCGTCGACGCCCCGCCGGTTGGCGTCGAAGACATCGCCGAGGCAATTGGCTCGGAGGCAGCTGAGGCGCGCGCGCTGGCCGCTGCAACGGGCAAGGAGAAGGGCGAAGCTGGCGCCTCGACCATGTTCGTCGCTCGTGTCGCCGCGCAGAGCGAGGCGCGCGCGGGGCAGACAATGACTCTCTTCGTCGACCCGCGCGCGCTGCACTTCTTCGATCCCGAAACCGGCCAAGCGATCACCTGAACGCGCAAGGCAGACACGCAGTGGCAGAGAACGAGTCTCGCTTCGACCTCCTAGTGATCGGCGACGCCGTCCCCGACGTCATCGTCGTGGGCGTGCCCAGTGAGCTGGTCTACCGCCAGATGGAGCACCTCGTCGACGACGCGGTACTGACGGTCGGCGGCTCGGCAGCAATCCTCGCCTGTGGCGCCGCTCGTCTCGGGATGAAGGTCGCGTTCGTCGGTGCGCTGGGCGACGACACGGCCGGCCACTTCATGGCCGGCCAGCTCGCCCAGCGCGGCGTCGACACGCGCGGCCTCGTGATCCGTCGCGAGTGGGCCACCGGGCTGACAGTGAACTTGGTCCGCGCGACCGACCTCGATCGCACCTTGCTCACCTTCAGTGGCGCCGTCAGCGAGCTCGAGCCCTCTATGATCGACGACGAGTTGCTGCTCGCCGCGCGGCACGTGCACGTGGGCTCGTTCTACCTTCTCCCCAAGCTCGCACCAGCTCTGCCCGAACTCTTCGCTAAGGCGCAAGCCGCCGGGCTCACCACGTCAATCGACACGCAGGGCGACTCCACCCGGCAGTGGCAAGGTGGGCTGCGCGAGGCCCTGCGCTACACCGACTACTACTTCCCCAACGAAGACGAGGCCCTCGGCGCCGCGCACGCGAGCGACCTGATGAGCGCCCTCACCGTCTTGGCCGCCTATGGGACGATCCCGGTCGTGAAGCGCGGGGCGGCTGGCGCCGTCGCCTACACCGGCTGCAACATCGTACAGGCCCCAGCTCTGGCCCTCCAGCCGGTGGACACGGTGGGCGCCGGTGACACGTTCGACGCCGCCTTCCTCTACGGCCGTTTGCACCGCTTCTCGGTGGCTAAGAGCCTCGCCTTGGCGACGGCCTGCGGCTCCCTCTCGATACGGGCCCGCGGAGGGGTAGAGGCGCAACCCACGCTGGCTGAGGCTTTGCAGGCAGCCGGCACGATCACGCCGTCGGCCGAAGAGAGCTCACTTGCCGACGGCGCCTCCTGCATCGAGTAGAGGCCACCAAGGTTCTCGGATGGCACGCGCTAGACCGCTCAACACAACCGAGATCTACTTGCAAATGGTGGCCGCCAACCGCCGCGGCCAGAGGACCGGCATGTACTCGGTCTGTTCGGCCAATCGCTACGTGCTCGCAGCTGCCATGAGCACGGCCCGACGTGACGGTAGCCCCGTACTGATCGAGTCGACGTGCAACCAAGTGAATCAGTTCGGTGGCTACACCGGTATGACGCCGGCCGACTTTCGTCGCTTCATTCAGGATGAGGCCGCCGGCGCGGGACTGGCAGAGAATATGGTGCTCATCGGCGGCGACCACCTCGGTCCATATCCGTGGCGCCACGAGCCGGCCGACAGCGCTATGACGAAGGCGGCCACGCTCGTCCGTGACTGCGTGGCCGCCGGCTACACCAAGCTCCACCTCGACGCCAGTCCGCGCTGCGCCGACGACCCCCTGCCGGCGCCCGATGAGCGCACGGTTGCCCAGCGCGAAGCCCAGCTCTGCCGCGTCGCCGAAGAGGCTTGGGCACGCCTGCCTCAGGGCGCGCCACGTCCGGTCTACGTGATTGGCACGGAGGTTCCTGTGCCCGGCGGCGAGCAAGCCGACCAGTCGCGGGTCGCCGTCACGGCGGTCGATCACGTGCGCGAGACGCTTGCGATCACGCACGAGGCGTTCGCCGCCGCTGGAGTGGGCGACGCCTGGGAGAGGGTGATCGCCTTGGTCGTGCAGCCGGGCGTCGAGTTCGGTGACGAGGTCGTGCACGACTACGATCGGGCGTCGGCAGCGCAACTCTCTTCCTCCATCGTCGATTCCCCCTGGCCGATCGTGTTCGAGGCCCACTCGACCGACTACCAGACGCCACGCGCACTGCGCCAGCTCGTCGAAGACCACTTCGCCATCCTCAAAGTGGGACCGGCACTCACGTTCGCCCTGCGCGAAGCCTTGTTCGCCCTGGAGGCCATCGAGCGTGAGCTCGCACCGCTAGGGGGATGGAACGCGCCCTCGCGCCTGCGTAAGACACTCGAGGCGGCCATGCGAGCGGACCCGCAACACTGGCGTCCGTACTACGCCGGCACAGCCGCCGAGCAACGGCTGGCGCGCGCCTTCAGCTACAGCGACCGAGCCCGGTACTACTGGCCCGTACCCGAGGTTGCCGCTGCCGCCGAACGCCTGCTGGTCAACCTTTCGCAGAGGCCCTTGCCGCTCACCTTGCTGAGCCAGTACCTGCCGCACGAGTACGCGGCCGTGCGCGCAGGGCACCTGACAGCTCAACCCGAGGAGCTACTGCGCGCTCACGTCAGCCGCGTCATCGACGCTTACGCGGATGCATGCGGTCAGACCGCCGCGACGCGCGCCGCGGCCGACAGCACCGACAGCGCCGACTGATTTCGGCGTCTGCTGCACCGACTGATTTCGGCGTCTGCTGCGCCGAGTATCGCTCGTTGCAACACTGTCGCTGGCTGCGCGACAGTCGTGCGCCGCACAACTGTCGCGCAGCCAGCGACAGGCGCATCTTTGACACGGGCGCGACGCCGAGACAACGTTTGCGCCCACTCGGCGCCGAGACTACACTGGCTGGCAGCATGTATCCCGTTCTCTTTCACATCGGCAGCCACGCTTTCTACAGCTTCGGCCTCATGGCCGCCCTGGCGCTCATCGTGCCGGCCTACTTCGTCTGGCGCATTCTGCGCCGTCACGGCGTGGGGGGCGACTTCGCCTACGAACTCATCTTCGCCGCCGGCATCGGCGGCTTCGGCGGCGCGCGGCTCTACTGGATCCTGCAGCACTGGGGCGAAGCGCGCGGTCACTTGCTCTCGACCGCTTTCGGCGGTTTTGGCCTGACGTGGTATGGCGGCCTCATCGGCGGCTTCATCTTCGTCGTCGCGTGGTCGCTCTTCCGTAAGGTGCCAGTCGGCCTCGTGGCGAACGCCATGGGCCCAGCCGTCGCGCTCGGCTACGCCATCGGGCGCATCGGCTGCCAACTCTCCGGCGATGGCGACTACGGCAAGCCAAGCACCCTGCCGTGGGCGATGGGTTACCCGCACGGCACGGTACCAACGCCGCCTGGCGTCCGCGTGCAGCCAACTCCGGTGTACGAGACGATCGCCATGGTCATCGTCTTCTACATCCTGTACCGCATGGCAAAGAGGGCACAGCCGGGCTGGTATGTCTTCGCCTGGTTCCTCATTCTCGCCGGCATCGAACGCTTCTTGGTCGAGTTCCTCCGCCGTAACCCCGTCTGGGAACTCGGCCTCACGGCGCCGCAGTGGATCTCCCTGGGCAGTATCTTGGTCGGCGGCATCTTGGTTTTAGCGACCCGAAGAAACCCGGTGCTTGAGCCCGTCGCGCGCGGCCGCGCTGCGCGCCGCGCCGAGGCGCGCAAGGCAGCCGCGCACACCTAGATCGTACTCGCCCTCCTTGTACTCGCCCCTGAGACGTAGCGACACGCCCCGTTCGTCATCACGACATCTTCGCCGCACGGAGCACCTCGCCAAGGATGAGGCCCTCCTGGAGTAAAGCCTGCTTACGTGCAACAGACTGCCCACCAACGAGCGTCCTGCGGTTTGAGGACGATCCATACGTTCCGCTCACTGCCCCGTCATACAGTCGCGATCCACCTGCGGTAGTCGGGATCGTTTAAGTTGCTGCGCAGGCGCTCTAAGCGACTCATGCCGTAGCCGTAGAAGTCGAAGTCGATCTGTGAGACACGCTGCTGGATGAAGGCCCAGATGCTCCACCATAAGTCGGCGACGATCTTGTAGAGCAGCATGCGCGAGAGGCGATCTGGCCGCATCTGGCCGCAGTAGCGCGTGATGATGAACTGCTCCTCAGCGCGCGTCAGGGGATGCTCGACGCAGAAGTCACCCAGGTCGAAGTAGGGATCGGCCATGCCGCTATACTCCCAGTCGATGAGCCACATCTTGCCGTCGCGGTCGAGGATGAAGTTCTCCGACAGCAGGTCGTTGTGGCAAGCCACCGGCCGTGGTTTGTCCCGTTCCATGGCCTGCTCGATCTCGTCATCGATAGCCAAGAGGTCCGCGATGTCGGCTGGCAGGAAAGCTCCCACCTGGTGAGCCATGCCCATGTAGTGGCGAATCATGTCAAAGACGTGGATCGCGTTCGTGAAAGTGGCCTTCTGGTGGTAGGTCTTGACGAGATCAATGACCTTCGCCAGGCGCTCCTCGTGGCCGGCGAGCGTCGTGGGGTGCATGGTCTCGCCCTCGATGAAGGGCACCACCGTACAACCCTCCGGCTCAAGCACGTAGAGTAGGGGTGGCGTGACGCCCACTGCGGCTGCCGCGCCGTGGTTACGCCGCTCCCGCTGCCGGTCTATAAAGGCATCCGTGCCCAAGCCCGGAACACGCAGCACGTACTTCCCGCCGCCGGGCTGCCCCGGTCCACCGTTGACCGTGACGATGTGGCTGTAGTTCTGATGACCGCCGCCCAGCGGCTCCCAACGAACGTCCTTGCCCTGCCAGTCAGCGATGCGGGCAATCACCTCGTCGGGCGTGGTCGCATGCGTCATGATCATTCTTTTGTCCGCACGCTTACGTTCGCGACAACTCACCAGCAAGCACTACGCTGTAGCCCAGCAGGCGGGCAACTTGCGCTGCACCGGCCCGGAAGTTGCCGCTGTGTGTGGCTAAAAACCTGTCGTTTGGAAAACTCACCGGTGATGCAGAGACAAGATCCCGCCAGAAGGGTGGCCTGGAAGACAAGAACGATCGTACCTATCAGACCCATCACCCAGGGTCCGAAGAGAATCGCTCCCAGCCCAATGCCGGTTGGGTGGGAGCAGCTTCCCGTGACTGACGGGAGCTTTAGGGCTGAGAGCACGAAGCAAAAACCACCCGCGGCTCCGAGCAGCAAGAGAGCCGAACGTCTCTCGGGCACGAGGCGCTCGGAGTGCCAAATGCCAATTACGCAGAACGGCAAGGCAACGAGAAACCAAACCAGGCAGTAGAACGCTGGCAGGTACCCCTCCATGATGTGCATTGCGAAGATAACAGGCATACCGGACCTCCTAGCCCCTCCAGCTCGGCTTCAGTTGAGCACTGTTCTCAACTGTCTGCGAATGTCAACCCTGGCCGGAGAGTCGCAAGCACCTGACCCGTTCACACGCTTGCTCTCTTCACTACGCGTACACACAAACCGAACAGTACCGCCGCGCCGGCGACTAGGGCGAGAAGGGAACTCCACGGAAACGGGGTTCCTAGCGCCTCTGCTCGCAAACAGGCGCTGACGTGGGTCAGCGGTAGCACGTTTAAGAGAACCTTAAGCCACACAGGGATCCGGCTTAAGCTGAAAAAGGTGCCTCCCAGGAATGTCATCGGTGTCAGGATCACACTCGTGAACGTGGCCATGTCTTGGTGCGACTTGGCGTACATTGCACAAAGCACACCCAAAAACGAGAACAGTAGGCAACTAGCTACGAGGGTCACGATAAACAGAGGGCCTACCGTGATCGGCGAAACGACGAGACCAATTGCGACAAAGACCAGAGAAACACCCAGACCGCGTATGACACCGATGAGCGACTTGCCGAGAACGAGGGATACCGGGCTGACTGGCGACATTAAGATTTCGTCAAAGGAGCGATAGAAGAGTCGATCGACGTTGAGCTTCATCCCGGCAGCGTTGAAGCTTGTATTCATTGTCGTAAGCGAAATGATCCCTGGGATAACAAATTCCAGGTAGGGGTGCCCCAAGACCGTCATGCCCCGACCAAGGCCATAGCCGAACGCGACGAGGTAGAGTGCGGGGCTCATGAGACTCGTCAGCAATAGCTGCCGCCACAAATGCTTCACGATCTGAATGTCAGCCCATGCGACCGAGTAAGTATCGCGTAACGTGCCGATCATGTGCCTTCTTCACCCACCTTACGTCCGGTAAGCTCAACGAACACATCCTCCAAGTTGGACTCTCGCACCGCGACTGTTTTCGTTTGCAAGGGTCGGCTGGCAGCGTAGGAGGTCGCGGTCTTCAGGTCGGCGAAGAAGGCGTAATCCATATGGCCGTCGATCATGGTTTCGACCGTGAACAGCCCCAACCGGGAGCGCAACTCTAAGGGGCTACCGAGCGCGATGAGCTTTCCCTTGTCGATGATCCCGACTCGGTTGCAGAGGGACTCTGCCTCTTCGATGTAGTGTGTTGTGAGGAACACGGTCATGCCGTCTTCGTTCATGCGGCGGATCAGCTCCCACAGGCGTCGGCGTGACTGCGCATCCAGACCAGCGGTCGGCTCGTCCAAGAAAAGAAGGCGGGGCCCGTGAAGTAGCGCTCGAGCGATCTGAAGGCGACGTTTCAATCCGCCAGACATGTCGGCAACCAGACGATTCGCATACTGCGTAAGGCCGACATACTCCATCAGCCACGCGATACGTTGCTCCCTATCAACTTTCTTGAGCCGGTGAAGACGGGCGTGGAACTCCAAGCTTTCCCGAGCAGTCAGCTCGCGGTCGAGGCTTAGGTGCTGTTGCACCACACCGAAGTGCTTTTTCACCGCGAGCGGTTCACTGAGGACGTCAACCCCGTACAGCCTCACCTTGCCTGAAGTCGGCTTCGTCAGCGTAGTGAGGACACGGACCGTAGTTGTCTTACCTGCACCGTTAGGGCCCAGAAAACCAAAGATTTCTCCTGCTCCGACGGCGAGACTGAGTCCATCAATGGCTCGTGTGCTGCCATATTCGTGTATGAGGTCTTCAATAACGATCATCGCAACCCTAAAAGACGGTGCGCGTGCTTACCCGAATGAGTGAGGAAAATATCGGCGAGCCGTTCGACCCCATCAATAAGGCGGGGCCCGGGACGACAAAGGACATCGCAAGCGACGGGATAGATATTTCTTTCCCTGGCAGCAGAAGTCTGCCGCCAGCCCTTCTGCGTGGTTAAGAAGTTGACGTCTCGTTGGCACGGCGGATCATCAGAACGACAGCCACGGCAAAGTGGCCGCGGTGTCTGCCACGTATGATGACCGCAGGTGAGGATGATCTGGGGATCGAAATCGAGAATGTCCCGCAGGGGTACCGAGACGTAAGGCTCAATGAAACTCAAGTTCATTGTTTGTGCTCCTGCGAGTCTGAGCGCATCGGTCTGGTACCGTGACGCCAAGGAGTAGGCGCGACCGCTTCGTCACCGAAACGCCACCTCGGTTCAACAGAATGCCGGGGTCGACCGGGACCATGAGCATGGCTGTAACCGTGACTGTGGTCGGCAGCGGCTTGTGTCACGTGCGCACAGCGGTCAACTCCGCCGCGAGGTGCAGTGGTGCCTAAAGAACTCTCGGGCCTGTCCGATAGTAAGGGGAAGCTCATCCACCTCCAGACCACAGTCGCGAGCGAGAATTTCCGCAAGATGGGCAACGCGGGGTAGCCTCAAGCCAATGCTCCTGACCACATCTCTCTTTTGAAACACTTCTGCGGTCGTTCCCGCAAGGACGACCTCTCCCTTATGCATCAAGAGGACACGATCTGCGAGAAGCGGAGTAACATCTGTGTCATGTGAAGCAAAGATCAGAGTTATCCCAAGCTCCTGATTGATCTCGTTCAGGAGCCGGATGATACTCGTGACACCATGCGGGTCGAGAGCAGCGGTCGGCTCATCGAGCACCAGCACGTCCGGTTTCATGGCCAGGACGCTTGCTAACGCCACACGCTTCTTTTCGCCCCCGCTTAGATTATGCGGACTTCGCTTGCCGTACCCGGAAATACCAGCGACGCTCAGCGCCCATTCCACGGTGTCGTCGCGCTCTGCATCGGAGAGCTTCCTGCCCGCCAGCCCATACGCTACTTCCTGACGGACGGTCGAGTTGAAGAGCTGGTCGTCCGAATCCTGAAAGACCATGCCGACTCGGGCGCGAATCTTATGAAAATTCTTTCTCTCGACGGGAAGCCCGTCGATGGCTACTGTTCCCGCGGTGGGGAGCAAGAGGCCGTTAAGTAGCCGGAACAACGTGGATTTGCCGGCACCGTTCGGGCCAAGAATGGCAATGCGCTCTCCCTTCTCGACCTGCAGGCTGACGCCCTTGAGCGCGTCAACACCACCCCTGTACGCGTAAGCCACGTTCTGAACATCTATCAGGCTCACTTTGACCGCCCCATGTCAGACCAGAAAACTAAGGACTATCATCGCTACAGGGAGCGCCGTGAGCAGAATGCCTTTACGCAGGTCGGCGCTCGGGATGGGCTCACGAAAGTAGGGCGGCGGCTTATGGTCTCCAGAACCGTCGTCATATCCCCGCGCCAGCATCGCTTCATAGATTCGCTCGCTGCGGTCCAGAGACGTGAAGATGATATTGCTTCCAATAAGCCCCAGAGCACGCATCCTCTCCATCCAGGAGAGCTTCCCTGTCGTCCTGCTGATCTGGGCATCGTGCATCTTGTGGGCCGTATCATTGATGATGTAGACGTACCGGCCCATGAGGTTCGCAATATCGACCATGACGGCTGGAAGCTTGCAGGCGCGCAAGGTCTCGAGCGCCTCAACCATTGGGGTCGAGAAAGAGAGGGCACCGGCCCAAGTCACGGCAGCCATGATGCGCAGCATGATGAGGATCCCGCGACTCAGCCCCTCCTGGTACGCAGTAAAGTGGAAAGGCCCTAGCTGGATGGCCCACAGCGGATTGCTCCCGTTCGTAAAGAGAACGGTCAGAAGGACAAGCCAGGCGATGCCGAAGGGCATGATCAGCCTGATCGCGAGATAGCGCCACGAATACCGGAGTGTCGAGAAGAGAACGAGCGCAAACAGCCAAAGCGCCAGAGCCAGGTACCAGCGCGTGACAACGGCCGAGGCGACAACCCCCGTAAGGAAGAAGACTGTCTTCACTCTCCCGTCGAGACGGGAGAGTGAAGACTCGCTGTTTTCGACAGATTTGAAAACATTCAGATCCATGTCAGCCCGTTGCGCCCCGCTCGGATTTCATCCCCTCTTTCCTTACAAAGAGCCTTTGGACGCTGTAGCCCAGGATGATTCCAACGAAGAAGTTGGCGATCGAGAAGGCCGCCACCTGCGTATCGCCAGGCAGCTCCAAGAAGGGATGAGCTGTGCGGCCCGCGGCCGTCGAACCCAGTGAGTTGACCTTGTCGTCAGTGCCCCCGCCTGCCATGTGGTAATGCGTCATGATCTCTGCGGAAGCAAAGATGAAAAGGAGTAGTGCAAACATGACGATGAGCATTATCTTCGTAAAGCGGTCAAAGAAGTGGGGATTCTCGGTACCAGCGCCGATTTTAGGAGTCATACGGGCTCGCCCTCCTACAGCAGCTCATAATGGGTTAAAACGCCCGGCAGAAGGTCGGGGCGCCTGGACGCCATGGCCTGAACGATGACCGCCGTGAAGATCGCTTCGCCGATCGCAAGGGGAAACTGCGTTGGTCCGTAGCCGAGGAAGAAGACCATCCATTGATGCCAGAACGAAACGTGGCCATGCAGGCTGAATGCCAGCTCAAAGGCGCTGGTGAGATACACCACCAGGTCGCCGATCAATCCGGCCACTCCCGCGGCGAGCCAGACAGGCCCGTTGAATTTTCTGATCACCTTCCAGAGACCATAGCCAACAAACGTCCCCGCGATTCCCATGGAGACGGTGTTGGCACCGATGGTCGTGATTCCCCCATGTCCCAGCAGAACCGCTTGGAAGAAAAGCACGATCACAGAGAGGAGGACTGTTGCAAACGGGCCAACAATGATCGCGGACAACGGTGTTCCGCAAGGGTGCGAACAGGAACCGGTGACGGGAACGGGCATGTGCATCGCCGAAATCACAAAGACGCCGACCCCGGCCATAGCGAGAAGGGGCTTATAGTACGGGTTCTCGCGAACTCTCTTGTTGATTTGCAGGACTGCGGGAAACAGGAATGCGGCGGTAATGGCAAAATACGCGATACACGCCGACCACGGCAGTATCCCATCCTCAATATGCATAGCGAAAAGAAACATAGACCCACCATCCTTGGTGTACGAAGATGACCACAGAGTCACTCTCGTTTCGTGATGCTTCAGGCTGCGACCATGGCAACCTCCTGCATCGCCTCTGTGCTCAGCGGCGCTGGTGTATTGGCGATCACCGCGAGGCTCATGTAGTGCCCGCCTGAGCCGGGCCATTCACAAGTCTGCTCTTTCTTCGTTTCCAGCGACCCCTTTGGTGACAAAGGGCGCGGCGGCGTGCCAGACCACGCAGTACACCGCTGGCACGTGTATTTCCATGATGTGGCAGAGACCCCCCGTTTTGTGACGTGTACTGACCTTCGCCAATGCAGGGCGCAGCGATGTTTCCCGTCGCCACCTACCCGGGCCACGGCCGTCAGCCCAACGTGTACACCAGCCGCCCTGAGCTGTTCGATGCCGGCCACAGTGGCGGCGGTAGAGCCGCGCCCGTTAGGGAACGGGCGCAGGTCATCGTTTACGGCAGGAGGTCCGTCAAGGCTCACGCCGACGCCAATGCCCAGACGACGGAGCGACTGAGCAGTGGCCCGATCGATCAAGGTGCCGTTCGTCTGTACGTCGTAAATGGCGTGCCATCCCTTGCGACGTACATAAGCGATTGCCCGCTCAATTAAGGCGAGGCTAAGGAGAGGCTCTCCTCCCGCAAACTGCACTTTGAAGCTTCCGCAAGACTCTCGAGCCACGAGCTCGAGTGCCTGTCGAGCGGTCTCCCACTGCATGGACTCGGGTTGTTCGCCCGCGCGCGCATAGCAGTACCGGCAACGCAGGTTGCAGTCCGTGGTCACCCAGAGGATCAGTCGGTTCAGCGACATCGGGTCTGCTCTAGTTTCGAGGCGGTTCCATGCCGTGCGCCTCTCGGCCGCGGCACTGCGGGCAAATGCCATAGACCTCAAGGTGATGCCCATAAATGCGAAAGCCGGTCGCCTCTTCGAGTTGCGCATGCAGGGCGTCGAGATCGCCCGCGCCATCGAAGTGGATCACCCTACGGCAAACGCTGCAGATCAGGGGGTGCGAGTGTCCAACCGGAACGCCTGTGTAACACATCTCGCCGCCACGAGTACGGACACCTACTAGGAGCCCAAGATCGGCAAACAGAGCCGCAGCCCTGTAGACGGTCGCCTGACTGATGCCATACTCGCGTAGCGCTTCGGCAGCTTCTACGATCGTGGCCGCCCGCGGTGACTCCTGAAAGAAGGTCAGTATGACGCGGCGCTGACGGGTAAACGGAATTCCGTGTGCAGCAAGGACGCTCTCTGCGTCGCGCTCGTGCTCTGGCCGACGGCTCATGGTTGAGAATTATTCTCAACGAGCTCCACGTGTCAAGTCGCTTGGACCTTCGGCGCTGATCAGTGACACGTTGAGAACTGGCTTCTCCAGGCCGCTTGCAGCGCCTCACAGGCGCGCCTTACCGGACGAAAGGAGAGCGCAGCGTTATGCGCTCCGATGTGCTAGTTCGACGCGCCGGGTTCTGCCAAGGGCATGTTCACCCATCTGAGCCGGCAGTCTGGACGCTTCCTGTCGTAGCCTTCCAAACGCGGGCAAGGAACTGCACGATAGCTGCCGGCGCAACTCGGGTTAGCTGGACGTCCAAGCGAATCTCGAGGTTCTGAGCGGTGCGTGCAGTCCCTCGGCCTATCCCCACAACCAACGGGGGCGGTTGTGACTCCTGCATGTAAGCCCCGGCAAAACGTCGTACAGCAAGCGCGCTGGAGAGGACGACAGCGTCAAACTGCGCCAGAGGCGGGAGAGAAAGCTGAGCGTTGGCACGAGAGCTAAATACGGCCAGGGCATGACAGCGATATCCGTGTCGCACGAGGCTACGGACCATGGTGGAGGTACCGCCTTTTTCGCCAATCACGACGACTGAGGTGCCGGCTTGGGCAGGGAAAGCAGTAGCAAAAGGAACCGTTGAGCGCCCGATGAAGTCTACGCGTAATCCCAGGCGCGCCAGGGAGTCGGCGCACTGCTGGTCTACAGCGGCTAGCCGGGCAGTGCCTAGAGCGCGGACATCACACCCCAAGCTATGCACCTGAGCCAGGAGACCACGAACTGCCCACGCGGAGGTAAAAACGAGCCAATCCGCCCCTTGGAGGAACAAGCACAAGTCTCGCCGAGCCGGCAGCGCTCGATAGTGCAGATACGGAACCTCAACCACTTCCGCGCCTGACTCTTTGACAGCATGCGCCACATGGCTGGAGTGTCGGCCAGCGCGTACGATCAGGACCCGCCGCCCCGCTAAGGGCTGAGACCTGTGCCACGATAGGCTCTCTGCAAGACGGACGACATCGCCCACAACAACCAGTGCTGGTGCGTGGAGACGCGCCGCGGCTGTCCGTTGCACGAGCGTGCCCAGAGTGCCCAGGACAACCCTTTGCCCGTTTGTGGTGCCACGTTCAATGACCGCCGCTGGCGTCTCCGACGGTCGGCCAGCGTCGATGAGCCGCTGACAGATCCGCGGCAGGTTCGTCAGCCCCATGACGAACACGAGTGTATCGGCGGCACCCGCGATAGTCTGCCAGTCGAGACGGGACTGCGATTTGTCGGGGTCTTCGTGTCCGGTGACGACTGCAAAGGATGAGGCGTAGCGTCGATCAGTGACCGGTATGCCAGCGTAGGCAGGAGCCGCAACGGCGGAGGTAACTCCAGGCACAACTACGTAAGGAATTCCGCTAGCCCGTAAATGTGAGGCCTCCTCGCCGCCGCGGCCAAACACGAAGGGATCACCCCCTTTTAGCCGCACCACGCACTTGCCCTGCGCTGCGTGAGCCACGAGCAGATCATTGATCTGCGCCTGAGGGAGCGCGTGTAACGCCGCCTGCTTACCAACGTAAACGAGCTCCGCTTCGGGCGGGGCCAGAGCTAGCAGTGAGTCATCCGCCAGCCGGTCATAGATCACAACATCTGCGCAAGCCAACGCGTCCGCGCCCCGCCGAGTAAGTAGCCCGGGGTCGCCAGGCCCCGCGCCGACGAGGTACACCACTCCTGGTAGGCCTACGTGCTGCACGGCAGATGCGAATCTTTGCTCTCTGGAAAGGTAGTCGTGCGCTCGTGTCAAGGTCTATCCTTCTCAGCAAGATGGATGACGGCCGCCGAGAAAGTACGCCAGAGCACATCGGCCGCAACAGCAGCCTGCCGCAGACGCCTAGCACGTCTAGAGGGTCTCCTCCAGGTACGCCTTACTACATGGTGGGGCTCGATCTTCGCGGTCGCCGCTGTGTTGTCATTGGCGGCGGCCAGGTTGCTCGCCGCAAGGCCGAGAGTTTGCGCGTGGCTGGTGCTGAGGTCGTGGTGATCGCTCCGCGAGCTGTTGCCATGCCGACGGGAGTACATGTCGTGCAACGTGCAGCCAGACCCGATGATCTCGACGGAGCCGTCTTGGCAGTTTGTGCGACCGATGACGAGCGGGTCAATGCGGCGCTGGCTGAAGAGGCTCAGCGACGTGGCGTGCTTGTCAACGTTGTTGATCACCCCGAGGCGGGCACTTTTGTTGTGCCCGCAGTGTTGCAGCGAGGAGCTTTGCGAATTGCCGTTTCGTCTGGCGGAGCGGGACCCGTCTTGGCTCAGAGGGTTCGCGATATGCTGGCTGCCCAAATGGGCTCTGAATATGGCGAGTTGGCCAACCTTCTGATCGAGTTGCGACGGGAATGGGAACCGCGGGCTGTTCGCGCACAGCTCCCCCCAGCTGCGCGCGGCGCAGCGTGGCGCGCAGCTCTCGATCGGCCGCTTCTGGAATTGCTCCGCCAAGGGCGGCGGGATGAAGCTCGCCAAGAGGCGCGCAATGCACTGGAACGATTCCTCAAGCACGGCGACAGTTAAGCATCGCCCTTCTGCTGCAAGCCATCGGGCGACTCGACTGTGATCCTGCAGGGACCTCGTAAGGAGGGGAGCCACCGCTCTACCTCAGACCAACTATGTCGTCAAGCAACTCCATATCGAGGTGCGCCTGAATGTGATCAGCGAGGCGATCAAGAGCCGTTTCCCCGGAAAGGGCAGTGACCCGCCTTGGCGGGAGACCTATTCGCTGGCGCAACTGGTTGAGAAAGGCCTCTCGTGTCGCGGGATGGTCGAAAATGCCGTGCACATAAGTGCCGCAGACATTCAGCCTACCCGTTGCCCTAGTGAAACGGCCGCAGGTTGCGGCAACGGCACCATCGTCGTGAGTCGATCCATCCGCATCGTGCAGGCGGGCGAGCGGTACGGCGCTTCGGCCAAGTCGAGTGCGACCCATGTGAATCTCGTAGCCGCGAACTGGGGTGCCCGGTGGGCCGAGGGGGCCAGCAGAGCCCATACCAAGACCAGGACACCTACTGCTGGCGCCAGATAAGAGGTGACCTTCAACCTGCACTGTCCGCTTCTCGCTAAAGAAGGTCGTCTCTGTGTCGAGCAGGGCGAGCCCGTTTACGACGTCCGCATCTGTCTCTATGTGAGCCGGATCGTAAATGCGACGACCAAGCATCTGATAGCCGCCGCAGATGCCGACAACCGGCGTGCCGGACGATGCCTGCGCGAGCAATTCAGCAGCCAACCCGGTCTCGCGTAACCAGCGCAGGTCGGCGACCGTACTCTTCGTACCTGGTAGGATGATCGCAGCGACGCCTCTGAATTCTGCCGCATTCGTCACGTAGCGCACGTTCACGTCGGCCTCGTCGGCGAGCGTGTCGAAATCGGTATAGTTGCTCATGTACGGGAAACGTACGACAGCGACCTGAACTGGAGCGCTGGCCTTATCTTCGCTCTGGCGGCTTTCGACCCCGAGGGAGTCCTCCTCCTCTGCATGCCAGTCAGTGAGCATCGGCACGACGCCTAACGTAGGCACCCCAGTGCGCTTGCGCAGATACTCAATTCCTGATCGCAGAAGCGTGGCATCACCGCGAAACTTGTTGATTACGAAAGCAGCGATCAACTGGCGCTCTTCCGGTGTGAAAAGCTCCATGTGGCCCACGAGGCTGGCGAAGACACCGCCGCGGTCGATATCACCGATGAGGAGCACGGGACTGTTAGCCAGCCGCGCAACTTTCAGATTGACAATGTCGTGCTGACGCAAGTTAATCTCCGCCGCGCTACCGGCACCCTCGATAATGACCAAGTCGTGGGCAGCGCTGAGACGGCGGTAGGCGGCGACAACTTCCGGCCACACCTGCGATTGGTAGGCGTGGTACTCACTCACCGACATGTTCCCAACTGGCCGACCAAGCACGATGACCTGGCTACCAGTCTGAGAGCTTGGTTTAAGCAGGACTGGGTTCATCTCGACTTGCGGCTCGGCTCCAGCCGCATGTGCTTGGTAGGCCTGTGCACGGCCGATTTCGCCCCCGTCACGGGTCACGTAGGAATTCAGGGCCATGTTTTGCGCCTTGAAGGGCGCCACACGTAAGCCGCGGCGACTGTATATCCGGCACAGGCCAGCGACGAGAACGCTCTTGCCAACGTGTGAGCCAGTGCCAGCACACATGAGGGCGTGCGTGTGAGACACTGTCTGCGCTACGCTGGCGCCCTGGCCTTTGCTGGGGGTAGGAGTGTCCCACCGAGTCGGTTTCTCGATCACAACTCTATACCTCTCCGCGCGGCTACCTGCGGGTAAGGGTGCCTCACTGGCTTCATCTCGGTGACAAGGTCCGCCAAGGCGAGAAGTTGTTCGGGGGCACCGCGTCCGGTGGAGATGACCTCCTGTGTCACCGGCCGGGCGGAGAGCGCTGCAAGAACATCGTCCAATTCGACGAGCCCGTACCGCAAGGCGCCGTGGAGCTCATCGAGCACTACTACGTCCACATCTGGGCTACTGAGCACGGCTCGAGCGGTGGCCCATGCCTCACTCGCTGCTGTTCGATCCTCTGGTCTCACTTGATGTCGCAGTAGGCCACTGCGATGCGTAGCCGGACGCACGACGCGCGCGCCACTAGCGCGCAGGAGAGCCAGCTCAGAACTTTCCCGGCCGCCTTTGACGAACTGAACGAAGCTGACTGCGAGACCAGCTCCTCGGGCACGCAGTGCGAGCCCGACAGCGGCTGTGGTCTTTCCTTTGCCGGTACCCGTGTAGACCTGCAATAATCCGTGCGGCAAGTGGAAGCGCGTGCTGACCGGTTTTTTCCTCGGTTCCCCGCCTAAGTCTGCCAGCCACTGCAACACTTCGGAGGCGTTGTGAGCGACCACAGTTTCCTCGCTAGTCGCGAGGTTTGCAGGGTAAGCAGGACGCTCAACGACAACTGCTGTGCCGGCAACGGCTCTGACTGCGCGCAGTTTTTCGCCCAGGCCTCCCGCGCTGCCGCTCTCTTTGGCGACTAACACTGTGGCCCCGAAATGCCGGAGAAGAGCCGCGTCAAGCTCAGCACTCGTTGGACCTTGTAAAGCAACGATGTCGCTCGCTTGCAGGCCGGCAGCCGCGCATGCTGCCAACGACTCAGGGGTTGGCAGGACACGCGCGATAACACGCACGCCGGCCCGGCGAGCCACCTCTACGTAAATATTGACCGTCTTGCTACCTACAGTGAGCAAGATGGCGCCGCTGCTCGCCCGGCTGACGGCAAGGTGAGCCGCCGTAGCGGCATCTGGCGCACGAAGTACATCTGCGGGCAAGGGCTCGGCAGGCCGCTCGAAGCGCAAGTACGGGCGGGCATGCTGTCGACAAACTGCTTGCGCCGCACGAGAAATCTGTTCAGCAAATGGGTGAGTTGCATCGACAACCGCTACTGCATCCGCAACCAGTCTAGAAAGCTCTGCTGTGTTGAGTGCTCCACTGCGGACTGCTAGGCCATCTTCGGCGGCCAACTGGGCGCCATAGACAGTAACCGTGCTCAGTACAACCTCATGACCTGCTGCTTGGATGGCTTGCGCAAGTTCTCGTGCATCGCTCGTTCCCCCTAGCAAGAGGATCATGGGCGATACCCTCGCGGAGTAAGCATCCAACCACCGCGCTCAATGGTCGCGCTATTGCCAATGATGAGGATGCTCAGCATGTCGACTTCGTTCTCGTCCACCTCCGCTAAAGTAGTGAGGCGCACTCTCTGACCTTCTCGCAGAGCCTGACGCACAAGCCCAACGGGGGTAGCCGGCGGACGATACTTGCGCAGGATCTCCAGGGCTAGTTGCAGGGGGCGGTGACGCGTAGAACTGCGCGGATTGTAAAGCGCGATTACGAAGTCGCCATCGACGGCTGCCTGAAGGCGCCGCTTAATCAGTGGTAATGGCGTGAGAAGGTCGCTGAGACTCACCACAGCGAAGTCATTCATCAAGGGAGCTCCCAGGCACGCCGCAGCAGCAGTTGCAGCGGTAACGCCTGGCACAACCTCCACCGTAACTGCTGAATCAGGCGGAAGTCTCTCTAGTATGATACCGGCCATACCATACACCCCAGCGTCACCACTGCTGATGACAGCTACGCGCTGACCATTGACAGCTGCCGCAATCGCCTGCTCGGCACGCTCCGCTTCTCGCCCCATGCCCCGTACTACGGTCCGTTTCCCGGCTACTAGATCGCTCACCGACCCAAGGTAAGGCCCGTAGGCCACGACGACGTCCGCGGCCGCGATTGCGTCTGCGGCAGCCGGTGTTAGGTGTCGCCTTCCGCCCGGTCCCAAACCAACGAGCCACAAATGTCCTGGGCAAGAGCTGCTGTAGCTCCGCTCCGAGCTACTTTGTGAGCGACGAGTCGAGTCTGAACTCCGGTCAGCATCGCTGCTGGTTCGCATACTGCAGCCACTCCTGTGATCTCTTCTACAAAACCCGGAGCACGCAGCGCGTCCTGTAAGGAGCGTATACGGTCCCGGTCGATAACCTGCACTGGCACTCCCAGTGCCGCCGCAGCCCTGACGATGCCGGGCTCGTCACGCTTTAGATCAATAGTCGCCAAGGCGCGCAGCTCGTTTCGACAGCGGCCAGCTGTTTTCAGAACCTCATCGATGGCCGCGAGAACCTGCACCTCACTCACTCCACGGCGTGCACCGACGCCTACAACGAGCCGGCGGCGCGCTTCGCTGCCAGTCGTCACTACCGCCTGGCCTCGCGTCGTAGCGGCAAGTTGCTCGGCCAACTCGTTTGCGCCGCCCTCGTGGCCACTCAGTAGGCTTATGGCGTAACGACCCGCCTCGTCGAGTACAACGACGGCGGGGTCGCGATACTTGTTTGTCAGGCATGGAGCGACAGCACGTACCATAATGCCCGTAGCGACCAAACCAATGATCGCGGCATGGTTTGACCAGAGGTTCGCGATGAGCTGGTGAAGCTGCCCAGAATACACACTGGCGTCGTCCAGGTACGGCCGAGAGGTCCAAACTGTGACGCGCTCGGGTTCGGCAAACTGGGAACGTAAAGCATGTCCGAGCCGAGCTCCATCAAGGGAGACAGCGAGCAGGGCGATCGGTCCGGGCCGGGAAAACTCGATCACGCTCGGCCTACCTGGCTTACAGTACCGTCACTCATAGTCGCGACAGGTGTCTTTCGTTGGCGAAATGAGTTGGTCATCCCTTAGACCGTCGGTGCGCAAGTCAGGCGGACCGGTTTTCTGGTCGCCCAACTCTCTTGTGCTGTCTGGCGGCCGACGGTAGGAATGAGTAAACGTAGGGTCGTAAAGCATTGAGGCGTCGCCATCATTGCGGAGTGCCTCGCCCACCAAGACCATCGCTGTGCGGTCTACTGCCGCCTCTTCAGCCTGCTGGGCAATTGAGGCTAACGTTCCCCGCAGAACGACTTGTTCAGGCCATGTAACTCGCTGTACGACGGCTGCAGCAGTCTCAGGCGGATAGTGGGTGCGTAGAGCTGCGCACGTCTCCGCGAGCCTACCAGCAGAGAGGAAGATCGCCATTGTCGCTTGGTGCGCGGCTAGCGCAGCAATTTCCTGGTTCGGCGGCACCGCTGTGCGCCCAGGCTGCCGGGCAATGATGACCGTTTGCGAGACACCAGGGAGCGTCAGCTCAGCTGGTAGAGCCGCTGCAGCAGCGAGAAACGAACTCACGCCAGGCACAACCGAATATCTGATGTGCCGCGCTGCTAGAGCTCGCATCTGCTCGCCAACGGCACCGTAGAGGCTAGGGTCTCCGCTATGCAGACGGACTACCCGTTTTCCTGCTGTATCCGCAGCTGCCATGATCGCGACTTGTTGCGCAAGGGTGAGTGAGGCGCTGTCATGGAGCTCGCAGCTCGGCCGCGTCCATCGTAACAAGGCTTGTGGCACAAGCGAGCCTGCGAAGAGCACAACATCAGCCGTGCGAAGTAGACGACGACCCTTAACCGTGATAAGTTCAGGGTCACCCGGACCAGCGCCAACAAACCAGATCACCTCTCACCTGCCCTTTCTACGAACGCCTGCTCTGGACCACCCGAAGCAGTGTCCGTCCTGTCTTGTGCGGCTTGTTGCGGCCGCCGTCGTAGTAAGACGGTTGTAAAGTAGTCACGTGTCCCCGACCATGCGCGAAGGTCGGTCGTCATCTCTGCCTCTGGCTGCGAGGCGCGGCGAACAGCAACGGCTTGAGCGTCGGCACGCTCGACCATGTCGGCCAGTGAACTAAGATGATGGTCAGCCTTCATGAAGACCATAGATGGCGCTATCTCAAGCAGTTTGCCCACATCTTCCGGCGGTTTGTCGGGCCAAATCAGCAGCGGCTCGCTGCCCTGCGCAAGCGACCAGCTCGTTGTGGCAGCACAAGCTGACATGGCCGTCACTCCGGGGACCGTTTCGAGGTAGACGTCCGCTTTGGCGCGCCGCAACGCTGCGAGTACGTAAGCCCATGTGCTGTAAAGGAGTGCGTCGCCCACAGTGACAAAAGCAACTGAGACGTCGGCACTAGCCAGGCGCAGCAAGGTAGCCGCCGCGCTATCCCAGGCTGCTTGGCAGGCGTCGCGCTCGGCCGTCATCGGAAAGTGAACCTGGTGTACTTGGCAGTCAGCACGCAAATAAGAATGCACGATCTTAAGAGCAAGGCTTGTGCCATGAGATTCCGACGTCGGCGCCATGATGGCTGCGACGCGACGCAACACTTGCACTGCACGTACGGTTAAGAGGGCCGGGTTACCAGGTCCGACACCGATGCCGAAGATCTTGCCGCTCACCCTTCCTCTCCGAGGCTAGCGCTTGTGATCCAGACCGGGTTGAGGGCAGCGAAACGGACGAGCGATCCGGCCAACTCACCCCGAGCGACGCTGATGAGTCTGGTGGAGAAGTCGACCCAAGGTGACTGACGCAACGCTGTCGTCACCTGGGCAGTCGTCTCGACACACGTTGTGTTGCAAACGACACGCCCCTGGGGCCGCAGTAGGGCCGGCAAAGCCCCAAGAATTGCACCCAGTTTGCCACCGCTACCACCCACGAAAATGCGGTCGAAGGAAGCAGGCGACAGCTCGGCAAAGGCTTCTGGCGCCTCTCCAAGGAGGATACGCACAGTGGTCACACCGAGGCGGGCAACATTCTCGCGCACAAGAGCGACGGCTCTGACATTACGCTCGAGTGCCACCACTTCCCCCTTGGAACAGAGCATTGCCGCCTCGATACTGAGGCTGCCTGTGCCTGCACCGATGTCGAGGATGCGGTGATGTTGGGCGAGGCGCGCCATCGCAATGGTGACGGCGCGTACTTCCAACTTGGTCATAGGCACTGCTCCGCGAACGAACAGCTCGTCCGCCAGGCCGGGAGCTGCCATCTCAGGGGAGCGATCGTCTGTCTTGCGGTAGCTGGTCACGCGGAGTCCTTCCGGTCGATCACAACGACAGATAGTCCTTCGAACTCGCCTGATGCGATGTCTGCCTGAGACCCAGTCGTGATGCGTTCATCGGGCTCGCCGAGATGCTCTAGGACTGTCAGGGCAGTGTCGTAACCAGCTTCGGTGAGCACCTTCGCCAGAGCCTGCGGACTATGCGCAGAGTCCGTCAGGGCCATAACGCTGGCATGCTTACCCACCGCGCGAATGACTCCATCGAAATCAAGGCCATGCGCACTGACGAGCTCCATGCCGTCCCACGGCCGACCCAGACGCGCAGCCGCCAGCTGCACTGAACTGATGCCCGGCAAGACGTGGAAAACGGCCTCCGGAAGTCGGTGCCGAAGGGTCGCAAGGATGCCGAAAAATCCCGGGTCTCCGCTGGCCAGCACGACGATATGGCGGTCTCGCTGTGCGCGAAGAGAGCTCGTGAGCTTTTCAATGTCACCATCTATGACAATTTGCTCAGCCGCTGGAGGCCCAAAGCGCGCCAGCTGTCGTCGTCCACCGACGATCACCTCAGCCCGCCGCAGTGCCTGCCACGCAGCGGGGGTGATCCACTCCTCCGCACCCGGACCGACGCCCACCACGGTGAGGTGAAGGGGAGGTTTCGCCTTACCTGGTGCCCGCCACTTTGAATACCTTGAGCACTCCGGAGAGCTCGCAGGCCGAACACCGGCAGCTTTGCCTTGGCCTACTTTCCGCAGGCCGGCCGAACGACCTAAAGTACGGCCGTCGTACGCGAGGACGGCGCAGTCGCACATGACCGTACCGGTTACAGAGAGGCGAGCAGTGCGCTCGCGCACGCGCTCGACAATGCGCTCAGCGACGTCGTCCCACACGCTCTGCATACCAGCCGCTTCGAGTAAGGCAACAGCTGCCTCGACGGTTGGCTGGTGAAGAAGCTTCACGATCAGGGGGGGCGGTCCGCCAGCGGCGGCCGCAAGCGCGGCCAGCGTCTCAAGGCGCGCGTCAGCATAACGGCTATGTGTGTTCCACACTCCAGCAGCGACCTTTACAAGCTTCCCCGCATGGCCAATCAGCACGATATGCCGGACGCCGACCTCTACGCAGTGGTCCAGAAAGTCACCGACAAAGTTCGCGCACTGTACGATGGCTGTCTGGGGAGCACGAAACGTTTCTCTAGCAGCACGCTCGCCGAAGTGTCCCGATGCTAGATAGACCGTTTGCGAGCCGGCAGCGACGGCTAAATCCACCTGGGGCAGGAGCGAGCGACACCACGCATCCTCAGACTTAGGAATGACGCGCCCCGAGGTACCGAGTACAGAAAGTCCCCCCTCGATGCCAAGACGGCGATTGAACGTGCGATTGGCTAATTCCTCGCCGCCCGGAATGGCGATTGTCACCCGAAGCCGATCGACCGGCAACACAGAGCGCACAGCCGCTATGATCATGCGTCGCGGAACCGGGTTGATTGCCGGTTCTCCCGGCGAGAGTTGGAGGCCGCGCCGAGTGACCTGCCCTACGCCTGGCCCCGCGCGAAACTCCACTTCTGGGGGCGTCGTCGCTACGCAGGCACCGACGTTCGCGCCGTCAGCGAGTCTTTCAACTTCGGCGGTGACCGTGACACCGTCGGTCACATCTGGGTCGTCTCCCGCGTGCTTGATGACCGCTGCTCGGGCACGGTTGCGGTGCAACACTTCAACCCACTCAACATCCAACGTCACCGTTTCACCGTCCGGAAGCCGAACGTCCACCGCTTCGCAACTCTCGCCGACAAGTGCGCGGGCCGCCGCCCCGGCGGCCGCGGCAGCACATGTGCCCGTCGTCACTCCAGTGCGTAGGTGATTTTGCTCGTCTCTCACGACTCTCCAAAAGCTAGGCGGAGAAGTGCATTAACGGTTGCTGCCGCAAGCGGGCTTCCGCCTCGGGTCCCCTCGACAGTGATGAAAGTAAGGTTGGCCTCGGCAAGAGCCGCTTTCGACTGCGCAGCATCGACGAAGCCGACCGGCATGCCGATCACGAGGGCCGGTTCAGCGAGTCCTTCTGCGGCTACTGCGAGTACTTCTCGCAGGGCGGTGGGCGCATTGCCTAAGGCAACGATTGCATCCTGCAGGCGGGGGCCAAAAGCGCGCATTGCGCAAGCGGCTCGGGTGCGGCCGCTTTGCCTCGCCTCGCGGACGATTTCTGGATCAGAAATGAGACAGGCGACTGCGCAGCCGCAAGCAGCCAGCCGGCGACTATCTAGACCGCTGCGCACCATCTCCGTGTCGACGATCACGGTAGCACCGCGGTGCAGGGCCTGTACCCCAGTCGCGATCGCACTTTCCGAAAAGCGAACTGCGAGCGCGAGCGTGGGGTCGCCGCTCGCATGCACGAGGCGCTTGACGACCGTGCGTTCAGCTGCGGACCAAGGACCCTCGGGGAGCAGCTGATCGATGATCTCCATGCTGCGAGCCTCGATTTCCCCGGGATCGAGCCGCTCTAGCTCAGCCACGTTGCCTCCTGGGCCCGCTCGAGCAGTATGTCAATGAGCCGCGCATCGGGACCGAGTGGCCGGCCATAACGCACGCTGACATGCGGGTACTTGGTCGCGAGGTCCACAAGCCGTGTAGGGATGTCAGACTCTATGTGATTGCCGGCGAATAGGAAGCATGGCTGGACGACCAGTTCGTCGGCCCCCGCCGCAACCGCCGCTGCGAAAGCAGTGTCGAGGTTTGGCTCAGAAAGCTCCATAAAGGCCTCGTAGACCGGCACTTGGCTGTGCAAGCGCAACTGCGATATGAGCTCCTGAAACTGCTGCGTCGCAAGGGCATTGCGGCTGCCGTGTCCGAGGATGATGAGCGCTCTTCTCACTCGTAAGTACCTCCGATTAGGAAACGGGACCAGTATCGGTACTCGATGGGCTTCGCTCTTCTGCATAACTGCGACAGCGATGAAGCCAGCGCTCAACAGCAGCGGGATAACCAGCAAAGTGGAGGTGAACGTAGCTAGCAAACAGGTTACCGGCAGCGTAGCCTTCCGGAGTGCCATTGATGAGATAGGCTGGCCGGGGGGTGCCGCGAAGCGCACAACTCGAGTAGTGGAACTCATGACCGTGGATGATTGCGCCCGCGGGCGCCAGCAACGAATCCTCACAGACCTGGGCCGTGCGGTAACCCATCGCTTGCAGGCGAGTGTGCATTGTTGCCCTGCCCGGGACAACGCCGACTAGGGGCCACGTATGGCCGTCGAGGTCGACGATCGCCTCACAAAGGTAGAGTAGCCCGCCACACTCGGCGTAAGTGGGCAATCCGCTTCTTACGGCGCTAGCGAGGCTTTCGCGAAAAGTTGCGTTTGCCGAAAGCGCTGCAGCGTGCAGCTCGGGGTAGCCTCCACCAAGGTAAAGTCCGTCACACGCCGGCAGCTCGCTATCATGAATGGGGCTAAAGTAGACCAACTCAGCCCCAGCAGCGCGTAGAGAGTCGAGGTTGTCGGCGTAGTAGAAAGCGAAAGCCTCATCCTGGGCAACGGCAATACGCGGGGCAACAAAGGGGCCTCTAGCTGTGGCGCTCTGCTGTGGAGCCGTAGGACGAATCGCTGGGACGGCGCCTGCATCCGCAGGCGCCGTCCCAGCGAGCTCCAGGATGCGCGTCACGTCGAGGTAGGCCTCTATCTGGTCTGCTAAGCGGTCCATAACGCTACGCACGGCCTCGCCAAGCTCATCGGCGACAACCAGTCCTAAGTGGCGCGCAGGCAGGACGAGACTATCCTCACGGGGCAAGTAGCCCAAGATCGCTATGCCCACACGAGCAAACGCGTCGCGCACAGCAGGACGAGCTCGCTGCGGATTCCAGCGGTTCAAGATGACCCCTGCGAACGGCATTTCGCGGTCGAAATCGCGTAGACCGAGGGCAATGGCTGCCGCACTCGCATCGAGGTGAGCAGCGTCTATGACGGCGATCACCGGTGCACCGAGAAGTTTGGCGACCTCCGCTGTGCTTGTCGGCACCACCCCATCACGGTGTCCGTCGAAAAGACCCATAACACCTTCGATTACAGCTATATCGGCATCTAGGGCACGAAGTGCGGCAAGGACTGCTCGTTCACCCATCATGAACAGGTCAAGGTTGCGGCCCAGTCGACCGGTTGCATAACGTTGGTAGCCCGTATCGAGGTAGTCCGGTCCAACTTTGTACCCTTGCACGCGCAGGCCGCGGCGGCGTAGGGCGGCCATGAGGCCAAGGGCGACAGTCGTCTTTCCCTCGCCACTGCGCGGTGCCCCGATGGTTATTCGTGGCACCGTGATAGGCAAACCATCCGACACGCCGCTCATCTGACTGCCTTGGGGTGAGGAACTGCGCGGAAGGCCTCCAACAGGAGGTCATTTTCCGCAGGGCGGCGGGGGCTAAGGCGCACGTGGTTCGGCAGGCCAAACGAGGTGCAATCCCGCACAAGGCAGCCGCGTAAAAGCAGCTCGCGACGAGCTGCAGCGGCATCCCCGACGTGGACAAGGAAGAATCCAGCGGCACTCGGTTCTGGCGTCCACCCGCTTTCCTGCAGCCCGAGCATGAGGCGCTTATGCTCGGCAACAAGGACCTCGATAGTCCGGCGATAGTGGTTTGGATCATCGAGAGCCGCCTTGCCAGCTGCCTGCGCACACGCGTTCACATTCCAGGGGGGAAGAGCGGCTCGCAGCGCGTCTGCAATTGCCAGGCTTCCAATTGCGTATCCCAGGCGTAGCCCGGCCAGACCCCAGTATTTCGTAAGGGAGCGCAGCACCACTAAGTTGCCCGCGTCTAGGAGAGCCGGTGACCACTGCCGTTCCGTGAGTAGATCGCCGTACGCTTCGTCGAGCACGAACAGTGTCTTTGGAAAACGGATAACAAGATCGGCAACCAGCGACGGGGCTAGCGCCCCCCCTGTGGGGTTGTGAGGCGAGCAGAGCCAGCAGAGGCGAGGGCTATCCTCGGAAAGAGCGCCGTAGAGCGAGGCTACGCTGTAGGAGAAACCTGCGCCTGGCCCACGGTAAGTCAGGGGCACCTCTTTGAGCCGCGCCCCCGTGAGCTGCGTTGCGACATCATACTCGCCGAACGGTGACCCTAAAGTAAGGGCCGTATCACCCGAACGTAAAACGAGCTGTGCGATCAGTCGTATGAGCTCCGTGCTGCCATTACCGCATACGACTTGGCGAGCGTCGATGCGGTGGTATTCGGCGAAGCGGGCACAGATCTCGCTTGCGCGGGGATCCGGATAAGTATCGATCGCCACGGTTGCTAGAGCTGCGGCCACGCTGGGAGCGGCGCCGAGAGGCGAGTAGTTTGCACTGAAGTCAATTAGCTTTGCCGAGTCGAAGCCCTCGCGCCGCAGGGCCGCCTGATCGGCAGCCCCATGTACCGCTGCTGTGACCTCGCGGAAGAATGCCGGCTGTCTCTGCCCGCCAGTTCGGCTCATCGCCAGCCTGCCTCAGTGAGCAGACCGGTCAGTACGGCGCTAGCAATGACCATGGCGCCACCAACGATCCAGACGATGCGCGTAGCCTCATCGATGAGTGAAGGCGTGAGCTGTCGATGGCCAATACCGAGGGTGTAGGCCCCGGGCTTTTCCAGTTGCACGTCGAGAGCTCCGGCCATCGTGGCGATGGCCACCGTCTTGTTGGGCCCATACTGCCTCTGCGGTTGCGTGCGTAAGGCCCGCCAGGCAGCGCGAGTCCGTCCCCACAATCCGGCAGCCAGTACGATGAGGAGAGCTGTCAGGCGTGTAGGCACATAGTTCGCGACATCGTCGATCCGGGCCGCAGTCTTGCCAACGTATTCTCGGTGATCACGATAACCGAGCATGGCGTCTAGAGTGTTAACGGCTCGATAGGCTAACGCTCCAGGTAGACCAAGGAGCACGTAGTACATCAGGGGGGAGACTACGCTGTCAGTGAGATTCTCAGCGAGGGATTCGACTGCAGCCGACACGATGAGCGGTGGGTCCAGATCACGGGGCCGGCTAACTAGCGCCGCTAGAAGTGTTTGGGCTTCTAGCACGTCATTGGTAAGCGCCGACTCGACATCTTTGCCAGCCTCCACCAGACCCCTGAGAGAAAAGCTACTCTTTAGCGCCCATGCTCCGAGGGGCAGGGCAATCCACAAGGGCAGGTGCTGAAATCCGGCATCCAGAACGAACCCGGCCGCGCCAGCAAGGCCGATAGTCGCGGCTGCCACGAAAACGCCATAACGAAACTCACTCGCAGGACAATTCTTCGGCTGCCGGTGGGCGAGCGTTTCGATCAAGCGCCCCAGCCAAGCAACCGGGTGGAACCTATTCGGCGGATCACCTGCTGTCACGTCGAGGAGACCGGCAAGCAATACCGTCCCCGGCAGAAAGTACCATGCGTGTTGAGCGAAGCTCATGTCACTGTCTCCCGCTGGCACCTAGCGATCATCACGGATGGGGCGATGGCGATCTGTCGCGACGCTTAGGTGGCTAGTGGCGTTGACGTACCGCACGTTGACCCAGCCCGAAGTGAAGTCCACTAATGAAATGCTGCCGCAATCGATGGAGAGCGCCCACCATCGCTGTGGCGGGATGCTGAGGTAGTGGTTGAGGATCGCTCGAATAGGACCATCGTGGGTGACAAGGCACACGTTGCGGACCTGGTCGTCGTCTTTCTGAATGTGATCGGAACGAGCCAGCCCGACGTTCGGCTCGGTGGTTGCGGCAGAGAAACCGACGGCGTCGTGTCTGACCGGTTGCTTCTCTCGCAGCAGGATTTCGCGCACACCGGCTAGTACGCGAGCTGTGAGATCTGCCAGTGACTCGCCACCGGGCAGGGCTGTGCCGTAGGGATCGTCTGCAAAGGCTCTCGCTAGATCACTGTCAGCCTCAAAGTCCGCCGCCGACCGGCCTTCGTAATCGCCGAGGTCGATTTCTCGTAAGCGCGAGTCGAGGACCACTGTTGAGTAGGGAGGGTTTGCGAACCGCGTCTCGCGCTGCCCGCTAGTCGATTGCGCGCGAGTTCTCCAGTTGTGAACGATCACCTCGGCACTCGACACTGCGCGAGGCAGGTCGCTGCAATAGACCGGCATGGGCGCCAGGGGTAATAAGCGGGCTGCGACTGCTTCAGCCTGAAGCTGGCCGAGCGAGGTTAAGGGACAATCGCTTTGGCCACTTAGCAGGCCGCTAACGTTGCCTGCTGATTGGCCATGGCGTACCAGGTAGAGCCTCACATTCGTCACGTTCGTCGCTCCGCAATCCGCGTTCACACTAGCGTGCTAACGTCGCTACTACGCAGCCCACAACGAGAGCTACCGTCTCAGCCATCTCAATACCCATGCCGTATGTGTCTCCCGTAAGTCCACCGAGACGGTGTGCTACGGACCTCTGGAAAAGGACTGGACTGGCTATTGCTACCGTCGCGATGGTGGGCCCGGCGTACCATGTGCCGGCTGCACCAAGAAAGACAGCCATGACTCCGACGAGCGCCAACTCACCTACGAGCAAACCGATCGCTAGCGCAACTGGACCCTTGGTTCGCTGGCGAGTAAACGCTTCTGCTGTACCCGCACTCCTGGCATAAGGCCAAACGTACACGTCGACCGCCGGCAGCACACGCGCCGCGCTCCAGCCGGCGAGGAGCGGCACTGCCGCATTCGCTGGCGCAAGACTTCCCAGTGCGACGACCTTGAGCACCACTTGCAAAACTGCCGCCAGAACGCCCATTGCTCCGACGCGACTATCCTTCATGATTTCGAGTGCACGTTCGCGCGGCTTTCCGCTAAGGAGACCGTCGGCGGTGTCCATAAGGCCGTCCATGTGGAGCCCCCGCGTTAGCGCTTCGAGCATGCCGACCACGAGGGCAGCGGCGAGCAATGGGGGTGCAATTCTGTGGAGCGCCGTATACGCTCCCCAACCAGTGCCACCCAGGGCTATTCCTACCGCGGGATACCAGCCCATACTCCGCCAGAGGTCGGCAGGGCTTGCCTCGTCGCCGGCTCTCAGGGGGACTGCGGTCAAGAACGTAATCGCTAGTGCCATCGGCCGCCCAAGCGAATGAGAAGCGTGTTGCGCTGCCACGTCGTAACCCCGCCCACCGTCAAGGCGCCTCGCCACACCAAAGTCCTTTCGTCGCATACCGCCCGTTATCACGGCGTCATAGTGACGGCTCTTCGCCTGCTACTTCGCTAGGCTCGCCCGGGAGACCGGCACTGGCAAAGGTCGCCATCTCGCCTAGGACGCGTGCAGATGTCTCAATAATGCTGAGGGCGAGGGCCGCTCCGGTCCCTTCGCCAAGGCGCATCTGAAGATCAAAGAGTGGTACCAACCCGAGCTCATCGAGAACGACCTGATGGCCTACCTCAACGCTGACGTGGCTAGGCAGGATGTAGTCTGAGCACTCATGGCAAAGTCGGACGGCAGTGAGCGCGGCAGCGGCGCTGATGAAGCCATCCATGACGACAGGGACGCGATGAGCCGCGCCGCCAAGAAAAACGCCGGCCATGGCGCCGATTTCCAGGCCGCCAACTTTCGCCAGCACGTCGATGGGGTCGGTCCGGTCAGGCTTGTTTACCGCCAGCGCCCGCTCGATGACGGCGACCTTGGCGGGTAACGCCTCCGGGGCAATGCCGGTACCTCGCCCAGTCACTCGACGAACATCTTCGCCCGTAAAGGCGGCAATCATGGCTGAAGCAGCGGTAGTGTTGCCGATGCCCATTTCGCCAGTGGCGATGATGTCAAGGCCGCGCGCTACCTCCTCTTCAACGAGTTCGATTCCGATTTCAAGAGCGCGCAGCGCTTCGGCCCGTGTCATCGCTGGACCCACCGCCATATTGGCAGTGCCCCAGCGGATCTTTTTGTGTCGTACGCCGGCAGCACCACTGAGGTCTGCATTCACACCCACATCAGTGACAAGTACTCGCGCACCGACCTGGCGAGCGATAACGTTGATGGCAGCGCCACCGGCGACGAAATTAAGAACCATCCCTGGAGTCACGGCAGCGGGAAACGCACTCACGCCCTCAACGGTTACCCCGTGGTCACCAGCCATCACCGCAACGGCCTTGTTCTCAATAACCGGTTGGGCTTTTCCTTGTATCCCGGCCAGCTGAATCCCGAGGATCTCCAAGCGACCCAGGGAGTGAGGAGGCTTCGTGAGCTGCATTTGGCGCGCCTCGGCGGCGTGCATGGCGGTCATATCCAGGGGGCGAATATGGCGCAGCGTATGATCAAGCAAGGTGGACATTGAGGGCTCTCCTATGAAAGTGGCAGTACTTCGGGAAACGGTTGATCTTCGAGAACTGGCGTCGTGAGCGCCTTTACGTTCAGCGGCACGCCGGCGACGAGAACGTAAAAGCCCGTTGCCGCAGTCGCCAAGCGTTGGTTTACCCAGCCCAGCTGATCACGGTAGAAACGCGCGAGAGGATACTCGGGCACCACACCGAGGCCGACTTCATTGGTAACGGCCACAAGGCCAGCGCGTGTATCGTTTGACGCTAAGAGGAGATCTTCAACATGCACCTGGATGCTGCGCGCTGCGGCCCGCTGCGACTCCTGGGACAGCGGGCGCTTGCTGTAGACAGGTCCGTCGAGCAGCGGAGAACCCTTGCCATCGGGGCCATTGGCAAAGAGCAGATTGGCAACCCACACTGTCACACAGTCGAGGATAAAGATGGGGGGATTCGGCAAACTCGCGGCGCTTTCACGCAGGCAAGTCGGCACCTCGCGGGGGCATTCTACGGTTGTCCAACTGGCAGGACGCTGGGCACGATGCGCAGCAATACGGCTCCTCATCTCGGCATCGCGAGGCTCGGAGGTTGCTAGGTAAACAACCGATCGACCTGACGAAGCCGCCCACCGGGCAGCGAACTGCTCAGCAAACCGGCTTTTGCCGCTGCGCGCGCCACCGCTGATGAGGATCAAGGAGCTGTGCGACACATTCACCACTGCCCTCCCTCGAGGCATCATGCTGGCGATCTCTCGAGCAGTGGTGTCCTGGCTTGCGCCTCATCCTACTGGCCGCGCCTTCCCGCCAATCTTAGGGCAGTGGCATCGTGCGGCTTTCGTCCGCGCTCACAGTTGCGGGGCAGCGCCGGTCTCTCACCGGCTTCCCAGTAGCTGAGAGATGGTGGTCGAAAGGTACATCGCGCGTGCATGCTTAGTCAAGGCCACACATTGCGCCACAAAGAAAGTACTTGCGTCCGCTTCGTTGCCCCGAGCTAACAAATACTCGAACGCGGCCGAGCCCAAAGCCCGTGGAAGTGGGCGAGCACGAGGGTGGCAACCATGTCCCCGACGATGGCAGAGAAACGATCGATCGCGAGAGAGATGGCCAAGCGCTACGCGAAGGCCTCCAAGGGCAAGCGCGGACACATGCTCCACGCAGCTCCGTGCCGCCGCGCCGAGGCGCGCAAGGCGGCCGTGCGCACCTAAGGCACCGCGCTAGGGCACTGCGCTAGGGCACCGCGCTAGGGCTCTGCGCTAGGGCACTGTTCTAGAACACCGCGCTAGAGCAGGCGCGAGAACAGTCGCGCCACCGAGTTGCGCAGACGCACACGCCGGCTAAGGGCCTCCCAGTCCGCCCGCGTGAACTCACGGCAGTGGCGTAGGTCCTGTTCAAAGGCAGCCGCGTGGCGGGCACTGAGCGCCTCGTCATAGAAGACGCAGGAAACCTCTTCGTGCAGGATCAGGCTGCGCACGTCCCAGTTACAGGTGCCGATCACGCACCAGCGCTGGTCGACCGTCACCGTCTTGGCGTGCATGAAGCCCGCCGTGTACTGGTAGATGCGCACGCCGCTGTCGAAGAGGTGGGGGTAGTACGCGTGCGCCGCCCAGAAGGCGAGCTGCTTGTCGGGTACCCCAGTCATCATCAGGCGCACGTCGATGCCCGCCAAGGCGGCCGTGCACATCGCCGTGAGTAGGGGCTCATCGGGAATGAAGTACGGCGACTGAATCCAGACCGACTCCTCCGCACCGAGCAATGCGACGATGTACGCGTCGCGGATGGCCTTGAAGCGGGTGGCCACGCTTGAGTGCAGCACCTGAACGGGCACGCCGTCGCCAGGGCCATGCGTCTCGGCTGGGAGGATGTAGCCGTGCGTGAGATCCTCGTGTCCTTTGTTGAGACGCCAGGTGACAGCGAAGAGAATCTCGAAGGGCGCGACCACGGGACCGGTGAGGCGTACGGAGGTGTCGCGCCAACTGGCGAAGCGCCGCCCGCCGTCGATGTACTCTTGCCCCATGTTCATCCCGCCCGTGTAGACCACCGCCCCGTCGACGAGGGCGATCTTCATGTGGTTGCGGTAGTTGATCTGCGAGAGGTGCTTGAAACACGGCTTCACCTGCGCGCCCGCGGCAGCCAGCCGCTTGAGCTCGTCCTTCTTGTAGCGGAGGCACGACACCCAGTCGTAGAGGATGCGCACCTCGACGCCCTCACGCAGCCGCTCCAACAGCACCTCAGTGACCTTGGCCGTGAGCTCATCTTGCTCCCAGATCAGATACATGAGATGGATGTAGTGGCGCGCTCCCCGTAGGTCTGCGAGCAGGCGCGCGAACTTGTCCTGGCCGCGCAGGTAGATCTCGACCGAGTCAGCCGGCAGGATCGGCGTTCCTTTGACGTGCTCGGCGATCGTGGCCAGCTTGGCGCCGGTCGTGTCGGCTAAACGCGCTGCCGCGTCGAGACGGAAGGCGGCACAGGCCGCCAGCACCTGTCCGCTCACCGACCGCGCCTCGTCGTCGAGCTCGATGCGTAACTTGCGCCGCGCCGGCGTGTTGCGCCGGTAGTTTCGCCCAAGGAAGAAGTAGAGGACGGCGCCGAAGACCGGCAAGAGCACGATAACCAGAAGCCACGCGATGACCGTCGTCGGGTCGCGGTCGTCCGTCACCAGGGCCAGCACCATGGCGGCGACGACGATCACGAACGTGGCTACCAGCGCCCAGCCAAGCGCGGCGAGCGACGACGCCATCACGATGCGGAGGCCCCTTCACTCTCGTCTGGCCGGGCGGCGAGCTGGCCGCGCATATCCCCACCCGTTTCTGGTCGCAGGCCGTTTGCGCGACGCCCAGTTGGCCGCACCACGGTCGTCGATTGGCCGGGTTCCAGGATACGCACCTCGACGCCTGGCTCGCTCTCGGCAGCCAGGGCAGCAAAGGCCTCCGGGCGCGCCTTGGTGCGCTGAAACCAGGCGTAGGTTGCCTCTTTGCCGATGTAAGCCGACCCAGGCAGGTAGAACGTGCCCCAATGGATGGGAATAGCGACCCGCGGCTTGAGGAGCGTCAGTGCCTGGGCCGCCGAACGCGGGCTGAGGTGGCGCCCCTCGGGAGGTCGCACACCCCACGTCTCGATCGGCAGCAGCGCGATGTCGATCTCCTGGTGCAGGTCTTCCATGCCCTGGAAGACGCCGGTATCGCCGGCATAGTAGACCGTCTGACTCCCCTGCAAGACAAACCCCAGGGGCTCCGTGGCCGGGCTCAGTACCCAGCGTCGCCGCGTATGTTTGGCGTGCACCGCCCTCACCTCCACCTCACCGAGGTGCAGCTTCGTGCCGCGGCGCGTTTCCACGACCGTGCGAAAGCCCACTCGGTGCACGGTCTGGCCGGTGAGTGGTGGCCCAATGACGACCGCAGACTTGGGCAGAAGCCTCAGCGAGGCGGCATCGAGATGGTCGAGGTGCAAGTGCGAGATCAAGACCGCGTCGATGCCCTGGCACACGGAACGGTCGGGCAACGGTCCGTAGCGCCGCAAGGGGCCGACCCAGCGCTTGAGGACGGGATCGGTGAGGATGCGCAAGCCGTCCATCTCGATCAGGACAGTGCCCTGACCGACGTAGGTCAGCTTGATCGACGAGGCTGGCCCGGTCGTCGTTGCCCCCTCCTGCGGCCGCGTCCGTTGCTACAGCGCCAACGCCGTCGGCGCCGGCACGAGCAGGAGCGGGCACGGCGAGCCTTCGAGCAAGGCGCGTACCCGCTGGCTGCGGCCCTCGGCAAGGCTCTGATTCCACGACGCGATGACGAGATCAGCCTCGACCTCGTGCGCCATGGCAACGATGACTTGCTTTGGGTCGCCGACGCGGACCACGGTCCGATGACGGCCGCCTTTGGGACACTGCGAGAAGCGCATGGTGAACTCCTCGTGCCAGCTGAGCCACTCGTAGTACTCCTGGTCGATCATGCGCGGTGCCGGCAGGCTGCCCGCCTCGTCAGGAGTCTCGCTGGTCACGACGTGCAGGGCGATCAGTTCTCGCCCCTCGCCGCAAAAGACGTCCTCCGCCTGTCGCATCGCTTCAGACGACGACGGGCTGCCCTCGAGCGGCACGAGTATCTTCGTGACCGAGGTAACTGGCCGCATGCCTGGCCTGCCGATCAACAGAGCCGAGGGCGCGGTGCGCAGTAACTGGCCCGCCAAGTCGTCCCTATCACAGAGCGGACCGGCGAAGCAGAAAGACAACGCCGCTACGTCGGGGTGCTCACTGGCGGCCAGCACCGCACGCAGCGGTTCGTCGGTCACGTCGACCACCTCGGCCTCGGCAGCCAGCTCCGCCGGCACCGGGGCAAGCCCGGGCGATTCCGGACAAGCGACACGGAGGATGCGTAGCTGCCAGTCGGCCACCTGCGCAATTGCGTGCGCCGAGGCCAGCACCTCGAGGCATTCGGCGCCCTTCTGTAGGGCGAAGAGGAGCTTCATGATGTCTCCTTCCAGGTTCCGCCCGGCCCCTTGGCATAGGTGTGAACACCCGGCCGGAGGATGCGCCGGCGGCGGCCGAGCACGACGGCCGCCGGCGCATCCTCGACCGCGACGCGCAGCGAGTCGTGGCGCGCCTCGATGAGCAGGCGAGCGCCGCGAAAACGCAAGGGAAAGCGCAGCGCCTCCCACGTGGGCGGCAAGTGCGGCTCGATCACTATGGCGTCGTCCTTGCGCTGAACACCGCCGAAGCCCATGACAGTCGCTTGCCAGAGCCCGCCCATGGTAGCCATGTGCAGGCCGCGCGCCGCGTTACCCATGTTATCCGAGAGGTCCACATCAGCGGCCAGCTTGAAGTAGGCCAGCGCGCTCTCCGCTTCCCCCAGGCGCGCCGTCGTCATCCCCAGGTTCTCCCCGGCCGCCTCGATATCGCCCAAGCGCGCCGCCACCGCGGCGTGGATACCCGGCGACAGCGACGATCCGTGCACCGTGATGGGGGCGTAGTAGTTGAAGTTGGCGCGCACCACGTCGCGCGGGATCTCGTCGGCAAGCAGGTAGACCAACATGACCACGTCGGCCTGTTTGACGACTTTCGAACGCTGTACGACTTCGCGGCCCAAAATGAGGTCGGCCGGCATTGGCCGCGGCCGCAAGCGCTCGGGATCGATATCGTCGAGGTTGAAGAAGCCGGCGAACTGCTCGTAGAGTTTCGTCTTGGGATCGAAGCCGTCGACCATATCGTCGGCCACCAGACGCCAATCGTTGAGCTCCGCGTCGGTCAGGTGCAGTTTACGGCGCAGCTCGGTCGCCCGCCCCGGGTGTTGCGCGCTCAGCCAGGCCATCGTGTCGAGGCCGCGACGGATGTTCCAGCGGGCCATCACGTTGGTGTAGGCGTTGTCGTCGACGCTCTCGTGGTACTCGTCCGGGCCGACGACCAAGCGGATGTGGTGGTGGCCTTCCTCGTCGTGACTGGCCCGCGAGACCCAGAAGCGGGCCGTCTCGAGCACCATCTCCGCGCCCATGCTGAGCATGAACTCATCGTCGCCGGTGGCCTGCCAGTACTCCCAGGTCGCCCACGCGACATCGGCCGAGATGTGGTGCTCGAGGATGCCCGAGAGGATGGGAACAACCTGGCCATCGGGCCCGATGCCGTACGGAGGTGTCGCCTCTTCGCCCGTGTCGGCCGATTCCCAGGGGAAGAGGGCACCCTTGTGACCGAAGCGCAGCGCCTTCGCACGCGCCTGATCGAGCCGACGGTAGCGATAAGTGAGCATGGCGCGTGCCGCTTCCGGATAGGTGTAAATGAAGAACGGCACCACGAAGATCTCCGTGTCCCAGAAGACGTGCCCGAAGTACGACATGCCGGACAGGCCGCGGGCGCCAATCGAGACGTCGGCATTCTCCGGGAACGCACTCGCGATCATGTGGAAGGTGGAGAAGCGTACCGCCAGTTGGGCCTCGGAGTCACCCTCAATGGTCACGTCAGCGTCGTGCCAACGTTGTTCCCAAGCCTCGCGGTGACGCCGCAGTAACTCATCGTAACCAACCTCGGCGGCACGCTGCAGGGCGCGCGTCGCCTTCGTATCGGGCGGTAGGCGCCGCGGCGAGCCGGCCACGGCCGCCAGGCGATCGATCGTGGCCGGCTCGCCGGGCTGCAGCTCACCGCCGATCACGTCGCGGTTCATCTCTAGGTGACGGGCCACGGGGGAGCCGGGCGCCGGGGTGGTGGTCACGGCCAAGACGTGACCACCACCCCGGCGCCCACGCGTCCGCGCTACGAAACCACTACTGTCGAACGATTCGATGGCCGCGTCGGCGACCGGGCCGCCCGCGTGCGAGACGCCCAGGCAACCCTCCCATACGAGCCGTCCGCCAGCGTTCTCCAGCGTCGCCTCGGCCCGCACGGCCATAAGAGCCCTGTCGGCCAGCGAGGCGAAGCGGGCTGTGCGCACGCGGATGATGCGCCCGTTGCGGTCCTTCTGGCGCCAAGTGCGGAACACGATGCCCTGGCGCATGTCGAGGGTACGCTTGTGCTCGAGGATCTCGCCGTTGGCCACGTTGAGCGCCGCGCCGTGCACCAAAAGGCGCAGGCACAGCCAGTCGGGCGCCGGTACCGGCTGACGAATGCGCGGTTCAGCCACGCCATCGCCGAAGACGCCGGCCACGAACGTGGCCGGCGTCGAAACCGCCGACCCCTCCTCGATCGAGCCGCGCGTGCCCGTGGCCCCGTTGGCGATCGTCATCCAGGCCTCTACCTCGCGCTCACGGAAGGTATCGAAGCCGTTGACCTCAAACAGCCAGCTCGCGTCCGGCGTTGGCGACGGAAAGCCTTGCCGAGCGACGTGCTCGCGCAGATCGATCTGCTGATCGAGGGCCGGCAGAACTTCGTTCACGCCCACGAAAGTGGCTCGCCGAAGTTCGGGGATGAGCGTCGTTGGCGGCTCAGCCACACCCGTGTCGTCCACCAGGTTTGCGAACGCATCGCCCAGGACGAGCACATCGCTCGCCTCGCGGCCGCGCTCTGCCACCAGACGACGCACTACCCAGCGCAGACTGTCGGAGGGTTCAGTGAGGCCGATGACGATAGTCTTGGCATCGCTCGTTACGTGCGCACGTGCCAACCCAGCCGCGCGAGCCGCTTGCTCGGCTTCGGCGATGACCGTCGCCAAGTTCAGCCCGTGGGTTGCGAGAAGCTCGGTGACCTTGGCGAGAGCCTCGTCGGCTTCGGCGGTCTGCGGCAGTAAGTCGATCACCCGTCGCCCTGGCCCCTCGCTCACCGTCGCCGCAATACCGTGACCGGAGAGCCAGCGACGCACGGCTTCCGCCGCCTCGCTCAGTTTGCGGCTCTCCTCGGGATTCTCGCGCCGCCGCTGCACGAGGCGCGGACCGCGAGGCCCGACCGTGTACACCTCGGCGCCGTCGGAGAGCAACAGCGTCACGTGACCTTCGACGGTCGGGCGGGCCTGCAGCCGACCATCAACCACGTCCACGCCCGCGCGCCCGATAATGGCCACATCGACGCCCAGAGCAGCCAACCGCTGGATCCGGCTGCGCAATCCGGCGAGGTCGGCCCTTCGTTCGCCAGCGACCCAAGGCTCGCAGGCAAGGACGATCACCGCATACGCATGCCCTCGCGGCTTGCCCGCCTCTCCGGCTGCCGGTCCCCTCGCGCCCTCAGCCACTGAGGCCGTCGCGTCCTCCGCAGCCACCTCGGGCAGTCCCGTCGTGGCCTCTGGCACTCCGCTCCTGTCCGTCTGATCGCTCATTCGTTCCTCTCACTGCGATAGACTATGCCTTGCAGCGGCCCGTGTGCACGTCGTGCGGGCGCTGCCGGCTCGTCGGCGACGAGCCGGCAGCGCCCACTAGCCCTTTGGCCGAGCCTTTGACCCAACCACCGTGCACCCGTCCGCGTAGCTCGGAGACGCCGGCGTAGCAGTGGAGGAGTGATCGCTCGTGCAGCAGTTCGACAGCACCTATATCCGTAGTCAGTTTCCCGCTCTCACACGCACGGTAAACGGCCAGCCGGTCGCCTATCTTGACGGACCGGGCGGCACGCAGACGCCGCAGCGTGTGCTCGACGCCGTGCACGACTACCTGGCCCACCACAACAGTAATATCCACGGCGTCTTTGCCACCTCGCAAGAGACCGACGCTATGCTGCGTGCCGCACACGAGGCGGCCGGCGACTTCTTGGGCTGCGCCTGGGACGAGGTCAGCTTCGGCGCCAACATGACGACCCTCAACTTGCTGCTTGCCCAAGCGCTCCGGCGCGAGCTGCAGCCGGGCGACGAGGTCGTCATCACCGAGCTCGACCACGAGGGTAACCGCGGCCCTTGGCAGAACATCGCCGAGCACGGCATCGTGGTGAAGGAAGTGCCGGTCAACGTCGCCACCTGCACGCTCGACTGGGACGCCCTCGAGGGGCTCATCGGCCCGCGTACGCGCGTTGTGGCCGTCGGCTACGCCTCCAACGCCACCGGCACCGTCAACGACGTCAAGCGTGCCATCGCCTTGGCCAAGCGAGTCGGCGCGTGGACCGTCATCGACGCCGTCCACTATGCCCTGCACGGCCCCATCGACGTGCGCGATCTCGACTGCGACTTCTTGCTCTGCTCGGCCTACAAGTTCTTCGGCCCCCACGTCGGCATGATGTACGGACGCCGCTCGGTGACTGAGAAACTGCGCCCTCTCAAGCTTCGCCCGCAGGAGGACTTCCCGCCGTACAAGTTCGAGACCGGCACGCTCAACCACGAGGGCATCGCCGGCACACTGGCCGCGATCGACTTCATCGCTGACATGGGCGCCCACCATGCCGAGCTCGTGGCTCAGTACGCTCCCGATCGCCTGGCCGGCCTGA
>Ga0078972_1003325_pt1 | contig 48604 bp, 63 predicted proteins | sample YelNatPaOPGAMG01_FD_67568 | JGI IMG/M metagenome (GOLD analysis project Ga0078972, IMG submission 67568) | Hot spring thermophilic microbial communities from Obsidian Pool, Yellowstone National Park, USA - OP-RAMG-01 (SPADES assembly) (version 2) | ecosystem: Environmental > Aquatic > Thermal... | reverse complement strand
TCACCTGTTTTATTCAAATATTAAAAAGTGTTGAATTCCTAAAATCCAAGATAAAGCTGCTAGTAAAGTTAACCCGCCATAAATCAAATAGGTTTTTTTCGGTGTAGTAGTATATTCTCGTAACCAGCAGGATATTAAAATTGCTAGTGGAAATGCGCTATATGAAATAAACCTGTCTGCAAAAAATGGAATTAAGCATATAGTTATTAAGAAAAATATAAATGAAAAGAGTGTCGCATAATTTGTTTGTTGTAACTTTATTTTTCTTTCTAGCCAGAAGAAGGTTGGAATAGTTAACAACCAGATTGTGAAACCTACGTAAGTAAATGGAAAGGTATCTTCAAATTGTCCATTGAAAAAAAGTTTTTTAAATATTTGATTTTGTGGATTTGATTCAGTAGTCATATAATGAATTGCGTTTGGCAAATAGATTAAGTTGATTGTTATTATTGGAAGGCAGATTAATATAGAATGCAAGATGTATTTGCGGTTTTTCTTGAATAAAAAGGCGTATATTGCAAAAGCACCTAGGATTAGAAAGCCATAACCTGAATGTGCATATACTGGAATTGACGAGGCTATTAAGAAAGATTTATGCTTGTTGTTTTTGAAGAAATACATTGCTAGTGGTAAGAAAATAAAGTCAAAAGTTTGTGGAGTTACTTGTTCAACTCTATCAAAAAAAGCACCTGAAGAAGTTAGAACTAGTAAAACTAGTATTGCAGTTTTAACATCAGTTAATTTATAAATTGCAAAAGCGATTGATAATAAGGCAATGTGAAAACTGAATAATTGTAAAAAGATTGTTGCTTCATTTACTATGTTTAATAATACAAAGATTGCGATGAACAAATGGAATAATGGCGGATAGGGAACGCCATAATTTACTCGTTCAATAAATTTTTTTTCAAAAGCAGCGAAAATATTGCCTTTAGCATATTCTTTAGCGTATTCAAGATGGAGACCATAATCGGTGTTAGGTATTCCTTTCCATGGGAAAGTAAAACCAGCAGTCATGAAAGTAAAGAATGTGAAAATCAATACTAAAATTATGAATTCAACTTTGTTTTTTTGAATTTTATCTATTAAATTCATTTAATCAACTTTTGATTGATGTTCTACGAAAGATGCTAAGCAATAAGCATCACAAAGATTGTTATTTTGAAATTCTATGCCGAATTTTTTGTATGCTTGTAAAAGCATTTGTTCTTTTTTTGCATTGCCTTTTCCACAAACATATTTTTTTAATAATGCTGGTTGAATTATACAATAATTTTGATTTTTGTCTAGGAAAGCTAGTTTTAATACTCCACCTAATTCACCCATGCTGAATGTTGCTCTTGAATTTCGCGTTCCATAAGCATAATCTTCTAATGCTATTATGGTTGGTTTGTATTTGTCTATAATTGTTAATAGTTTGTTTCTAATTTCTTGGAGGCGTTTAACTCCAGATGTTTTTGGTTTGATGATTCCTTGTTCGATTATTTTTCCTTTTTCTATTATACAAAAACCAGTTTCGGTTAGGCTTTGGTCAATTCCCATTATCATTTTTGAGTAACCTCCGGGTGATATTTTTTTAAGCAAGCATTACAATGTAGCTTTTCATTATTTCCAATAAAACAACAAAGGCAAGAGGGATTATGATTCATTTTAATCAGTTGCTAAATCTGCTATTAGTTCTTGCATTTGATAAGGCAAAGTGGGATATTTTTTTGCTATGTGGAAGATTCGTTTTGGCTTGTTTGATAGTCTCATGAATTCTTCATCGGTTTTAAGGTTTGCTAATATTTTTTCTATTTCTTCTAATGTATCGCCCATTGAACGGTGAACTATTTTTTCTATAAATCTGTTCTTTTTTTCTTCATAATATTTTATTATTTCTGGGTTTGGTTCACGAGTATAAATTTTTCCACGTGGGATTTGCTTGTTGTCATAAAACATTAATCGAGCAATTTTATGTTCGTAATTTATTCCAATTGGTTCTAGAATTCCAAAGTGTAAATGGCTTTCTAGAGTAGGCGCGATATAAATCATGTTATTTTGGCGTTTTCGTATAATTCTTTCAATATCTCGTATTTCTTCTGCTAAAGCTCTGCTTCCTAAGCCAACGTCAAGAACTCTTTGTTCATCTTGAACGAATGTTTCTTTTGGTTTACTTTCTTTTACTGCATTTAGAAATTCTTGGTAGTTGAAGACTATGTTACGTGCATCGTTTGGAAAGTCAACTCCTGCTTTTGAACTGATATATTTTGCTATATAGATTCCTGCATGACTTTTTCCAGAACCAGGAAATCCGAGAATAGACAAGATTATGTTCATGTTATGATTTATTCGGTATTCTATATCTTTATAGAAAATTTCATTTAAACAAATTCTGAATGTTTCTCTGAATTCATCTTCTTTTTTTAATTTTTGTTGTAATTGCATATTAGCTGCTGGTGGTAAATCATAATTTAAAGTACAAAAATAACACATTTAAAATCACCATTTATAATTCAGGCAGCATGTTTTGTGAATTTGCTGAATTAAAACTTGAGCTTGTTTGTGTTAAAGCAGTGCCTGCAATATCGCCAATTGAAATACCGTGTTTTTTTGATATGTTTAATATTATCTCTAAAAGCTTATCATGTATTAAATATAAATAATTTGTTATGTCCATTAGGCTTAATTCGTATATTTCAGTCATTCCATCTGGTTTTGTAATTTCGAATTCTATTGGAGTGTCAGGTGGTTTTCCAAAATTACTTAAGTACGCTTGTTCTAAAACAGTGTAGGATATTGAAAATTTTCTTCCAGTTTTAGTTTTTAATAAACCAGCACAGTTATGTTCTATTTCTAAGAGTTTTTTTTCATATTCAGTATCGCCAAAAAAATGAACTAATGCCTTAGTTATACTGAAACTTTTTTTGAAAAAAGTTGGCGAAGTGTAATCTAGAACTAGGAATGTATGGACTAATGTTTCTTCAAGTGAAGGCATATATGTAAATACCTCCTTTTTTGGTTAGGTTAAAATTAAAAATTTTCTATTCTGTTTTTTAATAAATATAAAACAAAAAGTACAGTTATTGCTGTAATTGCTATAATTATTATTAATGTCCAAAGCATTGAAATATGAAACAAATCTGGAAACCAGTTTGCCATTTTTTATACCGTCTCTGATTTCATTGCTTCAACTCTTTTTTTTATAGCCCAAAAGTCTTCTTCTTTTTTCTTTTTTAAAGCTTCTTCTTGTTGTTTTATTTCGTGTTCTCGTTTGATTGCTTGAAGTTCACGTTCACGCGCGTCTAGAGCAGCTAATTTTGCTTTTATAGTTTCTTCTTTTATTCCTGTAGTTGCTGCTGCAATTTCATAATCTCTGCGTGCTTGTCTTAATTTTTCTTCTGCTTCTTTTCGTTGTTGCATTTGTCTTTTTTGTTTCATTTTTGATAGGGTATGTGCTATATCTCCAAATAATCCAGAATTTTTTTGTTTTTTTGGTAAGTCTTCTGTTTTTCTTTTGCCAGTTGCAAATATGAATGGGCTGGTGTCATTTTGAGTCATTTTATCACCTAATTTTATTTTATGTTTTTGACTGGTGAATAATATTTAATGTAGAATAGTTCTTGTTGATTTGGCGGTGTTTGTGGTATCTTTTCTTTTTTAATGACTTTGATTTTCTTTTCGTTTTTTAAGCGTTGTAGTGATTTGTAAACGGTTATTGGTTTTATTGAAGTTTCTTTTATTATTTTTTTTGCTGGAACTATTTTTCTTTTTTTGACTATTTGGGCGACAATTTCTTTTAATTTCGGCATATTTTCTTTTAGTTTATAATATTGTTTTATTTTAGATGGCGAAAAAATGAATTCTTTTTTAGCCATTTTTAATCTACCTTTTTCTAATTAATTTTGTTTGTGTAGGTATATTAACTTTTTCTTTTTCTATTTTTTCTTTGGCTAATTCTGGATTTGTAAATTTTAATATTTCAATTGTTCTTTCTTTTGATTCTGGTATTATAGTTCTAATAAAACGCGCATATTTATCATTTCTTATTCGTATATATTTTGATTTTTGTGCAGGGTTTTCTTCAGCTTTTTTTGCTTGAATAGCTAATTCAAAAGCTAAACTTGATAATAAATCTAAGTCTTTGACTTTATCTCCTAAGTTTTTTATTACAATATTATAATCTTTTGAATATAATTCTGGTGGTACATTTTCTTTTAATAATTGTTCAGAGAGTTTTTCTTTTTGAAGTTCAGATATTTCTTTTGGTAATTTTGTTTTGATTTCTTGTTTATGTTTAATATTAGCAGATAAATTTTCTAATTCTTTGTTAATTCTGGCTATACGTCTTTTTTCTTCTATTAATCTAGAAGAATCGCTTAATAGTATTGTTTCCGAATTTGCTAACGCAATAGCATATTTTAGTTTTTCTTCATTTGGCAAGTCTAGTTTTTTGTCTTTCGATTTTTTTTCAATTTCTTTATGTTTTTCTTTTAGGATAGTTATCGGAATGTTTTTGTTGAGTATATCTTTAAAAACGATTTCTTTTTGTTCAGGACTTAAATTCAGTTTATTTAGAAATTCGTCTATTTCTATTTTGTTTTTCACCATATTTTTTTCTTTTTTAATTAGAGATTCAATTTCAGCTAATTCACTGGGATTTTTGCGGGCTATTGTTAATTTCTCAGCTGATTTAAAAGCTTTATTTATTCGTTGTAATGGTGGTAAGGATTTATATTCTTCACTTTCATATTCTTGTTTAAATAATTTTGGGTCTACACCTTTATGTTTTAATTCGTTTAACAAGTTTTCTTTTTCTTGCTCAGAAATATTTAAATCACGCACTATTTCTTCTCGTTCAATGCGCCATTTATTTTCTTGTGCAATGTTTTTTATTTTTTCTTTTAAGCTTTCTATTTTTTCATCTAAATTAATGGTTTGAGTTGGGTCACGCATTTTTGTTACTTCGATTTCTGCTAAGTCTAATGCAAATTGACTTTTTTGTTCTGGAGTTAAAGTTTGCCATTCTTCTTTGGTTATTCCTTGTGGCGGTTGATTTATTGTTTTTGTGAAAGTAGATATTAATTTAGATTGTTCTATTGGATTGAGTTTTTTATCTCCTGCAATGTTTCCTAGAGAAATTGCTTTTATTGGTGGCAAACCAGCTCGTAATGCTTTTGAAGTCACTATTCCTTTGACTATTAAATTACTTGTTTTTCCTAGAATGTTAGTCATTGCAATTTTCGAATTCTGTATTGTATTCAAAGTTTTATTTATTAATTCTTGTTGTTGTCTTTCTAATTTTGATAAATCTTCTTTTAAATTTTTTATTTCAGCTTCAGATTCAGTTAAATCAAATAAATACTTGTCTTCTGGTGAAATATAAATGATATCTCCTTTTTTATCTTCGTATTTTATTTTTTTCTCAAACAAGCCTGTTTGTTTTGCTTTATATAACTGTTTTTCTGCAGCGCGAATATCACTCTCAAATTTTATTATGTTCTTAACATCTTCTGGTGGCACTTCAACATATTCTGGAATGTCTTTTTTATTTAACCCGTAATCTTTTTTTAATATTCCTGCTAAAGCAGTTTTAAAGTAAGGCGTGTCATTGACTGGAATTTTAACTAAGTCTCCTGGTTCTCTTTTGCGATTGGCATAATATTTGTCTAAAGCGCGTTGTAATATTTTGATTTCTGAATCTATTGGTTTTGGTGGTCTCCAACCTTCCCTCCAGTCTAAGTCAATATCTTTCCAAGTTTCTCCAAGAATTTGTGCATTTAATCTATTAAATTCATCATCATAACTTTCAGTTAACCAAGTGGCATATTCTTGTTTGGTGAGATATTTCTTTTTTGGAGCTGCTAATGATGGAAAATTAAGCCAAGTTTTTTTGCTTGGTTCATAAACAACAGTTTTCTTTTTTAAATATTTATCTATTGGGCCTACTGGCATTTTTATTTCAGGTTCTTTTAATTCAATTGGCATAATTTCATATTTTTCTGTTTTTTTGGCTTTAAGGCTAGGTCTACTAGGTTTTCTTCCGCCTGGTACTAAAACAAACGCGCCTCGCTTTTTCGCCATTTTTATTCACTGAAATTTATTTCTGTTTTTTCAAGTTTGGAGAATATCCAGTCATAGCTTCTTTTTTCAGTTTTTTCATTATTTCTCCTATACTCATAAAATTGTTTTTGAGTTCTTTTCCTATATCTAAAGTTTTTTGGGTTTTCTTTTTTGTTTTTGGCGTTAATACGTAATCTGCCATTTTTTTATCACCTTTCTGTTTCTTCTATTTTTATTTTTTTTATTTCGAGTGGACTTTTCTCAATTTTAAGGAAACCTAAGTCGTTGTCATATTGAATTTCTTTTTTTTGGTTTGATGGAAGATTTTGTTGCTTTGTTTTTTGTTCTTGAATGGCTTGTAGTTTTTGTATTTCTGGTCGATTTAAGTTTGATGGATTGAATGTTATTTTGTTTGTTTGGTTTCCTTGTGCAAAAACAAAATTTCCTTTTTTCATTTTTTAACCTCCTTTTCTTTTTTTGGTTTAATAGTCCATCCAGTATCTTTTAAATTCCATCCTTTTATCCATAATGGTTTTTCTTTAGATTTAATCGATTTTATTTTGTATCCCTCTAATGCATCTTTAAAATCCCATTTTATTAATTTCCAACCATCTTTCCACGAAATTGTTTTTTGTTTTGGAATTGTCACAAAATCATCTGCCATTTTAAATCACCTATTTTTTGATATTTTAAAATTAATAAATATTGTTATTTATCGCCATTGTTTTTTTCCATATAAAGTTAATAATGGTTTTTTAATATATATAGACCTGGTTTTTATTACTTTTCCATCATCTAATTTTATTAATAAATATTCTCCTTTTGTTCCAATAATTCTTCCTAATTTTCCTAATTTGAAAGAATTTGGGTTATCATATATTACTCGGTCACCTTTTTTAAATATTGGAATTGGCCAACCTAATTGTTTTGAACTACCAATCGTTTTTCTAAATTCATCTAGTTCTTTGTAAAATTCAGGATATTTCTTTTTTCTTTCTTCTAAACTTTTAAGAATATTATAAGAATCAACTCCTGTTTTTAATGCTTCATCTTCTGTTCTAATGTCGTTTTTTGCAATTTCAAGCAATAAAGGCTTGTATTTTTCAATTTCTTTTTCAGGCATGCCAGCTTCTTTTGCTTCAAGTTCATATTCTTTCAATCTTTGTTCAGCTCTAACTTGTTGGTCTATAGTCCAAGATTTACTTTCTTCTTCTAATTTTTTTATTGCTTTTTCTAAATTATCACGCATTTTTTCACGTTTTATTTCGCGAATTGATTCTCGAAAAATTTTTAATTCTTCATCAGTCATTTCAGAAAGCGGTTTGTCTGGTATTATAAATATTTTTTCGCGTGATTTTATTGGCGTGAATTGTCTAGATGCTTTTGTTTTTACAAAAATAAAATCTCGTTTCATTTGCCATCCTTCCATTTTGGTAAGTCTAATACAGTTTTCTTTGGTAATTTAAAAATATCCCAAGCTTTAGCTGGTAAGCGTTTTCTTTTGGAATCACCTAATCGTTCTGTTGCAAGCAATATTTCTCCATAAGTTGTTGCGTTTCCACGCCCAATTTTTTCAAGTTTAGATAATGAAGTTCCTAATCTAACTTTTGGGCCAAGTTTAGATAATGAAGTTTTTAATTTAGTTTTTGAACCAAGGTTTTTATATTCTTTTAAAGCAACTACATTTTTTAAGTTATAGGTATCATCAAGTATTTCAATATACGCAGTGTTTTCATCAACTGCATTTTTAGTTGGAAGGTTCTTTTTGAATTTAGGTTGCGGTAAATTTCTTTTTAAATGTAATTTTGGAAGCCAAAGTTGACCTTTATATTTGATTAAAGAATATTCATAAGGATTTTCATCTAAATATAATCCCATATCTTTCGCATATTGTATTTCTCCTCGTCTTGCATTTAAGTGAGCATCTTCAGGCGTCATTCCTTTTTCTTTGCCTGCAATTTCTTTTAATTCATGATAGATTGCTAATTCTTTCATTGAACGAGGCATGTCTGAATCTATAAAAATAGATTTGTCGTATTCAATTGCGGTATTGCCATATTTTTTAAATAAGTCTTTTACTTCATATACTCTTGGCGTTAGTTTTATTTTTTCTTCATTTTCTACTCTGGTTAAAATATCTTTTGATAATGGGCTTTCTTTCATTTGTAAGCGTTTTTTTGATTTGGCGAATTTATATAGTCCTTTGTCGCTGTAGCGTTTATCATAATTTACTAAAACAAAAGGGCTTTTTTTCGCCATTTTGAATCACTTAAGATATTTCTTTAAAGAAATACATTGAATCAGGGTTTTTATAATGTTTAGGATGGTATTCTTGTAGATGAGCTAGTTTGTATATTTTTTTGTTTTTAGAATATGCAGGTTCACTTATTTTTTTTCCACAAATAATGCAAACATAAAGTTTTCTTCGCGTTGTTAATTGTCTAGCAGGCAGTCCTCTTGATTCGAGTTCTTTTAAATAAACTTCTTGTTCTATTGGTTCGATATTTTTGCGTTTAGCTAAAACTAGTAATTCGCCTTCAGTTAATTTTTTGGCTTCTTGTTCTAAAGCTTTTTTTTCTTTTTTTAATTTTTTAATTTCTTTATGTGCTGAAGTTAATTGTGTCGTTGGTTTTAAAATCAAGATTGATTTTCCAGGTTCTATATGAAATCCTTCTACATATTTCTCAGCTTCTTTTGATTTAATTAACCGTTCAAGTTCAGGATAAGATAATTCACTCACATCTATTTTTAATCTAGCTCGTTCATGGTCTTTAATAATTTTCGCAATTTGTTCTTGTGTTGCCCAAGGATGTTCACGGCGTTCTTTCTCGAATTCAACTAGGTCTATGTCTCCAAGTTGTCTTCGCATTTTGATTTCTTTTTTTACTTCTTTTAATGATTCTGGGTGAAGTATTGCTTGAAGTGCGGTTGTTTTTTTCCTTTTTGGCCGCCCTATAATTAATTTATGTCTTCCAGATTCAATCGTGCGAAAAGTTTCAGGTTGGAATTCTTTTGGTTCACGTACACGTTCACGGATGTATTTTTCAGTTGGATGAAGTTTAATTGTTTTTCCTTTTACTTTTACGAAGACAAATTTTCCGCCTTTTTTAGCCATTAAACCACCAGTAATATTTTATAAAAATGGCTATTTAAATAATTGTTTTAAAGAATAAGAGGAAGGCGAGGAGGTAGTTTCGCCTTCCTAAGTTTTTTGCCTAACCAACCCACTTAACTTATAGAATTAGTATCAAATTTTTGGCCAAGTGTCAAATGGATTAAATTTTTTGCTACGTTTTTTTTTACTCTTCAATTATTTTCACCTTTTATTGCCATCCTGGTGTTTTCTTGACTTGTGTTCGAACTATTTTGTCTAATAATTCAAACTTCTTTTTACCTGAATCTTCTTTTCTTTTGCGGAATATTACTTGCGCTCTTGTCATTCCTAGCGCGCTTCGTTCACCATATTTTTCAATCATTTTTTTTGCTAATGTTGGTAATTCATCATTAGGTACATCTGAAACTCGGTCGTAACCCATTTCGTTGGCTAGTTTTGTTAATGCACCTTCTCTTTTAATTTTAATTATTTTTGGCCCGCGACCTGGTGCACCTACGTCTTTGATTTTGAAAGTTGTTGGCGGTACTCTTACTCTTTTTCCTCCTCTAACAAACACAAAACCTTTTCTATGAACAGTTAATAATTTTCTCGCCATTTTAATCACCTTATTATTTTATTTTTTATCTGTTTTTAAATGTTATGTTTGCTACAAATTTCTGAGTATTGACAATATGCGCAAGCCCAATTCATTTCTTTTTTTATTTTTGCTTCAGGTGGTGGGAGAATTTTGTTAGTCAAATAATGATGCAGTGTTTTTGCGCGTTCAAATGCTTCTTTTAATATTTTGTCATCGTATTTGATTCTGAATGATTTTGTAGTCAGATTATTTTTATTAATGTATAGTATTATTCCTTCATCGATTTTATAATGTTGTAATGCTTTTAAATAAATCATTAATTGCATTATGTGGGGTTTTTTTGGTTCAGTTAAATATTCTAAGGATTTTATTGATTTTACTTCAATCACTATTTTTTTCCCGTTTTCTTTAATTAGTATTACATCGTCTAATCTGCCAGATATTGTTATGTCAGATTCTAGGTCTATTAAGCTTATTTCTTTTTCACTAGAAATTAATTCTGCATGTGGAGTATTTGATAAGAGTTTAGCTATCCATTCATGCAATACTTTGCCTATTTCGAAAATACGTAGTTTTTCTATTGAGAATTCAATTGGTGAAGTATAAGCATAGTAATTTTGTCGTAAACAGTTTCCAAGCATGCTTGCTGAATACTTGGATATTATTAGCTCTTTTTTGTTTTTTTCTTCTTTATCGCGAATGAAATCTGCAATTATTTTGTCGAAATCCATTTTTTTTAATCACATATTTTTAACGATAAATTTCTAAGATTTTACAATTTTCAGATAGTTTAGAAATTCCGCCTGTTGGTTTTGCAAGTAGATTTCCACACTTATTACAATTTATTGTCATTGTAACATTACTATAAATTATTCGTTTTTCTGAACATTCTTTACATTGTACTAACAAGAATCGACTCATAGGTATTCGCCATTTTTTTAAATTATTAAACTAAATATTATTAGAAAGAGGCCTATTATGGTAATCCAGAATCCTGTTTGTTGAATTGCATCTAGTGTGCTTCCAAGTATTGTGGTTAACCAACTTGGGTTTGCGGTTAAAGATTGTGCTTCTGCAGTAATAAACATTCCAACAAACAATAAAACTAGGCCTATTATTAAAAGTCCAGTGTTCATAAAAAGTCACTCTTCATCGTGTATTATTCCATGAACTTTTGTTAAAAAAATTTTAGCGTTTTCTTCATTTTGAACTTTCAATAAATCTTGGTTTTTTATAATAAAAAACGCTGTTTTTACGAGTTTTTGAGTGTAAGTAGTTTTTGTTCCAAACTTATCTTTTTCCATGTTTTCACCTTTATTTGAATAATATTACTACGAATACTAATATTATTAAGATTATTGGCGCTATTATTTGAATTAAAGTTTGTATTCGGTCTATAAAAGTAAATGTTCCTTCTTGTTTTGGTGGTGTTAAAGCTTGGGTTGGGTTGAACATTTGTGGATTTGGCGCAGGTTGAGATGGTTGTGGGATTGTTGTTGGTACAGAGATTCCTGATGGTAATGGTTTTTGGTGTGAAAATTGTGCAATGAAAGGGTCTACATTTAAGTTGTTAGGATTGTAATTTAATTGGTTAAACATTTGTTGTCGTTCTAATTCTCTTTGGCGCATTAATTCTTGTTGTTGCCTTTCTAATTCTGCTTTTGCTTTTAAGGCTTCTTGTTTTTGTTTTTCTTGTAATAATGCAAGTTTTTGTTGTTTTATTCGTTCGAGCATATCCCAAGACTCTTGGTCATTATACTTTTGTGCTAATAAAAATGCTCGTTGTTCACCTTCGGTTAACATACGAATTTGTTCATCTATATTTGGTTCTTGATTTTCTTGATTTGGTTGTAGTTTTTCTATTTTTTCTTTTTTACTCATTTTATTCACCTTTCATTTTTTTTAACCATCTTTCATCTTCGTTTTCTATTTCTTTTTTAAACAAGCTTCTAAAAATGCCAACCCATTTTATGAATAATTGACAGGCTGGTTGATGAAAATAAAATAGTTTTTTATGTTTTGAACAATAACCTTGTTCTGATAGGCCTGCAGTTGGAATTGGCATCATAATATCGTTTGATATATACCACCTACAGTGTTTACAAATTTCTACTTTGTATTCTTCTATTCCGCATTTTGTGCAAAATCTTAATTGTTTTTGGTTTGGAATTATTTGAGATGGTTTTTTGAATTCGTGGTCTGTATTGTTTATGCAAGATTGTATTTTATTCCAATCGTATTCTTCAACACCACATTTTTCACAAATATTTTTATTTCCATGTTTTTTAAATGAGTGTTCTAAACCATCTTTACAAATTAATTTTGGTTGTAGTTCACCATTCATTTAATACTCTACCTTTAATTATTTATAAATTTTATTGTTTTATTGTCCTGGTGGACTAGAAGGTATTTGATATTCTGGTTGTTGAACTGGAATTGTTTGCGTTTTTCCCCATTTCTTTTCAAAATATTGTGGACTTGAACGTGCAAGTAAATCTTCGCGCAAAACATAATTGTCACATACAGCACGGTCTGCTTTTAGAATTGCATCCATTTGCAAGGCTTTAATTGATTCATCTCCAGTTATGTCACTTTTGTTTGGAACTAAATATAAATCATCTTGAAAAGTGTCAAAACCATCTGCAAATATGAACAAGTTTTTTCCAACCATGCTAAAATCTCCTTGTACTAATCTTCTAGTTCCATCTGGGTTGATTACTTCTCTTGTTGGTCTTCCACGTATTAAATATGGTTTTACAAGCCAAGTTCCAAGTATTGGTATTTTGTGTGGTCGTCTAAACCATTTGTTTATTATTGGAAAGCGGTCGAAAGGTGGAAAGCCTCTAGTAAAACCAACATATTCGTATTCAGTTGGACCGCCTGCCCTGTCGAATAATGGGCCAAAACCCCAACCAAGTCTTTTTGGTGGATATCTTGAACTTCCGCTTAGCCAAACTGATTCAAAACCAGGAACATGCATTTTTAGGCAGAGTTCAACTCGTTCTTCCCATCTTTTTTTTGTTGGGCTTACTTGTTCTTTTGGAAATATTTTTTTTGCAAAATAAATTATTATTAGTATTATGCCTACTATTACTGCTATTAATATAATCCACATATACCAGGGTGTTTCAGCGGGAGCTTGTTCGGTTGGTGCTTGAGAAACGGGTGTTAGTGGCTGTAATGGTTCCGCCAATTTTAAATCACCTTGATAATTTTTTTATTTAAGTCTGGGGTAGGCTAAACGTTTTAAGTATATTAAGTAAGCATCGTATAATAAAACTAGTATTGTTATTCCAATCATTAATGTTGCCAGAATTATTATTACTTGATAGAAGTATGTTGGTAGGAAGCCTAGAATTACGCTTGCAGCGCCAACTATAGCTGTTTCTATTATGTTTGAACCAAAGTTTATCCCAAATAACCAATGAATTCCAGCAAATATTGCAGCTATTTTGAATGCTAATTCATTTTGTAGTATTATTGAATAAGCAATTAAACTTCCAACAGCCCAGCCAACATAACGTATTCCTGGTATTATGCACAAGAATATTTTTCGCTTGTATAGGAATTCTCTTAAGTCTAGCCATGCTTTTATTACATTGAATAATAGCCAAGCGATTATTATACAAATTGCCAAGTCTATTATGAATGCCAGTAAGTTAATTCCATTTTGTATCCATTCTGGCATTAAGTCTTGTAATGCTGCTGCTGGGTTTTTAATAAATTTTGATGGTGTTTCTTGAATTATGTTGTGAATGTTTGCTTTGTTGTTGCAAATGTTTTGTTCTGAAGTAGTTGCAGTAGTTTTTTCCCACCATAATGATAATCCTGAAAGACTTCGGTCTATTACTGATGATGAATTCCAAGCAGCTGATAATGGAGGCATTAAAACGTGTAGAGGATACCAGTCACCAATCATTACTGTCTTTGGAGTGTTGCCTCCAATATTGCTTGCACTTACAAAAGTATCGTAATCTATATTATTTGATAAACACATTGCGCTTAATTCAAAATCTATGTTTGTTGGCGTCATTAATGGTAAAGCTTTACTAAATGGAAGAATATTATAAAGTGGGCCTACAGGATAATAGTCAGGTATTTCAACTATTTTTCCAGTTTTTTGGTTGAAAGCTACTGAGTGAATGTCTGGCAAAACTTCAGTATAATAATAGTTTTTAACTAAGTCTTGCCAAACGCCTTGTTTGTTATCTGGTTTTTTTGATTTCATTATTTGTTTTAAATATATTAAGAAATCGCGGCAATAATATTTGTAAGTCGTGTTAGAGTTAACCGAGCCTTCATTGTATAAGGTGCTTGAAGTCATTAAAGGTTCACAATCTATTGGCGCGCAATCTAACGTTTGACCTAAATCTTCATTGAAACAATGTGAGTGGTCCCAATTACCAGCAAATCCGCAGTCTATGTTATAAGTGAGTTGTCCGTTTTTGAATGAACCGATGTTATTCGGGTTGCACTCTCTTCCAATGTGCATGTTTCCCCAAATATCTACTATTACATTAGTATCTACTGCTATCCAGTCGTAACATGACCATGATTGATTGTTTATTACATTAGTGTTTTGGAAGATTGGCGCGAATAAAACTGAACTATCTTGCCAAGTTTTTGCAAAACGGTAAGTGTTTTCTGGATTGCATGGAACGAAAACTATTCCAGAACTTGGGTCATTATGCCAACAACCGCCATAACCAATGTTTCCTAAAGTGAACCCATTTTTTCCTCCAGCTCCCGTTCCGTTTTTTACGCATGAAGGAGAAAATTCTGAATAACCATAATCTGCGTTTGTCAAGTTTATTAAAAGTAATAGTATTAGTGTTGTTAGTATTATTCTTCGCACTTAGGTTCACCTTTTATGTATTGACAGAAGTATTTTAGGTTTATGAGGAATCTTGTTTTTATGTTAGATTCTTTTGTTCCAATTAATTCGTTGAGTATGGTTTTGTTGTTTATTATTATTGCTGGGAGTGTGATTGTTGTGTTTAGGTTTTTGAATATGTTTTCGATTTCTGTTTTTGTTTGGTTTTGGTATGGGCATGTTTCGCCATAACAATATTCGCGAATTTCAGTGTTTGGTAATGCGTCTCGCAACAATGCTGTAATAACTGCATTTACATATCCTTCTGCGTCATTTGGGTCATAGAAGAAATATATTGTAGTGTTTTCTTTTTTTTCAACATTTACTTTAGGATAGTTTATTGTTTCGTTGGTATAACGACTAAAATCTAGATATGGCCTAAAATTGCTTCGTTTTGAATATGAACTTAATATTTGTTTTCCGTCTTTTGAGAATGAATAGTGATATATTTTTTTATCGTCGAATGCTATGATTGTCCAAGTTAAATCTGGTTCTTGTTCTGAATAAGCTAGTTTCTGTCCTTTGTTTTTCAAGTAATTGTTGATTTCTTGTTGAGCTGAAGGCTTATTGTTTGTTAACGAGTTTACTGCTGGAATTATTACAATTATAAAAAGGGATAGGAAAAAGATTAGTAAAACTATGGCATACGCTGTCATTACATTTTTGGCTTCTTTAGATTTTTCTTTTATTTTAGTATTCTCCGACATGTTTAATCATCGCTATTAATAATATTGCCATTAATAGTATGAAAACAAATGTTAATAATGGAAATAGTGATGGAATGAAGTTTAGAAAATCTGTTGCTCCAGTTAATAGATTGTTTTCTTGTACTGAAAAGCAAGCTTCTCCTGCTTTGCATACGTCACAGGTTCCTGTTGTTGGCGAGCAATAATATCCTGGCATGCAAGAACAAACCGAACAATTATAAATCAAATTTCCTTGCGAGTCGCAGTATCTTCCTTGTGTTAATATTGTTAATGGTTGGAAGTCTGTTAAGCATTTGTTGTATTGCATGTTATTCGGGAAGGGTGTTGCGTGAATGGAAGCACATGGACCAAAACCCCAATTTCCATATGGGCGGATTGTCGCATTTGTTAAACTAGTTAATAGAGTTAAGCATAAGAGGAAAGTTATTGTTTGTTTTGAAAACATTTTTTATAACCCTTCTCTTCGTTTTTTGATGTATATATCTATTAATATGATGAAGAGAACTATTGCGCCCAGGATAGTTAATGCTACTAATTGTGGTTGGTTTGATAACCATGCTACAACAAAGATTATTAGTAGTGCTATTGCAGTGATTTTAAAAAAGTCTAAGTCAAAAATTGTTTCACCTAGATTCATTTTAATCCTCTGATGCTCGTTTTAATGTTAATACCATTAAGCTAAATAATATGATTGAAACTACGATAATTATGTAAGCCGTATTCCAATTTAAGAATAGTTTTTGGTAGAAATCTCCCCAGCTTGCATAGTCTTGGCGTCTTGGATAACAAGTATGTGTTTTTACATCACAGTTGTAACCGTAGTTGCAGTCGCGTCCCGAATTACAATAACCAGAAGGTGATGGACTTGTAGTTGGGGAAGGAGAGGGAGATGGACTTGCAGACGGAGAAGGAGAGGGAGATGGACTTGGTGTTGGAGAAGGAGATGGATAAGGCGGTTCTAGACACATTCCTTGTTCATATGGTTTAGATGAACTGCAATAATTTGTTTCGCAATCAGCATTTACGTAACATGGCCCGCCTAAGCCAAAAACTTCATAGACTATGACTATTATTGCATCGTCGTTTGGTTGTGGGTCACCTGAGTAGTAAAATGTTCCAAATGGATAGGGATTTGTATTGTCTGTATAAACAACATAATAATCAGTTATAGAATATAAATAAGCATCATAAGCAAAAAAATAAGGATAACCAACATATACTATAATTCCAGTAGATGTTTCCCAAAGATGCCATTGAGGCGTTGAAGATATTTCAGAAGGCAACCAATATTTAATATCTAAAACAGTATTATTGTCTAATAAAGAAGTAATAAAGTAATATGTAGGTGAACCAGTTTTTGATGCATAAAAGTAAAAACCAATTATAAAAGAGCCTGTTGGTTCAAAAACTTGATAACCGTGATAATCAGGTGGTGCGCCTATCAAAAAATAGTTTTTAGGTGGTGGGTTTGCAATAGCTTCTAGTCGATAGCTATTAGCTTGAATAAATACAGAAAAAAAAACTAGACAGGATAATGTGATTATGATAATATTTTTAAGCATTTAAATATCTTCTCGCCTCCCCATTAATAAAAGCAACAAGGCTACTACAATTGCAGTGATTATTCCGAATTCTAGAAGAGAAATGCTTAAGCCAAACATGTCGAAACCAAAAGTTTTTACTTTGTTTCCTAATTTATCGCATTTGTTTGTTTTAGGATTACAATAATTTCCTACATGACAATCACAAGATTGAGTACAAGGGTCTCCTTGATAACAGTTTTGCATGCAAGAACCTGGAACACAACCTGATGGAGGTATAGAAGGACTTGGTGAAGGTGATGGACTTGTAGTTGGAGAAGGAGAGGGACTTGGTGTTACAGTTGGAGAAGGAGTGGATGTTGGGTTAACAGTAATAACTGATGATGCTATTGCGCAACCTATTTGACTAGTATTTACATTTGCGCAATCTGATAAAGTATGTGTACTATCACAAGTTTTTACAGTTAATGTTTTTGAACCAGTAGAAGTATAAGTATGTGTTTCAGTATAAGTAGTTGGTAGTATAATTGCGTAAACTAAGTCTGGCGTGCCATCACCCCAACGCCAACCTAAACAAGCCAAATCATTATCTCCTTTACTAACAGTAGTATAATATGATTGAGGAACATTGACAGTAGCTGTAGTTGGCATCGGCGCGGTTATAGATGGAGGTGCTCCAGGATTGCATATGTATGTTCTAAAAGCTAAATCATAGCCACTTGATTTCCATGTAGGATTACTATACCATGAATATTTGAATTCACCATTCGGATATGGAGCTGCAAAAGACCAATATAATTGTTCATCAGCATTAAAAAGTGGTACTACTGATAACCAATATTTTGTTCCTGCATTTAATGTTGGGCCAGTTGAGGAACTAATTGAACAATATAAATCAGAATTCCAACGAATGAAAGTAGTCCAACCATTAGAACTTGGAAAATCAACTAAAGCTGATTTTAGAAAAGTTCCTGGATTATTAGAAGAATCGGTATATATACGGATACAAGCTGTTGTGGAACTAGGCGTAGTTGGGTTTAATTGGAAATAAATACCACCAGTAATGTCATGCCAAGTAGTATCATAATATTTTGCAGGGACACTACCACAGTTTGAACTACTTCCTTGAACCGCATATATTCCAGAATTAATATTATCTATAGTTTCTATTACAAACCAATAATAACCTGAAGATAATCCTGAAGGCGGATATAACCACATAGTCATATAAGTATTAAGAGAAGGATAAACGTTCCAAATATCTGAAGCTTGAAAGTATTGTTCAACGAGTGATATTCCGCTTGGAATTCCGCCAGAATCTGATTGTATTGATATTTTTATGTTGTCAAAAGAGGTTCCAGTATATTTTGCTAATCTAACTTGAATAGTGGCAAAATTTTTGTTTGAATCAAAAGAGTCTATATAAAAACGTTGTGCTAGTTTTTTAGTTCCGCTTGCTCCGCCTAATGTGAAAAATACTCCACTTGCAGAAATACAACCTAGGGCATATGAAGTATCATAAGTATTACCATGAAGGCCATAAACTTCAACTTTAGGTAATTCGCTGGTTATTGATGGAACAAAAGATTGAGCTGCTGCCATTATTGAACGTTGAAAAATTCCAGTTCCGCTTAAATAAGAATATAACCAGAAAGGACCATCTGCAACGGTTTGATACTGGTCTAAAACTTCTCCATAAGGGCATGTTGCGTTCACGAAATTGAATAGAAACAAGCTGAATAAAAACAATAAGATTTTTTTCATTCGATATCCCACCTCGTTGATTTAATAATATTAGTATTGGTTTTTAATAGTTTTTATTTAGTGGGAAAAGCTTGGATTAAAGATATTTCGTTTAGCCAATCGTCAAATTCAATATATAATTGATGTTTTTGGTTTGACGCTGACACTATCCATTTTTTCGTAATTGGATTATAATATATTATTTCAAAGGTTGTGTTTGGGTAAGTGGTTTGCAGGTAAGTGTTGTTTTGTAATTCGTTGATTACATCTTCTTGTGTTAACACTGGGTTTCCATGACTTCCAACATAATAACCTAGTAAGAACCCAACTAAGGTTAAGGAAACTATTGTTAAAATAAACCATTGTAGTAATGGTTTTGGCACGGTTAATGAAGTTTGTTTTACTCCTGCTTTCTTCAATTCTTGTTCTATTTTTTGACCTTTTTTGTATTGTTTTATGAATATATATAATATTGAAAATGCTAGTATTGCTCCGATTAGGAAAGTTAAATCTTTTATATTAAACATTTATTTTTTCACCTTCCTTTCTTTATGCATTGTTTTCATTTTTTTGTAGGTTTAATATTATTCGGTTGTTTTCATTATCGAAAGAAATTTCGAATTTTGTTCCTTTTTCTAATTTATATTCTTCAACCATTTTTTTTGGAAAAGTTATTCCTAACATGGCTCCGAGTTTAATGATTTTGTGTGTTCTTGGCATTTTGTTTCACCTCAAACTTTTCTACCTTTTTTATTTTTCTTTTAGTGAATCTAAAAATTTTTTCGAAGCACTTCTTGTTCTTGGATATTCATTTTTTCTAAATTGTTTAAAACTAGTTTTAATTCATTTAATTCATTTAGCGTTTTTTTTAATTGTATGTTTATTTTTTTAATATAAAAAGCTAGTGTTAAAAAAACAATTATTAAAGCTATGAATAACAATAAGATTGAACTTTGTAAATCAGTTATTACTGGTTTTAATTCTGAACGAGTAACATACTGGCTAGTATTTAGTATATCAACACCTATTTCGAAACCTGGTGAAGTTATATTTAAAATATTCACTGTTAATTCACTAAGTTTAGTAAAGTGGTTTTAGGAATTAAATTATTTAAGAAAATCATTATTTATAAATCTTTGTTTTTAATTTTTTATTTTTTCATCGCGATTATTTTGGCGTGGTTCAAGAATTTCGCGACTTTCATTAGAAGACGCGTTTGGGTTGGTTTTTTAGTTGAAGCCAAAGGGAAAAGGAAAGGGAAAGGAAAGAACTTAAACCCTTTCCCTCCGAACAATTCCTATGGCAGTCAACGTATCTAGTCGCGACCGATATTCTTGAACCAGCCAAGAATAAGGCCGACGAAGATGACGATGAAAGCCACCGTCAACAGTGGGAACAATAAGCTCGTGATGGTTTCCACGAACTCGTTCGCCAAAGCTGTTACGTTGCTCGACATCCTCGATACACCCGTCTCCTGAAGAGGAGACTTTTAGTATTTATATTTAATTAAAGAAGGGTTTATAAATCTTTCTTTTTGGTTTATTCTGCAGTGTTTTTGAGAGTTTTTAATGCGCCTAAGAAGAATAAGAATATTGCTACTAGTATTAGTAACCATTTTAATGCATCCATTATTGAAATTCCACCTTGCCAAACTTGATTATATTCGCTTGTTTGTTTACAAGTTCCATCGTTCATGCAAATATAAGTTCCATTAGTTGGGCAACCACAAGTTCCGCAATTGTTTTCAAATTGGCAAAAAGCGTTGCAATAGCCTGGTTGTGGGTACATGCAAGTGTTAGTATAGTTTCCGCATAATGGACTGCAAGTGGTAACATAACATTGTGAATTGCAAATGTGGTTTGAATCTATTGGACCTGGCGGGTAGCATCCTATTTGTCCATAAACAGTGCAAACACCATTGTTTGCATAACCAGATTGACATAACCATCCAAATGAACTTGGCGCACAATTTGGCAGTAAGGCAGTACAATTATAATTTGGAGTGCATACTTGTCCTGGTGGGCAAGAATCTTGTTTTGTTGGGTCGTTACAACAAATTCCACTTTCACAACAAAAGTTATTATTGCAATAGTTGCTGTCGCATTCGTTGTTGTCAGTACAATTTCCGCCGTTTGGTATTCCTGAAACATTTATGTTCGTAAATGAGCGTGCGCAACCTATTTGAGCTAGTGGATTAGAGCAAGTTCCACCTTGAGTGTCACACGTTTTTGCAGTGACGTTGTAAACTCCAGAATTTAAATAAGCGTGTTGTTGGCTGTAAGCTCCTGAATTCGAGATTGCATAATTTGTTGAAGTGGAATCGTTCCAGAACCAACCTAGGCAAGTTAGTGGGTTTGTTCCTTGTAAGACTGTTAAACTATAAGTAGTGTTTTTGCCTTTAAGAGCAGTTGTTGGGGTTATTTGGGATATTGCTGGTGGTGAAACTATTGTAGTTAATGAAATTAAAAATGGTGTTGAACTACAAAGTCCGTTAAGGCTGCAAACATATGCGTAGAAAGTATAATTTCCTGGAATTGATGGCGCGTTAGCAGTACATGTTGACGGGTTGTTTATTGAATAAGTGGAATTACAAATTGTTGTTGCTGTGCAAGAATCTCCAGTGAGTGATGGTGTTGAACAAACTATTCCTTTTATTGAATCTGATGGATTGCTGCTAATCCAAACTAGTGAATAATTGACTGGCTGGTTTATTATTGCTGGATTTGGGTTTGCTGAACCAGAAATAATATAAGGCTCGCTATCATTGAATAAAGTAGTAAAAACATTTGGCCCGCTAGTTAAACAAGTTCCAATCATGCTTGCACAAGAAGTTACATTATAATAATATGTTGTTAAATTAGATAAACCAGTTAAGTGAACATGATGAGTTAAAGTATTGTTTTCAGTATAGTTTGTCACTATTATTCCCAGGGCGGGAGTAGTGTTGTAATTTACAGTAGTGTTTGCTTCTAAGGATGTAATCCAAACGATTGTTGCTGACTCATTAGTTACGTCTTCAACGTGAATTCCTGAAATTGTGAAAGGCTCTCCTATTGTGAAAGTAAAAGAACTAAAACCAGAAGGCCCATATCTTTTTTCTGTTCCACAAGGTTCAGTGTACGGGTCTACTCTAATCTTGTATTGACTTCCAGGAGGCACATTTTGAATGTTCCAATTCAAGCTAGTTCCAGTTGTCATACCAATATAATTCCAAGATGAACCACTATTGTTCGAATAATACACATAGTAATAAATAGTGTCTCCTGATGAGTCTATTGAAGCAGTCCAATTTATAGGCAAATAAATTAATGACTTATCGTATACTTCGTTAGGAGTGTTTCCTGGGTTGATAGCAGTAGGAGCAGTTGGAGGTTCATTTTGAGCAAGAATTGTTACTGGCAAGGTGTTAATATCGTAATGAGTTGGAGCATTTACATAATTTGGAGTTGAACAATCACCATCATCAATGTTTTCTTTAACGCGTGATTCAAATATTTTTTCTCCACTTCCATAACTTGCCGGAAATAAATAATTATTTATTGGACAACCAGAAAGACCACCACAACTTGCCGCAGTATAACAACCATCTGCTTCACCTTGTCTGCTAGTTAAATAAGTTGGCGAAAGGCAATTTCCATCACTTGAACCTGGACCACAAAGACTTAAAACATTTTGAGAAGCAAAAGAACATGAAAAAGTTGCGCCTCGGCCGCCTTCATTTTTAACTGAAATCCAGGTTTTTCCAACAGCCCAAGATGGAATGTTTGTTCGAATTGTTAGCGAACTAGGATTATCGCCTCCTCCTGCGCAACTCGAGTCTATTGGACCCATTGCAAGTGTTACTGGCAGGGTACAATTTACTGGACCTGTTGGTGCTGATGGTGGGTTTGTTGAAACATATTGTATTTTGATGTAAGGCGGATTATCTCCTTCGCGTGAATAAGCTGCTGCAGCACAATAATCTCCGTTATAATCTGCACAACGCCAGCCTAGAGTAGTATATGCATTATTGTTGAAAACCCAACTATCACCAGTGTTAAGATTTCCTTGAACATCATAATATTTTCCTATATTACTAGGTGTGAAATTTGGTGCTGTAATGCTGCTATAAATTGATGTTCCTGGAAGGTTATTCCAAGTTACAGTGTATTCTTGCCAGTTAGTGTTTGAAACTTGAGTTACTACTGTTGGAGCAGCATAACCAACATATAACCATGAATAGATTGAGAGATTATAATAGATTAAAGAATAAAAGTCAGGAATACTGATATAGAATTTCATTACTGAACGCCTATTTTCAGAACAAAAATTAACGCCATGACAAGCGAATATCATGTTGTCGCTACCGTAATTATTGTCTGGAAGGCTTTGAATAATCCACGCGTCTGCTAGAATGCTGAAAGTTGAAGTTGGGTCTATAGTCACTGGGTAGACAACTTGGTCGAGCCATGTTTTTGGAACTTCGGTGGAAATTTTTAGTTGATTTAACCCAATTTGTTCTACAGTAGTGTTTAAGGTAGAATAATCTCCTAATCTTCCTTTTTGGCAATTACTAAGCCAGATTATTAGTTGGTCTATAAAATTGTTGATTGTTTTTTCTTCATTTCCACAAAAATAGTATTGTCTAGAATCTTTAGCGAATGGGGTTTGAATTTGGAATATTAATTGATTTGTGGAATTTTTAAGTGACATTGTATTCTTGTCGAAAGTAAGTTCAGGCGAGTAAGTTAAGATAGTTTCGTATTTGAATGGGTTTGTTGGGTTTTTTAAAATTAGGCTTGTTTTTAATGTTGAATTTTTGTATTCGATTTCTAGATTGTTTTCTGGTCCGAAAGAATTAGCATAAATTATTTTGTTTTTATTTATGCTTACTATGGGGATATTTTGTGTTGAAATTTGAAATTCAACCCAGTAATTGTTTCGAACTAGTTTTATTGTTGGGTTTTGTTTTGAAAAGAATGCTTGATAGGCGCCAGTTAAAACAGCATAATGAGTTGAATTAAAGTCGATTAAATTAGGGTTTATTGGAACATAAGAATTTCCATTCCAAAAAGCTATTGGACTGGAATATATTTCAGCTAGTTTTTGGCGTCCAGAAACTTCCTTGACTAGAGTATATTCATTAATAAATTCTGCTGAAGCAAGTGAACTAAAAAGTATTAGAAAAAAAAATATTTTTTTCATTTCCATCCGTTATAATTAATATATTAGTTGTTTAAAAAACTTGTTTTTAAATTCCAAATGGCGTTTTAGAATCCCATAAAGCAGGGCGATTTAGTTTTTTCTTTTCTAAAGATTCTTTTGTTTTTTGAGAATCGCCTAATTCAATTGATTCTATTTTTGTAGCGCCAGTCACTTCTTTGGCAGCTTGGCGTAATTTTAATAATGTCATTTTTATTTTATTTTTATCTGCTCGTAATCGCGTTTTTCCTAAACGCTTGCCATATTCGTCAGTTACAGTCACATCAATGAAAACATAACTCAATTTAATTCACCTCGCTAATCTATTAGATAATTTTTTTCTTTTTTTAAGCATTTCTTTGATTTTGCGTAATGTTTGTTCATCTACACGAGCTTCGTATTTTCGTATTTTGTTTTTCTCAACGGTTGTCAAAAAAACAAAACTACCCATTTGCTCACCTTAATTCTCCACCATCGCGATAATACCAAATTAAGAAACCTACTGCTAACATTACTATTGCGAGTAATATGAACCAAAGTGTAATTAAAGGAACTCCACATTTTAATCCACAATGTAAGTCTCCGAATTTTCTTCCGTAAGATTCAGCCATGCAAGTGTTAAAACAATTTTCTGCAGGAACATAACAAGAACCTGTGACAGAATCACATGCATATTTTGGATTTGGACAACCGCAAGCAGTGCAATTGTTGATTAATTCTCCAGTTGCATCACAATATTGTGGTGGAACGCCCACACAAACATTTCTTTGAAAACCACAATAGGGACTTTGGACGAATACTATTCCATTCATTCCCGCATAGTTAGAATCATTATAAGGATATTGGCCAGTATTTGGAAAAACTAAGCTGAAAGTAGAATTAGGCGTGACATTTCCAGAATCGAATAATGGTAGGCCTCCACTAAAGTTTTGCGAGGTTACAGTATGATTGTTTATTCCACTATTAAACCAAGTCACGGTAGACCCTTTGTTTATGTAAATTATGCTTGGAATAAAATAATTGTCATAAATGGTTATATTTCCGTTTAATGAGACATTTACTGATACATTGCTTGCTGCAAAAGAAAAGGGTAGTAGAAAGATTAGAAAAAATGGAATTAAAATTTTTTTCATTTTTTATCCCAATTAAATTTAATTGATAATATATTTAAATATTGGCTTTTTCTGCTTCTTTTTCTTTTTGTTTGTTTAATTTTATTTTTTCTTTGAGTTTTTTATTTTCTAAGCCTAATAATATGAAAATGGCTATTATTGAAATTAAGACTAGGTATGGCCATTTTTTAATTATTGTTTGTTGAATGTTGCCAACTACGAGAACAGGAGGAGTTGGTGATGGTAGGTTTACTATGATTGGTTTTGTAATTGGTGTTGTTGGAATTGGAACTGATGGTGGAGATTTGCTTGGTTGAATTGTTGGTTGTATTGATGGCGTTATGCTTGGAGTTGGAATTATTGATGGACTGGGTCTAGTTGATGGTGAAGATGATGGTAATGGTAAGGGTGTTGTGGAAGGCGTGTTTCCACTTCCACCATTTCCTCCATCGCTTGGAGATGGACTTGCAGACGGAGAAGGAGAGGGACTTGGTGTTACAGTTGGAGAAGGAGAGGGAGATGGCAAAGGACTTGGCGAGGGGGTTGGCGTGTTTCCATAAATAATGTTTAAACTGAATTCTGGGGCTACTAGGGTTCCTGCTGAACCATTGTTTGGTCCATTAATGACTTTTGAAGCGTTTATTTTTAATAAAGGTTGAAAGTTTGACGGGTTTGAGGTAGGCATGGTTATGGTTAGGGTTATTGGTATTGTTTCACCATAATGGAGATAATGAATAGTTTCATCGAAGGCTACATTATTAGCAGCTTCATTTAAGCGAATAATATTGAATTGTATTTCAAAATTTTCTGTTGGGTTGCTTATGACTTGTATTTCAGTAGTTGTGCTTTGTCCTGGCGTTGATAAATAAATTGGGTTTGGCGTGATTCCTAAATCTATTGCTGATATTGGAACTAGATTTAAGACTAGTAATGCTAAAAAGATTTTTTTCATTTTTTATAACCTCCTTTAAGTTTGTGATGGTGTCCAAATCCAATAACCAATGTTATAAGTTGATTGATATTGTGAGGTTGGAACATTCAAGAAATACCACAAGTTCCATGATTCTCCTACTAAAATTGGCTTGTTGTAAGCTTGCGCGTTAGTTGTTAAAACCATTTCTGGATTGTTTCCAGTGTCTCCTCCATTTGGTTGTGGGTCGTCATCTACTCTGAAGTTGTTAATTGCTAGCACGTGTCCTAACCCGTCACTAATATCCATTCCAGTTATTGAAGTGTTTAGTGCTACATTGCCACAATTTGTTAGGTTGAATGGCGGAGAGTTTATGTTTACGCAATTTGTTGAACCAGGCCCACAAGTTCCAAAAATTATTTGTTGTGTGGCAGTCATGGAAACTAGAGTATTGTAAGTCATTGATTGTGTGTTGTTTGTAGCGGTTAGTCCTGATTGGTCTGAAACAAAAGCAAGTATGTTCCAAGTTCCAGGCGAGTCTTTATAATCAAAATTAATTCCAGAACAATTGAAGCGAACAGTTGTTTCGTTTACATAGGTTGTTGTGCAAGAAGTGGTTTGATACGTTTTAGTTCCGTTGGAAAAATTGGCATAAGCGGACGCGTTTAGTATGTCTAAATAACCGTTTTCGTCGTAAACTAGGAATATTGTTTCTGGAATTGTTTTCAATCCACAAGATACTGGAGTTTGTGGTGGTATTGGGTTTACTTGGATTATTGTTGGAGCGACATTTACAGGCAAGACTAGAGTATAGTGGCCTGATGAAGTTATTTGATAGTTTGTAGAGTTAGTTATGTAGCTAGTTTTGCTTCCAATAAACAAGTGCGGAGTGAAGTTATAAATTCCTGAATTGTTTTGGAAATATTCAGTAATGTTTCTCGTGTTTGTCCAGCCTGTTGAGTTTGTGGTTTCGTTAAAGTACTCGTATAAAACATTTTGGTTTAACGTGTTTGAAATGTTAACATTAGCAAAAGGAATGTCAGCACCTAGATTATCAATTGTGTGAACATCAGCATACCACTTGACCGTCAAATTGTTTATACCATTAATTCCAATTATAGTTTTAGTTTTGTCAAAAGTAGTGTTTATTGATATTACATTGCTTCCGTAATTTAATGAGAATGGCGTTGTTTCAGGCAAATCAAACATTGAATCTACAAAAATATTGTTTTGTGAAGTGCCAATAGTTCTATAACCGACAGAATAGTTTGAAATCGTTAAGTTTATAAAGTTAGTGTTGTTTGACTTGTCAAAAGTTAGTGCATTGTGCGCGCCATAATCATATTCAGCATAAATCAACATGTTTTGGAAGGTGTTTGAATTTGAAGATGTTGAGTATATTGCGTCGCTATTTATGCGATAAAGTGAGTTATCAATAAAGCGGTTATTATGGGAGGCTAATATTGAAATTCCGCTATATGGCGAGTTGGAGAAATTGTTATTTTGAATAATGTTATAATTGCTATTGCCATCCATTGATAGACCGCCATCATCATAATCAAACTTGTTGTAAGAAAAGTTAGAGTTTGTTGTTCCAGTAGAGTAAATTCCGTTTCCTAACAAGCGGATGTAACTAATATTGTTGTTGTATACTAAAATATTGTCTGAATAATATGGTCGTATTCCTATTGTGCTACTGTTGAAAATTGTTGTTGTTGTGATGTTAGACCAGTTTGAGTATAGCAAAGAGATTCCAGTGGTAAAGTTTTGAATGAAACAATTTGTTATTGTAGTTTGGTTTATCCAATTATATACTAGTATTCCGTAATCAAATCCAATATTATCACCATAAATTTTGTGACCAGCGCAATCTAAAGTAATGTTATTTGCGGAAATGTTAATGCAAGTTCCAGTTGTGTAAAAGTCATTCAACATGACATATTTAGAATTTGGTATCGTCAAGTTGGCGCAATTTATTAATTCACCAGTTGTTGGTAGTATTTGGAAACAAACATAACTGTGGTTAGAAACTCCTAAAGTGTCATTAACGATAACATTTACACAATGAGTTCCTAAAGATAAAGCAGTAGTATTAGTTAAGTTAAAGTAATTGCCTGTTGGTGAAAATACGCCAGCCCAATTAGTGTCATTAGTAATAGCAGAATCTAAAGGATTGACAGAATATGCGGTTACGTTTATAGTTAAGCTGTCATTATAATAATAAATACTTCCGTTTATTGGAGCATCGATAGTCATGTTTATTGGAGAAACTTCTGTTAAAACAATCGTGAATATGAGATTGTTAGAAACTTCGCTTTGAGTAGTGTTGGTAAAATAGCCTTCTTTGCTTGCGATAAATTGATGTGGAGTTAAGTTATAAGTTGTTCCATCAGCATAAAACTCTGTTATGTTTCTCGTGTTTGTCCAGCCTGTTGAGTTTGTGGTTTCGTTAAAGTACTCGTATAAAACATTTTGGTTTAACGTGTTTGAAATGTTAACATTAGCAAAAGGAATGTCAGCACCTAGATTATCAATTGTGTGAACATCAGCATACCACTTGACCGTCAAATTATTGTTTGCAGTGTTGGCAAATTCTATTGTGCTTTTGTTGAATGAAACATTTACGAATGTCACTGAGTTACTACTGCTATTGAAAAGCACATCTTTAGCTCCAGGAATTGAATTTATTGTACTGTCATACCAAAGCGTGTTGAAAGTATTTTGAACAAATACTAACGCATAGTAATTAGAATTGCTTATGAAGTTGTTATAAAATATGTTATCAATTGCTATTGGACCTTTCGAACCACCGTGAAAGATTATAGATGTGTTTGTATTAGTTATTATGTTGTTGTAAAATGTTGAGTTAGATATAGGACCAATTATGTTCAAACCTATGTAACAATCTGTGGCGTTGTTATTGTGGAAAGCAGAGTTTTCAAAGTGGTCGATTGAGTAACAAATAGAGTACGGTCCTCTTGTCGAGTTTATTACGGTATTATAAGAAACGTTGGAATACTTTCCAACTCCTATTATTGCATAACTGTCTGCTTGAGCCATGTGTGAAACAGTATTGTTTGTTATGAGGTTATAGTCACCCCAATCTAAGTCTATTCCTAATCGTCCGTTATATTGAACTATACAATTTTTGAAAGTTATATTTCTAGGTACTAAGAAATTTTCAGCGTTGCCATTAGTATTTGCTATCGACCCGTCCATTAACGCGCCTGCACAATCTATGGTATCATTTTGTCCATACAAATAAAATTGCCCGCCGTAGAATGTGTTATGATAGAAAATTGAATCATTAATGGCGCCTGTTCCGTCAGAGTATACTCCGCGTCCATATCCATAGAAAAAGTTTTCTGAAGCATTTAAATATCTTGTAATTCCAGAAGTGGCTGAAATTGATGAAGCTAAATTGTTGATGAATGAGTTATTGTAAACGATTATGTTATTGTTTGAAGAGTCAAATCGTAGTCCTGAAGTTTGTCTTTCCGTGTCATTAGTAAGAGTATTATATTTTATAGTAGTATAATCGCTATCGTAATTATAAATTCCGATATTCCAGTCTGAAATAGTGCAATTGTATATTGTGGTTCCATAAACATTGTCAACCCATACTCCAATTGATGAACCAAAATTTAAACCATCTATTTTGTGTCCTTGACAATCTAAAGTAATGTTGTCTGCCATAATGCGAATACAATAATCAGTTGCTGAAGAATTGATTATATCATTTGTTAAGTAATAATAAGTATTTGGGTTATTGAGTATTGTGCAAGAAGATACGTTGGAGGTAGAAGTTAATACTAGAGTTACTTCAGTATTGTCAGTAATTGGTATAGTGGTTGAATTGATTAAACCATTTTTGGTTGCAACAATATAGTGTGGCGTAAAATTGAAACTTCCAGAGGAGTTTACAATAAACTCGGTTATATTTGCAGTTGCCCAACCAGTCGCGTTAGTTGTAACGTTCCATTCTAAATATCTGTTTTGAGTTGTAAAAATGTTTACATAAGCGTGTGGGATATCATTATTCATACTATCTATGACGTGAACGTGTAAATACCATTGAGTTTGAATCTCTCCTGGGTTGGAATTATTGAGAACGTAAACTTTGCTTTTATTGAAAGTGACATTCAGCAAACTAATGTAAGGATGACCAGTGCCGCCATTTAAAATATACATATACACGTCATATGAATTATTGCCCGTAATGTTCACATTCGTCAAATTCAAATAATTCCAACCACTATAATGAGCGGCGTAAACGCCATAGTAAGATGAATTTATGAAACTGTTTGAAAAACTGTTATAGCAACCGTCACAATTCGCTTCATTATCGAAAATCGCGCGGGCACTACTCTCACCATTAAGCACCTGTATGGAAATATTATTGAAAGAATTGTTAATTATATTTATAAGCCTGATGGCGGGGGCGTTGCTTGTCGTGATACTCAAGTTTTCAAACGTATTGTGGTAAGCGCGGTAAGTCACTCCATTACCATCTAAATACAAGCCGGAAGCGTAATCATGGCCGACAAGCGTCAAGTTAGCGAAATTACCGTAACTAGCGCAAGTGTATAATTCGCTTGTCGTAAAATTGCCTATTTTGCAGTTGCGGACTTTAGCTTGTGAAGCGTTTACAGAACCGCTAATCAAAACACCGTAAAAAGTGTTTCCAGTATTGTTAATCCAATGATTTTGACAATCGAGCGTTACATTATCTGCAGCAATTGTTATACACGCCGTTCCCGATGTGGTGAAAATGTCGTCTGTCAAGTAATAATAATTATTAGGTTGGTCAAGCGTCATGCAAGAAGATACTAGGTTTCCTAATACTATCGTATAAACTGGAACTCCATCAGTTGATTTTGAAATGTTAAACTGTGTTGAATTAACGCCATAACCTTCTTTGCTAGCAATGAAATAATGCGGAGTGAAATTGTAAACGCCGTAATAGTTTTGCATGTATTCAGTCAAGTTTATTCTATCAGTATAACCGCTTGAGTTTGTTGTTAAATTAAAGTATTCATACATTATTGAAGTGTTTCTCGAATTGCTAACATTCACGTTCGCGTTCGCGATTGGAATGCCTGAAGGAGTAACTACTCTGACGTAACCATACCATTTGACGTATGCTTTCCAAAAATGGTTACCAAAAGTCATGTTATCAAAACTCACATTAGTCAAAACCGTAGAGCCGATAATATTATATGATTCAAAACGAAAATCATCAGAATTAGTTGAATTAATCAAATCATTATAAAAACTTATAGTGGATGAAAATGGAGGTTCTGGGGCATAAACCGCATAGTTGTTATAAGAAGTAATGTTATTATTAGAAAAAGTTGGAAATACAGTCCAACAATTTGGCATGCATTCAAATGTATTACTTGAAATTCCGATAGCATTATTCAAAGCAGATATTGAATTGTTGAAAAAATAGCCAATAATAGTATAAGCACCAAAATTAGAATTTACTGTTATTTTGTTGTTGTGTATGTTACTAATACTATCGCCAAAACCATTAATGCCCGTTCCATTTGAAACGTAAATAGTATTATATGAAATATTACCTGAAGGCAGATTCGGGCCTACATCAGCTAAATAAAAGTCAATCGCGTGACACGTTGAATTTATCGTATTATTAAAAATAGTAATTGGGCCACCCCAACCATACGAGTCTAAGTAAGTGAAATTAATTCCTTGACTTGAAATTGAATTCGAACTCGAATTAATAACACAATTCAAAACCGAAAAATTACCCACGCCACCCCCCACTGCTTTCAAAATCGAGACGCCAACGCCACTCGTCGAACTACTATGCGAAATCATGTGACCATTACAATCAAGCCACGTGTTTCCCGTAGTTTCTAAATAGAAACAAGTCCCTGGACTTGAAACATCGCTAGTCAAACGATAATAACCAGGAGTAGTGATTGTCTGACAAGTGTTGATATCGGTTGCATTGATGGAAAGTGGAAAAACTAGCAAGAAAAAAATTAGGGAGAGTTTTTTAATTTTATTCAATAAATCACCTTTTAAGTTATTAATTTTTCTAATTTTTTGAAAAAAATTATGAATTTTGGTATTTAAATTATTATTGTTTTTTCTTCTCCTTTTCATGAATTCTTTTTTTATAAACTGTTCCAAAACCATTTTATTAAGAATAAAATTAAGATAATAGTTATTATTATTATTGCAAAAATTAAAAGCCAATCTTGCCAAGAGAGTGGTGGTTTTTCTGTAAGCGTGAAACTGCCATAACCTATTGCAGTATTGTTTCCAGTCGTGTTGTCGAAAGCAATTACTTGAAGAAATTCTGAATGTTGACGTAACTTGAAAGTTCCAAACCATTCATTTCTTATTGGAGAGTATAATAAAGATTGGTTTAAGTAAGTAGTTCCATTCGCGTCTAGATAGTATAAATGCATAGAGGTTGCATTTAAGCTTGTTGATTCAAGTGAAGCGAATAAAGTTATTATGTCGCCTATTACATAATTGGGTGGTTCGTTTGATATTGTTATTGAAACATAAGCGTAACACGCACCTCCTAAATAAAGTGGTCTAGTTAGTGGACAGCCTAATATCACGTAAGTTCCGAAACTAGTTATGTTTAATGTGAACTTGTCAACAGTTGAATCTTGTGTTGCGTTTAAGCTAGTCCAAATCGTGCCATTATAATTCCATGTTGAGAGTGTTGATTCTATTAAGTTTGTAGTGTTGTATGAAATGTTTAAGTTTACCCATTCTGTTGGGTCTGTTGATATGATTGAAATGTAGTTTGAAGCATTTTGAAGAGTTTCTGGAGGTGTTAGATTTGTTTGGGTTATTAATAAATTTGCGCCTTCTGAAGTGAAGTCTAAGAGTGTTCCTCCAAGGTTGATTGAAATAAAATTATTTGTAGAATTAATATTTTCGAGGTTTAAATCAATCGTGTTATTATAAAAAGTAGTGTATTTAATAGTTCCATTAGTAGTATTGTTTAGGTATAAGCCGGTTGTAAAACTAGTAATCGTACAGTTTTCGATGGTCGTGTTTGGATTGTTTGAAGTTATTCCAATCACTCCACCTGTGCCTGTAATAGTGTGTTTGTTGCAGTCTAGGGTTATGTTAAAAGCATTAATGTTGAAACAAGTCTCGGTTGTGGAATTTATGTCGGTGGTAACTAAGTAGTAAGTATTAGCGGTTGTTAAGTTTTGGCAAGTGTTTATATCTACCGCGTTAATGGAGGCTAGTAGCATAATTAAAGTCGTCATTAAAACAACAAGTTGTGATTTATATTGTTTCATAAACCCACTTTCCAACAAAAAATATTATTACTAGTATTGTTAGTATTAAAAAGAACCATAGAAAATAATCCCACCATGTTGGCGGTTTATTTTCTGTTAAATAAAATTCACCATAGCCAATTACACTTCCAGTTGAATTAAAAGCCATTATTTGCAAGTATTCTGTGTGTTGACGAATTTTGAATGAGCCAACCCAGCGAGAGTTTATTGGGTCATAAGTAAAAGGTTGTTGTAAGTACTCGTTCCCATTCGAGTTTGCATAATATAAAATTACTTGACTAGGTGTTACTGAAAGGTCACTTAAAGTTGCGAATAATGTTATTACATCGCCAATCGAATAATATTGCGGTTCTGGCGATACTGTTAAAAATACATAAAAATAACACGCTCCATTCCAATAAAAGGGCCTGTTTGGCGGGCAGCCTAGTACTACAAAAGTGCTGAAGTTAGTTGCATTGAAAAGGAAATAGTTTGGAGTTTCATTAGTATAATGCACTGCATTTAAGTTAGTCCAAGTTGATGAACTATATTTGTATAATCCTAGTGATTCTGGTGTGAATCCAGGTGCGTGCGATATATTCATTAAAACCCAAGAGTTAGAATCGGTAGTGTTTAGTTTAAAGAATGGTGAAGCGTTTGCGAAAGAGTTTGGGAGTGTTGAAGACGGTGGTATTGTTTTAATGCTTAAATCGTTTGAATAATAATTGAATGCGGCTGGCATTCCGTTGAAATAATTTGGTGGAATGTTGTTCGTAGAGTTTATTGAAATTATGTCTGCTTTAATGTTGTTAAAAAACGAATTGCCCGAAATTATTGTGTTTGAAGTTGAGTTTAATTCAATTCCAATCCAATTATTTGATAGAGTGTTGTTAATAATTTTTGGTGTTCCATTACTATTATTGAAAGTTATTGCTGAATAAAAGTTGTTTAAATTACAGTTTCTAATAATAGTATTGGAGTAAGTTGAGTAAACACCATATCCTGAATTTATTCCAGTAATGTTATAACCTGCACAATCTAATTCTACATTGTCTGTAGTTATTAACATACAATTTCCAGACGCGTTTATGTTTGAATAAAGTGTCCTGTTTGTATTGATAAAGCCACAATCATCCAAATATATCCAAGTGGGTTCAGTTTGATTATAACCGCTGTTCGTCAAGTTCAAAAAAACATAGAATGAGTGATTTCCCCAAGTGCTAGTTTTGTTTATAAAACAATATTGTTTATCGTAATTGCAAGTCATTGTGTTTGTTTCATTCACACCATCCCAGTTTAATATTATTGAATCAATATTTGTTGTATTTACATAACTAATGTTTATAACTACCCATGATTGGGATAATATTGATGTAGTTGGCATGGTTAGGTTAATGTTTGGGTTTTTAGTTTCTTCTTTTTTAAAAATAAAGAGCGAGGGAGCAAATTCCCAAATTGAACTATTAGATATATAAATTTTGCTATTTGCGCCTTTCATAAACCAGCCTATATTAACTTTTGGTGGTGTAACCCAAGTAGTGCTAGAGAGTGAAGCGATTTGAGTTTGGTTTATTAAAAGATTAGTAATTGTTGGAAGATTGTTTATTATTGTTTCTTGATTTAATCCACTCGCCATATAATCAAAAGGTAACAAAACTCTATAACAAGAAGGTGAACATGAACAAAAACAAACTTGGTTGTTACAAGTGCAAGCAGCATTATTTGCTAAATAAGTAGCAACATAGCCATTAGTAGCTATATTACCTGAATTGAAACCAGCATCGCCGTTTTTGTCTTTAGTTCTATTTCCAAACCATTCAAATACAGTTGAAGGAGGAAATAAGTCAACGGTTATAAGTTGTTTATCGGTTGCGCTAATGCTATAAAGAAAACCGTTAGCAACACTCCATGTTCCTGAAACTATTTGCCAACGACTAGTGTTTAGGGTAGTTTGGTTTTTATAATTATCCCAAAGCCAATAAATATTATTAAAATTTGTTGGAGGATTAATAGCAGAAGGATTGCCGTAATAAATACAATATTCGTTAGTTGAATTTTTTGTGTAATCGATTGATTTAACTGTTTTATGGCGGATTATAGTGTTATTGGAATTGCAGTTGATTACATGCCTATCTAATGTAATAGTATCCATATAAACAATTTGTAAATCAGAGCAATCGTTTTTCATTTTTCCTGATGAAATTAAAATAGAAGTATCAAAGGAAAAATTTGCGGTAGTCTTATTTGCAGTATAATTTTGAGTTAAACTAGTTGTATTAATTGAATAACAAGTGCGATAGTTATAGTTAGAATTCCACCATAATGCATTTATGTTTAAAGGAAAAAATAAGAATATTAGTATTAAAACTAGTTTTGTTCGTATACTCATTTTTCTCGCCTTTTTTTATAATTAGTGATTCTTAATTTAAAAACTATATGTTTTTTGTTTAAATCATTAGAAACAAGCCTAGAATTAAAATTAGTATGCCTGCTAGTTCGGCGGTTGTAATTGCTACAAATAGTCCAATCAATGCAGTGATTGCACCTAATATAGCTCGTTGGTTTTTGTTGAATTTAAGCATTTTGTCATATTGCTTATTGAAGGTTTTTATTCCATCAAGCCAATTATTTATTATTTTTTTCATTTTCATTGTTTTTTTCATTTTCATTGTTTTTACACCCAGGTCGCCAGCGGTTTTGAAAGCGCAGGGCTAGATTGTGGTGCTTTTTCGCTCTTTCTCTTTTTTCAGCGACATACAAGTCATTGATTTCTCTCGCGCTTTTGCTCAAAATCGCTTTTGGCGTAAATTATTTTCCAAAACGCCTTTCACGGCATGAATATTCAATCATTATTTTTTTAAAATCATTTTTGTTTAATTCACCCCAAAGTTTTGGATAAAATATTAGTTCAGAGTACATTGATTGTTTTGGCAAAAAGCCTGATAGTCTTTGTTCTCCACTAGTTCTAATTATTAAGTCGATTGGCGGAATTTTTTCTGTTAATAATTTTCCTTTTGTTTGCAAGTTTGCCAAATCTTCAGCACCATTATAGTTATAGAGCAAGTTTATTTTTAATCCTGTGTTTTTTTCAGTTTTGGTTTCTGCTTCTTTAAATAATTTTGTTAAGTTGGTTGGAAGGTTTTTTGTTTCACCATAAAACTGGATTATAATGTTTGCTTGAATTAATTTTTCGAGATATTTTTTAAGATAAAATTGTGATAGGTTGAAGATAATTTGTATTTCAACATTGGTTCTTTTTTTAAGATTATCTGATGATAATGCCCAAATCGTAATTTCATCTATGTCGTAGTTTTTACACCATTCGATTAATTCGAGTAGTTTTTCAAAGCCGTGCGCGTATGCTTTGTCTAGCGAGATATGAAATTTTTTTGAGAAGCGTCTATTTCCGTCTGGAATTATTGCTATTTTCAAAATAATCACTTTTTTCTTTTACGGTTATTGCGTTTTGAAATGCTTCCAGAACCATAACTAAAATTTTTTCCGCAATATACGCAAATTCCGGTTTTGGTAAAAGTTATTCTGCCACATTTTTTACAGAGAGTTATGTGCGAACTGTGATGTGTTTGAGTTAGTTTGTTTATAAAAGCCAATTCCACCCATTTTTCTAAACTAATTTTTTTGTATTTTGCAGACGTGTTAATCATTTTTATTAATTGGGGTTGAATGAAACACTCGAATTTTTTTCTAGTTATTGGAGGGATTTTTTGATATTTATAAATTTTTTTCATTTTTGTTTTCACCTAGTTTCATTTCGATTCTAGATAGTATATTTGCAATACTGTTTATTCTAATTGAAATGAATACTAGGAAGATTGTTATGGTTATTTCCCAGGTAGTGTATTTTCCGCTTAATTGCATTAAGCTGCCTATTATAAGCGCGCCTATGACTGATGGTCCAATGTTTTTTAGTAATGGTTTGTAAAAATTATTCCACCACCATGAAAGTTGTTGGCGTGGCGTTAAGTTTGTAAATGAATCTATTTGTTTTATTATTTTTGTTGGTTTAATATTCATTTTTAACATCTTTTTGGTTATTCTAGTTCAATGGGTTTTTCATATCGTTTAAACCATATTATTGCAAAAACGAACATTGAATAATCTCGTTCTAGCATGTGAAAGTAGGCTTGAATTTTTTGTATAGTGTCATGAAATGACTTGTTTAGTGAAACGATTTCTTTAACAGTTTTTAGTATTGTTTTTGCGCGTTGTTCATCAACAAAAAAATCTGGCGCGAGAGCTAAAAGGTCTTGGTCAGAAATGTTCATTTTTATCACCTGTTAGGAACGTTGTTTGAATTACGTAGTCTTTTTTTCTTTCAAAAGTTCCGTTTTTGTGATAGTTTATTATTTCTTGTGCATGTAGAATTTTTAAGGGCCAGTAAGTTAGTTTCATTATCGTGCTTCTATCACCAAAATATTTTTGGAAATCGAACGTGTCATTTTCTCTAAAAAAGCGTTGAATATTTAATTTTCTACAAACTTTTTCAGCAAGCCATTTATGCGTTCTCAATACACCTATTGGAATTTCGTTTATTATTTCTCCTACAGCGTCTACATTTGAACGTGGTATTTCATGTCGTAATGTTTTTATTAATCCATTTTCTTGTTTTCGATGTTCTATTACTTCAAAGTATTTTGGAAATTCAGTGATTTTAATAGAGTCTATTCCTTTATCTCCATAAATTGGGATTGTTTCAGATAAAGGAGGACAATATGCTGCCATGACCTGAATGTCCGTAATGTCAAATTCTATTTTTTGTTTTGTTAATGCTAGAACTTTGTTTAAGTCTTTCAAATAAAAGATTGCTTTGTATGATTTTTTGTCTTTTTCCCATGGGCCGAATTTTACTGCTAGTTTTTGAATTGGAAGTAAAATTGTTTTGTTATATGGAATGTTTAATTCAAACAAAACTGGTGTGTTTACTACCAAAATTCTTACCTCTTTTGTATACGCTTAATGGTTTAAGTCTAGATTTACGGTTTTCTAATTTTTTGAGTTCGTATAAAAGTTGAGCGGTTCCAGTTAATCTTGTTTTTCTTTTTAAGATGGGTGGTTTTTTTGGTTTTGCTCTTAATTGTTTAGTGGTTTTTATTTTTTCTATGGTTCTCATTGTTTTTGGTGTTTTCAATTGTGCTGCAATTCCTAGTTTTGTTCGTACTGGAATTCTGCGAATTATTTTTCTTCGCATGGGCAATATGCGTCGTTCTTGTTTTGTTCGTTCGAGTTCTAATTTTGCGCGAGTAATTTTTCTAAGTGCTAGAAGTTCTTTTCTTCTTTTTTGTTTTTCTTTTTCATGTAATTGCATTAATCGTTTTATTTTTTTTCTTGGATAAGCTTTTTTTGCCATTAGTTTTAATCTTTTTTTTAAAGTATCTTTATATAAGCGTTCATAGTTGTCTCTTGCTATTCTAAACCTACGTTCTTCTCTCCAGAAGTCGCTGAATTTTAGTAAGTGTTTTTTTTCAGTAAAAGCTTTTTCTGCTAGGCGGTCGGTTATGGTTTCAAAACCGGGATTGTAAGGTGGTGGTGTTCTTCCGCGTGCTTTTGCTTTTTCTCCCCAAAGTAAGCTTCTAAAATCGTCTAGCATTGTTTGTTCACTGTCATATTGAGCAAATTGAGAATCGCTTACTTCGCGTAGTATGATGTCTCTCCATAATCTTGTAGCGGCTTCATCATAAGTTTCTCTTTTGCTTCTCGTGCTTTTTCTTCTGCCCATTTTTTTCGCCTTTATTATTTTTTTAGTTTTCTAAATTAGTCGAAGTGTCCTGTTTTATATCCAATAATTTTGCTTGTTGTTCGTAATTGTATTAGGTGTGAGGTTATTCCGTATGCTTTTTTTAAGTATTCTGCGTGCCATGAACTTTCTAGTCTTTTTTGTGGTTGTGAGAATGTTATTTTAAAGGCGTATTTTGGTTTTGGTATATCCTTTTTTTCACTTATTCTTAATACTGAGTATCCTCTTTTTATAGACATTGATTTGTATGAATCGTCGCAGCCTGATTCTGCTAGTGCGGTTAGCCATTCTCCTTCAGTAAAGATTTCTGGAATTATTACATGCCACCTGTTGTTTTGGTTTGGCCTGCTTTTAATAAAATATGCGTTTTTGAATGGAATTATTTTGTGGAGGTTTTTGATTTTTTTGATGATAGTGTTTTTTGTAGTATGGTCGTATTCTAGAAATATTGTGAAGTGTTTTTTGTTTTTTGGGAGTTTGTTGGAGTGTACTATGTTTGTTATTCCTATTGTTTTATGTATTGGTGTGTTAAAAATACTCCATGATATTGTTTTGTTTATAAATGGTAAGCAAATGTAGTTTCTTTCAAGTTTTTTAATTATGTTGGAAAACATTTCTGATTCTCTTTTTTTTTATTTTACTACTCGTACTTCTAGCACGTTTTTGTCGAGTGCGCTGAAGCGTTTTAGTTGTTCTGCTAGTTCTCTTGTTGCTTTAGCGTTTTCTTCTAATGCTTCCACTATTTTTTCTAAGATTCGTTCATTCATTTTACACACCTTTTAAGTTACTTTTTTTATTGTTGAATTTTTCATTAGTCTTATTTGTAATTGACCATCATATGAAGTTATATAAGCGTTTTGAATTTTGATTTTGTCGTTTTCAGCGAATTTTCCAACGTGTTCTCCCCATAATACTAGCCAATAGCTTTTTCCTTTGATTGAGTCGTCTGTGATTCTAATGTTTTGAAGTTGAATTTCATTGAGTGTTTTGTTGCTTAATACTTTGATTGGTTCGAATATTTTCACGATTTTTGCTTTTATGTTTATGTTTTGAGTGTTTGGTTTTAAGTCTTTAAGTTTAGTCCATTTCATGATTAATTACCTTAGGTTTTTTGTTTTTGTTCTTCTGTTTTTTCATAGTAGTCTTGTAGTATTCTAACTGCGTCTTCTAGTTTTAATATTTTGATTTGAAGGTTTTTATTTTTTAATAATAATTTGTCGTATTTTGTTTTGAGTTTGTTATATTCTTCGAGTAATTTGTTTTCTTCCATTTGGATTTATCACCCTTTTTGTTTTAAGTTATTGTCATTATTGCACGGCATTCTTTTGCTGGTCCGAAATTACTTATTTTTGCTGTGATTGCATAATTTCCTTTTAGTGCAGTGGCTTTTGCTACTACTAGCACGATTATTTCGCGGGTTTCTCCTGCGCCTATTATGCCTGTCGTTATTGAACTTGGGTTTATTGTTATTGTTGTTGGGTCTGGCGTTTGAAATTCTATTGTTGGAGTGGCTTGTTCAAGATTGTTGTTTTTTAAAATTATTTTGAAATTAGCTTGGTGGCTGGCTGGTTGGCTTATGTGGCATGTTGCTTCAGTGTCTGGAGGTTTTGATATTGATATGCAACCTAGAAATAAAAACATTAAAAAAATTATAAATAGATTTTTCATTTTTAACCCTTTTTTATAAATTAAATTATTTTTAAATGTAAAATATTTAAAAACATTTTGTTATTTATAAATTTATTTCGTAATTGCAAGATAAACATATTGCTATTCGTTGTTTAGCTAATATCTTCATTTTATAATTACAAAATGGGCAATTCATTTTGTCACTCGTTTTCTTCTACGTCTTCAATTCCTGCTTCTGTTATTCTGAATACTGCTTCACCCATTGGGAGAGAACTTGAGTCAACTAATTGTGCGATTCTTTTATTGTCTTTTGCTTTTCTTAAATATACTCTGCAAGTTGCGTGGCCCATAATGTTTCCGCCTACAGGAATTGTTGGGTCCATGAAAAACATTGCATCAGGGCGAGACATTACTTGATTAGTTACATATATTGGAATGTTGTATACGTCTGCAAGGTTTTGTAGTATTGTCAGTGTTTCGTTTAGCGTAGCTTGTCGGTCTGGTAGTTGGTCTCTGCCGTGAAATTCTTTTCTTAATAATGCAGCTATCGAATCTACAACTATTAATTTCACGTTTTTTTCTCGAATATATTGTTCTGCTTTTACGAGTAATTTGTTTAGGTGGTCTGTTGAAATTACTTTTGCGCAATAAATATTTTGTAAAATTTTGTCAGCGTTGTATCCTCGTGCTTCACACATTTGTTTTATTCTAGAGCTTTTAAATGTTCCTTCAGAATCTAGTACGATTGCGCTTCCTTCTAATCCACCTTTTTCTTTTGGCAGTTGAACGTTGATTGCGAGTTGAAAACCAAGTTGGCTTTTTGCTGTTCCAAACATACCATAAAATTCTGTTATTAGCATTGATTCAATTCCGCCAATTATTTTTCCACGTAATTTTGGTGGTGTTAAGAGTTCGTTTAATTCTTTTGAGCTTGTTGTAATTCTATTAATTTTTTCTTCATCGCGCTCGATTTCAACGCCTGATAGAAAATTGTTTAAGCCTAGTGCTTCTCTTGCGTTTTCTATTAAGTTGAAGGCTGTTTCATCGCCTATGCCGTCTATTTCTTGTAAGCGTTTCGGGTTTGAGTTTGCTACTTGTATTAATGTTACTATACCAGAGTTATAGAGTTTTTTGATTGTTGCTTCTCCAATTCCTGGAATGTCTTTAATGTCTTTAATGTCCTTTGGGTTTTTAATATCTTTTTCATCTTTTTCATCTTTTTTCATATTCAAATCACCTTTTTTATAAGTTTATTCTAGCAGTTTCGAAATCATTTTGTCCTGTTGTAATGTCTTTAATTTTGATATAATTATAGCAATATTGTAGTAATGCTATCACATCTGGAATGTTGTCTAATGGTATTATTCCGCTGTTTTTCCATTCGCCTGTTTGTTTATCACGATATGAGCGTTGAATGGAAATATGGTGTATTTTTTTAGGGAATGTTTCGCCAGTATTGTTTTTTACCATTATTTCAGTTTCCCAAATTGAGCAAGAAACAGGACCGCTTTTAAAACGTTTTAATGGTAGTGGTTTCGGCAATTTTATGAGATTTTCATTGTTTTCAACCATATGTATGTAACACCTCTTTTAAAAAATTTCTGGGCGGTTAAATGAAGGTTGTGATATTATTAGTTTTACAAGTTGTTGGAAAAAAGCTTGTTTTTCATTAGGCGTTTTGTTTTTTATTGCTTGGGCTAATAAATCGACAAAAGTTAGTCCTTCTGATATAGCGTTGAAACCTCCAGTTGATAATGCAAAAGTTCTCGCTAATATTTTGAATTTTTGTGGTTTGATGTGTTGAAAACCAAGGACGAGTGTTCCACTTAATTGGAGTTCGTTTTCATTGCATTCTTTTTCGCGTTTTATTGCTTTAAAATGTTTATTTAATAGTTTTTTGAAATCTTTTTCAAACGCGGTTAAAACTTTTTTTTGTTTAGGCGTTAAGCCTTGCGTTCCATATATTATGCTTATTTGTTCTCCATCTGGCAATTCCATTGTTATATTTTTTTTCATTTTTATCAACTCCTTATTTATTTTTTAAAATTATAGTCATATTTTCTGGCATGCATTCACAATACCAATTTTTTGAATCTAGTTGTTTTAATAAATGACCACAAAAAGGGCAGAAATGATTTTTGGGTTTTATGATTGATAGGATTAGCGCGCTTGCTAAAATGTGTTTGCACGTGTTTTTTCCTCCGCTTTTTACAAATCCATTGCAAGTACAAGTCCATTTATTTAATCGATTATTGTAGAATACGGAATAGGTTTTGCAAGAAAATTTTGCATTGCCTAGTTTTAAATAAACTAGTTTTGTTTGTTTTAATACATTTGATAATGGTTCTCTTGTCATTTTTTTCCAACTTTAAAAATTATAGATAATTGATGTTGAATATCAAAAATAAGGTTTGCAGTTTTGAAAAAAAGATAGTCTATCAAAAAAACACCTTGTTTTTTTGTTTTCCATGGTTTTGTTGTTTGTATTTTATTCTGCCATTACGCCGTCGTTCGTTTAAAAATTTCATAGCGCATTTAACGCAACGAGTAGCTTCTGGACTGATTATTATGCCACAATTTACGCACTTATGACCATATCTTTCTCTTCTTCGTTTATTGCGTTCACGTGTGTTTATCATATTTTTATTCACTAAAAAAAGAAAAAAGGCGGTTAATTACCGCCAATAAAAAATTAATTGTTCTATTTCTTCTTCTTTTTCTTCATTTCTTTCTTTCTCACCATTTTTTTAGTTTATTCGCATTTTGATGCGATATTATTTTTTGTTTGTTTCTGTTTAAATACTTTGCTATATTTGGCTTGGATTACAAAAGTGACAGTATGCTTTTAATCCTCTGAAATGATAGACTGGGTTTGAATCGACAAAATCTTGTTGGAGTGTGCCATTATTGCGTAATTCTTTCCAAATGTCCCAAAAGCGTTTTCCAATAATTCCTTTTTCATTTAAGTAATCTTCTGCTTCGGTTTCTGTAAAGTGTCCTTTGTTTTGATTCCATAATTCTCGTAATAATTGTTCTGCGTGTGTTAGTGTTTCAAGCATGCTTGCTGTTTTTCCAACATTTATTAGATTCACATCTAATTTTCCTGTTGTTGGGTCTATCAAGTATTGGTTGAAAGAATACATTACTAGTTCAGTTGCTTTGTCAAAATCTTCTTTTTCAACTTTGTTTGAGAAACGAAGTTTGGCGTATGCGCCGGCTAGTCTTAATATTGTTTCAAAAGCGCGGAGTGATAATGGGCCTAATGTATTTCCGCCACAGCGCAGGTTGAGAAAATCTTCTTTTGCTTGTGTAACGATTTCTTTGTTTAATAGTTTTGGTTTAAATTTTTTTGCGTAAATCAAGTATTTTTTTATTTTTTCTGGTGGTAGATAATTTGGGTTTTTGTTTTCATCTTGGGTTTTAGTTAAGTATGCATCTATTATTGCATTAACGATGTTTGAATCTTTTTTTCTGTCTATTACATCTTTTATTACGAAAATCAAGTCAAAACGTGTTCGTAATGAGTCGATGATTCGAAATTGTGAGAGGATTGGTTGTGTTGGGTCGAATCTGCTGTTTTTTGGATTGCATATTGCTAGAATGCCTGTTCTTGCGGGTAGTGTAATGCTTCCTGCGCTTGCTTTGCTTATTGAAACTCTTCCATCTGACATTGCTTGGTGTAATCGTCCGCTTTCGCCTTCTGGTAGTTTGTCGAATTCATCTATTACGCAAACACCTCCATCTGCCATTACTACTGCACCTCCTTTAACTGTCCATCCTGTTTCTGTTTCTATTGCTGACGCTGTTAATCCAACGCCACTTGCCCCACCTCCTGAGGTTAATAAAAGTTTTGGCGCAATTTGAGCGTCAAAGTTTGCCAATTCGCTTTTTGAAACTCCTGGTTCGCCTATTATTAAAATGTGTATAAAGTCTCGTTTTAGTAAGTTTTCGTTTGGAACTGGGAGTCCGCCTAAATGTTGTAATAACAGGCTTTCTTTGATTTTTTCCATTCCAATGACATATGGTGCGAAAGAGTCTGTAAGTATTTTGATTAAATTTGGGTTTTTTGATAATGTTTCGAATTCTTTTTCTTCTTCTTGTGTTAGTTGAATGTCTTCATAATCGCTTTCTAAGTGTTCGATATAAAGCGCGTCAATGTATCGTTGGTATAATCCTTTTGTTCCTCCTCCTTTTTCTTTAAAGGATTTTGGTTTGAGGCGGAATATTCCTATAACGCGAATTTTGTCTCCAACGCCAACGTAATTTGTTAAATCGTCTTCTAAATGCAGGTCTAATGTTGCCATTGGGTTTTTTAAGTCGTGAGAGCCGATTATGCGTTCGATGAGTTCTTGGACTTTAATTTTTTGAAAATCTATATATTTACATTCTGATTCTATTAACACGAAATTTTTTTTGTTATTGCCATGACCACAACGACAATTTGGTAAATAGTTTTCCCTTAGGGATTTATAATTTACTTCTAGTGAGGTTGTTTCTCCACAATATAGACATCTCCATGCTTCAGTTACTGCTTGGCTTTCGCGGTCGGTTATTTGTGAAACGACGCATTCGAATTCTACTAGTTTTCCTAAGTGTTTGGTTCCAAGGTTTTGAATGGTTGTTGATAATTCTGGTGGTAAGTTTGAAATTCGTAAGTTTAGTTTTTTTTTGAATTCTGTTGGGAATGGAATATCTTTGATAGCGTCATCCATAATTTTTTTTGCTTTAGTGAAAAAAAAATCTGGTTCATTTACTAAAATATCTGCACAAGTTGGGCCATTTTTAGCGTATTTTACTAGTTCATCATATTTGATTACTAAACTATGTTTGAGTGGCTTGTCTGAATATTTTTCTAACGTGGTTATAATTCGTTCTTGAAGCCATTCTTGTTGAAATAAGTCTTTTAAAGAAGACTCCAAATCGAACAAATTTAAATCACCAGTGTTATATTTTCTTTTTTCCTATGCCAATATATGGGCCCCATTTTCCTTTTTCAAATTTTATTATAATCGAATCTTTTTCTGGGTCGAGTTGTAAATATTTTAGAATATCGCGAGTGATAATTAAATAATACGAGTTTCCAATTAGAAGTAGTTTGTCTGAGATTATGTTTCCTTCGGAGTAGTCAGGCAAAAACTCACCCCGTATAAACATATATAAACACAGATATATAAATCTATGCTATGCTTAGAAATATCAGATTTCCAACTTCCACCGTCACGAGATTTAGATGAAATTAAAGACAAAATCAAAAAATTTTCTGATTTAATTGACTACTGGTCAATTGATTGGGATTATGATGGAACTACGTTTAGAAACCAGTGGCAATCTTATAGAACAAAAAACAATCCGAAAATTGAATTAGAAGCGAACCACGCATACAAAGAAAAAGGCAAGCATAAAATAATGGTGAAAGTTGTTGATGTTTTTGGTAATGATACCAATAAAATTGTTGAGGTGGAGGTAAAATAAAGATTTTCTATTTTGCTTACGAAACTAATATGGAAAGAAAAAAGAGGTTTATCTAAGATTACTTCTTTATCCTTAACTTTTGTTTCTAATTTTAAATAAGTTACTCCGTGAAATTTTTCTTTTTCTATAACCTGTTTTGGTTTATAGTTTCCAACATTCCAAATTTCAAAAGGCCTCGCGAACGAGCGCAAAAGAATAAGAAGAAAATAATTTATTTTTTTGGCGGACAGAAGATAATTATCTCATGAGATTCTTTAACATGATTGTTTATACCTCTTTCTTTTCTGTATTTCCCTATTCTCGTTTCTCCCTGACCCATTGTATACTGCCATTTCGGGAAAAATTGTTGATATTCTTTATACCATTCCCGTATAGTTGGGCAATTAGTATAAGACAGAATAAAACCGCCTTTATGTTTTTTTAGCATATCTCTTAAAATTTCATGAGGGAAATTTTTATGATAGATTGGAAAATTTCTTTGTGGGTATACTCCTTTGAACATTTTTGAATCTGGACCAATATAGTAAGGAGGGTCTAAATACATAAAATCGTTTGGGTATTTTTTAAGAATTTCCCTAAAATCAGCACAACCAACCTTTAAATTCCCTGGATTGAAATCTCGCACTCTTTCAATCATTTTTTGATATCTCTTTTCATTTAAGTATATTTCGGAAGTCCAACTCAAAAAACCAGGACCATAAGATAAATTCCAATTGAAGAAAAAATATACCGCCAAAGTAAGAGGGTCCAATTTTATTCTACCTTCCCAATGGTCTTTTAGCATTGCTTTAACCTTATCAAAAGTTTCTTTATTCGGTTTCAATTCTTTAAGTTTTTCGTATAAAAGTTTTGGATTTTCTATTTGTATTTTCCAATAATTCATTAAAATTTCAAAAATGTCATATCCTATAACTTCCAAACCTAAAAATTTACTAATCGCAATTTCTACAGAGCCACCACCAAAAAATGGCGATATTACTCTTGTTATATTTGTTGGTAATAATTCCACAATATGTCCAACAGCTAAACTTTTGCCACCAGGATACCTTATAGGAGAAACTACAACTCTCTTATATTTGTTTGTTCCATTTTGATTTTTACTTTTTATACTCCTCAAGAACGCCTCTTTTTTGATTTCTAAAGTAGCGAGATTTCCTTCATCATTTTTTTTTACCCAAAAATCTAATCGTGTATCCATTTTTATCTTCCCTTTCCTTTATTCAAAGGTTTATCCCAATAAGGGCTTTCGGGCATACAATCGGAGAGCTTCTTCTGTCCTTGTTATCCATTCGTGTCCACATCTTTCACATTTGCATTCGTAAACTCTAATTTCTTTTTACTCATGATTATTTACAAAGGGACCCGAATTATAAATTGGTTATTTTTTTTAGGTATTCTGGGTGTTGGGACCAGAATTTAAGCCAAGGGTCTGTTACTTTTCCATTTACTCGTAAGGGATAGTAGTAAATGTCAATTTCATTTTTGCCTGCGTCGAGAAATTCTTTTAGCGTGTTGGTTTGTGAGGCTAGTTCACTCCAATCTTCGAATAGTTTTGAATCGCCGTTTTTCCAGCGTTCTTCTAATTCTTTTTCTTTTTGTTCTAATTCTTGAAAGTTGTTAGTTTTTTGTTTGTTTAAGGTTGCTAGTTCTTCTTCTAGTTTTTTTTGTTGTTTGTCTAAGTGTAAATTAATGTTTTTTCTTTTTTCGTTTAACAAATCTATTTTCTTTTTACATTCTTCGATTTTTTCATTAAAGTTTAATAATTCAGTTTGAAATTCTAGTTTTCTTTTTATAAAGTTTGCTAGTTCGTTGTTTCTTAACTCGCTGTCTATAAAAAATAATGCACAGTTGTTGATGAATTTTCCTATTGGAATTTTATTTAGCAAACAATAGGTTTTGATTCGCGTGTCGATATTTATTGATGTTAGGCTCTTAAATTCTTCAATTTTTCGCGTCATTCAAACCACCTAGTTTTTGATTTTTCTAGTTGAAATTACGTTCACGTTATCTTTTTCCAACATTTTCTTGTAAAACTCGACGGCTTTTTCAACGCTGTCGAAACACTTATACGCTACGCTATACTGACTCGAGTCAGTGAAAGCGCAAACCGTAATCTTCATTCAAACCACCTCCACCTTTTTATTATGTTTCGATTTGTAAAACCCGCCTTTTTTTAAAACCATTAGCGCCAAATTTTTTTCAGGCATATGAGATGGATGCTTCTTCCAAATACTTTTCGTACCCCTAGTCCCCCTACCACCGCCTAAATAACAACCTCCTAAATTCAGCACAAAACTGCCAGTCGGCTTCAAAACCCGCCAAACTTCCTTTACCCATTTCATTAAATTATCTAAATACTCTTCCAAAGTATTTTCTAAACCCAACTGACCTTCAATACCATAATCCCGTAACCCCAATAAGGTGGACTCGTGATAACTAAATCTATACTTTCATCCGCGATTTTTGGAAAACTCTTGAAAACATCGCCTTGGAAAATCTTGTATTCCAAAAAATCACCGTTTCAAATTTGTTAATCCTTTGTATAACCTGCTCGTGTAGAATGGCGTGGAATTCATGATTAATTCTTCCTGGTAGAGCCAAAAGCACTTGTTTTGGTGGATACTTTCGTTCAAAAACTTTTCTAAATTCACTAAACTATAAATGTTTAAT